>VFQT010000239.1_pt1 | contig 88751 bp, 87 predicted proteins | sample 3512381 | NCBI WGS metagenome assembly VFQT01 (sample SAMN10412376, study PRJNA504923) | tailings metagenome | isolation source: Relicate 2 Philex TSF3 active mining site | place: Philippines: Tuba, Benguet | collected 2017-08-29
ACCCAGCGACTGATCATTGCGAAAGCGTGTGGCGTAGAAACGCAGTCGACCATCGTAGCGTTTCCCGATTCGGTGGTGCCAATCGAGCCGACCCGTCTGCTCGCGGTTTTGCTCACGGCCCGTAGTGACCGATGCACCGCTGCCTGTGGTGGCCGACACCTCATTGCGTGCTGTATCGAATTGAGTCCGCCATTGAACTATAAATTCATGGCCTCGGCCAGGTCTATACGACCACTGTTGCTGTTGACTCAACCGCAGAATGGGCCCAACCACGGGCGACTGACTATATGGCCTTAAACTAAATTGTTGGGCGCTGTAAGGATTTACCCAACCTTGCCACGACCATCGCCGCTTTCCGAGCCCAGCTTCTAGGCGCAGATCACGCAGTTTAAAGCTACCACCGCGGAGGGATACATTCAGATGTTGGCCTAGGTTGCTGTCGAGATTCGTTACCATATTCACAACACCACCCAGGGCATCGCTCCCATAGAGCGAAGAGGAAGGCCCTTTCACCACTTCAACCTGTTTTAAATGCACCAGCGGAATTCGATTGAGGTCGAGTACGCCCGCTGTTCGGCCCACGAGCGGTTCCCCATCGATCATGATCAAGTTGTATTCAGCGCTCAGGCCTTGGATCTGCAGACCCGCACCGAAGCCAGGGGTCACCACCAGTCCACTTTGTTCTGATAACAAATCGCCCAGCCGAAGGTTGCCCGATTGACGGATTCGTTCGGCAGGTATCACCAAGGCAGGGAGGGGCAATTCCAGGGTAGTTTTTTCTGTACGGGTACCACTCACCACCACCTCGGCTTTCCAAGGGGCAACAATGAGCAGGGGGGAATCTAGAGCGGAAAAAACCTTTTGCGCCCCCAGCTTGAGGGGGGGAATCAACGTTGCAAGCACAAAAAGGCATAAAAAGCGACCCTTCATTTCGACCGCAAAATTAGAAGTTTACGGCCGCATTTTCCCTGTTTTTCGTTATAAACCAGGCATTTTATTTATCAAAAATTCCGGTGAAGCAGCAGTATTTGGTGAGGCATGAGTGAAATGGAGTCGGTGGTATTTAGCGTGGTAGCCGTAATTTGTTCACTCCATTCGATGCCCTGATGGATGGGTGGCACCACCACGGTTTTTTCCTGGTTGCGCAAATTAACCAACCACCAAATGGCACGATTTGATCCCGATCGGTGCACGCTCAGTACATCAGGGTGCGAATAAATGTCGCGCGTTCCGGTACGTACGATGGGGTTTGTAGCATAAAATCCAAGTAAATTTCGGTAGGTTTGAAGCATATCTGGATTGGCCAACCAGTTCAGTTGGGTGATGGAAAAAAAGGGAACACGACCCGTTGTGCCGATTTCCTGGCTTGAATACATCAGCGGAACCCCACCCAATGCAAAAGTGGCTGCCGAAGCGGCAAGTGCACCTTGAAAGCCACCAAACAGGCTCATGGGTGTGGCATCCCAGGCTGATTCATCGTGGTTGGTGGTGAACCTCAGCCAAGCCGTACCTGCTGGAGCGTTCTGGTATTCTTGGTAGTCGGCATCGATCAAGCGCTGCACACTCTGTCCGGCATAAACCTGCTTTAAGGCGTTATACCATCGCCAACTAAAGGCCAGGTCGAAGCCTGCGTTGAAGTGGTTGGCTCGATCACCCTCTGCCAAGAAGAGAAAGCTCCGGTTGGGAATTGCTCGAAGATCAAGCCATGTTTCTTGCCAGAAATCAAAGGGCACACCATCGGCGTAGTCGCAGCGAAAACCATCGACATTGGCCTCCAGTAGCCAGAATTTCATGGCATCCTGCATGGCCCTCCGCATGTCGGCGTTGTTGAAATTGAGGTCGGCCACATCCAGCCAGTTGGTGCCGGGCGGATGAATCACATCACCCGATGCATTCGTAGTATACCAGCCATCGTTGGCCATCCACGGATGATCCCATGCGGTATGGTTGGCCACCCAATCGAGGATCACTGCCATGCCTAAAGTATGGGCCGAGTCGGTGAGTTGGCGCAAGTCGGCCAAACTTCCGTATTCTAAGCCCACTGATAGATAATCACGCACGCAATAGGGTGAATTGATGCCCCGAAGCTGTCCGATCGGATAGATCGGCATGAGCCACAAAACGTTGGTTCCGAGGCTTTTGATGTGAGCGAGTTTCTGTATAACACCTTGGAGATTGGGGTTGGGTCCCAATGCCCTAAGGTTCACCTCATACATGACGACATGCTCAGCATTCGGCACCGCATGGAACGGGATGCCGTATTGGGTGTAGCTTGTAGGATCAGGCTTGGGCGGTTGGGGTTCGGGGGTAGGTTTGCGGCATGCAGAAAAACATATAGTAAAGAATAAAAGAATCGCCACACACCGTGTTATGGCTGGATTACAGTAATATTGGGTACAAAAAGACACTTGGGTCAGGATATGGAGAAATTTGGAGTAAAACCAACCCAAAGGTAATCAGATAACCGTATTTTCTTTGAGGTTGAATAACTGCTTGTGAATTTCGTATATAGGGCATCCGCATTGCTCTTTGCCGTATTTTTGAACCATGGCCGAAACACTCGATCTGAAAACTCTTGAGGGCATCGACAAACTGGAATTTCTTGCCAGGCAAGTGGTGGAAGGCTTCATCACCGGTCTCCACAAAAGTCCTTATCACGGATTTTCTGTTGAATTTGCTGAACACCGACTCTACAATACGGGAGAATCGACCCGCAACATCGATTGGAAGTTGTTTGCCCGCAGTGAGCGTTTGTACGTGAAGCGATACGAGGAAGAAACCAATTTACGTTGCCAATTGGTTTTAGACACCTCGGCCTCCATGTATTTTCCGGAGAACAGCCGAAGCAAAATGAGGTTCTCCGTGTATGCCTGCGCCGCCCTGATGAATCTTCTGAAACGCCAACGCGATGCGGTCGGACTCACTCTATTCGACGAGCATGTGAATTTATCGCTCCGCGCGCGTGGTCATGCTGCCCACCACAAACTGTTGTTGGCACAACTGGAATCGGTTTTGCAACAACCCGAGCCCAAACAAAGTACGCGGGCTGTTCAGGCACTCCACCAAGTGGCAGACACCGCGCCGCCACGGTCGCTGATCATACTCTTTTCCGATATGTTCGAACCCGGAACATCTTCTGATGAATTATATGCGGCCCTGGGTCACCTCCGCTACAACAAACACGAAGTGCTCCTTTTTCATGTAGTGGATCAACCAAAGGAGCTGCAGCTCGACTATGAAAACCGCCCGCACCTGTTTATCGATATGGAGTCGGGCGAGGAAGTACGCCTCAATCCGGCGGGTATTCAGGATGCATACAGAAAAAGAGCAGCAGATTTTAGGCAAGAGTTGATGCTGCGCTGCCGCCAATACCGCATCGATTTCATTGAAGCCGACGCCAACCTTGGCTTTGCACAAGTACTCATGCCCTATTTGCTCAAGAGAGCACGTCTGGTGTAAGGTCGCCAACGCGGTTTTTCCGGCTTTTCAGCCATCCGTTGGCCAGTAAACTCATTAAAATCAATAATGTCCCGACGTAGAAGGCGTCGCTCATGTGTTCTGATTCTCCGAATATGAGTCGGGCAAAGGCGATCCCATAGAGGGGTTCCAGATTTACAGTGAGCACCAGGGTAAAGGCTGAGATTTGTTTCATGAGCCGAATGCTGGCTAAGAATGGATAGGCCGTACAAACCAAAGCCAAAACCAACAACCAACCGACATCCTCAAGTGTAGGGACATGGAAACCGGAACCGCTTACGCCCAAAAAGAGCCATACCGGCACAACGCCCAGCCAACCACCAAGCATTTCGTGAATGGCCACCGCTTTGGGGGGATAGATCCGAGCAAATCGACCATTCAGTACGGCAAATAAGGCCGATAGAGCAGCAGAAAAGACCGCCATCAGCATACCCCCGGCAAACCCGTTTTCCGCTCTGAATATGATGTAGAGGGCAACGATGGCCACCAGACTCAGTCCCAGTTCTGAACGGCTAACCCGTCTTTTTTCGATGAAGGGTTCGAACAAGGCCGCGAAGAAGGCACCGGATGAGAAGCCGGCCAGGGTTACGGAAATATTCGAAATTTTAATGGCGTGGTAAAAGGTGAGCCAATGCAATGCAATGATGAGTCCGGTGCCCCAAAGCGCCAAACGTGCCCGAAAGGGTAGGCTAGGGAGTCCACCGCGCCATTGGGTATAGGCCCACATAGCGATCAAGGCTACGGGCATCCGGTAGAAGGTGAGGTCGAGCGCAGAAATACTAATCAACTTACCCAAAATGGCGGTAAACCCCCAGATGAAGACCACGAAATGAAGTTCAGCCAGTGAACGTTGGTACTTACTTAGGCGCAACACGATACAGGTAGAGGGCGATTGCCATAAAGATCAAGTTCGGTGTCCATGCAGCGAGCATGGGCGGCAGATTACCCTTTATGGCGAAAGTGAGGGCAAATCGAATGAGCATGATGTAGGCGAAGCACAGGCCGACACCCACACCGAGTTGCAGACCTATTCCACCCCGTACCTTGCGAGAAGAAAGGCTTACCCCCATAATGGTGAGGATAAAGGCTGAAAATGGAATGGAAAGGCGGTTGTGTTTTTCGACCAGAAAAGGTTCGATGCCACTGCTTCCTTTCAACCGTTCCCTTGCAATATAGGCTTCAAGCTGACGGTTGTCGAGAAGGGCAGCGTCCTCAACCAATGGCCTGCCAAAATCTTCGGTGGTGAATCGAAGTGCGGTGTCTATCCGTGGAAAAAAGTGTACATACTCTCTTTTCGTACCTTCTATACGGCGGAGGTGACAATCCTCTAGGGTCCATTTTCCTTCCTGACCGTTCCAACGCATACGCTCACACATCAACTTCGAACGCAGTTGACCGCCTTTGAAATGTTCTAAAGTAAACCGGAATCCTGTGGAGTCGGGCGTAGAGTAACTTTCCACATAAGCCAGTTGTCCGGGCTGAGGCTGAAAATGGAAATGATGTCGGTTGAAGTAATATCGATCGCGGAAGTATCGGTTGTCGAATTCAATTCGCTTTTTATTCGATGGGGGGAGTACGTAGCCCGCCAAATACCAATTGCCCCCGGCGATTAGCATCGCGCCAATCAGGTACGGGTACATTAAACGACCAAATGGAATGCCGCTGCCGAGCATGGCCACAACCTCGCTGCGTGCCGCTAAACGGGCAGTGAAAAAAATGACGGCTACGAAAACAAAAAGGGGACTAAATAAATTGGCGAGATAAGGGATCAAATTGAAGTAATAATCGAACAGGATCTCGTTTATGGGCACCCGCTTACCTACAAGGGCGTCGAGCCTTTCAGTTAAATCGAAAACCACGGCGATTCCCACAAACAAGCCCAGGGTGAATAAATAGGTGGTGATGAAGTACCTCAGTATGTATCGGTCGAGCAGGCGCATGCGGGATCAAAAATCCTCAAAAATGATCCAATATTTATCCTATTTTTGGGAAAAGAGGAGCGGGCATCTTTTCGGGCGTTTCCAAGCCTTTTTTCAATCCATCACATGGTACAGATTATTGTTTTTTGGGTACGCTTGGTTGTTTCAACGGGAACTGTCCTTTTGTTGATGAGCCACACCCTCGGAGCGCAAGTCACTTTTCACATCACGCAATGGCCCAGTTACACGCCGGCAGCGGATACACTTTACATAGCAGGAACATTTAATGGGTGGAATCCGGGAAGCGCAAACCACCGTTTATCGAGGCAGCCCGACAGCAGTTGGATGATTACCCTTCCGCAGTCTGCCAGCAGCATTCAATATAAATTCACTCGTGGCAATTGGGCCAAGGTAGAAGGAAATGCTTCAGGGGCCCAGCGTCCGAACCGAAACCACACGTTTGCAGGCGCCGACACGGTTCAAATCACGATTGAAAGTTGGGAGGATCTTCATAACGGAGGGGGCGGCGGCAGCAGTTCCACGGCAAATGCACAAGTGATTTTATTGACCGATAGCTTTTTCATCCCTCAGATGCAACGATACAGACGGATCTGGATGTATCTGCCGGTCGATTACACCACCGCGCTGTCCAAGCGCTACCCGGTTTTTTACATGCACGACGGTCAAAACCTGTTCGATGCCGCCACGGCTTTCGCTGGGGAGTGGGAAGTCGACGAGCACCTCAGTCGATTATTTGGCCAGGGCGATTATGGTGCCATTGTGGTGGGTGTGAGCAACGGTGGAGCCCAGCGAATCAATGAATACAGCCCTTGGGTCAATCCTCAATACGGCGGAGGTCAGGGCGAAGACTACATTAATTTTATTGTTCAAACCCTCAAACCCTATATCGATAGCCAGTACCGCACCGACACTGCGCGTGCGTCTACTGGCATATGGGGAAGCAGCATGGGTGGATTGATCACGCAGTATGGGGTAATGCGACACCAAGAGGTCTTTGGAATGGCGGGTGTATTTTCTCCCAGCCTTTGGTTTTCATCCCAAGTGTTTGCGCAAACCCCCTTGGAGGGCCGTCGCCTACCCATTCGTTTTTACCTTCTGGCTGGTGCCCTGGAAAGCAGCAGTATGGTGGCCCAAACCCAGCAACTCGCGCAATCGCTGCGTTCGGTGGGTTTCGATAGCCTCGATGTAGCGGTTCGGGTTCGTTCCGATGGACAGCACAGCGAGTGGTTTTGGCGACGCGAGTTCCCGGAAGCCTACCAATGGTTGTTGCGGCGCATCCCGACTTCTGTTTCCCACCACAATATACCCGAATTGAGGTGGTATCCCAACCCATCGGCCAGGTTTACACGCCTTTTGGGCTTGGAGGAATTTGAAGAAAGCGCGGTGCGGGTTATCGACGCTTGCGGCCGAGTGCGTTTCATAGGTAATCTGACCGCAGAAACCGAACTCGAAACAAACAGTTGGCCTCCTGGAGTCTATACCACCTTTGTGGTTGATCGGCCACAAATACGACCATTTCGATTGATGGTTCCGTAAGTTTCATGGTGATTCCATGAGTTCCATGGTGATTCCATGAGTTCCATGGTGATTTCATGAGTTCCATGGTGATTCCATAAGTTCCATAGTGATTCCATAAGTTGCATGGTGATTCCATGAGTTCCATGGTGCTTCCATAAGTTCCATTAGGGTCATCAACAAATTAAAGAACTGAGCCATGCAAGGCACAAAGTTCAATAAATCTCCATCCGCATTCCGCTAAGGTTGGGGGTATGACTCTACCGGTAAATTCCTCGCCATCCCTGCAATTTTTCGTGCCCGTTTTTTTAAATAACGACTGGGTTGATCAGGTGAACGTTCTCGAGGATTTGGAAATGCAGCCACAATCAACGCGGCTTGTCTGGCCGACAGCTCATCCGCGCTTTTGTCGAAATAGGCCCTCGAAGCGGCCTCTGCGCCGTATATGCCTGGGCCCATTTCAATCACATTCAGGTAAACCTCCATAATGCGCCGTTTTCCCCATACGCCTTCGATCAGTAAGGTAAATCCAGCTTCCAATCCCTTTCTGATCCAGGTTCTTGATGGCCAGAGAAAGACGTTTTTCGCTGTTTGTTGACTAATCGTACTGGCACCTCTGGTACGACCGGTCTTATTTTGGCGGTTGTAGTCCATCGCTTTTTTCATGGCTTCAAAATCGAAGCCATAATGTTCCATAAAACGTTGGTCTTCAGCCGCTACAGCAGATCGGATCAGGTGGGGTGACATTTTTTCGAGTGGAACCCAAACATGATACATACTGAATTCTTGTCCGGGCTGTTTTCCTTCGGTGAGCCGAAGAAGCATTAAAGGTGTAACGGGCACGGGAACCCACCGAAAAAGAATGAGACAGAGCAGCACCAAGGCCGTTAGCCAAAGGAAGAATTTGAAAATTCGCCGCGCAATTTGGGCTAGGGTCGACATGAAGCGTTTGTGCGTCTATAAGGCCACAAAAATAAGAGATATTCAATCATCTGATTTCTTGAACATTTTATTGAGACTGTTTGTTATAGAAAAGATGTACATACGACAGCTCCTGAGTCTCTTGCTGTGCGCTGTGGCGTGCAGCGGATCAAAGCCCCAATCACAACCAACTTTTATGTCTTCTTCCTTTTATGACCTTAAAGCTGAAACACTAGATGGTCAAATCGTTGAGTTTTCATCATTCAGAGGCAAAAAAGTGTTGGTGGTGAACACAGCCTCGGAATGTGGTTTCACCCCTCAATATGAGGCACTGCAGGCTATGCACCAGAAGTTCGGTGATCGATTAATCATTGTGGGGATGCCCACCAATGATTTTGGCGGACAGGAACCTTTAGATAATCCGTCTATCGGGGTCTTTTGTACACGCAATTATGGAGTTGATTTCCTGATGCTGCAAAAATGCTCAACACGTGGTCCGAACCAGCATCCCGTGTTTGCATGGCTCACCAAGCAAAGTCTCAACGGGAGAAGTTCGAGCCGGGTATGGTGGAATTTTCAGAAGTATTTGGTCGATGAAAACGGTCAGCTTATCGACTTCTACTACTCGTTCACCAAACCGGATAGTCGCCGCATCGTACGTCACATCGCGGATTAGAATAAAGATGACTGTATCGGATCGACCCATTCATTTGAAACCTTATCGCTATAAGGGTGTGGCCATAGCCACTGCCGTATTGCTCTTGTGGGCCGTTTCACTGGGTTTGGGATTTTTTTTGCCTTTAGACTGGCTTCATCCGTTTACATACGTTCATGTGCTCGTCCAAACCCATTTGTTTACGGGATTGTTCATTACCGCACATGATGCCATGCACGGCACAGTGGCTCCCCACCGACCAAAATTGAACCGATTTTATGGACAGATTAGCTTATTGCTGTTTGCTTGCAACAGCTGGTCGCGCCTACTTCCTGCCCACCATGCCCATCACCGTCAACCCGCATCCGAAAACGACCCCGATTTTGGCCCACCTTCGTTTTTACACTGGTTTTTTCGTTTCATAACCTACTACGTTCGGTGGTATCAGATTCTGGTGATGGCCATCTTGTTTAATCTGGCTTCAATCTGGATACCCAAGCCCAATATGGTGGCATTTTATATTGTTCCTTCCGTGTTGAGTCTGCTTCAGCTTTTTTACTTTGGCACCTATTGGCCACACCGCGGAGAACATGAACATAACAACATCCACCGCGCACGTTCTCAGCCCAAAAATCATTTTTTGGCCTTCATAACCTGTTATTTTTTTGGTTACCACCATGAACACCATGATCAGCCCGCCGTGCCTTGGTGGCGACTGCCCTATGTGCGATAATGGGAAACAAGTATAAATGGCTCATGGCAATCAATCAGACAATAATGGCTCATAGGAGTCGAACATAAATTAATCTACATTAATGATCAAAAATAATTATATCAGATTCAATCTGTCCATCTTCTTGATGTTCTATGGGCTACGGGTCGTTTATGGGCAAACCGGAGAAATCCGCGGCCAAGTCAAAAATTCGTCGACCAATGAAGCCATTTCCTTCGCCAACATCCTCATTCAGGGAACAACAAACGGCACGACAAGCGATGATCGGGGCAATTTTCGTTTATCAGCCCTAAAGCCTGGCTACTACAGCCTTCAAATTAGCTACTTGGGATTCAAAACCCGAACAGTTCTCGACATCCAGGTGATTGGATCACGCCCGGCTATTGTGAATGTGGAGTTGGAAGAAGATGTCCGTAGGCTGGAAGCTGTTGAGATTAAAGCATCTCCCTACACCCGATTGGAAGAAAGCCCTGTCTCGATCAATACGCTAGGGGTGTCTGAAATACAACGAAACCCAGGCGGCAACCGCGACATCAGTAAGGCCGTTCAATCGCTCCCCGGAGTGTCGAGTGGAGTTAGTTTCAGGAACGATATCATCATACGCGGAGGTGCGCCCAATGAAAATCGATTTTACCTCGATGGGGTGGAGGTTCCGGTCATCAACCATTTCGCCACCCAAGGGAGCTCAGGGGGTCCGGTTGGAATCATCAATGTCGATATGATCCGAGAGGTCGACTTCTTTTCAGGAGCATTTCCGGCCAATCGCGGCAACACCCTCAGTTCCGTTTTTGAATTCAAACAGAAAGACCCCCGCACCGATCAAAAGAGTTTTAGAGCCATCGTGGGCGCCAGCGATATGGGACTCATAGCCGAAGGTCCGATCAGCGAAAAAACCTCCTATGTTGTTTCGGCAAGGCGTTCCTATCTGCAATTCCTATTCGCAGCGATCGGCCTGCCCTTTCTGCCTACCTTCAATGGTTTTCAGGCCAAAATCAAACATAAAATTGATAACCGCAATGAAATCAGCTTCGTCGGGCTCGGGAGCATCGATCAGTTCAGTTTAAATACCGGACTCAACCTGAGCCTCGACCCTGCACAGAACCCGGAAGTAGATTCTGCATTGGTTGAGCAGCAGCGTTATATCTTGGGTTACCTCCCGGTAACCACACAATGGCATTATACCAATGGCCTGGTCTATAAGCGATACGGACAGAATGGCTATAAAACAATCGTCTTGAGCAGAAATATGTTGAATAATGTAAGCTATAAACACCCGGGCAATGATGAAAGCCAAGCGCGCATTCAAGATTATTTGAGCCAAGAAAGTGAGAATCACTTCCGCTATGAGCATCTTCTACGCAAGGGGTCTTGGAAAGTCAATTACGGGATCAACCTTGATCGGGCACGGTATACGGTAAGAAATACCTCTCGTGAATTGCAGCGCGATTCGCTGGTGGTGCGCAGATTCGAAAGTAAAATTTCCCTCACCCGTTACGGCCTTTTTGGTCAGGTTTCACGATCGCTTGCCGATGAACGAATCCAGTTGAGTGGTGGATTGAGAATGGATGGCAATACCTATGCTACAGAAATGCAGAATCCGCTCGACCAACTATCTCCCCGATTGGCCATGTCCTGGCGATTGGGTAGTGCCCTGAGTTTCAATGCTCATTGGGGTCGATACTTTCAATTACCACCTTACACAGTAATGGGTTACCGTGATGGGAATGGCAATTTGGTGAACAGCCTAAATGGCTTGCAATACATGGCCGCCAACCACACGGTGGCTGGTTGGGAGTTTTTGGGACGCAATAATTTCCGTTCAACGATCGAAGGATTCTATAAGCGCTACAGCCAATATCCCTTTCTCACGGATCAGCAAATCAGTTTGGCCAACCTCGGGGGTGATTTCGGTGTGATTGGAAACGCTCCTGCATTGAGTACAGGTCGGGGTCGAAGTTATGGCATCGAGTACATGGCACAACAGAAGCTCTACAAGGGCACCTATGGTATCTTGGCCTACACTTGGGTTCGATCGGAGTTTGAGGACGCTGATGGGCAATTTATACCATCGTCGTGGGACAACCGCCATATCCTCACGCTCACCGCAGGGAAAATATTCGCCAACAATTGGGAATTGGGCATACGTTATCGCTATGTAGGTGGTGCTCCTACAACCCCTTATGCAACCTACGCGCTGGATACGGCTGTTTGGAATGCATTTGGTCGCGCCGTTCTCGATTTTGGTCGGCTCAACTCAGAGCGGGCTGGGGCCACGCAACAACTCGACATTCGGATCGATAAAAAATGGAACTACAAGAATTGGGCACTAAATCTATATCTGGATATTCAGAATCTATTGAACCAGCAAACACGCTTTCCGGATGTGTGGGTGGCTCAAACCGATGCAGACGGAAGGCCCATTTTAGATCCTGAAAATCCGGGACGTTACCAAAAATCACTCATTCCCAATACGGTGGGTACCCGTTTGCCTACCATAGGAATTATTGTGGATTTCTAGGAGCATTCGGTCTTTTTTATGACTGATTGCGCAATTTATCGATTTCCAAGGCCAATTCCTCAGCTTCGGCTCTTTTTTGGTCGGATGCCTTGCGATCGGTTGTCGATAGTCGAAACGATTCCTCCAATAATTGGCGGTAACGAAGCTCCAATGCCTCGATTGGTGATTTTTTCTTGAAGAAGTTAAACATCGCAACAGAACGTTTATAGGTCCACAAAGTTTGGGGTCAGCTATTTTCCATCCGCATGCTTCAAACCAATGAGATCAGAAAAAAGCCTGTAGAGGGCAGCCAATGCAGGTTGTTCTGAAACCTCAATCTGTTGCCGGAACACTGTTTCGCGATCACCACGCGATGCCGGACCAGTTTGGCGATCATGAAGGTTTAAGGCCTCCATGAAATCGCCCATCAGTTGCTGCAAAATAGGCCCCAACAAGCGGGGATCCCCACCTCTTGCTCTGAGCCACGCACTGGTTTCGGCCAAAAGAAACAGGGAAAAGTTGGCTGAGGCGACTGCCGAAAGATGGTAAGCCTGTCTCAGCGCTGAATTCGTTTGAATCACCACATGAGATATGCATCGCGCGAGTTCAGCAATTTGGTTGGTGCATTCGGAATCAGATCCCTCTACAAACAAGGGCGTGTTCGGCCAATCCACCCCCCGTTCACGCCTGAGGGATGCCAATGGCCACAAAACGCCGCATCTTGGATGGGGCGTTAGCTGATCTAGATGGCCAGATCCAGAAGCGTGCAACACGATGGAATGGGGATTGACCTTTATGTGTTGTGCGCATTCGGCAATGGCGGCGTCGCTCACTGCCAGAAGAACGAAATCTGCTTCTGGCCAATACTCCGATTCATCCGACAGTGGGCTTGTTAATAATCGAGTGGCCAGAGACTGTGCAGAGGAACGCTTACGCGCCCAAACCCCCACGCAATGTACGCCCGCATCCGTCAGAGCCTCACCCATTTGCCAAGCCAGATGTCCACTCCCCACCATGATCAATCGAGTCGGTGTTCGACTGGGGTCGATTTCAGCCTGGGTTGTCATACTTTGAAACGGAAATCGACCGAGGTCCATTCTTTTCCCGGTGACGAACCACCACGGCCATGGATAGCCCCAGTGTAGTGAGTACAGCACCCAGCCACAGCAAATTGATCATAGGGAAGCGAAGTGCCTTCATGATAATATAATCGCGCGGCTCGGGCGCCGCCACAGAAGCAGCCAGTTCGATTTGCTTTTTATCGCGGTGAATTCTACGAAAACTCAGGTTAATTCCGGCTTCCGCTTGCACATCATCAAACCGAAATTCGGCGCCCTTACGTATGGCATAAACCGGCCTAAGGCGGTAGGACTCCTTCAGCGTCTTCCAGGTGACCTGAGCGGCAACCGCAACATCGGCATCTTGGAGTTGAGCGGATAAATCACCCGGCAATTCAGTGGTGACCCCTTCAAAAATCAAGAGCCCGTCACGCAACATAACCGTATCTCCCGAACCCGACAACATCAACGGTTCAGGCGGCCCCCATTCCTTACTGCCAGCAGTCGATTCCTTATCCATCACTTGAGTTACATGGGTGTATAGGTCGCTGAATGCATAATGACGGGTATCAGGTGTGGCAATCAAACCCATCTTAGGGTTAATTTGCGCATTGGGGAGCAGCACAAATCGATCGATGACTTCACCCTTCGGATTGAGTTCCTCATACTGCACCCGGTAATAGTGGTTGGGTTCTGCCACAGAATCCCCCAGGTACGTCACGCGATATGGAGGCATATCCAATGCTTCACCTTTCCAGAGGAGTACATTTTCGCGGTTTTGCTTTTCATCAAATTGTCCGCCGTAGGCGTAACCTGAGCGGTTAACCGATACCACTTCTCTCCTCGAAGAGGAAATGAGAACACCCAACATCATCAGCGCAAAGCCCATATGTGCCACCGCACCGCCCGATCGAAGCCACTTTTTTCTCTGCTGCCACAGCAATCCGAGGTGACCAAGTAGGGCAAGTATGGAGGATGACAGGAGAAGGATGTAGGTCCAGTTTGTGTATCGAAGCGGAATGGCCACAGCCGCTGTGAGCAGAAGGGTGGGGATCATCAAAAACAAAAGCCATTTCTTCACCGGTACTGATCTGCTGCCTTTATAGGGAAGTAAATGGGCTAGGGTTCCAAGCAAAAGGATGAGCACGGCGATGGGCAATTGCCAACGGTTGTAGTAGGCCACCACATCGGCCGGTGGTGCCATATTGGTGCCAAATAGGCGGTTCCAGACAGGAATAGATGTACTGAACAATACTTGAAAGGCACTCAAAGCCATAACCAGTGATCCCATAAAAAGCCAGAACTCCCGCGACCACAGGGGTTCCTCCTGATGTTGACGAGGAAGATGTTTCCAAGACAGGACCAAAAGCACAGCAGCAGCAATGACAAACGCAAAGAGGAAGACCAAAAGCTGTCCCGACATTCCAAGATCCGTGAAGGCATGCACCGAACTGTCGCCCAAAATGCCCGAGCGGGTAAGAAAAGTAGCATACAAGACGAGGATATACGATAAGATGATCAGGATGCTTGCTGAGGGTAAGGACTGCTTCCTTTTTTCCCAGGTATGCATCAGGTGTAAGCCACCAACCAAACAAAGCCACGGGATAAGGGAAGCATTTTCTACGGGGTCCCACGCCCAATATCCGCCAAAATTGAGGGATTCATAGGCCCAAGCTGCTCCCATAACAATTCCCGTTCCGAGCATGGCTGTGGCGAATAAGGTCCAGGGAAGCGCGGGTCGCACCCATTCACCGTATTGACGTGTGGCCAGACCCGCCATGGCATAAGCGAATGGCACCAAGGTCGATGCGAATCCCAAGAAGAGAACAGGGGGATGAATCACCATCCAAGGATTTTGAAGCAGCGGATTCAGGCCATTCCCATCGGTGATGTATTTCAGGTAGTCGGTCTGCTGAAAAATGGGCGCCTGCATGCTTTCACGCAGAAGCACAAACGGACTGCTTCCAATTTTGATATCGCCCACATAGAGACCAAGGAGCATCGAAGACAACATCAACTGGGCCAAAGAAACGAAAACCATCACAGGTGCTTCCCATCGACCGGCGGTTCGAATAATGGAGATACCCAATACCACATTCCAAAACATCCACAACAAAAAACTGCCCTCTTGGCCTTCCCAAAAGGCTGAAATGATGTAATGGGTTGGCAAGGCGCGTGATGCATGCGACCAGGCGTAATGGTATTCATAGCGGTGCTGATAGATCACCACAAAGAGGACCAAGCCAATGGAGACCACCGCCAAAGAGTGAAGACCGAAGGCCCACCGCCCCAATCCCTGCCAACTCAGTGAGCGCCCGCCTTCGATACCGCGTGTTTGGGCACCAAAGCTGATCACCCCAAGCAGCGCCGTAAAAAACGAAAAGAGCACTGCGGCATGCCCGAGTTCACCCGGAAGCAACCATTCACCCGTGTAGGTCATAGCGTACGATCAGAAATTGGGTTTTGCCCTGGACGAACCATAAGTTTATACGAAGTACGGGTTGTTGAACGAACGTCCACACTGTCCTCGTTGTATTTTGATGGGCATTTGGTCAAGATTTTACTGGCTTCAAACGCAGAACCCGACATTTTCCCAATGATCACCACTTGCTCGGAACGTTCAAAATCTTGGGGTTTACTGTCGTGATACACCACCTGCCGTACTGCGCCCGCTTGGTCTTTCAGAAAGAAACGAAACAAATTGGGGTCCTTTAAGGGATCGTATTCCATTTCATTGGGGTTATGCAAGGTGCCCACCACATGAAATTCTTTGCCCGGATTCGCTTCCGCCGTGGCAAAATTCTCGTATGAACTGCTTTCATCGACCGTGCTGAGTATCACCCCAGCAGCCACAACAATCAGCAACAACAGGAATAAATGTACTTTCGACATAAAATAGGGAACAAATGAAACAGAATGCAAATATCGGCATAAAGAGGAGGGAACAGGCTTTTGGTTGGCCAATTATATTTGCCCCATGAATCCAATCATCGAATGCGTGCCCAACTTTTCAGAAGGGCGCGACCTGCGCATACTCGACGAGATCAGCGCTGCGATTTCCAGTACCGAAGGTGTCCGCTTACTCCACCGCGATCCAGGTAAGGCAACCAACAGAACCGTGTATACCTTCGTAGGACATCCCGAAGCGGTGGTGGAAGCCGCATTCAAAGCTATTTCCGTCGCCGGACGCCTCATCGACATGCGGCAACACCAAGGCGAACACGCACGCATGGGCGCTACCGATGTTTGCCCATTCATACCGATTTCGGACATCAGTATGGAAGAAACCGTTCTATATTCCCGAAAACTGGCAAAAAGAGTGGGTGAGGAGCTCAATATTCCTGTCTACCTCTACGAAGCATCGGCCACCCAGCCGTCGCGCAGAAATCTGGCCGATATCCGTGCGGGAGAATATGAAGGACTACCAGCCAAGCTGAACGACCCCAACTGGAAGCCCGATTTTGGGCCCGACACCTTCAATGCGCAATCGGGCGCCACGGTAATCGGGGCGCGTCCATTTTTAGTAGCGTATAACGTCAATTTAAACACACCATCGGTACGCTTGGCCAATTCGGTCGCCTTCGATGTGCGCGAAGCCGGAAGGGTGAAGCGTGAGGGGCACCCCATAACGGGTAAAATCATGTTGGATGAGGATGGACAACCGCTGCGCATACCCGGTACCTTAAAAGCGGTAAAAGCTGTGGGATGGTATATAGAAGAATATAAAACGGCCCAGATCTCCATGAATCTCACCGATTTAACGCAAACTCCTTTGCATATGGCGTTTGATGAGGTGGTGCGTGCGGCCACTGCGCGGGGTATACGGGTAACAGGTTCTGAATTGGTAGGCCTCGTACCCCTTTCGTGTTTGGTCGACGCCGGTCGGCATTTCCTTAAAAAAATGGGACGCAGTGAAGGCGTTTCGGAAAAAGAACTCATCGATTGCGCCGTGCGCACCATGGGACTGTCGGAACTTTCTCCCTTCCAGCCCGAAGAGCGGATCATTGAATACAAAATGTCTTCAAGTGCCGACCAAAGGCTGATACACTTATCGCTTTCAGACCTGGCCGATGAAACAGCGAGCGAATCCCCGGCGCCTGGAGGCGGTTCGATTGCAGCGGCCGTTGGGGCACTGGCTGCTGCGCTTGGTGCCATGGTAGCCAATTTGTCGGCAGGTAAGAGGGGATGGGAAGCGCACTTGGATCGCTTTAGTGAATTAGCGCGGATTTGCCAAAAGCAAAAGGAACTCCTTTTGCGCAAGGTCGATGAAGACACCCGCGCCTTTGATGGCATCATGAATGCCTTTGGATTGCCCAAAAGCTCGGAGGAAGAAAAAGCGGAACGAAAGCAACGAATTGAGCACGCAACGGTCTATGCGACCCATGTGCCCCTCGAAACCATGAAAATGGCGCTTGCCTGCCTCGATCCCATTCAAGAACTCATCGAAAAGGGTAACCCAAACTCCGTATCGGATGTGGGTGTGGCCGTATTGTGCATCCGAAGCGCTGTTTATGGTGCGTGGATGAATGTCACCATCAACGCGGGTAGTTTGGCCGACCAAAAGAAATCAGCTGAATTTCGCCAGGAGGCCGATCGTCTGCTTCAAAAGTGTTTGGAAATTGAACCCATACTGCTCGATGCGGTGCGCGTCAAATTAGTCGGAACGTGAGGCAGCGACTGCAGCAGGATCATGAGACAGCGACTGCAGCCGGATCATGAGGCAGGGACTGCAGCCGGATCATGAGGCAGCGACTGCAGCCGGATCATGATTCAGCGACTGATGAGGAAATCGGTCGATGAAAAGCACGATACTGAATGGCCCATCCCACCAAATAGGCCATACTTTGTAGTCCGGCAACCGATTCAAGTGATGAACTGCGCATCAAAAGAAGCCCCAAGGCAAGGGTCATCAGGCTGGCAAAAGACGAGTAGGCATTAACCGCATACCGGCCCAGTCCAGCCTGGTGGTGCGCCAGGATGTTTGAAATCGACAAAAACCACAATCCCGGCGACATATACAGGAGCAGAGTAGGAATTCCCGAAAATTCTGACCCAAGCAGCTGCGTCCAAAGATTGCCCGGCACAACAAGCAATCCACCAATGAAAAACGCACTCAAAAGACCCACCCGGTAATACCATTTTTTCGTAAGGGTTCGAGCCTCTAATTCACTGGCCATTCGCGAGATGGTGGTGGCTTGCGACAGCGAAACCGAGCGCGTCAAAAGCCAAACCGATTCGCCCAAGGCCACGGCCACAGAAAACCGCCCCACCGAACTATACCCATTTTGTAGGCTCAAAAAATAATAAAGCAGCCGATACGCGAAAAACTGGGATAGGCTGGCCATTTGTGCCCAGCTACCAGTTTTAAACAAAGAGCGAAAAATAGAAAGAAGCGGTTGGGTCTTAACCGACACCTGCGGCGACAAAAGCGCATAACGCAGGGGGTAGAAGGCAGCCATAAGCAAGATCAGTTGACCGAAATTATAGGCCATGAGGAATCCCGGGAGGTTGTTTTGCTCCAGAAATCCCATGAGGAAAACGATCGCAATGATCTGCATCCCTAAGGCCAAAAGTCCCAACAGGTTGTCGGTTCTAATCTGATTGAGCGCCACCAGCATGCTGCGTACCACTACGGAGGTGTTCAACAAAACGAGCGTTGCGACCCAATAGGAGGTATAGATCGACAAACCATAGGGGCTTATGGGCAACAGAAATCCACAAAAGAGGCTCACCCCCAGACTCCAAGCCATGGCCAGGTAGAATAAATGACGCGGTGAATGCCGATTTACCCAATACACCAGCGTGCCCCCGCCCACCCATGAGGCCAAATGGCTTACCAACGTGAGCGTGGCCAGAAGTACGCTGATTTCTCCACGCACCTGTGCACCACCCCATCGTGCGGTCAAAAACAGCAAAAGCAGCGAGCCAACCGCTTGAGCCGCCCTGCTAACAAAAGTAAAAGTAATGGTTTTACTAGATAGTTTTAATTCTCTGTTATCCATCTACTTATTAATTCTCCTACTGCCTTTTTTCCATAGGCTTGATGCATGGCTTCCCAGGCATGGGGGGGCACAAAGGGCTTCGATTTTGTCCACGCTTCCAGTACATCGGCCCAGGCTTCGGGATCCTGTGCTGCCAAACTGCAGCGGGTTCCCCAATCCCCAAAGGCATCCAAAGCCGAGAGCGGAGTACTCAGAACCGGACAGCCACACGCGAAGGCTTCTGCCGCAACAATGCTAAAGGTTTCGTGCCGGCTGGCCAGGATCAAGGCCGTTGCACGCTGATAATGCCGAAGCAGGGTTTGTTGATCTGCAAAGCCGAACCATTCAACATGGGTGCTGTTGGTATGATACCTAGAAGCCGTTTCGGAAGGGTTGAATGCGCCCGCCACCCATAGGCGCGCCTCTGGATAGCGTTTTCTAAACGCAGCAAATACCTCGAGTACAAAACCGAAATTTTTCACCTCGGCCAAATTGCTCACATGCATCAGCAAAGGACGATGATCCTTCAATTCTCGACCAACATGACCCCCCTGACTGGGCTCGAATACATCCCGATGTTGCACCGCATTTTGGTCCGGACGGTAAACGTCCGTATCCACTACGTTCGGCACAATATGGGGTATTCGCGGAGTGATTTTATGGTCGTATAAAGCCCGGCCCAGTGTTTCGCTCACAGCACCAACGCGATAAGCTCCAGTAAAAATAAATCTAAATAAAGACTTTAAATAAACAGATGTATTCTTGTATTCATCAGACACATATAAGCCCCAATGTTCAATCACATAATACGAAATTCCGTAACGAAATTGGAGCCATCGGGCAAAAAGACCTGCTTTCCAGGCCACCAAAACGAGTATATTTTGGGGACGACCCGATAACGCAACATAATGTTTCCACGCCTGATGCATAGCCCTTGCGTATCTAAACGCCTGAAGCAATGGGTAAGGTCCCGAACGATATGGGGCTACACAGGCAATGCCCCAGTTGTATCGTTGTACCTCAAGGCCGCTCGATCCTGCCGCATTCGGATGGCTAACGGCAGCCAATAGGCCCACTTGATGCCCTGAGGCGGCTAGCGCCTCCAACTGAGCCAAACAGAACAATCCATTATGATCACCTTCACCCCAAGGATACCAACTGGGTAGGCCTAAAATATGAGATTTGTTCTTTTTTACCTCGTTCTGCCCATTCATGGTCGAAAAATACGCTACAACCAGTAAAACGCAGTCCCCATGATATTTGTACCTTCGCGTGCATGTCGTTTGTGATGTCCTCCACGAAAACAATGATCCGAACAGCGCTTGTTTTAGCGGGTATGCTGTTTTCGATCGATTCATCAGCGCAAGGCGCACAACAAATGGTCATAGAGCAGTCTGATGAGTTTAGTTACAGAGGATCAGCCGGCGTTCGCGCGTTAAAAGGCAATGTACGCCTTAGACACAACCAGACCATCCTGTATTGCGATAGTGCCCTGATGTTTGATGGCGGCAGACAAGCCAGAGCCTACGGACGAGTACGCATTGTGGAACCAGGAGAAAATCTTCAGGTGCGTTGTCGCTACCTCGAGTACGATGCCGAAGCAGGTAGTGCTCGCCTATTTCAAGAGGTGGTATTGTCCGACGAGGCGCTCCGATTGTATGCACCCGAATTGAGCTACAATACATCAAAGCGCGAGGTCAATTACACCCAGGGAGCCAGAATGGAGGACGGCAGCGCTGGATTGACCAGTAAACTCGGCCGCTATGACGTGGGGTCTGGGGAGATGGTTTTTACCCAACAAGTCCAATTGGAAGACGATTCCTTAACGCTCACGGCTGATTCGCTGCGCTACAACCGAAAATCGGGCCGCATGTACTTTATAGCGCCAACCCACATCCTGAGTAGGGGCACTGAAATGGAGACAAGCGGGGGCTGGTATGCGCTGCGCACGCGATTAGGACATTTCTATCCATTATGCGAGGTCCGCCATGAAAACCGCTATTTCTTGTTTACGGATAGCTTGTCTATCGACCAAAATCGTGGATCGGGAATGGCAACAGGTCGGGTTCAATGGATCGACACGGTACAAAGGTTTGAAATCAGGGCCCAGTCTTTACAATTTGACCGTTCACGAGCCCACTACAAAGCCTGGGGAAATCCACTGCTTCGGTCATTTGGTACAGAAGCGGATGATTCATCGACGGAAGGTCAGTCGAGTCGGCAACGTCCCCAAACACGCGATACCTTCAACCTCAGCTCCGATACCATCCTGGCCATAAGAATCTTGCACAGAAGAAATGAGCGCATGCCAAACGCAAATGAAAGCCCGCAGGACGACAGTACCTGGCTGTTTCATGCATGGGGAAAAGTTGCCGGACAATCGACCGATGCGGTCATGCGTTGCGATTCGTTGGTATACAATCAAACCGACAGTATGGCCCTCCTTGTTGGATCGCCTTTGATTTGGCCAGCCACTTTTCAGCTGAGCGGCCCCAGCATTCAAGTGCAATTTCAGGGCAGCAGGTCCGGAAAACTAATCATGCATGAAGGCGGAGTGCTCGCCGATCGGCTAAACGACAGTTTATATCATCAAATCACTGCAGCCAACATTCAACTGTACTTCGACTCAGGGCTCATCCAATCTCTTCATGCCGTAGAGCGTTCTAGAGCACTCTACCACCTGACGGGCGAAGACAGTGGATATATTGGTTTAAACCGCATATTATCCGACTCACTCCATATGTTTTTCACCAATCAACGCCCCAACCGCATGGTGTTCTTTGGAAAACCAGAGGGTATTCTATGGCCGCCGGCCGATGTTCCCGAAGGTGAAGATACTGTGCCAGGATTTCAGTGGCAAGGAATGTTAAAAAAGCAAGCGCTAGAACAAATTGCGCAATCAAGCCTGCTGAATCCTAATAGGGGTGGGTATGCGCTTTTTCCTGCCCAAAACAGCTCAGAAGCTGTAGAGCGAAACGACACACGAACGTCCAAAAGAAGGAACCGAAGGCGGTGATTGAACTCAGTAGATGATTGATTCATACCGAAATCCAGTCAACAAAGTCATCGAATCGATGGCCTAATCGAGAATGCATCGTATTGAATAACCCAAACGTTTATCACTGTTGTCGCGATATAAATTTTGCGCGTTGAAAGATACCCTTCTGTGATAAGCATTCGCGCTGTTCGTAGGAACGGAAGTCGAAGACCACCAATAGGCATGGCTCAAAATCCCATCGTATGCACCCGTTTCCCTCCTAAATCCAGCAGGGAGCGCAGTAAAGCCCGAGCTGTTGTTTCCATTACCCAGCGATGCCCATCCCGAAGTGCTTTTCAGGGCAAAACCAGCCGTTAGGCTTCCCCCCAAGGCAGTGGCCAGTGAATTCCATTCCGCGTCGGTGGGTACGTGCCAGCCCGTCGGACATAAACCCCTCGAATCAGCAGCAGCATAGGCATTATAGAGCCGTCCGTATACACTATCGTTGGTCGCGGTGTTGTTGTAAATGCCATGAGCAGGCGTGAAAGTCGACGACCAGCTTTGCGCGGTTAAGGGGAAAGCGATGATGTCCCCATTTTTGAATCGAGAAGTACGCAAATTGGCGCCCATCCAACATTGGTTAGCAATGGCAATGGTAGGATAAATATTACCCATAGTGTCGCGCACTGTAGAGGTTGGGCACACCGGTGGCGTAATGCTTCTCTCATTAGAATAGTAAGTGCCCGCCGCATTCTGACCATAAGCGCGTGCAAACAAAGGCCCAGATCCAGCCATAAAGGTCAAACTGAAAGGAAAGCTGCCCTTGCCGGCCGAACGTAAGCTGTCTGCGACAGTGGCCCCTGGGCTATTGCGCCAACATATACCCCGGTCAAATATCCCACTGCCTGCTTGCGTCATACTCACCTGAGCTGTAATGGAACCCGGTGAGGCAGACCACAGACTATCAAGCTGCCATAAAGGGGGAGAAGGAACGGGAGCAAATGAGGCGTTTACATCGCCCGTACATAGGATTTTTAGCGTGCTGTTGGCCGCTGATGAATCGGCCACTCGGTAGGCGGTATCCCACCGCCAGTTACCGGACGGAAAATCAAGGATCACCTGTGCTGTTCGTCGGTTGATGTTCAGTGCGTCGGTGGCATTGATGCTGCCGCTGCTGTTCACATCGGCCGCTGAGCGCGATAAAGGCGATAAAAACAAGCCACCGGTAAAATGCTGGCTGGCCTGAAGAGCATCGGTCGCATTGATGCCGCCGGTCGAATACGTAGGAATCGGTTTGAGTTGGTAACGACTTCCTGAGCTTGCCGCCAATCTAAAATCACCGGCAGCGCCCGTGGTATCCCGATCCGTTGTGTTTCCAACACTGTCAACAAGTTCAACCACCACGCCAGCCAAAGGCGTTTGTCCGGAGTTTGCATATTTGAGCTGTCCGGCTATGGGCTGCATTTGCGTGGTTCGACCACAGTCAAATCGATTGATGAACTTCCAGATTTCGTTGTTCAACAGGTAGTCAACCGTAACAGAATTGGGAATATCGCCCATTCGAAGCCAAACCATATTCTGAGATGGAACAACATTGATAAACTGGCCATCGCTGCCCAAGGCAGCGTATACATCTGCTGGTGCGTCAGGGAAAAAATTTCCTGGAAAAGCCCATTGAACACGCGGAACCATATGGCTAGCCGTTCCGTTGAGCCACCATAAATAGCCATACGCCAAGTTAATGTTCTGTGATGTGCTGGTCATTTGTCCGAAATAGGCGGTATCTGAAAGCACAGGAATGCCATTCCAAACGCCTCTGTTCAGCATAAGCAATCCAAAGCGCGCCATGCTCCTGGCCGTACTGAAAAAAACTTGATTGTAGCCTTGAGGAAGAAAAAGGCCGTCCATCCCTGTAGGCGTTTTGATTTTTTGATTCATGTACTGATTTAGGCTTCTCCCGGTGGCGTTTTCAATCACGGGATCCAGCAATGTGTAGGGCGCGTTGTGATAGGCCCACCGTGTTCCTGGCGGAGCGAGGTACTGCAAGCAAGTATCATCGGTGCAATACAAGTCTGGGACCCGATCATCCAGCCCTGTCGTCATGGTCAGCTGGTGACGGATCGTGATGCGCTCCTCTTGCTGGGGGGTCAGACTGCTCCATCCGGCCCCGAGGTAATCATTGGTGCTGTCCGAAATTTGCAAGTAATTTTCTTGTTGTGCAATTCCAACCAATGTGGATGTAATGGTTTTGCCCGCAGATGCCCAATACCAATTTGTTGATGCATTGTGACCATTAAAATACCGTTCGATAACGATCTTGCCATCTTTTAAAAGGATAAACGCCTTGGTGTTGTTGGTGTCCAGCATGTGCAGCATGCTATCAATCACTGGCTGACACCAGCCCATCTGTTGGGTAGAAAGGGTGTCCCAATTCCCTGATGCAATCGGCGGGAAATAAAGGGATTGTGCATGGCTCGAGGTGAACAGCAAACAAAAAACCGTAACGATGATGTATTTCATGTTTAATGGATCAAGCTTTTGATGACAATTTTTATTGGGCGGGGTTTAACGCAACAATTTCTAAAATTTTTGAAAAGAGTCACAGTTTAAAAAGAGTCACAGTTTAAAAAGAGCCACTGTTTGAAATGAGCTGCTGTTTGAAATGAGCTGCTGAAGAAAGGATTTATAGAATAGACTTGCCAAAAAAAAATGCCGATGTTTCAGCATCGGCATTCAAATGGGGTGAAAGATCGGGTTCGAACCGACGACCTCCTGAACCACAATCAGGCGCTCTAACCAGCTGAGCTACGATCACCATGGTATTTGGTGGTCTGTTTGGGTACAGAAAACCAAATAGAGCGCAAAGATAAAGAAAATCTGAAATTAAGCCGCCCGAGAATCCGCCGACCAAAAGAAGATTTGAACAACGTCTGTACCCTGTTTTTGATATGCAATATCATAACACACAATAATATGAGTATCGTCTAGCTGTTCAATTCTTTGTGTACAATGTTGAAAAGAAAAGCCACGTTGCATTAACCAATAAATCGGAATTACATTTTGATCACGGAAAACACCAATGGCCTGTAACAACAACCTCCTATTCCTGCGCAAGAGGCTGTGTGTCTTACGGATGAGGTTGTACTGGGCGGCATTGGTCACGTTATGGTATAAACTTCTGCAGTGATCGTCACAGAATTTCTTATCGCGTCTACCCATAAGGGTTTCTCCACAGTTCATGCAATTTAGCGTGGTGTAGATCTGATCATCTGCGCTCAAAGAAATGGAATCGGACATGACGGCAATAATTTTGAACCTCCACAAATGTCGGCACTCAAATCGACCCAAAATCGGCTAAAAGTGTTGAATTCTAGGGCCTGATAACCAATTCGGCCCCACATTCCATTAACTTCTTCTTTGGCTGATTAATTTATTCTCAAAATCCTCCTTCGTGCCATTATAGAGGTTCATGTCGACCTCAACCGAGATTCCAGGGATACGCGAGGTGTGGCTATATTGCCAAAAATGCCATTTTGATGAATCCAGATAGTGCAATTCATCACTTTTCAGGTCACACATCCAAATGGGGTTCTTAAAATTACCTTTGATGAGCGCCTGATAAAATCGGGCATTGGTATAGAAAATGGGTTCTCTACCGTAGTGGTTTCGCAAAATTCGCTCCAACTCACGTACTTCTTGTATGAACCGTTTTTTGTTATGACTGTAATGCAATGCATGATTAAATCTGCGATCATACTCTAAGTCAATGACCGGCGGTAAGTTCACCGCATTCTTAGGAACTTTGGAGATAAAATTTCTGGCTTGGAGGCCCGGATCTGAACCGAAAATATAGTAGTGATAGGCACCTCGAGGCAGGTCATTTTTCTCGCAGCCTTCTAAATTTTGGGCAAGTCTTTTGTCTGCAAATGTTCTGCCTTCTGTGGCTTTGATGAAACAAAAGCCAATATTGTTGTCGCTCACTTTTTTCCAATTGATGGCACCTTGATGATGCGATACGTCAATTCCCCGTAGTTGTGCGTTCACTCGGGTTACGGTCGAGCGGGTAGGAGAATTCGAGAGGGATAATTCACCAAAAATCGCATGAACTTCAGGCGAAGTCATCGCAATCGATAGGAGTGCAGTACAGAAAAACGCACAGATGATGAAGTAATTCTTGTTCATGGAATAAGGTGTTGTTTTAAGAAGTTTGCAGTTTGATTAAGTGAAGGAGTGAACGTTTCGAATAGGACAATAGTGTATGCCAAATAAACGGGTTATTTTGGGCTATATGAACGGGGTTTTGGGGCTATATGAACGGGTTTTTTGGGCTATATGATCGGGGTTTTTTGGGTTATTCGTAATCTTCCGTAAGTATACGTCAGACATACGATTAATTCCCATCAACCAGTCCATTTTTGCGCTCCTAAACCAAAATTATTATGTCACACATCCGAAATCAGGTGCGCATTATTGGTAACCTGGGCGCAGATCCGTTGGAGCGCCAAACCAACAACGGAAAATCGGTCACGAACTTCGCTGTGGCCACCAATGAAACCTATGTCAATGAGGCAGGGGAGAAGGTCAACGAAACCCAATGGCATCAAGTAGTATGCTGGGGTAAATTGGGGACCTTAAGTATGGAACTCCTGAAAAAGGGGATGGAGGTAGTGGTTGAAGGCAAGATCAGCAACAGGAGTTATGTCGACAAAGAGGGCGTGAAGAGAAATGTGAGCGAGGTGATTGCCTTCGATTTTCTACTGGTTGGACGCAAGCAGGCAGAAGCAGCCTAAGATCTGATCAGCGGATAATCACCAATTTTCCGGTCTGTACTTCTCTCGTTTTCATATCCATCACCGAGTATAGATAGAGTCCACTGCTCAGGGTTTGTTTGCTGTCCGACAGTACATCCCAAGCATGCTCTCCACCGGGTAAAATGCTCTGATCTGGATTGAGACCAAAGACCGAATACCAACCAGCTGTGCTTCCATTAAACCCAGATTGGGCACGGTGGAATAGGCGGGCCACTACATCACCGCCCACGGTATACACGGATATTTCGGCCTCTTCTGGGAGATTATAGAAGTAAATTTTTCTTGACCGAGAAGTATTGCCGTCCCAAGCAGCGGATGCACGATAGGGATTGGGATAAACCCCAACATTTTTTGAGCCACCCTCATGAGCGGGGGTGCCCGAAAAAACCCTGAATGCATTCGCTGTGCGTGACGACTCCAAGGGCTCCAGACCAATATTGGTGTTTCCCCGATCGAAGGCTGTTAGGATGTAAACGTATTGCCAGCCGTTGAGGACGTCACTTAGTTTATATGAGTATTGATATCTAGTAGTGTCTCCAGGAAAAAAAACAGGATTGTTTAAGCGGATGGCATCAAATCCGTTATTGTATCCCACGTTGTTTCCGGGCTTATCCCATTGAGACAATAAGGTCGCTCTTGAAGCAACATTACTTAACTGATCATCGCCAGGGGCTGTTCTGTATAGTCTGTAGCCTTCAAAGTCTTGTTCCTGGGTGATGGGGTCGGTTGTATTTTCGCTGCCTCCGCTCCAATAAAGGGTAACTTCGTTGCTTCCGCTTTCAATACGAACTTTCGGCGGAGGTGGAGGCTCTGGTAAGGTATATCGATCTAATAGTCCATTTCCATTGGCGTCCTCATTTGGATCAAGAATCCCGTTCATGTTGCGGTCTTCTCCATTGAATGTTCGCCTCGCCCAATCGAGATGCTTTCTGAGGTCAGTTCGTGCAAACCAGGTATCGAGTGGTTGATCATCCTTTTGCGGTGCACAAACGGCCGCGAAAACCAACTCCACGGTTTCCCCGGGTTCAATTTGATGGATAGGTCCAGCGGAGATTAGTTGCACGCGATTGCCTGGGGTGTTTAGGTTGGCTGCCGGACTAAAATCACCACGGTTTTTCATGCGGTCGTAGCGCTGAAGATCATTGGCAGGAGCAGCTACATTGTAGACCCAGTAGTTGGGATTCAATTTAAATCCAGGTGAAAATGGATTAGCAGGATGTAAAAATTGATTCCCTTGTATGACACCTAGAAACTGCAATGCACCATACGAGTTGGTAAATGGCCTGTCACCGGCAACATCGTAGGCATATAGGGCAGACAGTGTGTCGTCATAGCCCAGACTGCCTTTGTTAAAAAAGGCACTTCCGCGGTCATTCGTCACGTTCACATTCCGTACAACGAGGTCGCTCCAGATTCCCAAGTATACGGAGTCCCAGGGCTGTGTGCTGTTGTTGGTAATGCGATAATGAAAAATGGTGAAATAATCAGCGAATGGAAAATTCCATGCATAGGTTTCTAATCGAACCCGCGCGTTGAGGGGGGTTAGGTGGTTGTTGATCGGTTGATTGGAGCCAGGGACGATCGTAAATTCGTCGGTAAACGGCACGATATAGTCTTGGTGTGAAACGGCCGAGGTGCTGAAAAACTCACTTCCTTGTAAACTGGATCGGGTCAATACATTCGTTCCTGGCAGGGGCGAAAATTCGAACCCTGACTTTCCTACTGCATAGCCCGAGGCGTCGTCAACAGCCCCGGTAGAAACAGTTACCTGACCATTGCTGATGCAACCGATCCACAGTCCAGCTTCGAAAAGATGCTCTACACCAGAATTGAGTGGGTATTCCATCGAGGGGGGGCCTTGTGGATCGTTGCGAACATTCGGCCTACCTATCGTGCCGGCATTGGTTATATGAACGCCTATGTTACCTATGTTGATGGTTCTTTCTTGGAATTGGGCATTTATTGCTCCTGTGCTCAGAAGCAAAAAGAAAAGCAGGAAACAAATACGGTTCATCATGGCGCAAAAATAGAAAAACATGCTGCGAAATCGGTATTCAACAGGCAGTTTTGGCCAAATTCTCAAGGTATAACCGAGCACGTGGATGGCCTAAATTCAACAGAAGATCGATTACCGAAAGATTGTTTAAAAAGCCTGTTTTCGGTGCAAATACTTGCTGATATGTGGGAATTAACTCATTTTTGAGAGCATCAACACTGTAAAGGCGACTGCCCGAATCGAAAGAGGCTGTGCCATTGGTTTTGATTTGGGTGTTCGGACACAGCAATCGAGCAAAAAAAGCCAACAGATGCAAATTCCAGTCAAAAAGCAAGCTGATTTCAGGTTCGTACAATTTCATTAATTCATCTTGGTAATGTTCCCAATAGGGGGATCTACCATAGTTTGATTTCAACGACCTTAGATGATTTCGTTTCCAAGGAAGCCTGTGGTCGATTCGGGTTTCACCAAACAGCTGATGGTGTGAGCGCCCTCCCAAAATGGGTATACTCAAAAGCGTAGGGCCTTGGCTACTGGCAATCAGCATCCGATTTCTACCGGTACCTTTTTGAAAGGAGGTATTTCTATCGAACCTAACTTCCGACAACCGCTGTATATTTGCCATATTGACAATGTTGGGGCAATATTCCAGGATCAAATGATCCGCAGCGCTGTTTTCAGTATTGTTGCCGACATTCATAAATAAATGCTATGTATGCCACAATAGTAAGAAGTCCTGTTCTTTTTTTCATTCTGTTTCTGTTGGCCAATCTGCTTCAATGTTCATACAGCCAAGCCTTGGATTTGCAGGCCAAATCAACGGTGTTTTGCAGACCGGGTGGTGATACCTATGTAGAAGTAAGTCTATCCGTGAACAGCCGATCGGTACATTTCCAGAAACAGCCAACCGGCCTGCTGCAGGCAGCGGTACGGGTAGAATGGGTTTTTTATCAGGCCGATCGTGTGGTGAAGACCGACCGCTATCGATTGAGCAGTCAACCTATTGATTCGGGGCAGTTTCGCGACTTTTCTTTCCTTGATCTACAGCGGTACACGCTTCCACTTGGGGTTTACCGGATTCAATTGCGCGTTGTGGATTGGAACGACACGTCTAATTACGCCACAACTGAAATGAACGTCGATTTGAAGGCTTGGCCTGAATCCCCCATGTTTTCCGATGTCATTTTAGCTGAAAGAATCGGTAAGTCGACCCAAACAGGATTGCTGGTGAGAAGTGGCTTGGAGGTGGTTCCCCGGGTCACCGATTACTTAGGTCAGCCCAATGACACTTTGTTTTTCTACGCAGAGTTATATGCTTCCGATCAATCGAAAGACAGCCTGCTGTTGTTGAAAGCAACCTTGGAGGGGGCGCAAGGCCAGCCGGCACCCTGTTGCAGTCGCTTCACCCGGATTTCACCCAAGCAAATTCATGTGTTAACCGACGCATTTCCCATGAGGGATGTGCCTTCGGGCAATTACCGCCTTCATCTGGAGTTGAGAGACGCTGAAAACCAACTCCTCTCTGAGAAATTGGTGGATATTCAGCGACTCAATACCCGCATCGCACCCGATTATTCCAAGCTGGAGGAACCCCAAACGGCATTGAGTTTTGTTCAGTCGATTCGTTCCGAGGACTTGCCAAACCAAGTAGGCAGTGTTCGGCCCTTGTGTACGCATACAGAGCAAGCCTATGTCGACCAATTGCTTTCGGCGAATCCGAGCGAACAAACCCGACCCATGCGGACATTTTTGCATCACTTTTGGTTGCAACGCGACCCCAATGACCCAGCCGGAGCCTGGGCGCGATTTGCACTCAAAGTGGATGAAGTCAATCAATTGTTTTCAACGAAAATCATGAAGGGATTCGAAACAGAACGTGGACGAGTTTATCTTCAATACGGCAAGCCGGATAGCCGGACACAAGTGACCAACGAACCAAGTGCCTATCCCTACGAGATCTGGTGGTATTACCATTATAAAGGACAAAGAAACATTCGGTTTGTGTTCTACAATCCAGACATGATTACCAACGACTATGAGCTGCTTCATTCCGAGGCACTTGGAGAGCCCAACAATCCGCAGTGGCGACTCATGCTGTTTAGCCGTACAACGGCATTTAGAGATCTGGACGAACAAATGAATCGCGGTCACTACGGCAGCTTTTTAGAACAGAATTTCAGGAATCAATAATGCCTAAGGGGCTCATTTTTAAAATTCAAAAGCTCGGAGTACATTGGTTAGCCGGCTGGCCCCTCTCAAGACTGTACCGTTTGTCAGATTTGCTTTTTCCGATTCTTTACCATATTCTAAGGTACCGAAGAGGATTGGTTCGGGAAAATTTGATGCGATCCTTTCCTGATCGCAGTCTGAATGAGATCAAATCTATAGAAATAGAATATTACCGCTACCTGGGTGATCAGTTTGTGGAGACCATCAAGGCATTTAAGATAGATGATCAAGAATTGCGACAAAGGATTACCATTGAAAATCCAGGAATATTGGCAGGACTTTTCGAAAAGGGACAATCCATCATGCACATCCTTGGTCATCATGCCAACTGGGAGTGGTATTCTAAAATGTTGGCCATGAACATGCAACATACCCTGTGGTTTGTTTACAAGCCGCTGAGCCAGGATGGGTTCGAGCATTTGTTGGCTGATATGAGGCAAACACATGGAATACAGGTGGTACCCATGAAAGAAGTTTCGCGTAGGTTAAGCAGCAGTCTAGAGAAAGCAGTTTGTTGTTATTTTGGGTCCGATCAATCACCCACTGCACACAACCGATTTATGTGGATCCCATTTCTTAATCAACCAACGGCAGTTTTTTTGGGGGCCGAGGAGCTTGCCAAGCGCCACAATATGGCCGTGGTATACGGAAGTATGCGCCGAAAACAACGGGGATATTATTCCATAACGATGGAAAAGTTGACCGAATCCCCTGCCGATTACGAAGCAGGAGCCATAACCCAATGGCATTCGGCAGCGCTCGAGCGGCTTCTGCAAGAGCAACCTCAATACTGGTTGTGGTCACACAATCGATGGAAACTCAATCCAAACCAGCACCTGGGCGTATCGCCCAATGCTGTTTCAAATCCAAACCCGACCCATTAATTCGTGCACTGCAGCATAGTCATACTCAATTGGAACGGAAAACGGCATCTACAGGCTTGTCTGCCCTCCGTATGTGCCACCGACTACGAGGATTTTAGCATTTGGGTGGTCGATAATGGATCGACAGACGACTCGATTCCGTGGCTCCGTGAACATATGTCGGATCATGTCAAGATATTGGAGTTGGCGGAGAATACGGGTTATGCTGGTGGATATGCGCAAGCATTAAAACAGATCGAATCGGATGTCTATGTATTGCTGAATTCAGATGTGGAAGTCACCCCGAACTGGTTGCGACCTGCCATGTCTGCCTTCGCAACCAACGCCAGTTTAGCCGCGGTTCAACCGCACATTCTCGATTACTACAACAGGCATAAATTTGAGTATGCCGGTGCAGCCGGTGGCTTTGTCGATTTTCTGGGCTACCCATTCTGTGCTGGGCGCATATTTGAGCAAATTGAGGAGGACCAAGGACAATACAATTCCCCGAAGTCGGTTTTTTGGGCATCCGGAGCGTGTTTGTTTGTTCGATCCAAGGCTTATCATGCGGTAGGTGGTCTAGATCCAATTTTCTTTGCGCATATGGAGGAAATTGACCTGTGTTGGCGGCTTCAAAACGCAGGTTTCCAATTGTGGCAATTGCCGGAATCTGTTGTATACCACATGGGGGGCGGAACTTTAGCTTATGGAAATCCAAGAAAAACTTATCTAAATTTTCGAAACAGCTTAATAAACCTGCAAAAGAACTTACCCAGCAGCGAACGTTTGCTAAAAGTCGGACTTCGAATGATGTTGGATTTTCCTGCTGCCGTTAAATTTCTTCTTCATGGTAGTTGGGCTGACGCCTGGGCAGTCTTTAGGGCCCACATGTCATTCTACCGTTTGCAGTCCGCGATTCGTCGGAGCCGCAGGGCAAGTCTGAGCCAGCCCAAGCCGTCGAGATCTTTGAATGGGATGTTTCGAGGCAGTATTCTGTGGGTACACGTGAGTGGACAGAAAAATGGGCTTAGCTCTTTTTTGCGTCGCCAAGAGCTGAAAGGTGAGATAAAAGCCCATTCAATGCCAGATGATAAGAATACAGGCCAAATCCAGTAACCAGGCCCACGCAATGGGCCGACAAAAAGGAAACGTGGCGAAAGGGTTCTCTAAGGTGCGGATGAGAAATATGAACCTCAACAACCGGACATGCAATTGCAGCGAGTGTATCACCCAATGCAATAGAGGTATGGGTATAGCCGCCAGCATTAATCAAAATTCCATCGCAAGAAAAACCATCCCGTTGCAATCGGTCAATAAGCTGACCTTCGTCATTGCTTTGAAAATAATCGATTTGATGCGTCGAAAAGTCTGCACGTAGTTCAGGAAGAAAGGAATCAAAAGACCGTGATCCATACCACTCAGGCTCTCTTTTGCCCAATAGATTCAAATTTGGGCCGTTTATAATGGAAATGTGCATATTTTTAGTTCAAATAAATATTATCCCAAAGACGCTAAGGTAGGATGCGGTTGACTAGGTTCGTGCTAATTTTGAATTTCAGTTCCTTAGTGAAAGCAGTGTAGACCCCAGTGAAAGCAGTGTTTACATTTCCATTTTGAAAGAAGTGCAGAAATGAACCGGAATAAAGGCAAAAGAATCTGAGAAAAGCAAAAGAATCTGAGAAAAAGCAAAAGAATCTGAGAAAAAGCAACAGAATCTGAGAAAAAGCAACAGAATCTGAGAAAAAGCAAAAGAAACTGAGAAAAGCAAAAGAATCTGAGAAAAAGCAAAAGAATCTGAAAAAACCGATGCAAAAAGGCAAAAATATGGAGTTCCGATATGTTTGGGTCTAAAACCAAAATGGAGTGGGCAAAGATTCTGGAGCAATTTCAGGCTTATCTAAGATTGGAACGGGGATTGTCGCCAGCCACCTGCAGTGCATATCAATCCGATCTTCAGCAACTGGCCGATTACCTCTCTGAGCAAGCAACCTTGGCAGACAGTTCATCGATCAATAGTCCTCAAGCCTACAGCGACCTGCAGGAATCCCAAGGGCCTGCAGATGATAACCACTCAGTGACAGGGGCGCAACCTGATTTCGTTCACGTTGATCCACAACAACTACAACTAGAAGACATCCGTAGGTTCATCGAACATAAGTCGACGACCGGGTTAGAACGAAGCAGTCAAGCGCGCCTCATTTCCTCTCTGCGTATGTTATTTCGATACATGAATGAAGAGGGTATTCGTCATGATAATCCGGCTGAATTACTCGAAACCCCTCGATTTGGGCGCAAACTCCCCGTTGTATTGAGCACAGCCGATATCAACGCCATGATTGCCGCGGTTGATTTGAGCAAAGCTGATGGGCATCGCGACCAGGCGATCGTGGAGCTGATGTACAGTTGTGGCCTAAGGGTGAGCGAATTAACAAGCCTCCATATGAGTGCGCTCCATTTTGAATTGGGATTTATTCGGGTTGTCGGAAAAGGAAACAAGGAACGCTTGGTGCCGGTTGGAGCGCCAGCGGCACGGGCTGTTCGACTATATCTCGACACCCGACGCCGACAGCTGACCCCAACGAGCGATGCAAGAGATGTCCTTTTTTTGAGCAAAAACGGGCGGCCGCTCACACGGATGAAAATCTATCTCTTGATCCGGGATTTGGCCCTTTATGCCGGTGTGCGCAAGAGCATTTCTCCGCATAGTTTGCGGCATGCATTCGCCACCCATTTGGTGGAAGCGGGTGCAGATTTAAGAGCCGTACAAGAAATGCTGGGTCACGAGAGCATCACAACGACCGAGATTTACACCCATCTAAGCCGCGAATATTTGAGCGAAGTAGTTAGAAAGTTCCATCCCCGATCCTAATGAAAAACCCACGATGCACAATCTTCCACACAAGCCATCAGAATGACCGCTAACCCTCTTCCGCTCACAACGTAAATAGCTATATTCACCAACCCCATACATGAACACTACTTTAGGGTCGCTTCGCACCTTACTTTCTCTCGTTAAATTCGAGCTTCGCTCGGAATGGAGGCAACAAAATGTTTTGGCAGGGATCTTTTTGTATGCAGCAACAGCGGTTTTTGTGGCCTACATGACCTTTCGGATCCTGCCTGGCCCCACTTGGGTAGCTGTCTATTGGCTCATCATGTTGTTTTCTTCTACGCATGCCATAGGCAGGAGTTTTGGATCATCCAGTGGTGTTCGACTCCTGTTTGAGCAGTCACTTTCTGCTCCTGGCGTCTATCTGGCATCAAAAATCATGTACAACATCTTCTTGCTGGTGCTCATTCACCTACTCACGTGCCTCTGTATGTTGGTGTGGGGTGGAAATCCATTTCAAGATCTTGTGCGCTTCAATTGGGTTGCCGTGGTGGGGCACATTGGTCTTTCGGGAGCACTTACCCTCATTGCCGCGATCAGCCGGAAGGCAAGCGGGCAAGCCACACTCATGGTGGTGCTTTCCTTTCCGGTGGTGATGCCCTTGATGTTGTTGTTAATCCGATTGAGTATGCATGCGCTCGACGGGCTAAACCCGGAGGCCGGACAAACCTATATGCTTCAACTGCTGGCGCTTGATTTGCTCATACTATCGACAGCATTTCTGTTGTTTCCGTACCTTTGGCGAGATTAAATATGCCTCGATTACAGCCTTATAAATGGATCACCCTTCTGATGCTTTCCCTCGTAATTCCTATGGGATGGATGGGTGAGGTGCCGCGCAAAATCATACTCAACGAGAGCATCCGGAACCTTTATTTCCACGTTCCGATGTGGTTCGGCATGATTTTCCTTCTTGCAGCGTCTGCCTGGCACAGTTTGGTGTATTTAAGGCATAGAAAATTGCAACACGACGACTGGGCAGATGCTTATTCTGTCGTTGGACTTCTTTTTGGCACGCTTGGTCTCTCCACCGGAATGATCTGGGCGCAATTTACTTGGGGTGCATGGTGGAGCGGCGATCCTAAACAGAACGCGTCTGCCATTGCTCTGCTGATGTACCTTGCCTACAGGGTATTAAGGAACTCCTTTTCTCAGCCCGAGACCCGCGCGCGTGTTTCGGCGGTCTACAATCTATTTGCTTTTGCCTGTCTTATTCCCCTTTTATTTATCTTACCCCGAATGACAGATTCACTGCACCCAGGCAATGGAGGGAATCCAGGCTTCAATAGCTATGACCTCGACGGACGCATGCGCGTTGTGTTTTACCCTGCGGTTATCGCCTTTACTCTATTGGGATTTTGGCTGGCTAATGTATACACACGCCTCCGCCGGATCAGTCATTTGCTTCAAGATCGTTATTCCTGAAACTGAGATCGTTATTCCTGAAACTGAGATCGTTATATGTGTACCTTACTCCTTCAAAACGCGCAGGCATCAGTCGAAATGGCTGATTTGATGCGCAGCAACGGCAAAATTTATGTATTACTCGCCGTAGTACTCCTTATATTCGCAGGAATTGTCTTTTTCTTGATGTTTTTAGAGCATAGATTGTCGAAACTTGAACAAGAAGTGGAGGAAGAATCACCCCAAAACTGAGTAACCTTCAAGGAGCATATAACCAGAACTTTAAACACACAAAACCAATTAATATGGGAAACACCACAGACTCTCATAAACACAGCTTTTTTGCTGACGTATCCGCTTATTTCGACAAGGCCGCTGCATTTGTTGAGGCCCCTCCCGGGGTTTTGGATCAGGTGAAGTACTGCAACAGCATATACAGCATGCGGTTTCCTGTTCGTGTAGGCGATTCACTAGAAGTGGTTGAAGCCTATCGAGTAGAACATTCACACCACCGCATGCCCACCAAAGGGGGAATCCGATATGCCCTCTCCGTCAATCAAGATGAAGTCATGGCGCTTGCGGCCCTTATGACCTATAAATGTGCCATCGTTGATGTGCCCTTCGGCGGGGCTAAGGGAGGTATCAAAATCGATCCTCGCAAATACACCGTCGAACAATTAGAACGCATCACCCGCCGATACACGACCGAGCTCATCAAGAAGAACTTTATCGGTCCGGGTACAGACGTTCCCGCCCCCGATTACGGCACTGGCGAGCGTGAAATGAGTTGGATCATGGATACCTACACGACTTTTTTCCCGAATCAAACCGATGGGATTGCATGCGTAACAGGGAAGCCCATTACCCAGGGAGGAATTTCAGGTCGTCGTGAAGCCACGGGCTTGGGAGTATTTTTTGGGGTACGTGAAGCCTGCAGTTTCGAGGATGACATGCGATCGCTTGGTTTAAGCACGGGATTAGAAGGCAAAACGGTGGTCATTCAGGGCCTTGGCAATGTGGGTTACCACGCGGCCAAGTATTTTCATGAAGGGGGATGCAAGATCATTGCCTTGGCCGAGTATGAGGGCGCCATTCATCATCCCGATGGTCTTGATTACTTAGCTGTAGTAGAGCACCGAAAGGCTACAGGCAGCATACTCAACTTTCCGGGGGCCACCAATTTAAGCCATACAACCGATGCGCTCGAATTGGCCTGCGATATCCTCATTCCCGCTGCATTGGAAAATCAAATCCATGCGGGCAACGCAGCACGAATAAAGGCTAAAATCATAGGTGAGGCCGCCAATGGCCCCATTACCGCCGAGGCGGAATTGATACTCAATGCCAAAGGAATAATGGTATTGCCCGACATCTACCTAAATGCAGGTGGTGTTACCGTTTCCTATTTCGAGTGGTTGAAAAATCTGTCACATGTTCGGTTTGGTCGCCTCGGAAAACGCTTCGATGAGAATTTGAACAAGCAAATCATTGCAGCGGTGGAAGATTTAACCGGACGAAATCTGGATGAAACGCAAAAGCGGCTGATTGGCCGGGGCGCAGATGAAGTCGATTTTGTTTACTCGGGTTTGGAGGAAACAATGATCGAAGCATATAGGCAACTTCGAGACGCCCGCAAGGAAAATCCATCAATCCCAGACTACCGAACAGCGGCATTTGTAGTCGCTATTCGTAAAATTGCCCGATCCTACGAGTCGCTTGGGGTTTTCCCATGATACAGCCTATGGGGTTCGCGGTTGAACGCCTATCCGATTAGAAAGCAAAGTCTACAAATTGCCTCGGCGTCCTTGTTCGCGTTCGATGGCTTCAAAGAGCGCCTTGAAATTTCCTTTGCCAAACGAGCGCGCACCCTTCCTTTGTATGATTTCAAAAAATAGGGTAGGCCTATCTTCTACAGGCTTAGTGAAAATTTGAAGTAGATAGCCTTCCTCGTCGCGATCCACCAATATATTGAGCGCGCGCAAATCCGGAAGATCCTCGTCGATATGGCCCACGCGGTCTAATAAATCTTCGTAGTACGTATCGGGCACTTGCAAAAATTCAACGCCTCTCCGGCGCAATTCAGCTACTGTGTGTAGAATGTTATCGGTTGCGACGGCAATGTGCTGAACACCCGCCCCTTGATAGTACTCCACATATTCTTCAATCTGCGATTTCTTTTTCCCACGGGCAGGTTCATTGATGGGAAATTTCACGAACCCATTACCGTTCGAAACAACCTTCGACATAAGGGCTGTATAATCAGTCGAAATGTCTTGGTCGTCGAAGGTGATGAGCAATTTAAAACCCATTACCTCTTCGTAGAATTGAACCCATTGGTTCATCTCACCCCAACCTACATTACCGACGCAATGATCCACATAGCGCAGTCCTACGTCCCCATGGGCTATGTGCCATGATGGCTTTGAAAACCCGGGCATAAACAATCCAGAATAATTCTTGCGTTCTACAAAGGTGTGCAGGGTATCTCCATAGGTGTGTATACTGGCCGTCACAACTTCTCCGAATTCATCTTCAAACCGTTGCGGCGGAGTATGTGGTTTAGCGCCCCTGGCAACAGTGGCCTCAAAGGCCGCACGTGCATCATCTACCCATAAAGCAAGAACCTTCACGCCATCACCATGCACCCGTACGTGCTCACTGATGGGCGAGTCGGGCACCAAAGAAGTTGTCAGCACCAGGCGAATCTTGTCTTGTTGAAGCACATAGGAAGCGCGGTCTCTGCAGCCCGTTTCCGGGCCAGCATAGGCGATCAATTCGAAGCCAAATGCGGCCTGGTAGTAGTAGGCCGATTGCTTGGCGTTGCCTACATAAAATTCGATGTGGTCTGTGCCCAAAAGGGGCAAAAAATCAGTTTCTACGGCGTTTTGAGGAAGGGCGTCGGTGAGCATAGGTATGAGTAGATTCGGTTAAGTTATTCGTATTGATTTTCCATCCATGAGCGGAAGTAGCGCCCATCATCGATCGACAAGGCAGCATCCGTGAGGCCCAGCGGACGAAATGTATCGACCATGACCGCATACTCTGCAGTTTCTTTTTTGCCAATGCTGCGTTCATACGCGCCAGGATGCGGTCCATGTGGAATGCCTCCAGGGTGAAGGGTGATTTGACCAGGGGCAATGTCGTTGCGGCTCATAAAATCGCCATCAACATAATAGAGAACCTCTTCGCTGTCGATGTTGCTGTGGTTGTAGGGAGCCGGTATCGACAGTGGGTGGTAGTCGTAGAGCCGGGGTACAAAACTACACACCACGAACGCCTTGTTTTCAAACATCTGATGGACCGGAGGTGGCTGGTGGATGCGTCCGGTGATGGGTTCGAAATCATAAATCGAGATGCCATAGGGAAAGTTATATCCATCCCAACCGACAACATCAAAGGGATGAGCGGCATAAACGACCTCATGCATCATTCCTTGTTTTCGAATTTTGATGCGAAAATCACCTATTTCATCGTGCGTTTCCAACTCAACCGGGAGTTTGTAATCGCGCTCACAATAGGGTGAGTGTTCCAGCAGTTGACCAAAGTGATTTCTATACCGTTTGGGCGTGTACAGTGGCGAAGAAGCCTCGATATACAGCAAGCGGTTCTCGCCATCCTTGAATTCAAATTGATGAATCATGCCGCGCGGGATGAGCAGGTAATCGCCCGAAGCAAAGGGTATGTTGCCCAGTTGGGTACGCAATGTACCAGATCCCCGATGCACAAACACCAGCTCATCGGCATCCGCATTTTTGTAGAAGTAGTCGGTCATCGAACGCTTGGGGGCGGCAAGGCCAAGAACCAAATCGTTGTTGGCCATCAAGGGGGTGCGCGAATCCAAATAATCGTCTGTAAAGGGCACATCGAAACCCATGAGCCGCCTCGGGGTAATATTGTGCGGGCACGATAGAACAGGGCGCACGTCTACGGGTTGATCCACCGAACGAATGATTGTGGGGCGGTGGATGTGGTAGAGTAGGCTCGACATCCCATCAAAGCCAATGGTTCCAAAAAGTTGTTCGTAATAAAGGCCCCCATCCGACTTCCGAAATTGCGTATGACGCTTAGGTGGTATGGAGCCTAGTTTGTGGTATATGGGCATAAAAAATATTCGTACAAATATATCCGAAATTATTTCATCATCCTAATCTATCCAATCGGCGATGAATACATTCGTGGCCCTGGTTCCATTATTAAAACGATTCGATGAAAATACAATTTTTTTACCGTCCGGGGAAAACATCGGGAAGGCATCGAAAGTTGGGTCAAATGAGATCTGTTCCAGGTTTTCGCCGTTTAGGTCAACCATAAACAGGTTAAATTGATAGCCACGTTGACTGTGGTGGTTCGATGAAAAGATGATTTTTTGTCCGGAGGGGTGAAAGAAAGGAGCCCAATTGGCCTTGCCGAGACGGGTAACCTGGCGCAATTTGCGTCCATTCGTACGGCAGATAAAAATCTCCATTTGGGTGGGTGCCACCAGACCTTGAGAAAGCAAGTCTTTGTAATCCTTCAGCTCTTCATCTGTTTTTGGACGTGATGCCCTAAAAACGAGCCATTTGCTGTCGGGTGAAAAAAAAGCACCTCCATCATAGCCAGGCAAGCGTGTAACTTGTTTGGTCCTACCATTTTTCAGGTTCATTACGTATAAATCCAGGTCGCCATTACGGATGCTTGTGAACACCATTTTCTTGCCATCGGGTGAGATCGTGCCTTCCGCGTCATATCCCGGCGAATTGGTGAGTCTACGAATCAATTGGCCCTGGTTGGAGGCAACGAATATATCATAACCCGTATCGATGGGCCAAAGGTATTTGCCGTCCTCGCGTGGTTTTGGGGGTGTGGGACATTTTTCGCCTGCCAAGTGGGTCGACGCATACAGAAAAGTGCTGTCGCCGGGCATAAAATAAGCGCAAGTGGTACGGCCTAAACCTGTACTAACCATGCGCGGGCGAACGCCCTGTCTTAGAACATCGAACATGAAAATCTGGTCGCAGTCAACCTTCCAATCACGGAAATTGGACTGGAACACCAGACGTTTGCTGTCGAAACTCCAGTAGGCTTCTGCATTATCGCCACCAAAGGTGAGTTGCATTAAATTCCGAAAGTGCTTTTCGCCTTCTAATTGAGGGTCTCTGCCTTCTTTAGATAGGTCTAACGGTTGCATGATGGGGTCTTGGGCGTGCACTTGAGCAAACCAACCAATGGCCCAAGAGGCAAAAAGAAAAAAACGAAGCGAGTAAATAAGGGTGAATTTCAATGGATCAGGGCGTTCGATTTTTTGCATAATTGACCTATTTTTGTCGGCCTGCAAAAATACCGCATCCCCTTTGGAAAAAGCGCCTCTTTGTGTAAAATCTATGCACCCAACAAGAAAAAGTAAAGCTTCTTTTGTGTGGGCATTGTACGTTTATCTCGTGCTCTGGTTTTCGTTGCAACTCACTGCATGCAAAGAACCGGCAATCACCACAAAATCCGAAGTAATAACCGAAGCTCCGGCATTAGATCCCGAATTATCAGAACTTAACCGTCGCGTACGTTCCGAACCCCGCAACCCCGAGCACTACCATGCCCGTGCACGCTACTACCTGCGCACAGCGCAATATGAACCAGCAATGGTCGACCTTCGGTCTCTTTTTTCACTCGATACAAGTCGGGCCGACTACTTTCTGACCGCAGCAGAAGTATACATAAAGTTGGGTGCATTTTCCCAAGCCGACGATGCCTTGGCTGTGGCCACCCGTAAAAATCCAAAGTTGGCCGATGCTCATGTGAAGCGGGGAGAATTGGCCTTTATGAACAAAAAATACAATTCCGCCATCTTCTACCTGAATGAAGGATTAAAGGCAGATATTCACCACGCTGAGGGTTATTTTTGGAAGGGGATGGTGCATCTAGAACAAGGCAAGCGCGAACAGGCTGAATCTGCTTTCCTGACTTGCATAGAGCAACAACCAGAGCATACTGAGGCCATGATGCAACTCGGACTCATGCACCAATACGACAACAGCGCGATGGCTTACCGTTATTTCACCAATGTGATTCGGATCGATTCTAATTATTTAGAGGCATTGTATGCTCGGGGCACCTTACTTCAAGATCAGGGGTATGCAGATAGTGCGCGTCACGATTATCAACAAATACTCAACCGGAATCCGGCGCATCCCGATGCCCTATTCAATTTGGGATACACTTTTTTAATCGAGGGGAAGTACACAGAATCTATCCGTTGGTTCGACCGGCTCATCGCGGCTGATCCAGCCCACTACCGGGCACTCCAAAATAGGGGATTGGCCTATGAACAGAGTGGGCAAAAAGACAAGGCTCTAGCCGACTTCAAACAGGTTTTGAAGATTGAGCCCGGCTACGACAAAGCCCTGGAGGCCATCAACAGAATCAAATAACCCATTAAGTCAATTAAAAATGAGCATTCAAATAACACTTCCAGATGGTTCAGTGCGCCAGGTTTTAGAAGGAAGTACACCATACGATTTGGCATTATCGATCAGCGAAGGTCTGGCCCGCGTCATATTGGTGGCTGAGGTTGATGGACAACCATGGGATTTACACCGCCCCTTTGCAGGCGACTGCCGTCTAAAATTGCTGAAATGGGAGGATGAAGGAGGGAAATATGCATTTTGGCATTCCTCAGCCCACCTGCTCGCCGAGGCATTAGAAGATCTCTATCCCGGAATCAGACTGGGGATTGGTCCACCCATTGAACAGGGCTTCTACTACGATATCGACTTTAATGGTCATTCATTTGGTCAGGATGATTTTGAACGGGTAGAGCAAAAAATGGCTGAATTGGCTGCCCGCGAATCACGTTTCGAAAGACAAGAGATAAGCAAATCCGATGCACTTTCGTATTTCCGTGCGAAGGGTGATCCCTATAAATTGGAGCTGATCGATGGTCTCAACGATGGTGAAATCACATTCTATAAGCAGGGAAGCTTCACGGATCTGTGTCGTGGCCCGCACATTCCCCACACGGGAAAAATTAAAGCCATAAAAATCACCTCTGTGGCGGGGGCCTATTGGCGTGGAAATGAAAAAAACGCACAGTTAACCCGGATTTATGCCATAACCTTTCCCAGCACGAAAGAGCTTTCTCAGCATCTGGCCTTGTTGGAAGAGGCCAAAAAGCGTGATCACCGCAAATTGGGGCGCGAATTAGAACTATTTACTTTCAGCGAAAATGTAGGTATGGGCCTCCCCCTTTGGCTGCCCAGGGGCGCCCTATTGCGCGAAAGTTTAGAGCAGTTCATGCGCAAGGCACAAGTAGCAGCAGGATATCTGCAGGTCATTACGCCCCACATTGGATCAAAATCCTTGTACGAGACTTCAGGTCATTGGGAAAAATACGGGCAAGATTCATTTCGGCCGATTTATACCCCACACGAAGGGGAGGAGTATCTACTGAAGCCCATGAATTGTCCGCATCATTGCGAAATTTACAAAAGTAAACCCCGTTCATACCGAGATTTACCCCTTCGATTGGCTGAATTTGGCACGGTATACCGCTACGAACAACATGGCGAATTGCATGGGCTCACCAGAGTCCGAGGATTTACACAAGACGACGCACATCTGTTTTGCAGGGAAGATCAGGTAAAAGAGGAGTTTAAAAAGGTGATAGACCTGGTGCTGCATGTGTTTAAGGCGCTCGGATTCACCGAATATCATGCCCAGATTTCACTTCGTGACCCCGAAAATCGCCAAAAATATATTGGAAGCGATGAGAGCTGGGAGCGGTCTGAGCAGGCCATTATCGAAGCTACTTCAGAAAAAGGAATGATTGCCGAACAAGTACCGGGTGAGGCAGCCTTCTATGGTCCAAAACTTGATTTTATGGTCCGGGATGCCTTAGGCCGGAAGTGGCAATTGGGAACCATACAGGTCGATTATAACCTTCCCGAACGTTTCGGATTAGAGTACACAGGTTCAGACAACCAGAAGTACCGACCAGTAATGATTCATAGGGCTCCATTCGGTTCTATGGAACGTTTTGTGGCCGTACTGATCGAACATTGTGGCGGAAATCTACCCCTTTGGTTGGCTCCAGAACAAGTTGCTGTGTTGCCCATTAGCGAAAAGTTTGAGGAATATGCACAAGGCATTGTTGAAATGCTCAGAAAACACGATATTCGCCCTGTCATTGACCTAAGAGATGAAAAAATTGGCCGAAAAATCCGGGATGCTGAATTGCAGAAAACGCCCTACATGTTGGTCATAGGCGAAAAGGAAGTTCAGCAACAGTTGGTTTCTGTTCGCAAACACGGGTTGGGTGACGAGGGCGCTGAATCTGTTGATTCATTCTTATCGCGAATACGGGCCGAAATCGATGCCGTTTCCTATACCTAATTATTGATTAACATTTAAATTTCTACGCCATAGCACTACCCGTACGTCAACCCAACCGTTTCAGGAAGGAGAAACCCATAGAGCCCATCAACGAAAACATCCGTTTCCCGGAGGTTCGTTTGGTCGGTGACAACTTGGAGCCTGGAATCTACAGTATATCTGAGGCGAGGAAAATTGCCCAGGATATCGGCCTTGACTTGGTGATTATTTCTGAAAATGCTACGCCGCCTGTGTGCAGAGTAACAGACTACAGTAAATTCCTCTATGAAAAGAAGAAACGGGAAAAGGAAATTAAAGCGAATGCGCAGAAAACCGTGGTCAAAGAAATTCGTTTTGGCCCCAATACGGATGAACATGATTTCGAGTTTAAATTAAAACATGCGCAAAAATTCTTAGAGGAAGGAGCTAAGGTCAAAGCATATGTACAATTTCGTGGTAGAGCTATTGTTTTTAAGGAGCGGGGAGAACTTCTTTTGCTTACCTTTGCATCCCGTCTCGAGGAACTGAGCAAAGTAGAGAGTTTGCCCAAATTGGAAGGTAAACGTATGTTTCTACACCTTGCTCCGAAATCCTCAAAGTCGAAGTAAACGTAAAATTGCTTGTTATGCCTAAAATGAAGACTAACTCTGGTGCAAAAAAGCGCTTTGCCCTCACTGGAACTGGTAAAATCAAGAGGAAGCACGCCTACAAAAGGCACATCCTGACCAAAATGTCAAAAGTTCGTAAGCGCCATTTATCTGGTTCGACTTTAGTTGATACCACCAATGAGTCGCTGATTCGTCGCTTACTCACCATAGGAAAATAATTCGTTAACCCAGTCAGTCTACAAGCGCCTCAGTGCCACTGATACAAATCAAGCCCCATGCCTAGATCCGTCAACCATGTCGCTTCCCGTGCCCGCCGTAAGAAAATTATGGCGATGGCCAAAGGGTATTTCACAACCCGCTCCACTGTTTACACCGTAGCAAAGAATGCCGTTGAAAAGGCACTTGGCTACTCATACCGCGACCGCAAAGCGCGTCGCCGCTACTTCCGCCAATTGTGGATTGCTCGTCTTAACGCGGCAACCCGTCAGGAGGGTATGAGCTATTCCAAATTTATGGGTAAATACACCCGTTCAGGCATGGGCATGAACCGAAAAGTTTTGGCCGATTTGGCCATGAATCATCCCGATACCTTCAAAACAATTCTGAATTCTTTGCATTAATTCTGAATTCTTTGCATTAATTCTGGATTCTTTGAATTAAAATTCGTGGATTCTGTTGTTCGGAATTTGTTGTAAAACAATTTCCAACGCTTTTCTTTGTTTTATTCTTTGCTTTTGGTAGGCGAGCAGTGAGGCTCTATTGTAACCTCCTACATAATAACGCTGAAACCAGGGGAGAATGGCAATCATCACATCGAGTGTACTGACTAACCGTGTGGTCCGTATGGTCAATGTCAAGAACAGCGCATTGATCAGGAGAGAGTTCATTGCTTCCCGTTTTGATCCGCTATACCATTGACCAGCACCCGGCAGAACAGCACTCATCACCATGGCTGCATTTGGATTGGGTCGTTTTGATGCTGAAATAGCGTGTTCATATTTTAATAGGTGTTCAGCTTCTACCTCAAGCTGAAACAAATGGTTTTTGCATTGATCAGTAGAACCCAGATGGTGAAGGGCCACGGCGGCGAGAAGATGATAAATGTCGGCTCGATCGTTACCCAAATTGAGGGTGTCAAGCGAATACAATTCAGCCAATGCAGGCGCGAATTTTCCTTGTGCAATTCGATTTCGGGCACTTAACAGCAGGAGCCATTGAGCAAGAGGGTCTCCGTCCGGGGTGGCTAGGATTGCCTCTTCGTAGAATCGTAGCGCTTCATTGGGTTGTGCAATCGAATCATAGCACTGCCCGATCCGCAGACAAACCAGGTTCTTGGATGAATACTGAGGACATTCATAGAGAAGACGATTGTATTCTAAAATGGCCAAATGAAACTTTTTATGGTCCTGTAATTTTTGACCATATTCCCAAAGAAATGTTGTGTCTGACATTTCGTCGGTCTTCTCAAAAATTGCGTTTTTGGCCAACAAAGGGAGACGATACCATGTACCCAGCAAAATGAATAAAAGAATCAGCGTTTTCATGGTCTAGGGCATCGATGTCAAACGATCCACCAATTCGCTTTCCCACTTTTGGGTTTTAACTCGATTCATGTGGCGTGCCCATTGTCGGGTGCCATACAAATTCCCTAAGTAAAAACCAGTGCTGAGCGCTGCGAATGTATATCCATAACCCGGTCTGTCCGTTGAAAATCCTCTGTAGCTGCTCCATGCATTGGCTGCCACAAACAAAAAGCTCGTTAGTCCGTCTTTCCATGCGCCTGAGTATATTTTTCCGCTTCCCGGGATTATGGCGGATAGGATGACGGCCTTAGGGACAGAGTACGTGTTTGGGACGTTTTTTTGTTCAATCAAGCGATTAACCCCGATTTTCCAGGCATCGTTTCGGACTCTGTTGGGGTCCGAGGTCGTCAAAAGGAGGGTGTCGATGATGCCCAGTGCTGTACTGTATTTTTTTGCCCAAATTGCATCACGAACACATTCAGACCGCACAGAAAGAGTGGTTTCCGGCGTCGAAAGCTTAGCGGATTCCAAAAACTGTTGCCCGATGGAAAGCGCTTTTTCAAAATCGCGTTCGATGCGTAAAGCATCCCGGAATCCAAACAAAATCGAAGTGTCGTTTGGTGCGTTAAAATGAAGTCTTTCCCATTCTAAACGTCCAAGTTGGGTTTGGCCGCTCGACATCAAGTAGCGTGCAAATCCGGTGCTCGTTTGATTCTGAGCCTTGGAAGTCATGGGTATGCAAGCTATCATAAACAAATATAAAAATACATAAATCATGTATAATCGCTCTTCGTGTTTAGAGTATTTCATGATATAACTATGGATGGATCAGTTGGATTGGATCAAGATTGAGTCCGCTCGAAACATCAACTTTGTATGCGCCGCGGTTCCATCCATGACACCTTGATAATCGGTCAAATGTAGCTCCTAAACCGGCTAAAACGCCTAGGTTCCGGATGGCGTGCAGTCCGTAGGTAGAGCAACTCGGTTCAAACGTACAACTGATGGCATCCTGCGACGAAATGTTCTTTTTGTAGAATCGATAAGATGCAAAGGCGAGCCAATCCCATTCATGCCTGGGTGTTGGGGTTGGAACAGCAGCGGCTGTTTCGTGCATCTCGTCAATTGGCAGAATCAGCCATGAATGATCTGATTTACCGTTTGTGAGTGGCTGAGCCGCTGGGAAGGTTGCGGAAGCGAGGATCGCGACGATAATGAAAATCGGGAGTTTGATCATTGATCACTATGTTTTTGTATTCGGTAGATTGAAACAACTTTTTGTCTTGGTCGAATATTTCATCGATCACTTCTGTGGGTATCGACACATTAGAAATTTTTAGATACTTCCGAAAAAATTGTTTTCTCAATATTTTGCCATTGGGATGATAAAAAATAACTGATTTCAGTTGCCTTTCTTGACTGGCCAAAGCAATAGTCCCCATTTTTTTGCGGGCTGCGGCTGGTGGAGACCAATTGCTGATGACAAGTCCCTGCTCAGTTTTGACTGATGTCATTGTATAACCCGATTGTTCGAGCCCAAAACCGCCCAATTGCTGGTTTAAACTGAGGTGTAAGACACTGAGTTTAGGTTTTAACATACTCGGCTTTACACTGATCAATGTGTCATTTCGAATAGTCCACTGCACACTATCGACGAAAACCCAAGTTTCATTCTCCGGGAATTTCACGTCAAAAATCAAGCGGCCAATACGAACATCATAGAAAACGGTTCCCATAATCAAACCGGCTTCATTGCTACCCACTGTTTTCGATTTGACTGTACATTCGGCTTTTATTCGATAAGCTTGTTGCCCTAAGATTGGGCTGCTCAAGGCTGAAAAAGTGTAGATGACCAAACAAGTGGCGGTCAACTTGAGCAAAAAAAAGCGCCCGCGAAGGGCGCTCAAAAAGACGGATACAGGCATCATTACGAACCAGCGGACAAACTGCTGATGGCACTTAAAACAACGCTTACCGCAGTTCCTATCCAAAATGACAACTTCTCATTCTTAGATTTGTTGGAGTTAATGGCGACTACAAAAAAGCCGACAGGCCAGCAGCAGAAGCCCCAGGCAAAGGGTCCCCACTCCATGTCATCCAAACCAAATGCTGACTGCTGAAGGCCATGTTGAGCGAACAATACGGTGTTGTTGGTAGAGGTGGCGGTGAAAGTAGGTGCCGACAATTCCTGCTCGAGTTGATCGAGGGCGGCCATCTCCGATTGAAATTTTTGCTCATCCAACGTGAAATCGGAAGCAGTAGTTGTGGCCATCGACCAAGATGCCATCAATACAAGGGAAAGCGATAAGATGATTTTTTTCATAAGTTGAATTTTAAGATTCAAATATAGAGTGCTGTTGGTATTGAAAATCCTATTCATTAAAATTTAATTCAGACTTCCGAGTGCCTTACCGATGCTGTCCAGCGCCTGATCTATTTCGTCAGCGGTAATGCACAAGGGGGGTGCTAAGCGGATGATATGGCCATGGGTCGGTTTGGCCAATACGCCCCGTTCCATCATTCGGAGGCAGAGGTTCCAAGCCAAATCATCAGCCTTTTCCTCTATGTCGCTGCCAACAACCAACGCATTAAGCAATCCTTGACCCCGTACCTTCATGATGATCGGGTATTTACGCTGAAGTTCCATTAAGCCCGTTCGAAGTTGTTCACCTCTTACCCAGGCATTATCAATCAATCCTTCTTCTTGCAAAACCGATACCGCCTCCATAGCCACGCGACAAGCCACCGGATTGCCGCCAAATGTTGAGCCGTGTTCACCGGGTTTGAGTGTGAGCATCACTTCATCGTCGCCCAAAACAGCACTAACAGGGTATACGCCACCGCCCAAAGCCTTGCCCAAAACAACCAAATCGGGTCGCACATGCTCGTGGTCGCAGGCCAACATTCGGCCCGTTCGTCCCATTCCCGTTTGAATTTCATCGGCAATCATGAGTACACGGTACCGCGTACACAACGCACGAACCCCTGACAAATAACCGGGGTCTGGCACCACAACACCCGCCTCACCCTGAATCGGTTCGAACATAAATCCAGCAACATTAGGCTGCGAGAGGGCTTCTTCAAGTGCCTGAAGGTTGTTGTATGGTACAATATTATATCCTGGCACAAAGGGGCCAAAGCCCCGTCGTGCGGTAGGGTCGGTCGATGAGGAAATGGCACCGATGGAACGTCCCCAAAAATTTCCCTCGGCAAAGACCATAATGGCTTGGTTTTCTTCCACTCCTTTGACATCATAGGCCCATCTTCGGGCCAGTTTTACCGCACTCTCAGCCGCTTCAACCCCCGTATTCATGGGAAGAAGCCGATCGTAGCCCAACAACTCGGTCATATACTGTGCATACTGACCCAGAAGGTTGTGGTGAAAGGCCCGGCTGCACAGACTCAGCTCACCGGCTTGTTCGATGAGTGCACCCACGATTCTTGGGTGCGCGTGCCCTTGGTTGACGGCAGAATAGGCCGATAAAAAATCAAGATATTCATGACCTTCTACATCCCATACCCGGCTGCCTCGTCCTTTTTTCAGTACCACGGGCAATGGGTGATAATTGTGGGTGCCAAAACGATCCTCCAAATCGATCGCTTCGCTTGTTTGAATCGATTGAGGGTTGAATGGCGAATGGGCAGAGGTGATCGTCGGTTTTTTGGTTACCGTGTCAAGTTCAGTCATAATAATTTAAATGCCGGGTTGATTTATTTTCCTTTTTTCTTATCTTTGCGCCCTGTCTTTGATTGCGTTCAGATGAAGATTTGGAAAGTAACAAAGATAGCCAAAAACGAACGAAATGTCGAGAATATGTGATTTGACCGGTAAGAAGGTCATCGTAGGAAACAGGGTTTCTCACTCCAACATCAAGAGTAAGAGGCGTTTTTATCCCAATCTGCAAACCAAGAAATTTTTCATTCCTGAAACGGGGGAATGGATTACCCTCAAGGTTTCAACCAGTGCCATCCGCACCATCAACCGGAACGGCATTTCGGCGAGCATCGCCAAATTTTTGCGCAACGGTAAAATCTGATCCCCATCATGGCTAAGAAAAGTAAAGGCAATCGCATTCAGGTAATCTTGGAATGTACTGAGCACAAAACCAGCGGAATGCCTGGTATGTCGCGCTACATCACAGTGAAGAACAAGAAAAATACAACGGAGCGCATGGAATTGCGTAAATACAATCCTGTATTGAAGAAAATAACGGTACATAAAGAAATCAAGTAATGGCAAAGAAAGTTGTGGCCACCCTCAAACGGGAGGCATCTGAAACCGAAAAAATTGTGAAGGTCATTCGCACCGCACGTTCACCAAAGACTGGAGCCTACACCTTTAAGGAGGAGTTCGTGACGGCTGATAAGGTGAAAGACTTTTTTTCTAAATAGCCATTGATTGCTCGCCCAACTCAGCGGCCAGCATCTTCTTCTATGCCCGGACAGCCCTTGCTGAATCCGGGCTTTGTGTTCGTAAAGCCGATCAACCAGCAGCATGGGAATATTTGACTTTTTCCGGAAAAAACCCAACCGCGAAGCGCTCGTTCAGGGAATGGAGCGAACCCGTGAGGGTTTCTTTTCAAAAATTTGGCGCTTGTTTACCGGGGGTCAGGTTCTCGATGATGAGATGCTTGACCGCCTCGAAACCCTGCTCATTGAGGCCGATACGGGTGTTGATACGACCGCAAAGATCATTCGAGGCCTTCAGGAGCGATCAAAATCGGAAAACGGACTGAAAGGGGAGCGGCTACAGGAGGTGTTTCGCGAAGAAGTCATGTCTTTATTGCGGCAAACACCCGAAGCTGACTTGGATTTTTCGCGCACACTCGACCATCACCCGCATGTGATTTTGGTGGTCGGAGTCAACGGCGTTGGTAAAACCACAAGTATTGGAAAGTTGGCCTGGCACTACAGGCAGGCCGGAAAGAAAGTGGTTATGGGCGCGGCTGATACTTTTAGGGCGGCAGCGATCGAACAACTCCAGGAGTGGTCGCGTCGGGCCGACTGTCGGATTGTTACCCAAAAAATGGGATCGGATCCTGCATCAGTGGCATTTGATACACTGAGCTCGGCACAGAAGCATGCTGAAGAGGTGGTTTTGATCGATACCGCTGGTCGCCTACACAATAAATCAGGCCTCATGCAAGAATTGGGGAAAGTGCGATCCGTTATGTCGAAGGTCATCCCGGAAGCACCCCATGAGGTCTTATTGGTTCTGGATGCTTCGACCGGTCAAAACGCATTGGAGCAGGCCAGAATTTTTGGTGAAGTGACAAAGGTTACGGGTCTAATTCTTACCAAGCTCGACGGAACGGCACGGGGCGGCATTGTGGTGGCCGTGAGTGATCAATTAGGAATCCCCGTTCGCTATATCGGTGTGGGAGAAAAGGCTGAGCACCTACAGCCTTTCGATCGCCAGGCCTTTGTGGATGCCTTGTTCAGCGATGCTACCGCATGAGGGCGCGTGGAACCGCACCTGCCCGAGTGCATGTTGTGACTCTGGGTTGCTCTAAGAATACGGTCGATTCCGAAAATTTGGTTACTCAGCTAAAGGCGGGTAATATTCCCGTTACCCATGGCACAGCCGACAAGGGTGCGCGCATTTGGGTAGTCAATACGTGTGGATTTGTTGAGCAGGCCAAACAAGAATCGATCGATACCATTCTGGGATGCATCGATGCCAAAGAGGCAGGGCAGATCGACAAACTTTATGTGACCGGTTGTTTGAGCCACCGCTACCGCGACCAACTCGAAGAGGAAATGCCCCAAGTCGACGCTTTTTTTGGGACCATGGAATTGCCCCGACTGCTCAAAACCTTGGGTGCCGATTACCGACATGAACTACTGGGAGAACGACTGATTTCTACACCCCGCCACACCGCATTCATGAAAATTGCTGAGGGTTGCAACCGCCCATGTGCCTTCTGTGCCATCCCCCTGATGCGCGGACGCCATGTTTCGCGACCCATAGAGGAATTGGTGAATGAAGCACAAAATTTGGCTCAGAAGGGCGTTAAGGAGCTGGTACTCATCGCTCAGGATTTGACTTACTATGGTTTGGATCTCTATGGCAGTCGGAGACTGGCAGATTTACTGGTCGCATTGGCCCAAACGTCAGGAATAAAATGGATACGCTTACAATACGCGTACCCATCGCAGTTCCCTACAGACATCCTTCCGATCATGCGCGATGTACCAACGATCTGTCGTTACCTCGATATGCCGCTGCAGCACGCTTCAGACCCAATGCTTCGGCAAATGCGGAGAGGGATTACTGCTGCACGTACAGAGCATTTGCTCGATGAGATTCGCAGACAAGTTCCGGGCATTCATTTGCGCACCACCCTGATCAGCGGTTTTCCGGGCGAGTCCAATGCCGATCACGCCACCCTCATGAAATTCGTGGCGCGGCAGAGATTCGATCGATTGGGGGTATTTACCTATTCACATGAGGAGAATACCGCCGCATATAATCTGACGGATGACGTGCCTGCTGCGCTTAAGGAAGAACGAATGGAGGAAATTATGGCGCTCCAACAAGAGATTTCACAGGAGTTAAATGAGCAAAAGATCGGACAGGTGCTTACCGTTTTGATGGAGCGGCGAGAATCTGGATTTTGGGTGGGAAGAACTGAATTCGACTCGCCAGAAGTGGACAATGAAGTTCTGGTTGATGCTGAGGCCTGTGGAAACATTGAGCCAGGAACTTTCGTTCCTATACGCATTACAGCTGCGGAGGCCTTTGATTTGTATGGAGTACCTGTGCATGATATAGCCTAACCACCGGATCCTCAAGCTGATGTTTCCCAATGGCTAACTTCTCTGTTTCATACCGTAGCTTGAGGCAAACTGGGGCATTTTCCAAGCTGGTGCTCGACTACACCGAAGGCAAACAGAATTTACGGGATGCGTTCCCCAACAATATTGATCTGGACTCCATCATTCAGGCAGCCCATCTTCAGAAAGAGCGTGATTCAGCCTTGCGTAGAGGGGTTTCGGATCGCATCCATGAGTTGTATTCTTGTATCGATCAGCCCAATATCGACCACAAACATCTGGCACGCTTAGGACATGAAAATACCCGTTTCGTTGTCACAGCCCACCAGCCCATACTACTGGGTGGTCCGCTGTATGTGTTTTACAAGTTGAGCAGTGTCGTGGCGCTGGCCAAGCGGCTCAACGAACACCCGAATAGGAAGGATCTTCACTTTATTCCGCTGTATTGGGTGGGTGATGAAGACCACGACCTCGAGGAAATTGGTCATTGTCATGTTTTGGGTAAGAAAATTAGTTGGATGCCGAAACAAGGTGGGGCCACGGGTCGGATGTTTATTGAAGATGCCGAGGAGTTTTTATCTCCCCTGGAGGCCATTTTGGGCCATCGGCCGGAGTCTGACCGATGGATGCGATTGGCGCGTGACTGCTACCGCAACGGAATTACGCTTTTGGAGGCGACGGTGCGCTGGACGGACGCTCTTTTTGGTTCGGCTGGTTTGGTCGTCTTTTCCGGGGATGATCCTCGATTAAAAAATATGGCCTTGCATTTGTGGGAGAAAGAAATCAATCAGCGGTTTTCGGGGGATGCAGCGCAACGGGGCGGTGATCAACTGGTAGAAATGGGGTATCACGCGCAAATTTCACCGAGATCGGTGAACCTTTTTTGGCTGAAAGAGGAAAGTCGTTCGCGCTTGGTGCGTTTGGAAGATGGTAGCTGGCAAGCTGGCGAGCAAGTTTGGGCCAACGATCAGGCCATGATTCATCAAATCCATGCCGAACCGGGCATGATCAGCCCAAATGTGGTGCTCAGGCCTTTGTACCAAGAATTTCTACTTCAATCGGTGGCCTTCATTGGCGGTCCTGCAGAGCTTGCTTACTGGCTTCAGCTTTACCCAGTCTTTCAAGAGGCGGTCGTAGACTTCCCCCCCATACTTCCGCGTGCATCGATTATGCTGATGGATGCAGCGATGTGTAAGCGTTGGGAACAATTGGAATTAACGGATGATTTATTTTTTCAGTCAAAGGAAGACTGGGTTCGTTATTACTTAAATCAGCAGTCAGAAAGCAGATTATCCGATTTTGAGTTGATCGAAAAGATCCGACATGGTTATTTGCAATTGTCGCAGGAGGCAGCAATGATTGACCCCAGTTTGAAGTCATTTGTATTGGCTGAGCTCACCAAAGCGGAGAAGTCGGTCGAGTCTATTGCTCATCGGGTATTGAAAGCCCGAAAGCAAAAAAGTGAGGTTCAAATTAATCGTTTGCATCAATTGCATGATCGTTTGTTTCCCGACGATACGCTTCAAGAACGACACGATAATTTTTTGGGTTGGGTAGCGTCCGATCCAAACCTTGAACTCTTCGATTATTGCCTGCGCCACCTAGATTACCCCGCTCAATATTTTTCAATTGTACGCCTTAGCGTTTAATTCAACACATGCTGCCAAATGTCGTTGCCAAAGGCGAAGACCATCAGGAGCAACACAATGGCCATACCCACATACTGAGCGCCAATGAGCACTTTCTCGGGTACAGGACGTCGAATAACCATTTCGATCAACAGAAACAGCACATGACCACCGTCCAATGCCGGTATGGGCAACAGATTCATAAAAGCAAGAATCATAGAAAGCAAGGCCGTGGTCATCCAGAAGCGATACCAGATCCATTCACCCCCGTACATTTTCTTGGCAATGGCTATCGGCCCCCCCAGCGATTTTTCGACCGGGATTTCCCCACTGAATACCTTCCCAAAGCCCCGTACATTGTCGGCAATGGTCGACCAGGCAAGGGCAGCCCCAGCCGGGATGCTTTGCGCTAAACTGAATTCCTGACGGGCCGTCGTGAGCTGCTCCAATTCCGGATAGATACCGATCGTGCCCTGTTCACTGACGGTCAAATCCGATTGCATTGTTTCGCCCTCACGCACGTATTGAATCGGTACTGTTTTGGATGCGCGTGCCTTGAGTATCTCCTGAAGCTGATCGAAAAAAAGGATGGGCATTCCATCGATGCTGATTATGCTATCGCCTGCTTCCAGACCGGCAGCCTCAGCCGGCATGCCCTGAACAATTTCTCCCAGACGAAATCGATGGCGTGGTGCAAGAAAAGACAGGCCATTTTCTGCTTCTAACAACTTGCTGGCCATGTTGGCAGGAAGTTGAATCAAACAAGACTTTCCATCTCTCATCACTTGAATCTGGTTGTCTTCACCCAGAAAAACATCCATAGCCATAACCTCATCGAACCGTTCAACTTTCTTCCCATTCAGCGCGACGATTCGATCGCCTGGTTGAAAGCCTACTTCCCGGGCAATGGGTCCAACAGCGACACCATGGGTAAGGGCCTGATTAGGCAGATATTCTTGCCCGTAGTACCAAAAAATACCGGAAAAAATGAGAATACCCAATAGCGCATTGACGGTAACCCCGCCGATCATCACGATCAACCTCTGCCAAGCCGGTTTGGAACGAAACTCCCACGCCTGGGGTTCCGATTTCATGGCGCTTGTATCGAGCGACTCATCGATCATGCCGCTAATCTTCACGTATCCGCCGAGGGGGAGCCATCCCAAGCCATACTCAGTATCGCCTTTTTGGATGGAAAAGAGCTTTTTGCCCCATGCATCGAAGAATACATAAAATTTTTCGACACGAATGCCAAACAGGCGGGCGGCGGCAAAATGCCCCCATTCATGCAGCAATACCAAGATAGTAAGCCCAAGAAGCATTTGGGCGATCATGACGAGTATATCCATGAGGGAAATAAAACGCAAAAATACGAGGTTCGGCGCATGGGATGGCCAAGATAAAATCGGATATTTCGATCATGTCTGAACGCCTGCAGTTGAGTCTACTGTTATCTCATGTCGTGAGTCGGCAAGCGGTTGTCCTTGAGGCAGCTTTTCGAACCCATCATATTCCACTAACCGTAGAACAATTTCGCCTGATGTATCTGGTTTGCCATCAGCCGGCTGCCCACCAAGAGTTCTATGCCCGTAAACTGGGACGTGATCGCTCGTCGCTTACCCGAATGCTGCAGCAACTTGAAAAGGCCAAAATGTTGGTGCGCGCTCCTTCTGATCATGACCGAAGGAGTATGCACGTAGAACCATCGCAGGAAGGGGCCGAATGGACTCAACAAGCGAAATTGGTGGCCGATGAGGCGATGCGGCAATTGTGGGAAGGCATTGCAGCGGAGGAGCGGGAGCTGCTCAATGGACTCCTCGTACGCCTTCGTGGCAATTCTTAAGGGATGTCTCGGTGCCGACCAATCGAACGTTCATTCACCAATTTCATGCACCCCAATCTGTCGTAAAAGATTACTCCTTCGACAAAAATGCTATGGCCATCAAGGTTGGCTCAAACTCGGGTTGTTTATGCAATCGGCAGCCTCATCCAGCATCTGTTGGCATTGTGTAATGAGGTTAGTTGCCTCGTTATACAAACCCAAGCTGTCGTCGAGACTGCCCTCTTCTTGTTGCAGGCGCGCCATCAGAGCACGAATCTGGTTCATCTTGGCTTCGATCGAAGATGGGGATGCAGCTTTCGGTTCAATCATAAACACGAAGATAGTGACAACTTTTGTGAATGAAGCGGTCATGACTTTCTTCTATTTCAGTAGGAACAGGATTTTGCAATAGATTGGGGTCTCCATGGTATATTTGAGCCGGAAAAACTATGATCAATCGCGATAAACCCTTTGTGGTTGGGGTTGGTGGAGGGAGCGGATCAGGGAAAACAACCTTCCTTACACGCCTTACCCATCAATTAGATCCTGTTCCTTGCACCTGCATCAATTTGGACCACTATTACAGATCCTTGTCTGAGCAACCTCGTGATGCACAAGGGGAGGTGAACTTTGACCTTCCTGAGTGCATAGACCATGAGGCGTTTCTCACCGATTTTCACAAGCTGTGCACAGGAAACGAGGTAATCAGAAAGGAGTATACTTTTAATCAGGCCGGAAAGTCGCCCGAAATGATTCGACTCCTGCCGAACCCCGTACTTTTGGTTGAGGGCCTTTTTTTGTTTCATTTTAGGGAAATCAGGGATGAGCTCCAATTGCGTGTTTTTCTGGATGTGCCCGACGAATTGCGCCTTATGAGGCGCATTGCCCGCGATGGCAGCCAACGGGGATATCCCGAAGAGGTTGTGCGTTATCAGTGGGAAAATCATGTTAGGCCCGCTTTTGCTTCGTTTATCGAACCTTTTTTGCCCGAATGCGATTTGATTATCCCGCACAGCCGCAACAACCAAGCTGCGGTTGATGTTTTAGCAACTTATATAAACCAAAAAATTCAATGGAGAACCGTTTCGGAATCATAGGTCTTGGACGATTTGGCAGCACAATTGCACGCAAGTTGTCTGAACGTGGGGCGGAAGTGATGGCTTTTGATAAGCTTGATGAAAATATCAATTCTTTGAGGGATGATGTAGCTCATACAGCCTGTCTCGATTCGACTGATATTCGGGCCCTGAAGGAGCAAAACATTACGGATTTGGATGCTGTGGTTGTGGCCATTGGTGAGAACTTTGAGGCGCTGTTACTCACAACAGTAAATCTATTGGAGTTGGGGGTGAAGCGGGTCATTGCTCGTGCTTCGACCCCCCAACAAAAAATGGTTCTTGAGAAAATTGGGGTCAAAGAAATCTTGTCGCCAGAAGATGAGGTGGGTATTTCGGTAGCCGGACGTCTCATCAATCCTGATTTGGTGAGTTATTTTCAACTGCCCGACGACTATCAAATTGTAGAGTTGAAGGTACCGCCAAGGGTAGCCAATAAAACGGTTTCTGAGATTGACTTGCGCAATACCTATCACCTCAACCTCATCACTTTAAGAAGGGCATTTGAGGTAAAAGGTTCGGATGGGCAAAACAAAGACGAATACCACATTTTGGGTGTCCCTAAATCCGATACCATGCTTTATGACAAAGATTATTTGTTGCTACTCGGAAAGAGTATAGATGTGGAGCGATTTCAGGAGGTGAATCGATAAGCGACATCGCGCTTGAGGTGAATTGCGAAAAGGCGGCATCGCACTTGAGGTGAATCGCGATAAGCGACATCGCGCTTGAAGCGGGTCAATAACACATTGCATCTGAAAAAAAAAGAGGGGGATCCCTATTGTTCACCTCGGTAGCCCGATTCTTTGAATATTTCGCTGGTCGATTTTGTTAATAGTTCAGGGAGGCTCATCTCTGGGTGATTCTTCATATACCGCTCCACAATTCCGTTGCCGATCCATTCCCCCAACCGTGGTGGTGCCTTAGGATCGAGTTCGAGTGTTGCCGGCCCATCCTCTAAAAAGCGACTTTTCGAACGCCTTTCGCTGGAATAAATCAAGTTTTGGGTCATCAAATATTGCCAAATATCTTTTTCATATTGTTTTGCCCAGGAGACTTGGGCGCCTGTGTACCGAAAAAGGGATGAATCGGATATTCCTGGTTGCAGTCTTCTGATGGCATAATGGATCTTGCCTGAAGTGATCATTTCTTCAAGTAGTGAGGCCGTCGATTGAGGGGGTGATATTTGGTCCTGCACCAGCAGGCGAAGGGCATCGGCTGTTAAATAATCGCGCGACATCCTACGCGTTTGGTATTCATAAATATAGGGTGCAGTCGAATAATAGCGGTATTTTGGCCCGAGGTAGGTGTCGAGACCGATGAGTAGGTCGCCACTATCGTCTAATGCAGCCTGGTATCGGAATCCGCTCAAAAATGTGGTGATCTGCCGGGGCGTCGGGCTGTCAAATGCCTTTTTGAAACGGGCAATGGCACTGGGCAGGCTTTTGTAGAGCAGGGGGTCTTGATCAATGGGAAAGGAGTTTAATATATCGATGGTGAGGCTATCGGTGTACCGATCACGTTGAAAGGCACAGAGGTAATCTGCTGTGATGTTGCTGTCCGATGGACCCATTCCAAGCATTTCTTCTACCAAAAGTGCATAGAAAATGGGGTGATCATGGCGCAGGAGCGCTACCTGTGCTGGCCCATTTTCTGCGGCCTGAGCTAATTTCTGTTCGAACCGAACCACCTTTGGTTCCAAGTGTGGAACTGTTTCGTCTTCAACTTCAGCCGTGCAGCCCGAGATCCAGACCGAAGATCCGAGTAGGAGGGCCAACATGAATGATGGCCATAACTTTACATGGGGTATAATAGGAGTTGTCATACAGCGTTGCAAATCACGATATTTGCACGGTGTTTTACAAGTATTAATCCAATATGCTACAAATACAATCGCTTCGCTTTCTGGTGTTTTATGGGATGCTTGCTGTGGGCCTTATGCACATGAGTTGGGTTCGGGCACAAGGCCAGTTATCTGATGTACAATGGCAGTTTCAAGTGGAAGGCAATCTGACCCGTATGGCTCCACAAACGAGAAATATTAATCGGGATGGGGTAGGACCAGGATGGGGATTGGGCCTTCGCGCTCAATTGCCCATTCAAGGAAATTTGGCTGCTTATTCGGGGCTCTCTGTGGTTCGTTCGGCCTTTGGAGCCAGCATAGATTCTGGCAAGTTCCTCAAACGGGATGGTGGCCAAGTGGTGGCACCTGATGTAGCCTATCGCTATCAAACCACTGCTTTCCGCTTGCCTGTTGGTCTCCTTTTGGAGAGTCAGGATCCGGAATTGCCTGTTATTGTAGCCGGGGTTGGACTCCACCTGGATGTTTTGATGAGCCGCCGGGCTCGTGTAGATAATTTGCCGGCAGTTTTCGATCCAGATGAGTATTTCGACATCATGAAAGTACGTGATTACGTTACCGATGGCACGCAAGAAGACCGGATCAGTCGATTTAGAGCGGGTTTGCACCTCATGTTGGGCACCGATTTGGAATTTGGAGCAGGCAACAAGCTGCGATTGGCAGCGAATTTAGATACCGGACTCAGTGATGTCATCCGGGGCAATACTGTTTCAGCCCGACAAAGCGCTTTCTACCTATCGGCGGCCTATACATTGGGTCGTTAATGCGCATAACAGTTGTTCAGTTTAATCCGCTCATTGGGCATGTGGAAGCCAATGCGCGGCGAATCATTGATCAGTCTATCGCTTGCCGTGATCGGGGCATAGACTTAGTGGTATTCCCCGAATTGGCCTTGTGTGGCTATCCGCCCCTTGATCTGCTCGAGTCCAAGCATTTGGTTGAATTGTGCAGGCAATGGGCCTCAAACATTGCCCAGCAAACAAATGGGATAGCCGTTATTTTTGGATTACCCCTAAAAAATCCGCTTTCATTTGGCAAATCATTGCTCAACGGAGCTTGTCGGACCGGTGATGGCCAGGTTCAACAATTGTGGGCAAAGTCACTATTGCCCGATTATGATGTGTTCGACGAGGGCAGGTATTTTGCCCCTGCGCCCCCCCACTTCAACCAACTTTGGACGCATGCTGGGGTTCGTATTGCCGTTAGCATATGCGAAGATCTATGGCATCATTCACTGAGCAATCTCTACGAAAGAGATCCTTTGGATGATGTTCTATACACCCAGGCCGATTGGATTCTGAATATTTCTGCATCCCCTTATCATATGGGGAAGGAAGCCCTTCGCCATTCTGTATTATCTGAGGTGAGCGCAAGGTTGAGGAAGCCTCTTTTGTATGTCAACACCTGTGGAGCACAAGCCGAGCTTATTTTCGATGGCGGGAGTGGATGTTATGATGCCAATGGATTAAAAGCAGCTTCACTTCCATGTTTTGAGTCGATGCATGCCGATGTGGACTGGTCATTGGGTGCTTGGTCGCCGGGGAAGGATTGGAAAATACAGGATCACCCTGATTCCGATTCGGAACACGAACTGAATTTGCTTCGCAGTGCACTTGTTTTGGGGATTAGAGATTTTTTTTCAAAGCAGAATTTGAATAAGGCCGTAATCGGATTGTCGGGAGGAATTGATTCGGCATTGGTGACGCTGCTGGCTGCTGAAGCCCTCGGAAGTGATCGGGTTACGGCAATTTTATTGCCGTCTCCTTATTCATCAGCGCATTCGGTCGATGACAGTTTAGCGCTTGCGGATCGATTGGGCATTCAATGCATACGCATTCCAATACATTCCGCATTCTTTGCCCATATGGAGTCGCTTGAGCAGGCCTTTGGCAGGTCGTTGCAAGACCTAACCGAGCAAAATTTGCAATCTAGAATCCGTTGTGCATTGCTCATGGCTGCGGCGAATGAATGGGGCGCAGTGCTCCTCAACACGTCCAATAAAAGTGAAATGTCGGTTGGTTACGGCACCTTGTATGGGGATACCTCTGGTGCTCTTTCGGTATTGGGCGATTTGTTAAAAACAAAAGTATATAGGTTAGCAAGGCACATAAACAAATCTGGCCCTTTGATTCCTGAACATATCATTGAAAAAGCGCCAAGTGCTGAATTAAAACCGGGTCAGGCCGATAGTGATGATTTACCGCCTTATGATGTCTTGGATGCAATTCTGGAATTGTATGTAGAAAATGGATTGGCCAAAGATCGATTGATGATCCTTGGATTCGATGAGCATTTGATTCAAAAAGTCATCAGAATGGTCGACGCCTGCGAATTCAAGCGTTTTCAAAGTCCCCCGGTTTTGAGGGTAACCGCAAAGGCATTCGGTCGTGGGCGCGTGATGCCCTTGGTTGGGAAACTGGTATTTTAGACACCCCTGAAAAAAGGCGGGCAAAACCTTTGATCGATTAATTTCCAAGTAATTGTCCCTTCGCGTCGCGAAACTCAAAATGATTCAAGCCGAAGCCAACGTCTTCCTTTAATTGAATCCACTTTTTGTATTTCCACCACCATTTAAGAGGGTGGTTTAACAAACCTGAGGTCAGGTAAGCCTTCAGATACGGATTGAGGTGGATAGACTTCACCATCAATTTTTCTTCGGTCAATAAAAACTCCAGCCTGCTTTCAAGTTGATCTGCAGCCTGAATACTGGGCTGTACGGTGCCTGAACCCATGCAAGCGTTGCAAACCTCCTGGGCTGTTACAGTCACCTCTTGCCGCACCCGTTGACGGGTAATCTGAAGTAAGCCAAATTTGCTGATGGGAAGTAGGGTATGACGGGCACGGTCTGATTTCATGCATTCAGTAAGCCGATCGAATACTTGTTTTCGATGAGCGGGTGGATTCATATCAATGAAATCGACCACGATGATGCCGCCCATATCCCTTAATCGAAGTTGACGTGCAACTTCTTCTGCTGCTTCCAAATTGATGTTCAGAATATGCTCGTCGCGTTCGGTCGCTTGTTTTCCCCTAGCTCCGCTGTTCACATCGATAACATGCAACGCCTCGGTGTGTTCGATCACCAAATATGCACTGCTGCTGAGGTTCACGTGTTTGCCCAATGCTGCCATGATTTGTTTGTCGACACCATGGTGTTCAAACAAACCGATTTTACCCTTGTGTAGCTTAACGATCTCTGTTTTCTCCGGCGCTATGCTGCCGATGTAATCGCGGATGTCTTCCCAATTACGCGGATCATCAACGTAAATATGTTGAAAGGTATCATTAAACACATCGCGAAGAATACCAGTGGTTCGCGCCATTTCTTGCACGACCCTGGCTTTCGGCTCCATCCCTTTGAGCTTGAGCATGGTTTTCTGCCACTTTTCAATCAGTTCCTTGATATCGGCAGTGAGTTCTTCGGTACTGCATTGTTGAGCGGCAGTTCGTACAATCACGCCGTAGTTCTTGCGTAGGGCGGCGGATGCGATTCCTTTCAAACGTTTTCGTTCGTTTTGTTGGGTAACTTTTCTGGAGATATTGATCGACTCAGAGAAGGGGAGAAGCACGCAGTAACGACCCGCTAAGCTGATATCAGTGGAAATTCTGGGGCCTTTTGTTCCTATGGGCTCTTTGGTGACCTGTACCAAAATAATCTGACCGCGCTGTAGAAAGCCTTCTATTTTTCCATTTTTATCGGAAGTAGGGCTTAAACTAATATTCTCGATCGATGCAGACTTTCTTTTGCCGGAAGTCAGCTCCTGAACGTATTGATTAAACTCCTTAAAAACAAGTCCTAGGTCCTGGAAATGTAGGAATGCGTCTTTTTCTGAACCAATATCTACAAAACAAGCATTCAGTGCAGGGGCAATTTTGTTGACCCGGCCCAAGTAGATATCACCCACCTGAAAATGTTGGTCATTCTGCTGACTCGTGAGCTCAATAAGGCGGCGATCTTCGGTAGTGGCCATTTCGAAGCCATTATCCGAAGATCTTATGTACATGGATTTTGCCACAATAAAAATAGTTACAAAGGTGATTATGCACCTTCGATGAATCTAAAAGTTACTCGCTAGACGCTCTAGCAAGTGTTTTTACTTCTTTTTGTGGCGATTCTTTCTGAGACGCTTCTTCCTTTTGTGGGTGGCGATTTTGTGGCGTTTTCTTTTTTTACCGCAGGGCATAACAAATTAATTAAGGTTTTTGAAACTGACGGATGTACTCATCGACCTGCTGGTGCAGTTCGGGATCGGGTACGAGTCCTTTGTATTGATTTAAGAAGTAAAGGGCACTATCTGAGTTGCCCATTTCGTGGTAGGCTTCACCTAAGCCTAGATAGGCATCGGGGTAAGCAGGATACCATTCAATGATCTGACGAAAACGTGCCACCGCCTTGGGGAGTTGGCCACTGGTGATGGCCATTCGTGCCAAATGATAGTTGGCGCGAAGGTGACGGGGTTCGTTTTGGGTGATATTTCGCAGGCGCATGATGCCTTCCATCGGGTTAGCGGAGGTGAGGACAACCGCTCTTGCCCAATCAGCCTGAATATCGAGATTGGTAGAATCGAGTTTCGACGCTCTTTGCAGGGTCTCTAAGGATTCCCCAAACAAGAATTTTTGAATGTTGCTGTCGGTAGAGAGCTCAGCAGCGTGCATAAGCATAGAGCCTGCAGCATGCAAGGCGCTGCTGCTTCCTGTTTGGCGTGCGCCATAGAGCCGAGAGAGCGCAGAGGCGGCGGGTAAACCCTTTTTATTCCAAAATGCACTCAAACCCTCATACATCATGGCTCGTTGCTCAGGATTCGTGAGGGTATCTATGGCTTTTTCCATTCCAGCCACCTTTTTGCGTTCTTCCTCATTCAGCGATTGATTAGCCTCCTCCCAAATTTGGGTTTCGGGAAGCGCGGACTCTTGTTCGGATTGAGCAGGTCCCGTTGTTGCTGGAGCCGTTCTGTTTCCAATGAAATAGATGCTTAGTGCTGCCGCGAGCAGAATGACCACCCAAATAACTTGCTTGCTGCTCATCGGTTAATCGTCTTCGCCTGGTATGGGCAAGCCATTCAGCTCCGCCTGAAAAATTTTGGAGGGCTTGAAATGTGGTATGACCCGTTCCTCCAACTGTATGGCACTTTTTTGCTTGAAATGATATCCAACTTTCGCCGAACGTTTTCTGGCCTGGAAAGACCCAAACCCACGAATATAGAGTGTTTCGCCCGAACCTAAAGCCTGCTTAATGTTCACCAAACAGGCCTCAAACACCTGATGAACATCGACACGTTCGATCCCCGTTTCTTGGGCAACTTTTTGTATGAGGTCTGCTTTGGTCATCTACAAATTTTCAGAATGCAAGGACATAAATTCCCTAATATTGCTGAAGGAATGCAAAGGTACGAGAAAAGCAAACAAAACGCAACTGCTTAACCGTGAAAAAGGAAGAACGAGGGCATGTCGTAAGCGAAAGGGTACAATCCGGATTGGCATCTGATTTACTGAATTGGTATGACGAAACAAAGCGCAGCCTCCCTTGGCGAGGGTCTCATGATCCTTATCAAATCTGGGTTTCAGAAATAATGCTGCAGCAAACCAGGGTTGATCAGGGGATGGGTTTCTACTTGAAATTCATCGAACGATTTCCCGGTGTAAAGCAATTAGCCGCAGCCAGTGAACAAGAGGTTTTGGCCCTTTGGCAAGGATTAGGATACTACTCTAGGGCGTTGAATTTGCATCAATCGGCCAAGATTATCGCAGAATCGCACAACGGTTGCTTTCCTGAGAAGGCAGCGGACTGGATTAAACTGCCAGGTGTGGGCGTCTACACGGCATCAGCCATTGCCTCAATCGCATTTGGCGAACCCAAGGTCGCCGTTGATGGGAACGTTTTGAGGGTTATCGCTCGGTTAACTTGTGAATCTGCTCCAATTTCTGATGCAAAAGTGCGTAGGAGCATTACCGAAAGGGTACAGTCGTTGATTTCAACAACGAGGCCAGGCGATTTTAATCAGGCAATGATGGAATTAGGGGCGTTGGTTTGCACCCCTAAGCGACCAAAATGTGAAGTTTGCCCCATATCTCATTATTGTCGTTCGAAAGTGCTCGATCAAGTGCATCTGTATCCAGTCATTCAACCCAAAGTTCCGCCGAGGGAAGAGATTATGTGGTATATTCTATATTTCAACAAGGATGGTTTATATGTACAGCAAAGAGGCAGCAGCTCCATTTGGCGAAAAATGTGGGCGTTTAAGTCAGTTTCTGAAGAGGCGTATAAAGCCCTCCTCCAGGCTGAAATACCGGTTGCACACGCGACCCCATCACCAGAATTGGAACGCCGGATGGAACATCGCTTGACCCATCGTTTGTTGCGCATTTATTTGCTTCCTTTTCGATGTGGTGTTGGATTTACAGATGATTCTCTTACTTTTGTCACCTACAAGGAACTTAAAAACTATCCACTTCCGGTGGTTTTTACTAAATACTTAAAAGAAATAGGCTTATGGGAGGGCTAAACAAGGTTATGCTCATTGGGAATTTGGGAAAGGCTCCTGAAATTCGGGTTCTGGATAATGGCAGTAGGGTGGCTACCTTCCCACTGGCTACCACTGAAAGTTATAAGGATCGAGATGGTGTTCGTCAATCCAAGACCGAATGGCACAATGTAGTGTTGTGGAGGGGTTTGGCAGATTTAGCGGAGCGTCTTCTTTCAAAAGGGGCACAGGTTTATATTGAGGGACATTTGGCCACAAGGAAATGGGAAGACAAGGACGGGCATCAGCGATTCAATACAGAGGTAGTGGGCGATAATTTAATACTGCTTGGTAGGTCTCCCGAAAGGAATGAGCATACATCGATTTCTTCTTCGGAGCGTATGGATGCACCTGAATCGGACGTCAAGAACGATTTGCCTTTTTAGTAAACCTAAACAAGAATTTTGGACCTACCCCCCGCAGAACCGGCCGACCCATTGCCGGTAGTCATCGACCAGGTCGTTGGTTTTAGCCTCGTTGATGCATTGTTTCCGTTGTTCGGAATTTTCTTCCTTCTTTTGGGATCTGCCTTGATTTCCGCCAGTGAAGTGGCTTTTTTTTCGATGAAATCAGGCATCCTAGAGGATTTGACGAAAGGAAGCGCCTCATCAATGCGAATTCAAAGACTTTTGGCACGTCCAAGGCATTTGTTGGCCACACTGCTCATCGCCAACAACCTGTTCAACATCAGTATTGTTATTGTGTCGTATCAGCTTTTCGACCGATTAATGCCGGGTGAAACGGAAGGATGGGTAGCGTTCCTGCTCAACTCAGTTGTGGTGACCTTTGTGATTGTTATTTTCGGTGAATCGCTACCTAAGGTATTCGCCAACTCCAATCAATCAAAAGTGATTCAATTCGCGGCCATTCCCATTTCTATTTTAGATGTTCTTTTCCGGCCTATTTCTTCTTTATTGGTTATGGGTTCTCGTTTTTTCGATCGTTGGATGAAAAAATCGACCACTGCACTCTCATTGGAGGAGCTTGGGGAGGCCATAGACCTCACGTATGAACAACGGCATGATGCACCAAGGGAAAAGGATATGCTCAAAGGAATAGTTGCATTTGGTACGTTGAGCGCTCGCCAAATCATGGTGCCTCGAAGTGATATTCGAGCGGTCGACATTCGCCTGCCTTTTGCTAAAGTCCGCGAGCAGGTTCGAGATTGGGGCTATTCGCGGGTTCCTGTCTACAGGGACTCATTGGATGAAGTGGTGGGAATTTTGTATTTGAAGGATTTATTGCCGTATTTCGACCGGGATGATGCACCTCAATGGACCAATCTGCTGCGCACTCCGTTTTTCGTCCCCGAAAAAAAGCGGATCGATGATTTGTTTCGAGATTTTCAGGATCGGCATACGCACCTGGCTTTAGTGGTTGATGAGTTCGGCGGTTGCTCGGGGCTCATTACCCTTGAAGATGTTCTCGAACAAATAGTAGGAGAGATACACGATGAATTTGACGAGGCGGAAAATAGTGGAATCATCAACATCAACGAATCAGCGATTCAATGCGACGGGCAGACGCTGCTTCAGGATTTGATCCGCATAGACGATGGCTTATTCGATGATTTAAGGGAGTTTCAAGAAAGGGCCGATTCGGTTGCCGGATTAATCCTTGAACTTGCGGGAAAAATACCTGAGGCTGGAGCGGTGGTTGCTTGTGGTAGACTTGTGCTCGAGGTGTTGGAATCTGACGATCGAAGGATTCGCAAAGTTGAGGTCCGGAAAGTGGATGTTCAGGACGTAACGACTAATCCCACAAGAAATGACTAGAACGGTGGGTGGTTTTTTGGGCATGCAAATGCTTTTCCTGTTCTATTCCCTATTGTTTTTTGGATGTGCGCGAGAACAACCGATGCCCAGACCTTATGCATACCATAGATTGTATTTGCCGGATACAATTTCAACAGATACGCGATTAAATTGTCCTTTTCAAATCAGCATAAACCAAGCGGCCATGTTGAGTTACCCGAAAGGGAAAAGTGGTACCGCATGTTGGGTAGATCTTCATTATCCCAGCATCCATGCCAGCGTACATTTTACCTATGTCCCATTACAAAACAGGGATCATCTTGGCGACTGCATCAAAGGTTCACAGGACTTGGTTTTTAAGCACACCATTCGGGCGAGTGAGATTTTGGAGGATCCATTGATGATTGAGGACCGTAAGGTTTATGGGCTGTTTTATCGTTTATCCGGGCATTCTGCGAGCAATTCTCAGTTTTATGTCACAGATAGTACGCATCATTTCTTGCGTGCAGCACTGTATTTCGATGCTACCCCACATCCCGACAGTATGGCGCCGGTTGTGGATTATATGCTCGGTGAAATGGAACGACTTGCGTCTGGCGTCCGTTGGTCGGAGCCTGCGAAGCGGTAAGGCAACCCAGCATGGACGCACATCGACTCCTGCAACAATCAACAGAATTCATCAAAGGGGTGGGGGCCGCCCGTTCAGCCCTGCTGGCGCGTGAATTGGATATTCACACCTGGGAGGATGTGCTTTATCATTTTCCTTTTCGTTATATCGATCGGCGGACATTCCAAAAAATATCGGAAGTGCATGTGCAGCTTGGGATGGTACAGCTTTGCGGGCGGTTGCGGGATGTGGTGCACAGCGGAACGGGTCGCGGGCAGCGCCTAACGGCATGGCTCAATGACGGAACGGGTGAAATAACCCTCGTATGGTTTCAAGGAATCGATCGGCTATTCAGTCTGTTGAAATTGGGCCAGGAATATGTGGTTTTTGGCAGGCCTGTCGCCTTCCGTGATGAGCTGTCATTGCCCCATCCAGAAATTACACCGCGCGATCGATTTCTGGAACAGGGTGCCGGATTATCTCTTTACCCGGTGTATCCGGGCACGGATAAGCTTCGAAAAAATCGACTTGAATCTCGGTTTTTTTCCCAGATCACGCGCTTTGTTTTGGAAAAAACCCATGGTGGTATTCAAGATTACCTTCCTTCGGACATTCGGTCGCATCATCGGCTTTTGGATCGACAAGCGGCGATGTGGGGCATACATCACCCGCAATCAGAGGGGGAGGCTTTTGCGTCGCGACACCGACTCAAATTTGATGAATTATTCTATCTGCAGTTTGGCTTATTGCACAATAAAATCAAGCGACAATCGGGCAGCCGAGGTCATCGTTTTGCGCAGGTGGGTGATCGGGTAAACCGTTTTTATAACGACCATCTTCCATTTCGGTTGACCGAAGCGCAAAAGCGTGTAATCCGAGAGATTAGAACGGATATGGGTACGGGTAGGCAAATGAACCGTTTGCTGCAAGGTGATGTAGGCAGTGGAAAAACGATTGTAGCCCTCATGGCTATGCTTCTTGCCCTCGATAATGGCTTTCAGAGTTGTCTGATGGCGCCGACTGAGGTTTTGGCTGTTCAACATTTTCAATCGATTAGCGAGCTCCTGCAAAATATGCCCGTCCGGGTTGCGCTGCTCACAGGCAATGTCCGCGCTAAAGAGCGTAAGGCATTATTGCATGATCTTTATTTGGGAGAAATACACATTTTGGTCGGCACACACGCCCTGATCGAGCCTCCGGTGGTCTTTGCTCAGTTGGGATTAGCCATAATTGATGAGCAACATCGCTTTGGTGTGGCCCAGCGGGCTGCTTTATGGGCTAAAAATGTTCCTCCTCCCCATATTTTGGTGATGACGGCAACCCCAATTCCCAGAACATTGGCCATGACCCAATACGGTGACCTTGACCTCTCCGTGATCGATGAGCTACCGGCGGGTCGACGACCGATTATGACCCGACATGTCATGGACCGGCAGCGTTTGTCGGTTTTTCAGTTTCTTCGGGATCAAATCGCATTGGGCCGACAAATTTATATTGTGTATCCCATGATCGAAGAGGGCGACGATGAACAGATGAAGTACCTTATGGATGGGTATGAGTCTGTGAGCCGGGCCTTTCCACTGCCTGATTACCAAGTGAGTATTGTTCATGGGCGAATGCGGCCCGATGATAAACATATGGAGATGCAACGTTTTGTGGCTGGTAAGACCCATATCATGGTAGCCACTACGGTCATTGAGGTGGGGGTCAATGTTCCCAACGCCAGTGTGATGCTGGTGGAGAACGCCGAACGCTTTGGACTTTCTCAGTTGCATCAATTGCGGGGAAGGGTAGGACGTGGTGCCGACCAGTCTTATTGCCTGCTCATGACCGCCAACGAGCCCAAGGGAGAGTCCATTCGAAGAATTGAAGCGCTTTGCTCAACCACGGATGGCTTTAAAATTGCGGAAATTGACCTTCAGCTGCGTGGACCTGGCGATCTCACGGGCACGCAACAAAGCGGAGTGCTTGACCTTTCATTGGCCGACCTCAGAACGGATGAGGCGCTGATTGCCGAAACACGCCAAGCGGTGGAGCAACTGTTGGCTCAATATGCTGATTATTCGAAGCCTCCGCTCAGTTTGTTGCTGATGGGCTATCAAGCCCAAAAAAGCCGACACAAGAACTGGGGAGAAATCAGTTAAGCGGGCTAAGCCGGTGGAAGCCGCGCAAAATTATCATCAACCAGCGCTTTCTTCATGGTCCTGGCCCCTGCGCAAACCATACTTTTCAAGTTTGTTGTAGAGGTGTCCCCGTTGTATGCCGATGTGTTCGGCGGTTCGACTCATATTCCAATCGTATTGGTGGAGTTTATGAAGGATAAATATTTTTTCGGCCTCCTCTTTGAATGCCTGGAAATCATCGAATAGTGCGGGGTTTAAGGGGTTAGATTCGTTCTGTTGAGCAGAAAGTGTGGATTGTTCGAGCTGACTCGGATGGGAATGCATGAGGATGTCCTCTTTGCGGATGTTGTTGCCACAGAGTATGACCAATCGCTCCACCACATTATGCAATTCGCGAATGTTGCCTGTCCATCGCAATGCACTCAAGGTTTGCAACGCCTCTGGGGTGAATTTTTTGGCGGCCATCCCATAGGACGCACAGATTTCTTCGGCGAAACGCATGGTGAGGTTGGGAATGTCCTCACGTCGCTCACCCAAATTTGGTACATGGATCAGAATGACGCTGAGCCGGTGGTATAAATCGAGCCTAAATTTCCGTGACTCAATTTCTGCGAGTAGATCTTTGTTGGTCGCTGCCACAACGCGCACATCAATGGAAATGTCCTTCTCTCCTCCAACCCGAGTAATGCGGTTTTCTTGGAGTGCCCGCAACATTTTCGATTGTGCTTCGAGCGGCATATCACCGATCTCGTCCAAAAAGAGGGTGCCCCCGTGGGCTTGTTCGAATTTGCCAATCCTTTGTTTTATGGCTGAAGTAAATGCGCCTTTTTCATGCCCAAACAACTCGCTCTCGATTAATTCTGAGGGGATAGCGGCGCAGTTGACTTCGATCATGGGGCCTTTGCGTCGGGCGCTTTTTTCGTGAATCCACCGGGCCACAAGTTCTTTTCCCGTCCCGTTTTCTCCCGTAATGAGTATTCGGGCATCTGTGGGTGCTACGCGTTCTATAGTGCTTTTTATTCGGCGAATCGACTCGCTATCTCCTATGATCTCTTGGTTTCTGGCTACTTTTTCCTTGAGATTGTTGGTTTCTACCACCAGTTTCTTTCGCTCCAATGCATTACGGACAGTAATCAGCAGGCGGTTTAGATCGGGTGGTTTATGCACAAAGTCGAACGCGCCAAGGCGTGTCGCTTCCAGGGCCAATTCCTCTGTTCCGTGTCCTGAAATCATGATGATGGGCAGCTCGGGGCGGAGTTCTTGCACACGCGCAAGCAGTTCCATACCATCCATGCGCGGCATTTTGATGTCGCTGAACACCAAGTCGAATTGACCCTGGTTGATCATTTCCCAGCCTATTATACCATCCGCAGCTTGTTCGACTTCATAGCCCTCGAGGCTTAGGGTTTCGGCTAAACTGGAACGAACACTGCGTTCGTCGTCGATGATTAGAATGGATGGCATAAGAATGAAGGCTAAAATAGGGGAAAATTATTCTCTTGAGCAAATCGGTGGCGGTGCTTTTGGGTTCTCTGGGATGCGCTGAAAAAATCCGAGCCCTTGCGGGCTCGGGCAGTCTTGTAAGCCGGATTCTGTGCATCCACTGGGTGGAGCCTCTGCCATTTATCTGAGCGGCCTACCCTCCGAACGATGCGAGCAGCATCATGATCGGTTTACATGGCCTTGCAACCCAGGAGGTTTACCCGTTCGCACAATTGCTTATACGAACTGTGGGCTCTTACCCCACATTTTCACCCTTACCCCGAGGGGCGGTTATTTTCTGTGGCACGTTCTGCCGGGTTGCCCCGACCACTGATTTCCAGTGCCTGGTGCTCTGTGTTGTCCGGACTTTCCTCCCCGCCTATATGGGCGGAGCGACAGAGCCGACTGCCCGGCAAATATAGATTATTGAGCAGGTTTTGCGGGCGTTTCCACAAAAATACTGTCATTTAGATGCTCTAAAAAGGCAGTAAGATCCTGAAGTTCAGACGTTGTGAGTACCCTTCCTGTTCGGGGTAGATCCGAAGGCAGGTTATGTAAATCCGTAGGCTGGCTATGTAAATCCGTAGGCAGGCCATTGGAGTAATTACTCAGAACCGCTCGGTTGTAATGTTCTAATACCTCCATGATGGTGTTGAATCGCCCATCGTGCATATAGGGTGCTGTGAATGACAGGTTCCGGAGCGAAGGCGTGCGAAATCGAGCGTAGTCACCCCAATCCATACTGATGCGTGCCCGTCCGGTATCGGGTCGTCCGAGTTCAGGTATTCCGTTTCTATGAAAAAGCCCATCGGTGAAATCGGGGCCGTTGTGGCAAGATGTGCAAAAAGTTGCTTCAGAAAAAAACAACTGCATGCCTCTTGATGCCGCCGGCGTTAGGGCTGTGCTGTCCTTTCTGTAGCGGAATCGGTCGTATCGACTCGATGCAGAGAGCAATGAAAGCTGAAAGCTCTTGAGCGCTTGCGTTACCGTTAAAGGATCGGCCATGCGCTGGTACACTCTGTTAAAATCTTGAGCATATTCTGGTATGCTGCGCAGCCGCCTCACCAGGGTGTCGATCGGTAGGTTTAACTCATGTGCCTCATTCATGGAAGAAAGAGCTACCTCCGAAAGGCGGGCAACGCCCCCATCCCGAAAAAATCGATTTTGTCTGAATAAATTGAATAAGGGTGGCGTATTGCGTTGGGTGGAATAGCCACCTGTGCCTAGGCTTAGGGCCATTGAATCCCCGAAGGCAAACTGGGGTTTATGACAACTGGCGCAGGATATGCTGCCATTGGCTGAAAGTCTTTTGTCAAAAAATAACTTCTGCCCCAGTGCCATTTGGGTTAATGTAAATGAATCAGGATTTCGCAGACTATCAGGCAGGGGGTATAAATCAGGTATTTCTTTTATGCGATTGGCAGGATGCGGTCTTCCTGTATTCCACCTTTCTCCCGTATTTAGGATGCAGCCGCCGAGAAAAAGCAAGAGTAGCCCATTGGTAATAATCTTTCGTCCCATTAATCGAGGGGCGGTTGATAGGCGGGGTTGCTGATAAAGGATGAATCGGTTAAGGTATTTAAAAAGGAGATAATGTCTTGTTTGTCTTGGTTTGATAGGTTTAGACCGCCTTCTGATTGATAGGCTACCCTTAAGTTGGGATCTAGATTCGGACTGTTTTTGAGGTTGTGACTGTAATGATCCAGTACTTCTTCTAGTGTTGAAAAACGGCCATCATGCATATAAGGAGCTGTGAGAGCGATGTTACGAAGGCTTGTGGCTTTAAACTTGCCCCGGTCGGAGGCCAAACCCGTTACAACTTCAAATCCTGAAGCGGGTTGCTCGTCAAGGCCATTATCAAAGAATGCATCGGCACGAAACAAATGACCGCCATGGCAATGAAAACAGTCGGCACCCCTGGGTCTACCAGTCGACGGTGCACTGTATTCACGCATAAACAAATCAAGCCCCCTTTGTTCTGATGCCGAGAGCGGGTGCGCCACCGGGTTTTGCCGAAATCGATCGAAACGGCTGTCGCCCGAAACCACCGTAAGAAGGAATTGTTCGAGTGCTCGGGCTATACGATCCGAGGTAACCTCCTCGCTTCGAAAAGCGGCTCCAAAAAGTGCTTTGTATTTGGGAGTTTCCGATATTTTTCTAACCGCATCGGGCAGACTTTGGTGCATTTCGATGGGGTCCTGTATCGGTAATAGAACCTGTTCACGAAGACTTGGGGTTCGACCATCCCAAAAAAAGCGTGTATGCCAGGTGAGGTTAAACAAAGCCATGCTGTTGCGCGATCCTTCAATTCCATCGATTCCCTTACTGTAGCGCAGAAGCGAGTCGCTGAATGCAAAATTCAGGCGGTGACAGCTCCCGCAAGATTGGGTGTTGTCGCCACTGAGTTTTTTTTCATAGAATAGGTGCCGGCCGAGTTCCACCCCCTGCAAGGTTAGGGGGTTGTTGGTTGGAAGGACTGGTGGCGGAAAAAAAGGTCTATTTACCCAAGTAAAAGGGGTGGGTTCTGGGTATTCTTTGGGGACGGGTGGTTTGTCGGGTTGGCACGACCAGATCCATGTTGCCAGGATGAAAGAAAAAACGATCCGCATCCACAACTTAATGGGTTTAGGGTTGCCGCTGACTTGGTTCAGGACGAGTCTATGGAAAGACATATGGAGGGGTGTTGGGATTGACTTTCAGTGTATGAGATTGGCTTCTAAGGGGTTGGGTCGGCTTCTAAGGGATTGGGTTGGCTTCTAAGGGATTGGGTTGGCTTCTAAGGGATTGGGTTGGCTTATTGAGGAAATTCAAACATTCCCTGCATATTTTCATGCAAAATCGGTGCTACCGCATCGCCGAGAGTGCTGTGGGTAAAAAATGAAGAGTCGGAAATCAGGTGTGCGTTGGGCTCGTTGAAAAAGCGGTCGATAGACATATTGATGCGTACGGCAGTAGATTTTCCTTCCTGGTGTTGTATGTCGAGAATCGGTGAGCTGATCGTGCTGAGGAGATCGTCGCGGCCGATGTGGTAGCTGTAGCCGCGGTTTTGGGAAGCCGTATTGCGGTAACGTCCTTCTAGCTTAAAGAAGATGTAACCGGCATTCCATCCCCAGTGCATCAGCCCCCCATTCATTAGGCTCAGCCCATGTTCATTGGGCCATAATGCCGGATCTGCATGGTTGTCGGCCGAGTCAACACCCAACGTAAAGCGCAGTCGGGTGTAGGCACCCACGGGTATATCGGTGATTCGCAGGGTGTCGGGTTGATTCGATCGGGCCTTCACCAAGAAATAGGAGGAACTGCTGACCCAAGACCCATCGGGTTTTTGAAACGATGGTTTTCCGAGGTAGTAGTCGAGCACATCGACCCCTATTGCGTTGTTGAGGGTATTGTATTGAACGTCGCCCAATTGCAGTCGTTGGGCACCAAATCGGTGGTCGATGATGAGATCGATCGAGGTCGGGTCGGGTTGAGGAACCGGAACGGGGCGTGGATCACAGCTGTTGAGCAGACCAACGGCCAAAATCAGGAAAAGGGATCTATTTGATTTCATCATCGGGTTGGTTTTCGCTCCACACCACCTGCATGTCTTTGCTGCTGGTGAGCAGCAGACGAGTGGGATTGGGAATAAAGGTAAGACGGAAGTTGTGTCCTAGTTCGTTTTCCAACACTACGCCCGATGTGCCATCGGTTTCATAGGTGTCGGTTTCGGCCAGGTATTCGTAGTGGTTCGCAACATAGGCCGTTGGAATGAGGTGGGGTATTTCGGGCGCTAGTTTTTTATGTATTCCAATGAGTATAGGTTCGATGATTCCCTGATACCGTCGGTTGAAGGTGTCCTCAAAGTCATGGAGTTCGTCTTCTAAATCGTCGTATTGGGGATCGTTGAAGGCCATTTCGTGCAGCTCATTGCGCAGCTCGATGAGGTCGATGAGATCGCTGTTTAGTCGTTTGTAGCTCATACACAAATATAGGTATTAAGATTATTTTTTTCTTTATGCTATTTATATTGTCATTCTATCTATATTAGCATCTTCAATTTTATTTACTCATTCAACTGCATTTCACGATGGATATTAAACTGATTTTCGGTCGAAATATGGTGCGCTTTCGTAGGAAGCTCGGCTTCACACAGCAGCAATTGGCTAATCGATTGGGTATAGCGCGGGCTACTGTGGGGGCGTACGAACAGGGTAGGGCCGCCCCTCCATTGGAGGTGATGGGTCAACTGGCCGATTGCTTCGGCTGTTCGGTCGATGAGTTGGTGAAGGAGGCAGCTGTTCGTCTGCCTGGTGGGGTTCGTCATACTGATCCGGCGGGCGAACGGCTACGGGTGTTGTCTGTGGCAGTAGATGGGGTCGATCAACGCGAACAGATTACCCTGGTGCCTGTTCAGGCAGCGGCTGGCTACCTCGAGGGCCACCGGGATCCCGATTTTGTAGCCCGTCTTCCTCAATTTATGCTTCCAGTTGCGGAGCTGAATCCGAACCGGTCCTACCGTATGTTTCAGATTAAGGGTGATAGCATGCGCCCTCTCCCCGATGGGTCGTACCTCATTGCGGAATTTGTACGCGATTGGCAGCAGTTGCGCGACTACCAATGTTGTGTTGTGGTATCCACTGGTGAGGGTGTGGTGTTTAAGCGCATCAAAAACCATCTCAATGAAGGTTATTTGGAGTTGATATCGGACAATCCAGCGTATCAGCCTTATCGGATGACGGCCGATCAGCTTCTCGAGGTATGGCGGGTTAAGGCTTATCTGAGTTTTGATTTGCCAGATCCACATCGCAGCCCTACCGACGAGGCAGGGGAGCTTCTGGGTCGCTTGCGTCAGCTGCTGGATCAGTATGTTCCGCAGCAAATTTCGGGTCGGGGTTGGGCGTAAACGTTCTTCGTGATGTATGTGCAGGTTCACAGCGGATTCAGTCTGCGGTATGGGGTTTTGTCGCCCGTTCAAATTCTCGAGCAGGCCAGGGAGGCGGGGGTCGACTGCGTAGCCCTCACCGACATCAACAGTACGGCGGCCATACTCGACTTTGTGCGCTTGGCGCCTTCCTACGGCGTAAGGCCTCTGGCTGGGGTCGACATACGCGTCCGCAATCGGCCATATTATCTGATTTTGGCCTGCAACAACGCCGGTTATGTTGAAGTCTGTGTGTACCTGAGCAACATACTCCAAGGCAAGGTTCAGCCCGAGTACCGTGCGCCCCGATTCCGAAACGCAGTGGTGGTCTATTCCCTAGCCGTTTGGAATGGACATCAGCTTGCAGAACATGAATTTTTGGGTATAGAAATCTGTGACTTGTCGCGCTGGCGTCTGATTTCTTGTCGTGTTCCACCGGGTAAGGCTCTTGCCATTCAACCCATGACTTTTCGTGATCGTGCCGATTGGAATGCACACCGTCTGCTGCGGTCGATCGATCACAACTGCCTGCTCAGTAAGCTCCCCCCCGATGATCCTGCTCCCGATACCCACCGCTGGATGCCACTGGACCAATTTACGGAGGCCTACCGTGCGTTTCCCGACCTCATCTACCAAACACGATGCCTAACTGATCGCTGCCGCATTCATTTTGAATTCGGGCAACAATACCCCCACAAAAATCAGCAGACCTACACGGCCCAAGAGGAACTCGACTTTCGGCTCTTGCGTCGGTTGTGCAGCCTCAACCTGCCGCGCTTCTACCCCAAAGCATCCGAACAGGTGGTCGCCAGGCTGGAAAAGGAGTTGGAAATCATCAGACAAAAGCGCTATGTGTCTTATTTTCTCATCAATTGGAAAATATTGAAATATGCCCGCAGTTGCGGCTTCTTTTATGTAGGTCGGGGCAGTGGTGCCAACAGCCTGGTGGCTTATTTGCTTCAAATTACCCAGGTCGATCCCATCGAATTGGACCTTTATTTCGAGCGGTTCATCAACCTCTACCGCCGCAATCCGCCCGATTTCGATATTGATTTTTCCTGGAAGGAACGCGACAGGATCATCGCTTACATTTTTCATCGTTTCCCCAATGTTGCTCTTTTGGGCACATACGTTACGTTTCAGTATCGGGCCTTGGTTCGGGAATTGGCCAAGGTACTGGGTTTGCCTCCCCATGAAACGGATGCATTGGCGCGTGGGCGGTCGGCAGGCGGTGGCAACGATCGCACCATACGCCTCATACTGCAGTATGCATCGCGGCTCAACGGGCTCCCTAATTACTTAGGCATACATGCCGGTGGGATTCTGATTACCCACGATCCCATACACCATTTTAGCGCCACTTTTCTACCTCCCAAGGGATTTCCCACGACCCAATTCGACATGAATATTGCGGAAGATGCGGGTTTGCATAAATTCGATATACTGAGTCAGCGTGGACTGGCCAAAATCACCGACGCACTCACCTTGATTGCCCAAAATCGTCCTGGTGAAGCCTCGATCGACCTCTACAAGACCGAGCTATTCAAAAACGACGGAGCTACCCAACGTCTCGTTCGTGAGGCCCGCACTATAGGGTGTTTTTATGTGGAGTCGCCGGCTATGCGTATGCTGATGTGTAAACTTCAAGTACAGGATTATTTGGGCTTGGTGGCTGCTAGTTCGGTGATCCGCCCGGGGGTTGCCCGTTCCGGGATGATGCAAACCTATATTATCCGCTGCCGATTTCCCGAGCGCCGCCGCGAAGCACCCGCTGTTTTGCTCGAAATCATGCCCGAAACCCATGGTGTGATGGTCTATCAGGAAGATGTGATTCGGGTGGCTCATTGCTTCGCGGGATTAACCTTGGCTGAGGCAGATGTGCTCCGCAGGGGGATGAGTGGCAAGTTCCGGAGTCGCGATGAGCTCGAGCATGTTAAGCTCCGCTTTTTTGAGGGATGCCGTGCGCGGGGGCACGCTCCCGAATTGGGTCGTGAGGTGTGGCGACAAATCGAAAGTTTTGCAGGCTACGCCTTTGCCAAGGGTCATGCTGCATCCTATGTGGTGGAGAGCTACCAGAGTCTTTATCTGAAGGCACATTATCCGCTGGAATATATGGTGGCCACCCTGCGCAATGGGGGTGGATTCTACAGCACGGAGCATTACCTGCACGAAGCGATGCGCCTGGGGGCACAGGTTTCCGCACCCTGCGTACAACTTAGCGCGGGTGAGATTGGGTTGTGTGGCCGTGAAATCCGCCTTGGATTGCTGATGATTAGGGGTATTCATGAAGATTTTGTGCAGCGTCTGTTGACCGAACGGAAGCGAGGAGGTTCTTTTGAAGACCTCCCTGATTTTTGTCGTCGACTTTCACCACCGCGCGAGCAGCTCGTTCTTTTGGTGCGCATAGGGGCCTTTCGGTTTACCCGACGATCTAAAAAGGCCCTGATGTGGGAAGCCCATCTGCATACCTCAGAAAAGGGATCTTCTTCTTCTTCACCTTCTTCTTCTTTACCATCTTCTTCTTCCGGTGCGCTGTTTCGCCAAGATTTATCGCCTACGCTCGATTTGCCTCGATTGGAAGAAGCAGAGCATGAATCGGCTTTTGAAGAGTATGAGCTGCTCGGTTTTCCACTGAGTAGTCCGTTTAATCTCCTTTTAGGCAACCCGCCGTCTGGAATTTTTTCGACCGATCTGAAGGTGCATTGCGGACGCGTGGTGGTGGTCAATGCCTATTTGGTGAGCATCAAAGACACCCGGACAGTGAAGGGCGATCGCATGCAGTTTGGTACGTTTATCGACCAGCGGGGCGACTACATAGACACGGTTCACTTTCCTCCAGTGGTTGCGCGATATCCTTTTCGGGGCCCTGGCGTATATCATCTGTTGGGGCGGGTAACCGAAGAATTGGGGTTCTACAGCCTCGAGGTGCAGCGGATGGAATTGTGGCCAAGAATCCCTGATCCCCGTTTTGCCGACGCACCCCACCACGCCGGTTTGCCTGAGTCCCATCCCGTCGCCTTTTCAGCAGAATCCCATCCCGTCGCCTTTTCAGCAGAATCCCAAACCGATGAACGTTATGCAACCACCGCCAGAATCTCATGAATCCTCAGACAGTGTTTGGGGCGCAAGAACAGTTCTTCATCTCGACCTCGACACATTTTTTGTTTCCGTTGAGCGTTTGATCGACAGCCGTCTCAACAATAAACCGGTGCTGGTGGGTGGTATGAGCGACCGCGGAGTAGTGGCCTCGTGCAGCTATGAAGCCCGTCGTTTTGGCATACATTCTGGCATGCCGATGAAAATGGCCCGGCATTTTTGTCCAGAAGCCATCGTTATCCGCGGAAATACGGCGCAATACACGGAATACAGCAAAGCAGTAACGGATATTGTATCGGCCGCTGTACCCATACTGGAAAAATCTTCGATTGATGAGTTCTATGCCGATTTAAGTGGTATGGATCGTTTTTTTGGCTGCACACGCATGGCCCAAGACCTGAGGAAGAGGGTTATGCGTGAAACAGGATTGCCGATTTCCTGTGGCCTATCGATCAACAAAACCGTATCAAAAATTGCAACAGGCGAAGCAAAGCCAAACAATGCCCGAGCCGTGGTGCGCGGAACGGAAAAGACCTTTTTGGCGCCTCTTTCAGTCCGAAAAATCCCGATGGTAGGCGAAAAAATGCATCATTCGCTGCGTGGTTTAGGCATACAACACATACACACCCTGCAACATATGCCACCCGACTTGCTTCAGCGGGTGTTCGGGCAATCAGGATTGCAGCTGTGGAAAAAGGCCAATGGTGAAGACAATGCCCCTGTTGTGCCGTTTAGCGAGCGCAAATCGATCTCTACTGAGCGCACCTTTGAACGCGACACCACCGATCTGCAAAAAATAAAGGGAATCCTCACGGCTATGACGGAAAATTTGGCCTTTCAGCTCCGTAGGGGCGGACGATTATGCGCTTGTGTGGCGGTCAAAATTCGGTACTCCGACTTTCAGACGGTGAGCATGCAAAAGCAGATTGCCTACAGCAGCGCCGATCATGTGTTGATTCCGTTGGTGGGCGAACTATTTCAACGCCTCTACAACCGCCGGATGTTGATTCGCTTGGTGGGTGTGCGTTTCAGTGATTTGGTTTCGGGTGGTGTGCAACTGCGGTTATTCGAACAAGTGCCGCAGGCACACCAACTCTATGAAGCCATGGACCGCATGAGGGAACGCTTCGGGGACCGTGCCGTGGTTCGGGCTTCTGGACTTATGGCGCGCACCATCGGGCGTGAAAATCCTTTCAACGGAGAACCGCCACCTTTGTTGGCCAACCGAAAGTTATGATCGATGAAAGAGCGGAGGTGACAGAGCGGAGGTGAATGAGCGGAGAAACCAGAAGCGTTTTGATTAGCCCAATGCAGCGAGCACATCACCCAAGCCACCACCGTTGTGCACCTCAGAAAAACCATCCTGTTCCAAAATATGCTGCGCCATACGGCTACGCCCACCACTTTTGCAGTAAACAATAATAGGGGTACTGCATGTCCGCAGTTCATCGGTTCTATAGGAGAGCTCTTCCACAGGGATGTGCACGGCGCCGGGTGCGTGGCCATCTTGAAATTCACTTAATGTACGAACATCGAGCAGTGTAGCGCCAGGCTGACGCAATAATTCAGTTAATGGGTTCATAAACAGACATAGATTTGATGCAAATATCTGCAATCGAGCGTAGAAATGATTGCGAGGCTGAATTCACTGGCCATAACCATAGTGCTGGTCCCACCACGATTTCAATCGTTCCCGCATTTCGTGTTCTCTCGCATTGTTACCTGGCTGAAAAAAGCGTTTACCGGAGATGGACTGAGGCAAAAACTCCTGAGCGGCAAAATTTCCCGCGCCGAGGTGACTGTACAAATAGTCTTGGCCATAGCCCAGCTCCTTCATTAATCGGGTAGGGGCATTGCGCAAGGCGAGGGGGACCTCCAAATCGCCAGTTTCTCCTACACAGCGCAGCGCCTCTTCGATGGCCATGTACGAAGAATTGCTTTTCGGACAACAAGCGAGGTAGGTCACCAGTTGCGCAAGAATAATCCTCGATTCGGGATACCCCACTTTGTGCACCGCATCAGAAGCCGATACCGCCATCATAAGGGCCATGGGCTGGGCATGGCCGATATCTTCCGAGGCCAATATAATCAAGCGACGGGCAATAAACATCAGATCTTCCCCGCCAGAAATCATCCGGGCCAAGTAATAAACAGCCGCGTTGGGGTCGCCCCCACGAACAGATTTAATCAGTGCAGAAATGAGGTCGTAGTGCAGATCGCCCTGTCGGTCATACCGTATGCTCATGTGTTTGGCAGCCGTTTCCACCATTTGATCGCTGATCGCCAACGAAGATCCAGGCCCAGGGGAGCAATTGGTCTGCACCACGACCTCCAATAAATTGAGTAATCTACGGGCATCGCCACCCGATAACCGAATCAAAGACTGCGATTCGATAAGACTGACTTTACGTTCACGGAGCCAGGCATCCTCGCGCAGCGCGCGTTCGAGTACCTGCATTAAATCATCCGATGACAGCGATTCAAGCACATAAACCTGGCAACGACTCAGCAAGGCTTGATTCACCTCAAAGGAAGGGTTTTCTGTTGTAGCACCAATGAGGGTCACAGTTCCATGCTCAACAGCGGGCAGCAATGCATCCTGTTGTGCTTTATTGAACCGATGGATTTCGTCCACAAAAAGTACAGGAGGGAAAAGCCCCCTTCCCCGTTGCACAAGCTGTCGAATATCGCGCACCCCTGCATCTACTGCCGACAGAATTTCCAAAGGACGATCAGTGGCTTTGGCTAAAAGTCCGGCGAGTGTCGTTTTGCCCGTTCCTGGTGGCCCCCATAAAATCATGGAGTGGACCGACTTTAACCCGATCAATCGACTCAGCACACCTCCAGTCCCTAAAAGCGCCGATTGCCCTACAAATTGACCAATTTCACGGGGTCGCATACGGTCGGCCAAAGGGGTGAAACTCATGACACAAACATAATAACTTTGCAGCGCCCATGATGGAAATAATACCAACGCGCGATGGTTCATACACCCTTCAATCTTCGCGTTTCGAAGCAACATACCACAGTGCGCATGGGGCAATGACCGAAGCCCGGCATGTATTTGTGGAGGCAGGTCTGCAGTACGTGGGCGAAAAAATGCGTCATGATCGGGTCGAATCCGAAATCCTGCAACTGATTGAAGTGGGGTCAGGAACACTCATGAATGCTGCGGTAGCGCTCGACCACGCGCAGAAGCACGGGTTAAAAATGAACTATACCGGATTGGAGTTGGAACCACCCGAACATCACTTGTTGCTCGAATACTGGAAATTACATCCCGCAGCGCATAGGCCAGTATGCTGGCAGGATTTGATGGTCATGTATCCAGAATTATCCAGTGAGGAGCCGCACTATTTAGGAGGCCAGCAGATTCAAATTTTCCGGGTAGATGCTCGTCAGTGGGAGGGACCGAGGAATCAAGCGCATCTCATCTTTTTTGATGCATTCTCCCCAGAGGCGCAACCCGAGATGTGGGATGAATCGTTTCTAGCCCGGGTAGTCTCTTGGATGCGACCTGGAGGATGTTTGGTTACCTATTGTGTAAAAGGGGAGGTACGACGCAGATTGATTGCCTTGGGATGTGCGACTGAAAAATTACCAGGACCACCAGGCAAGCGCGAAATGTTACGGGTGCATAAACCAATATAAACGAAATGTTCATACTGATCCGGAGGTTTTTGTTTTTGTTCAACCCTGAGACGGCACACCACTTAGCCATGGATGTCCTACAATTATTCTCGTCTTTACGTCCGATGCATTTTCTGCTCCGGGGGTGTCGTCCACGTGTCCTGGATCCGGTGGAGGTTGCAGGTCTTCAATTTCCCAATCGTGTCGGACTCGCTGCCGGTTTCGATAAAAATGCCCGCTACCTGAGGGCCGCGCATGCCTTAGGCTTTGGTCATGTTGAAGTGGGTACCATCACACCTCGCCCTCAGGCAGGCAATCCAAAACCGCGTCTATTTCGCTTGCCGAGCGCTCAGGCGCTCATCAACCGAATGGGATTCAATAATGACGGGATGGATATGATTGTGAAGAGAATCAAGAACAGGCCAGCCGGGCTCATCCTGGGGTGTAACCTAGGAAAAAATAAGGACACACCGCTTCATGAGGCCCATATCGATTACCTATCCGTTATGCAGTGCTTTTATGGTGATGTTGATTACTTCACCGTCAATGTCAGTTCGCCCAACACCCCCCAACTCAGGCAGCTCCAAGAATCGGCCTGGCTCAACAGAATTTTGGAGCCTTTGGTCGATTATCGACGCCAACAAAAAAACCATAAGCCGATTTTTTTAAAAATTGCCCCAGATATTGAGGATGATCAGATTCGGGAAGTGGCCGATGTCGCTGTGGCCGCTGGGATTGATGGGATCATTGCCACCAACACCACCATCAATCGATCGGCGCTCATGGCACGCGAACAAAAACGCGCCGCACAATATGGAGAAGGGGGGTTGAGCGGCGCTCCGCTTACCGAGCGTGCCCATCAGTTAACCCAATCTCTTGTATTGGCCTTGGATGGACGTTTACCTGTTTTGGCATCCGGAGGGATCATGAGTGTCGAAATCGCCGAAGCCCGCTTCAAGTCGGGGGCTTCCCTGATTCAGTTGTACACCGGTTTTGTATACTCCGGTCCCGAACTCATCTATCGGATTGCACGGTTAAGACGTAGAAACACCGGCGCTTAACCTGTAGATGAACCAGCGCTCAACCTGTAGAAAAACTAGCGCTTAGCCTTAATACGGGCCGCTTTGCCCTTCGCCTGACGCAAATAGAAAATGCGTGCACGGCGTACCACCCCACGTGTTAGTAAGTCGACTTTCTCGATGAAAGGAGAGGCTACCGGAAATATGCGCTCAACACCTATGCCGTTCGACATTTTGCGAACCGTAAAGGTTTCTGTGGCCGCTGAACCACGACGCTGTAAAACAATACCTTGGAAAACCTGTATGCGCTCTTTATTGCCTTCACGGATTTTATAGTGAACCGCAACGGTATCCCCAGAGCGGAAAGCGGGAAGTGAGCGTTCGAGTGTATTGTCTTGTTCAACGAATGTCAGCAGATCCATGGTCGGTTTTTTACAGGGTGCAAAGATATAAAAAAAGAATTACACATCACCCTGGTCAGAGAGCAAATCTGGTCGACGGGCTTTTGTTCGGTTGAGCGCTTGTTCGTTTCGCCAAGCATCGATTTGGGCTTCATGTCCTGAACGCAATACTTCGGGAACCTCCCAATCGCGGTAGACCGCTGGGCGGGTGTAAACAGGAGCCGACAATAGTCCGTCTTGGAACGAATCGCTGAGGGCAGACTGAACATCCCCCAGCACGCCGGGCTGCAAGCGGGTGATGGCATCTGCCAATACAGCAGCGGGTAATTCACCTCCGCTGAGCACGTAATCGCCTATGGAGATTTCCATGGTGCAAAGGTTCGTTCGCACGCGTTCATCAACCCCTTTATAGTGTCCGCACAGGATGATCAGGTTATGGACAAGGGCCAAACGATGACAAATATTCTGCGTAAGCGGCTTTCCGTCCGGACTCATAAAAATAACTTCATCATATGTTCGTTCCGCCTTGAGTGCGCTTATGCATCGGTCGATGGGTTCTATCCCCAATACCATCCCAGAGCCGCCCCCATAGGGAGCGTCATCGATTTGCCGGAACTTCCGCGTGCTGTACTCATGCAAGTCATGGGTTTGAATATGCACAATTCCCTTCGTCTGCGCACGATGAACGATACTGTGCTCCAAAAAACTGCTGATCAAAGCCGGCACGGCACTGATGATATCAATTCTCATGATCCGATTGATACAATTCTCGAAGCCCTTCCGGTGGATCGAGCAAGATGATGCGCTCCAAAGGGTCGACAGACTTGATAAACGAGGGTTGATAAGGGCACAGCCAACGGCCCCATGACTCTTCGATTTCCAGCATGATTTGTCCGGGTAATTGCTGAACATCGAACAGTTGAGCGCCTTCTATAGGGTTCTGGTCTACCAATTCGACACGAAAACCTTTATAATCCGACAGGGTATCAAGGGTTGATTTGGATGGAGTAGCGTTTTTTTTGGGCATTGGGATATAAGCAACAGTGCCCAGCAACCGCTGTGCTTGATCGCGATGATTCACATCCTCAAGCCAAACCACCATTCCACTTTGCGTAGGTGGAGATGAACGAACAATAGAGTAGGGAACTTTAGTTTCCCCAGATTGAATGAATAAGGTGTTCAGTTTTGCGATCGATCCCATTGAAAAAGACTTGGAAAACCGAACGACAACAGCACCCTGAAGGCCGTGGACACGATCTACAATTCCTATTTCCAACCAATTTTGATCCAGAATCACGGAATTATAAACTTTTCTAATCCGGTCGGAAAACAAATGCCGCCGGCAAGAGGCTAAGGGAAATTTTAAGCTGGATCAGCTTCTTCAGTAGCTTCGCCAGTGGCCTGTTCAGCGGATTGATCTGGGGTTGATTCAGAAGCTACGGGCTCGCTTTCCGTTGTAGATTCCGTTGCAACAACTGCGGGCTCGTGAACATCCATTACTGGGGGTTCAACATCCTGCTGTGCGCTTGTTGCATCAGCATCTTCACCTGCGGCTTCTGCAGCAGCAGCACGTGCAGCCGCTTCTAACTCGGCAGCCAGGGCACTTTTCTTAGCAATCAATGCAGCGGCACGCTCTTGGTTCAGTTTGGACTCGGCCGCCATTCGGGCTTTTCTGCGTTCATCACCTGCTGCCTTTAGTCCACTTTTCTTCGCATCAATACGTTCCTCTTTCGACTGCATCCACAATCCAAATCTGCTTTCTGCTTCCTCCGCGGAAAATGCACCTTTGGCCACGCCATCTTGGAGGTGCTTTTTCATCATGACCCCCTTATAAGAAAGGATGGCACGACAAGTGTCGGTGGGTTGAGCCCCATTCCGAATCCATTGAACGGAATCATCGACCGATAAATCGATCGTGGCGGGGTTGGTGTTTGGGTTGTACGAACCCAAGCGCGCTATATATCGACCATCACGTGGTGCACGGGCGTCGGCTACCACAATGTGGTAAATAGGCCGACCTTTCCTTCCGAAGCGCTGCAATCTAATTTTTACGGACATAAGAAATGAGCGAGTTATATTTTTTAGAGGCGCAAAGATACGAAAAAATAAGTTCTAAAGCAATTTAAAGTAAATGCTTCGGTTATCTTCGTTTCATCCCGGCTGGCATCCCCGGAAAACCCATCGGCCCTTGGTTCATTTTTTTGATCATCTCCTTCATTTCCTGAAACTGTTTGAGCAGTTGATTCACTTGCTGTACGCTGGTACCCGAACCCCGGGCGATCCGCTCCTTACGGCTCGGATTGATGCTTTCCGGATTGGCACGTTCGCCTGGCGTCATGGATAGGATCATGGCCTCAATCGGCACAAAGGCAGAATCTGAAATATCCAAATCTTTGACCGCTTTTGACATTCCCGGAATCATACCCAGCATTTCCTTAATGTTCCCCATTTTTTTGATCTGTTTGATTTGGCCCAGGAAATCCGACAAATCAAACTGATTGCGACTCATTTTTTTACTCAGGCGCTCCGCCTCCTGCTCATCGATTTCCGCTTGGGCACGTTCAACCAGGCTCACTACATCGCCCATACCAAGGATTCGATTGGCCATTCGATCGGGGTGAAACACCTCTAGAGCCTGCATTTTCTCACCCGTACTCAAGAACTTGACCGGTTTGCCTACGGTATAACTAATACTCAGCGCAGCACCGCCACGGGCGTCACCATCCATTTTGGTGAGCACCACGCCTTCATAATTGAGCGCATCATGAAAGGCGCGAGCGGTGTTTACCGCATCTTGACCCGTCATGGCATCCACGACAAACAAAGTTTCACAAGGACGCAAGTCGCTGTGCAATCCCTTGATTTCGGTCATCATTTCCGTGTCTACCGCGAGCCTACCCGCTGTATCCACAATAACCACCCCATATCCTTCTATGCCGGCTTTGCGCACAGCAGATCGGGCAATATTCAACGGATTCTTTTCTTGAAGGTCGCTGAATACTTCTACACCAATGCCCTCGCCCAGTATTTTTAATTGATCGATGGCAGCCGGACGATAAACATCGCAAGCAACCAGCATCACTTTTTTGTTTTGTTTACGGAGTCGGTCAGCCAACTTCGCACTAAAGGTGGTTTTACCAGAACCCTGCAAGCCGGCGATCAAAATAACCGCCGGATGACCACTGATTTTAAGTTCGCTCGCGGCCCCACCCATAAGCCGGGTGAGTTCTTGGTTCATGATTTTGACCAGTAATTGGCCAGGGGAGATGCTCTTGATTACATTTTGACCCAGGGCCTCTTGCTTCACCCGTTCGGTGAATTCTTTGGCAATATTGAAATGAACATCCGCATCGAGCAATGCCCTGCGGATTTCCTTCATGGTTTCGGAAACATTATTTTCCGAAATGCGCCCTTGCCCTTTTAAGGTACGAAAAGCGGATTCAATTTTATCGGTAAGACGTTCAAACATGGCGGCAAAAATAAGCCTTCACGGGAATCCCCGTGGGGTAATCAACTAAAAAAAAACGATCGTTAACCGAGATAATTCTTCAGCAGCTGGCTGCGCGAGGTGGGCCTTAAGCGCTTGAGGGC
>VFQT010000240.1_pt1 | contig 88639 bp, 88 predicted proteins | sample 3512381 | NCBI WGS metagenome assembly VFQT01 (sample SAMN10412376, study PRJNA504923) | tailings metagenome | isolation source: Relicate 2 Philex TSF3 active mining site | place: Philippines: Tuba, Benguet | collected 2017-08-29
TCTTGTCGATGGCGTAACAAAGCTAGACAAATTAACGTATGGACCAACCGCAGAGGCCGAGACCGTTCGTAAAATGGTTATTGCGATGTCACGTGATATCCGAGTACTGGTCATCAAACTCGCAGATCGACTTCACAATGCCAGAACCTGGGGATATGTTTCATCAGAATCAGCAACACGCAAAGCACGAGAGACACTCGATATTTATGCTCCCTTGGCGCATCGCCTGGGAATGAATGCCATTAAATGGGAGCTCGAAGATCTCTCATTCGCGGTTTTAGAACCGAAGAAATTTGAAGAAATCTCCCGTTTGGTTGCTGAACGTTCACCATCTCGAGATGCTCTCACCTCGGAGGTAATTGCGTTAGTAGAAGGTGACCTTGCGCGAGATGCAATATCTGCAACTGTTACCGGAAGAAAGAAACATTTTTTTAGCGTCTATCAGAAAATGGTGGTTCGTGGGCGCGAATTCAATGAAATTTACGATTTAGTAGGTATTCGAGTTTTAGTCAATGATGTAAGAGATTGCTACGCAGTGCTTGGATCGATCCATGCCCGGTGGAGCCCGGTCCCGGGACGATTTAAGGATTACATTGCTATGCCTAAATTTAATCTCTATCAATCATTACATACCACGGTGATTGGACCTAATGGAAAAGCGATTGAGATTCAAATTCGAACCTACGACATGCACTCACGGGCTGAATTCGGTATCGCAGCCCACTGGAAATACAAGCAGGGGGCAGATCCTCAGAGTAATTCTCCTGAGATGTTATGGCTTCGTCAGTTACATGAATGGCAGAAAGAGACAGAGGATCCGTCAGAATTTTTAGAAGCACTGCGCTTTGATTTAGGTAGCCCCGAAGTATTTGTCTTCACTCCTAAGGGTTCTGTAGTCGCGCTCCCAGGAGGTTCTACTCCTGTCGACTTTGCTTTCTCTGTGCATACTGATGTTGGCTTACGTTGCGCCGGCGCCAAAGTAAACGGACGACTCGTACCGCTTGAATCAAAACTCAACAACGGCGATGTTGTTGAAATAGTCACCAATAAGGGGGAGAACGCGGGGCCTAGTCGCGATTGGCTCAATTTCGTTAAGAGTCCACGTGCCCGCTCCAAAATTAAGGCCTGGTTCAGCAAAGAACGGCGCGAGGAGGCCATCGATGCGGGCCGTGAATCGATAGCGCGGCAGATGAGAAAGGCTGGGCTACCGCTACAGAAGATTTTCGCGGGACATTCTCTTTTGGAATTGGCCCATGAAATGCATTACGCCGATATTGATGCTCTCTACAGCGCAGTGGGGGATGGCCATGTCTCTGCGGCCTCCATCGTTGAAAAGTTAATGGCAAGTTTAGGAGCAGAGGATTCTCATCCTGAACCCACAATTGAGAGTATTCCGACCGGTGTTCAAACGACACGGAGAACTTCTAGTGCGATCGAAGTTGAAGGAGTCGACGACGTACTCGTTAAGTTGGCTCGCTGCTGTACTCCTGTGCCAGGAGATTCAATCATGGGATTCATCACTAAGGGCTCTGGAATTTCAGTTCACCGCGAAGATTGCATCAATGCGCTCGATTTGCGAAGGAATCAGAGTGAGAGAGTTGTCGGCGTTAAGTGGTTACCTGGCGCCGCCAGTGTCTTTCTTGTCAATATACAAGTTGAGGCGTTGGATCGCGCAAGGCTCTTGGCTGATGTCACCAGAACGCTTTCAGAGCAGCATGTGAACATATTGAGCGCCGCGGTGAGTACATCAAAAGACCGAGTTGCCATCTCTCGCTTTACCTTCGAGATGGCGGATGCAAAACACTTAGATTCTGTTTTGGCAGCAGTTCGGGGAATTGAAGGCGTTTACGATGTATACAGAACTTGATGAGTTTCTGTTCAAAGTAAATTCAATTTTGCGCTAGTTGAATTCGGCCAGATGCTTTTGAGCCTCTACTAACCAAGCCTCGCGAGCAAGCGCCGATTCTCTAGCCTCTTGAGCCTTCTTAGCATTTCCAGCTGCTTCGGCCTTTGTCGCAGCCTTGTTATAGCTGGCGATTGATTCAGTGAGTTGGGCAACTACTTCAGCGGCGCGAGCCTTCGCGCCAGGATCTGTCTTACGGGCTAGATCAGCATCTGCTGCTTTGATGGCCTCTTCAACTTTGGCAATACGAGCATCAAAAGCTGCTCTCTTATCTCTATGCGTGATGCCAATCTTGTCCCAACTACGCATCAATTCACGAAACGCTGACTTTGTGGCCTTGAGATCAGTAAATGGAACGAGAGCTTCTATCTGGGTAATGAGCTCTTCTCTCTTAACGAGATTTGCAGCCATTGAAACTTCCCGCTTCTCCAAATCAGCGTTCTTCGCCGCAAAGAATTGATCTTGAGCAGCCTTAAAGCGATTCCATAACTTGGTATCTTCATTCTTCTTCCCACGACCAGCTGCTTTCCACTGGTCCATCAGGACTTTAAATCTACGTGCCGTTGATAACCAATCTGTAGATGTGGCCAGTTTTTCAGCCTCTGCAACGATCAGACTCTTAGCCTCTGCAACTTTGCCCGCTGTTGCTTCTAGTTGGGCGAAGTGGGTACGTCGTCTCTTATCAAACTTATTTCGTGACGCCGAAAAACGCTTCCAGAATTCTGCATCGGTCTTTTTATCTAAGCGAGGAGCTGCTTTCCATTCATCGAGAAGAGCCTTCAAACGATCGCCTGTAGCTTTCCAATTCTCTGACAGGGCCAGGGACTCTGCCTCTGCGACAATCTTCTCTTTCTCCACGATGATCTGTTCCCGACGAGCAGCTTTGGCTGCAGCTTCAGCTGCCTTCTTTGCCTCATAAGCCTCGCGATGGCCCTCGATAAGTGGCTCGATTTGTTCTACTGAGATCGCCAGTGCTGCAAGATCTCCTACACCATTGAGTTCACGTACTTGTTGGCGTAGTTTCTTTACCGCTTCATAGGCATCTTGCGGAACCATCGCGCCACTCGTAATGCGCGCAGCAGTTAAAGCAACTTCCGATGCAAGAACTTCAAATTTGCGCACAAAGTACGCTAAAGCTTCTTCCGGAGATTTTCCTGGATAAGAACCGACTGCTTTTTCACCGTCAGAAGTTTTTACATAGACAGTTCCATCTTCGGCTACCCGACCAAATTTCGCAGGATCCCCAATGAGAGCGGTAGCCGCACTGGCAGGTGCCGCATGTGTCTGTGCAAGTGATGATGGATTGGCTTCGGTCATGGCGATCCCCTTTGGCGCGTTGGCGAGAATTTCGACGTGAAGCCGACTCTCGCCTTCGTTGATATGTGCGTAGCTTTTGTAGAGGTCAAAGGTACCCTGTGCCTGCGTGTGACGTAAATTCACGCGAGAAAATGGGGTGAATGGGATGCTGATTCGCTCATTTGCCGCCCCTATGTTTGCAACCAACTGTTGGGTGATAGCCCCTGCGCCGGGAGGCGAGTGCTTCATTGTGGATCCAGGAGCTGCGGATCTGACTGGAGATGTTGGTATTTCGTCAGAGATTGAGATGATCGTGGCAGAGAATAACCTCAAACCAGTTGCAGTTCTGGTGACCCACGGACATCTCGACCATACATTCTCGGTTCGTCCATTGGCCGATGGTTACAACATTCCTGCCTACATTCACTCTGAAGACCGACGGTTTCTTTCAGATCCTAGTGGTGTACATGGGCCGCAATTTATGCAAATGATCGGTGACCTTACTTTGAACGAGCCAATTCAAGTAGTGGAATTAAAGAATGGCGCGATTATTGATCTACTTGGCATGAAAATTGAAGCGCTCCATGCGCCGGGTCACACCCGGGGTTCGGTGATGTTCACTATTGATTCAGAGATTCTCATTAGCGGTGATGTTTTATTCGCTGGCTCTATTGGGCGTACTGATTTACCTACGGGTAGTTCAAAAGAGATGAGAGCTACTTTGTTGAATAAGGTCCTGCCATTGTCAGACGATTTCCGTGTGCTTCCTGGGCATGGCCCCGAGACCACCATTAAATTTGAGCGAAAAAATAATCCGTATCTGAAAGAATTAGCGCTGTGAAATTCGAGAAGATTCAAGCCCCCAAAGGCGTACGCGAATACCTACCCCCAGAGTCGAAGGCCTTTGAATGGGTACGCGAGCAGTTGATTTCTCCTGCCCGTCTTGCTGGCTATCAGCTCATGGAGTTACCAGTCTTTGAGGATACAAATCTGTTTTCTCGTGGCGTTGGTGAATCCACCGATGTCGTATCAAAAGAGATGTATACCTTCGAAGATCGAGGGGGAAGATCAATCACCTTGCGCCCTGAAGGTACTGCTGGAGTGATGCGTGCTGTTATTGAGCAGAATCTCGACAGAGGGCAATTGCCAGTGAAAGTTTGGTATTCCGGTCAGTACTTTCGAGCAGAACGGCCACAAGCAGGACGTTATCGCCAGTTCTATCAAGTGGGAATTGAAGCGATTGGCTTGGACGATCCAGCAATTGATGCTGAAGTAATTTCTATTGCCTATACGGGATTCAAGAATATTGGATTAAAGAATTTCACTTTGCAGATTACTTCTTTGGGAGATGCCGCTTCCAGACTCGCTCATCGCAAAGATTTACAGAAATTTTATAAGTCTCTTGATCTAGACGAAGCAACAGCTGTGCGAGCGGAGATTAATCCGCTGAGACTCTTTGACGACAAGCGACCAGAGATGGTGGCAGCGATGGAGAACGCCCCACTGCTTTTGGATTATTTGTCCTCAGATGCACAGAAAAATTTCGATATGGTCCAGAGTTATCTCAAAAATTTAGGTATAGCTTTCTCTGTAAATCCTCGAATGGTACGAGGGTTGGATTACTACACAGGCACGACCTTTGAGTTTGTTCATTCTGATTTAGGAGCCCAGAGCGGAATCGGCGGCGGTGGCCGTTATGACGGACTTATGGAACTGCTCGGCGGTCAACCACTGTCGGGAATCGGTTTCGGTTTAGGCGTTGACCGTGCCCTCTTGGCGGCCGTTTCTGAGAATGTGCTTCCCAGCCAAGCTTTCATCTCTGACGTTTTTCTCATCCCGATTGGTGAGGAAGCGAAGACTCCAGTCTTACAAATCGCCGCAAAACTACGACAAGCAAGGATTACTACGGAAATTGCATTTGGAGACCGATCTTTAAAAGGTGCCATGAAAGCAGCTGATAAAGGTGGAGCAAGATTTGTCATTGTTGTAGGTGCTACCGAAGTAGAGACGGGGTCTGTAGATGTCAAACGAATGGAAGATGGCGTAATAACTTCCGTTAAGATTGACCAGTTACCAAGAGAGATTTCCTCTCTACTTTCAGGTCAGCGATCATAGGGGCGGGCTCATGTTAAGAAACCATAACGCGGGTGAGTTGCGCGCCTCTGATGTCGGTACGACCGTCACGCTCGCGGGGTGGGTTGCTCGCCGAAGAGATCATGGCGGAGTCGCATTTATAGATTTACGTGATGCTACTGGCTCCGTGCAGGTAGTCATCCGTGACGAGAAGATGGCGGGGCTTTTGCGCGCCGAATGGTGTCTGCAAATTACTGGTGAAGTAGCTCTACGGCCCGCTGGAAATGAAAATGCCAATATCGCCACTGGCGAGATTGAAGTAATGGGTGACTCCGTTGTTGTATTAAGTGAGTCTGCACCACTTCCATTCCCCGTCGATTCAGGTTCAGAGGTGGAAATTTCAGAGGAAGTGCGACTGCGCTATCGCTACTTGGATCTACGTCGTGAAGGCCCTGCAGCCAATTTGAGGTTGCGCTCAAAGGTGACCTCGGCGATTCGAACAACAATGCAAGAGTTGGATTTCCTTGAGATTGAAACTCCGTATCTCACAAGGTCTACACCTGAAGGCGCACGTGATTTTCTTGTTCCGGTCAGACTGCAACCAGGAAGTTGGTATGCGCTTCCGCAATCGCCGCAACTCTTTAAGCAATTATTGATGGTCGCTGGCATGGAACGTTATTACCAAATCGCGCGCTGTTTCCGCGATGAAGATTTCCGTGCGGATCGTCAACCTGAGTTTACTCAACTTGATATCGAGATGTCTTTTGTAGACCAGGATGACGTGCTAGCTGTTGCTGAGAAGATTTTGGTCAAGGTGTGGAAAGAGGCGGTTAATTACGACATACCAACTCCGATAAGACATATGACCTACGCCGACGCTATGAATCGATATGGTTCTGATAAACCAGATCTTAGATTCGGTTATGAACTAGTTGAAGTAACAGAGTTTTTTGCGCAGACACCTTTTAGAGTTTTCCAAGCTCCATATGTCGGTGCAGTTGTAATGCCCGGAGGAGCAGATTCGCCTCGACGCGAGCTAGATGCTTGGCAGGATTGGGCGAAAGCAAGAGGTGCAAAAGGCATCGCATATATTCTCGTCAACAACGATGGATCACTGGGTGGACCAGTTGCGAAAAACATTTCGGAAGATGAACAGTCGGGAATAGCCGCGCTAGTGGGTGCTAAACCGGGGGATGCAATCTTCTTTGCCGCTGGTGACCGCGCAGCATCACAGCAACTTCTTGGTGCCGCCCGTTTGGAAATTGGTCGCCGCTGCAATCTGATTAACCAAGGTGCCTGGGAATTCTTGTGGGTTGTTGATGCTCCCATGTTTGAACCCACTGATAATGGTGGCTGGACAGCCGTTCATCATCCTTTTACAGGTCCTAAGCCAGAGTATTCCAAAACATTTAAGAGCGATCCCGCATCTGCACTTGCTTACGCCTACGACATTGTCCTTAATGGAACAGAATTAGGCGGAGGTTCTATCCGTATCCATGATCGCAACATTCAAAAAGATGTCTTCTCTGTCATTGGCTTGAGTGATGAAGAAGCTCAGAGCAAGTTCGGATTCCTACTCGAGGCGTTTAATTACGGACCGCCTCCACACGGTGGAATCGCTCTTGGACTCGACAGAGTATGCGCCTTGCTTACAGGTTCAGATTCAATTCGTGAAGTCATTGCGTTTCCAAAAACCGCGAGTGGTGGTGATCCACTAACTGGAGCGCCAACTCCGATTACTCCTGCTCAAAGAAAGGAAGCAGCCATCGACTGGACTCCGCCAAAGGAGTAGTCAGGTAGGCTATCGATATGGGTCCCGGTGGAATTGCAACAATTATCGCAGCAGCATCACTCTTTGTGATAGCAGTCTCGGTCGCTTACGCGGTTTTTAGAATTAGCAAACTAGTCGATGAAGCAAAGGTATCCCTCAAAGCCTTTACAGACGATACGACTCCACTCTTAACCGAATCAACCCGGACTCTCGAATTGATTAATAGTCCGCTCGAAAGTTTTGCGAAAATCACCAAGAGCGTAGAAGAAGTAACCTCTAAGGTAACTGGTGCTACAACTGACTTTATGGAGAAGAATGGACCGGCAGTAAAGGTCGCAGGCGCACTTCTGAGCGCTGCTCAACTGAGCAAAGGCCGCAAGAAGAAGAAATCCGAATAGATCAAGTGGGTGAATCAAACTAGTGGAATCCGCCGAAATACGTTCACGCTGGCTACGTTTCTTTGAATCGGATAACCGTCAAGGCCTTACCCATACAGTTGTCCCATCTGCATCCCTAATTGCAGATGACCCTAATTTGCTTCTGGTTAATGCTGGAATGGTTCCGTTTAAACCCTATTTTCTCGGTGAAGTAACTCCTCCATATAAGCGAGCTACATCTGTTCAGAAATGTGTTCGTACTTTAGATATCGATGAAGTTGGAAAAACGACCCGTCACGCGTCATTCTTCCAAATGTGTGGAAATTTCTCTTTTGGTGATTACTTCAAAGAGGGCGCAATCTCTCTGGCATGGGAATTGTTGACACGCCCGATTAGTGACGGGGGATATGGATTCCCGGAAGAAAGATTATGGGTGACCGTATATCTCGATGACGATGAGGCCGCCGACATCTGGCATAAAAAGATTGGAATCCCAAGAGAGCGAATTCAGCGTCGCGATATGGCGGACAATTTCTGGTCGATGGGAGTACCCGGACCATGTGGTCCATGTTCAGAAATTTATTACGACCGAGGTCCAGCATACGGTGCCGAAGGTGGACCAATTGCAGATGAAAATAGATATCTAGAGGTATGGAACCTAGTTTTCATGCAGAATGAGCGTGGCGCAGGCGGCGGAAAAGATGGTTACCCAATTTTAGGTGAACTTCCTGCCAAGAGCATTGATACCGGCTTAGGACTTGAGCGGACCGCAGCGCTGCTACAAGGTGTAGAGAACATTTATGAAATTGACACAACTATGCAGATTCTTTCAAAGGCATCTTCACTTGCCGGAGTTACTTATGGAAGTTCTCAGAAATCTGATATTTCTCTTCGAGTAGTTGCAGATCATGCACGTACCGCTGCGATGCTTATTGGAGATGGCGTCACCCCAGGAAATGAAGGTCGCGGTTACGTTTTACGACGGATGATGCGTCGCACGATTCGCAATATGCGCCTGCTTGGAGTTAACGATCCAATTATGAACGAGCTCACCAGCGCTGCAATCGCAGCGATGGGTCCGCAGTATCCAGAGCTCATTGCCGACCAAAAGAGAATTTTGGCGGTATCCCATGCGGAGGAAGAATCCTTCTTGCAGACTCTTAAGAGTGGAACCCAGATATTTGATTTGGCAACAACGCAATTAAAGGCGGAGAAGAAGAAGCTTCTTGCGGGTGATGATGTCTTCAAATTACATGACACATATGGTTTTCCATTCGATCTGACTTTAGAGATGGCTCGCGAGGAAGGCCTAGAGGTTGATGAAGAAGGCTTTAGACGCCTCATGAATGAACAGCGAGATCGTGCAAAAGCAGATGCCAAGGCTAAGAAGAGTGGCCACACAGACTTAAGCGAATATAGAAAAATAGTTGACATCAAGGGTTCTTCAAGCTTTATCGGATATACACACACCGCCGCAGAAGCTGTCATTAATGGCATATTGGTAGATGGAGTAAGTGTCGCTTCGGCTATCTCTGGCAATGAAGTTGAAATCGTTCTCGATCGAACGCCTTTCTACGCAGAAGGAGGAGGACAGTTAGCAGATGGAGGCCGCATAACACTGGCTAATGGTGCTGTCATCGAAGTTGATGATGTGCAGTCACCCGTTAACGGTTTATCTGTGCATCGTGGAAGAGTTATTGCAGGCGAGGTCGCAGTGGACTCACCAGTGCATGCGATGATTGATGAAGAGCGAAGAAACGCCATCTCTCGCGCTCATACCGCAACTCATATGGTTCATAAAGCTTTCCGTGAAATTTTGGGTGAGACTGCGACGCAAGCCGGTTCAGAAAATTCTCCCGGACGATTTAGATTTGATTTTCCTGCCACAGGAGCTGTCTCCGATTCAATTCTCAGCGAGGTTGAATCAAGGGTTAATACGTTGCTTCTTGATAATCTCGCTGTTACCGCTGAAACCATGACTCAGGAAGCGGCTAAAAAGATCGGAGCGATGGCTCTATTTGGAGAGAAATATGGAGATCAGGTGCGAGTCGTTAGCGTGGGTGATTGGGCGCGCGAACTCTGCGGTGGAACACACGTCGTAGCATCTGGACAACTAGGCGTAATTAAGTTGCTCTCCGAATCCTCCATTGGTGCTGGCGTACGACGAGTCGAAGCGCTGGTCGGGGTAGACGCATACAAATATCTTGCGCGAGAACACATTCTCCTAAATTCCCTCACGGAACTGATCAAAGGCTCGCGCACGGAAGAACTACCTGAGAGAATTTCGGAATTGCTTAACAAGGTGCGAGATATTGAAAAAGAGCTAGCTGCGGTTAGATCTGCACAAGCTATGAGTCAAAGCAGTGCCTTAATCGATAAAGCCCAAGTTCTTAATGGAATATCAATTATTGCCGAAAAGTTGGTAGACGGTGTTTCGCCCGACGATCTGCGCAAAATTGCGGTTGATCTCAAAGTTAAGCAGCCTGAGTCTGTCATCAGTCTAGTCAGCGTCAGTGATGGTAAGGCTGTCTTAGTTGTTGCAGTTAGCGAGGGCGCTAAAGCAAAGGGAGTTAAGGCTGGAGCACTGGTAAAGATTGGCTCGACAATTCTTGGCGGTGGCGGTGGCGGTAAAGATGATTTCGCCCAAGGCGGGGGAACAAACCTTTCACAAATCGCTACAGCGCTCTCTGCAATTTCCGATGCAGTTGCTAGGGGATGACTAGTGCAACGGGGTCGCCGTATCGCCTTTGACTATGGCCAGGTGCGGATAGGCGTTGCCGTCTGTGATCCAGATGGCATTATCTCTACACCTTTGCCGGTACTTCGGGCGCAATCTAAGAATCTCAAAGAAGAAATCGTAGCGATGATTGCGCAGTATCAGCCCATCAAAATCTTCGTGGGATTGCCCAAGCAATTATCTGGAGATGAAGGCTCTAGCGCTGAGAAGGCGAGAAATTTTGCAGATTACATATCTGAAATTTCCGAAGTTGAGGTAGTTCTAATCGATGAACGACTCTCCACGGTCTCGGCACAATCCAAATTGCGTGACTTGGGAAAATCAACAAAAGAATCAAGAAGTTCTATTGATTCAGTAGCCGCAGTTGAGATCCTCGAGGCTGGAATTGCTCATGAGCGCCTTAATTAGAAAACCAATTTTCCGGATTTTTTTGGCTTTAGCTACAGCCTTCTCTCTTACTTTGGTGACACACGAATTTCGTGCAAGATCTTCTATGATTGCAGATTTTCCGTGTCGGCAAGATGGCAATGAGGTAATTGTTCACATCGAAGCAGGTTCTTCCGGTTCCGATATCGGCAGAGCGTTAGAAAGTGCGGGAGTTATAAAATCTTCGGTGGCATACTTTCGAATAGCAGTTGCTGATAAGAGATCAAATCAAGTGGCCCCCGGAGATCATCGTCTGACCGTGAGTAACTGCGCCAAGAACGTCTTGGAGGAGTTGCTTGATTCAAAGCGACTTTCAGGGCTCATCAATGTGCAAGAGGGAATGTGGCTCTCGGAAATCCTTCCGCAAATGCTGCGAGCAGGATTTGCAAAGAAGGATGTTGATACAGCTTTAAGCCAATTGCGTAAACCTGCAGGATTTACATCACTCGAAGGTCTCTTTTTTCCAGCACAATACAGTTTCGATAAAGATACGAGCGCTCTCTCTGCTCTGACGTCTATGGTTACCCGAGCAGAATCCGAAATGAAGTCATCCGGATTTTTTGAGAAGAATAGCGATTTCACGCCTGCGCAATTATTGATTATCGCCTCGCTGATCCAAGCAGAAGGAAAAACGGTTGACTTTCCGAAAATCTCTCAGGTGATTAGGAATCGTCTAGATAGAGGAATGCCCCTGCAATTTGATTCAACGGTTCACTATGTGAAAAAGTCACGCGGGAATATATTTTTGAGTACACAGGGGACTCTCATCAATTCCCCCTATAACACCTACAGAAAATATGGACTTCCACCAGGTCCCATCAATAATCCAGGTCGAAAAGCCATGAACGCTGCTCTCAATCCTGAACCGGGAAAATGGCTCTATTTCATAACGGTCGCACCGTCAGATACTCGATTTACCGATAATCTAGAGCAGTTCAATATTTGGAAAGTTGAGTACAAGAAGAATTTAAGAGCCGGACTCTTTAGGGGAAATCGATGATCAGGGGTGCAGTTCTAGGTTCACCAATCTCACATTCTCTATCGCCGTTCTTGCATCAAGCCGCTTTTTCCTACCTTGGAATCGACGGAAGTTATGACCGTATCGAAGTTAGATCGGGGGAGTTAGCTAATTTCATAGAGTCTCAAGGAAAAAACTACGATTATCTCTCTCTGACGATGCCACTTAAGGAAGAAGTCATTGAACTTGGAATTCCACTTTCAGAGATAGCCCTCAAATCGCGTTCAGCGAATACATTGATAAATAGGGAAGATGTTTGGAGCGCAACGTCCACCGATGGAATCGGCTTCATATCGGCTCTTGCGCATCGCAATTTTTCTGATTTCACTTCAGTTTTGATCCTCGGTGCTGGCGGAACTGCGAGAGCTGTAGCGGCAGCGCTAGATGGCGTTGCCCAATCAATCACAATTCTGGGACGCACCACTTCGAGAGAGAAAGCGTTTGCCGACATCATTTCGCATTCACAGTTCTCATATATTTTGTGGAGTAATTCCTTTGATCTCTCACAATTTTCCCTCGTAGTAAATACGACACCTGCCGGCGCTGCTGATGCTCTCGCCGAAAGTGCGGTTGCGGATCCTGCAGGTCTCTTTTTTGATGTGATTTACAAACCTTGGCCTACGGTGCTTGCTACACGATGGCAAAGTTTGAACGCTCCCGTGATTGCTGGGGTAGAACTGCTGATATATCAGGGAATCGAGCAATTGCGCCAAGCAATAGGGATAGATTTTAATACTGAAGAGTTAGCTGAAAATCTAAGAGAGCAGTTACAGCTGACGCCATAGATTTCCACAAGCTATACCCATGAAGGAAATTCCTTAGATAACTTCTCCAAGTGCTCTTAGCCTTTACAGTAATAATCTTGACTGCCATCGCTATCTACGATCTCAGGTTCCATCGGATTCCAAATCTCTTGGTTATCTTTCTCTGGGTAATCGCATTCGTTATGAGGAGACCGAGTCCCAACGCTTTACTTGTTGTCATCTTTCTTACTTTTGGATATCTAAGCTGGAGATTTCTCAAGGTAGGAGCAGGCGATATCAAACTTCTCCTGGTAGTCATTCTCTTTCTCTTGCCATACCACCAAACCCTGCTCTTCCTTTTCAATTTTGCAATCTCTGCTCTTGTCTTAGCTGCTATCTACATGGCCCGTTTTAGGACGCTACGGATTGCTATTCCACTCGCACCTGCAATCAGTGGGGGATATTTCTTGATAATTATGGCGTGAAATCGCTTCATCGAATAAATGAGTCGTCAGCAGCAATTGGAATCTGACACAATACTCCCATGCGATGGATAACAGCTGGGGAGTCTCATGGCCAAGCGCTTTCGGCAATTGTCGAAGGGTTACCTGCTCACATCGAAATCTCTACTCAAGATATAGATTTTCATCTCTCGCGCCGTCGTTTGGGAGTTGGTCGTGGAGCTAGGCAGAATTTTGAAGCTGACAAAGTAACCATTCTGGGTGGAATTCGCTTAGGAATATCGCAAGGTGGCCCCATTTCAATTCAAGTGGGCAATAGCGAATGGCCAAAATGGGAAAAAGTTATGTCAGCCGATCCAGTTCCTGAAGATGAAATTTCAAATCTGGCAAGAAATGCACCTCTGACAAGACCTCGTCCCGGTCACGCCGATTTAGTAGGAATGCAGAAGTATGATTTCGATGATGCACGTCCAATACTTGAGCGAGCGAGCGCACGTGAAACCGCAGCGCGAGTAGCGCTCGGAGCTATTGCACGAAACTTTCTCGAACAGGCTATCGGAATAACCATTCTTAGCCATGTAGTAGCAATTGGTAGCGTGAGAATTCCGGATGGAGGCGATCTTCCTCAAGCAGGAGATATGTCGCGCATCGATGCCGATCCTGTTCGCTGTTTCAATAGCGCTACAAGCGCTGCCATGATTGAGGAGATTGAATCCGCTCATTCCGACGGGGATACGCTCGGTGGGATCTGTGAAGTTCTTGCCTACAACCTACCCCCAGGACTTGGTTCACATGTTCACTGGGATCGCCGTCTAGATGCACGTCTTGCCGGCGCCATGATGGGGATACAAGCTATTAAAGGCGTAGAAATCGGAGATGGTTTCAGAACTGCAACAAGACGCGGCTCCGTTGCTCACGATGAAATCGAGCGTAGCGTCGATGGCGCTATACAGCGTCGAACTGATCGCGCCGGCGGCACCGAGGGCGGCATGTCCAATGGCGAGATTTTGAGAGTGTCCATTGCAATGAAACCAATCTCTACAGTTCCAAAAGCGCTCGACACAATCGATGTAAGAACAGGCGAGGCTGCGAAGGCAATTAATCAACGTTCTGATGTGTGCGCAGTACCAGCTGCGGGAGTCGTAGCAGAGGCCATGGCAGCGCTTGTTCTCGCGGAGGCGGTACTTGAAAAATTTGGTGGAGATTCAGTGCAAGAGGTACGCCGCAATTATGAGTCGTATATGAAGAATCTTCGTTTCAAATAATGGCCCCAAAAATTATTCTCATTGGACCGATGGGGGCCGGAAAAACAACTATTGGTCAATTGTTAGCGCAGAGATTGAATCTAGAATTTAGAGACACTGACCAGATTATTGAAGCCCAAGAGAGAAGAGAGATTTCTCAAATATTTCTAGATGAGGGCGAGGAGGCCTTTCGCGTCATTGAAAAGAAAGTTCTTCGACAGGAACTTCTTTCCGATGGGACCGTTCTATCGTTGGGAGGAGGTGCGCCCATCTCTCTTGACGCGCAATCCGCACTCAGAGCCGTCTCATCTCGCGTAATCTTTTTGGATATTTCACTTTCTACGGTTGCCCCCAGAATTGGATTTAATCGTGACAGGCCACTTCTCCTCAATAATCCACGTGGACAATGGCAAACTCTGATGGAAGAAAGAAGACCTATCTATCAATCAATTTCCGATATGTCTATCAACGTGGATGATAAAAGCGAAGAAGATATTGTCGGGATAGTACTAAGCAGTTTGGGGACAGAACAATGACAGAAATTGCTGTCACATCTGAACGAAGCTATCAAGTAGAAATTGGAATCGAATTCCAAGAAGCAGTAGTCAATCTCTCACACGATCGTGAAAGAGTGGCAATCATCTATAGCGAAGAGATGAAAGAGCGCATCCCAATTTTTCAATCCGATAAAGCGGAATTTTTCTACTTCGGAGTACCTGATGGAGAGGCCGGAAAATCGATTCGAACCCTTGAATCTTTGTGGAATTGGCTGGGGGCTGCCGGGTTCACTCGTAGTGATTTAGTCATCGGAATCGGAGGAGGTGCGATTACCGACCTTTCAGGTTTTGCTGCAGCTACTTGGTTACGAGGGATCGATTGGGTTGCCGTTCCCACGACACTCGCCGGGATGGTTGATGCCGCAATCGGTGGAAAAACAGGAATTAATAGTGATTATGGCAAGAACTTGATTGGTGCATTTCACTCTCCGTTGCGAGTGGTCATAGATCCCTCTTGGCTTAACACTCTCTCGGATCGAGACTTCTCGGCGGGGCTAGCAGAGGTTGTTAAATGTGGATTTATTGAAGATGCACAGATACTTGAGATTGTTGAAGGAAATTCTCTTCTGCAGATTCGCCAAGATGCAGCGCTCACTCTGGAATTAATTCAGAGAGCCGTTACTGTTAAGGCGCGAGTTGTAAGCGGTGACTTCAAAGAGAGTTTTGATAGAGAAATTCTTAATTACGGGCATACCTTTGGCCATGCTGTCGAGTTACATTCCAAGTATTCACTACGGCATGGAGAATGCGTATCTATCGGAATGGCATTCATCGCACACCTTTCATCACAGCTGAACCTGATGACAAATGAACTTCGTGATCGTCATTTACGTATTTTGACCAGCCTGGGGTTGCCGACCACCTACCCCCAGGCAGAATGGCCAGAGCTGTTTGCAGCTATGAGATTGGATAAGAAATCGCGTGGGAATTCTCTTCGCTTTGTCGTTATCACAGAAATCGGAAAGACACAGAGGCTAGAGAATCCGGATGAAGCCGCGCTCATCAGTGCATATGAGAGAGTTAGACAATGAAGGTACTTGTGATTAATGGCCCAAATCTTGGGCGACTTGATATACGGGATTCATCCATTTATGGAGATATGAATTACGCAGAATTGGAATCACATATAAAGAGCGCTGCGTCGCAACATGGATTCGATGCTGATATTCGACAGAGCAATGATGAATCCGAAATTATTGAATGGCTTCATGAAGCAGCTGACTCTAATATCGCTGTCATCATCAACCCAGCAGCATTTACCCATTATTCGTACGCGATTCGCGATGCAGCCGAGTTGGTAAAGGCTCCATTGATTGAGGTTCATCTATCCAATCCTCTATCGAGAGAAGAATTTCGTCACACGTCAGTGATTTCCGGGGTAGCGAACGGGACTATTGGTGGATTTGGTCCAAATTCCTATGTTCTTGCCCTTATCGCTCTCAAAGCGCTCCTTTCCTAATTTCATTACTGGAAACGGTATGCGCTAAAATCGCGCACCTAACAGACCCAAAAGATATGCAGGAGTGGAGCTATCGTGGCAACAACTAATGATTTGAAAAATGGAATGACTCTCGATATCGATGGGCAACTATGGACGGTAGTTGAGTTTCAGCATGTAAAGCCTGGAAAAGGCCCAGCTTTTGTGCGCACCAAGCTCAAGCAAGTGATGACCGGAAAGGTTGTCGACAAAACTTTTAATGCTGGCGTAAAGGTTGATGTTGCAATCCTCGAAAAGCGCGAAATGAACTTCCTATACAAAGAGGGTGATGATTTCGTCTTTATGGATAACGTCAATTTCGACCAAATGAACATTTCGGCTGAGACTGTGGGAGATGCAGTCAATTACATGTTAGAAAATACAGAGGCGATAGTTGCAATTCACGAAGGAAATCCGCTCTACATCGAGCTTCCCGCCTCTGTTCCTCTGAAGATCACTTACACGGAGCCTGGACTTCAGGGAGATCGCTCATCCGGTGGAACCAAGCCCGCCACAGTGGAAACGGGGATTCAAATTCAAGTTCCGCTCTTCATCAAGCAAGATGAAGTGGTTCTAGTTGACACCAGAGATGGCTCATATTTGGGTCGCGCCAACTAGTGTCAGCTCGCAGTAAAGCTCGGAAGCAGACTCTCGATCTTCTCTACGAAGCAGATATTCGAGGGGTCTCAGCTGCAGATTTGTTGGCGAACCGGGTCGTTACAGAGGAAGGTCCGGAGGCTCGCCCCATCCGAGAGTTCACTCGTGACTTGATAGCTGGCATTACTGCGAACAAGCGCAAAATAGATGAGCTCATCGCTACATATGCCCAAGGTTGGGATATGGATCGGCTACCGGCAGTGGACAGAAATATTCTTCGCTTAGGAATTTATGAGATTGTTTGGACTCCAGAACTTTCTGAAAGTATTGCAATCGATGAAGCGCTTACTCTAGCCAAGGAACTTTCCACCGAAGAATCTTCTGGATATATACATGGTGTTTTAGGAAAGATTACGCAGATAAAAGAGAGTATTGCCCGCTAGTTTCTGCGCGCTAAGAGAAGTTGCTGCTTCTCTAGCCACGCTTGAAGTGATTCAAATGTATGGTTTAGAGCGATTGTGAGATATTGGACGTCATCTTTACGTATAGATATCACTTCACCATTCCAATCTTGCCGTGAGTTCTGTACATGAGATATGAGGCGTGAAAGAAGATCAAGTGAATCGGATTGATCATGTCGCTCTTGTAGACAGCTTCGTAATCTTCTGGTGTCGATAATATATGGACGCAGAGTATGCGCCGTGTGGATGTTTAAGGCGCCGAAGAGAGCGCTCACCGGAACCCCATAAAAATCGGCGATCTCTATCGCTCTCTTTACACTGAGAGAGCGAGAGCCACGTTCATAAGAACCGAGGACGACCGCCTTGATTGCTCCGTTGCTCGCTTTCTCGACATCGTGGAGGGAGAGTGATTGGGCGTGGCGGATGGCGCGTAACTGTTGAGAGATGAACTCGCTGGATATCTTTGCTGTCATCTGGGAACTTTAGGGGCGCGTCTTGAGGAGAATTCGCTGCCATCCACAACCCCTCAGAAGAAAGTGGTATCCTTCGCAACACATCCTTTAACGACCCGTCCAGAGAGGCGGGGAAGGAGTTCTATAGATGAGCCTTGCTCTGACTGCGCCCGATATCGCCCGCGCCATAACCCGTATTTCCCATGAAATTTTGGAACGTAATTCAGGTTCCGATTCGCTGACCATTTTAGGAATACCTACCCGAGGCGCACATCTGGCTTCTCGAATCGCCGCAACAATTGAGTCCATTGAAGGCAAGCCTGTCCAACACGGCACTCTCGATATCACGCTCCATCGCGATGACTTAAGAATGCGACCACCTCGCGCTCTCATGCCCACGGTTATACCGTCCCTCGGAGTTGAGGCACGGGATGTGATTTTGGTTGATGACGTTCTCTTCTCTGGTCGCACTATCCGAGCCGCCTTAGATGCGCTCGGAGAGATTGGTCGACCGAAGACTGTGCAACTGGCCGCTCTCATTGATCGAGGACATCGAGAGTTGCCGATTCGCGCAGACTATGTGGGAAAGAATCTTCCTACCTCGCAGAACCAGATAGTTCGCGTGCAATTCACAGAGTTAGATGGAATTGATTCTGTAACCATTGAGGGCGCCTCATGAAACATCTTCTCTCTATATCTGATCTGTCCAAATCCGAAGCGATCACGATTCTTAATACAGCCGAAGAACTAGCGCGAGCTTCAGATGGTCCAATGAAGAAGCTTCCCACCTTACGTGGTCGAACAATCGTCAATCTTTTTGCTGAAGATTCAACTCGAACGAGAATCTCCTTCGAAGCTGCTGCAAAGCGATTATCAGCTGATGTCATCAATTTTTCTGCGAAGGGCTCCAGCGTTAGCAAAGGTGAGTCACTCAAAGACACTGCGCAAACTTTGCAGGCTATGGGCGCCGATGCCGTCATTATCCGACATAGCGCATCTGGTGCGGCAGCGCGATTAGCGGATAATCAGTGGATGTCTGGTTCAGTGATTAATGCAGGAGATGGAACGCACGAACATCCAAGTCAGGCTCTTTTAGATGCATTTACAATCCGCCGTCACCTGGCCCACGGGGCTGATGATTTATCGGGGTTGCAGATAGCAATTGTTGGTGATGTGCTCCATTCTCGAGTCGCACGATCAAATGTTTTATTGCTTACTAAATTGGGCGCGTCAGTAACGCTGGTCTCACCACCTACATTGCTTCCGGTTGGAGTTGAATCCTGGCCGGTAGCAGTCTCATATGATTTTGATTCCGTTATTGCAAGTGTCGATGCAGTTATGATGCTTCGGATACAGCGAGAACGCATGTCTGAATTGTTCTTTCCAAATGCTCGCGAATACTCTCGCTATTTCGGACTCAACTCCGACAGGCTTAAATGTATGAAATCAAAGGCAATAGTGATGCACCCAGGACCGATGAATAGAGGCCTCGAAATAACAGCTGATAGCGCCGATAGTGCGCGATCTGTCATTGTTGAGCAGGTAGCAAATGGCGTCAGTGTGCGGATGGCGATTCTTTATCTTCTCCTAGCCGGAAACCCCGAAGGTGAGGTTGCGAATCTATGACAGAGAAATATCTTCTCAAGAATGTAGAAGTTGATGGAGAGATTACTAGTCTTTCAATTGAGAACGGTTTGATATCCGGATTGGGTCATGGTCTTGTAGTCAAGGACGCCATTGAGTTTGATTTCTCTGGGTCAGTCGCACTTCCGGGATTAGTAGATCTTCACACTCATCTGCGCGAACCTGGAAAGGAAGATGCTGAGACTGTTCTCTCTGGTTCACAAGCGGCATCTCGTGGTGGCTTTGTTGCCGTGAGCGCAATGGCGAATACATCACCCGTTGCCGACACGGCCGGCGTAGTTGAGCAGGTATTTCGACTCGGCCAGGTCGCCGGATTAGTTGATGTATTTCCAATTGGAGCAGTCACCCAAGGACTTCAAGGTGAGCATTTAGCGGAAATTGGGGCAATGGCCGATTCTGCAGCTCATGTACGAGTCTTTAGCGATGATGGAAATTGTGTTTTTGATCCGCTCGTAATGCGTCGTGCTTTGGAGTATGTAAAGAAGTTTGATGGCGTTATTGCGCAGCATGCGCAGGAACCACGATTGACGCAATCAAGCCAAATGAATGAGGGGGTTGTCTCTTCACAACTTGGTCTTAAAGGCTGGCCCGCTATTGCAGAAGAATCGATTATTGCGCGTGATGTGCTTTTGGCAGATCATGTGCAAGCTCGGCTACATATCTGTCACGTGACTACTCGCGGGGGAGTAGAGATTATTCGATGGGCTAAATCTCGTGGAATTAACGTAACTGCAGAGGTGACGCCACATCATCTACTTCTTACCGATGAACTAGCAAGAAGTTATGATCCAATTTATAAGGTAAATCCTCCGTTGCGAACAGAAGTAGATGTAATGGCTCTGCGCGAAGCTCTCGCAGAAGGTGTCATCGATATCGTTGCCACCGACCATGCACCTCATGCTGCAGAAACCAAGGAATGTGAGTGGCAAGAAGCCTCTTTTGGAATGCTCGGACTTGAAACTGCGCTTCCGATAATCAATCTGACAATGGTTTCTACCGGGCTACTTACGTGGAGCCAGGTGGCAGAGCGGATGAGTTCGGCCCCAGCGCGCATTGGCCGATATGCAGATCATGGACGCCCCATCGAGGTGGGGTCGCCTGCCCATCTCACTGTGATAAACCCGACCCAGAATTGGCGCGTGGACCGCGACAAGATGGCATCTCGCAGCCGCAATACTCCCTTCCATGGATTGGAGTTACCTGGAGTTGTACAAGCGACATTCTTCAATGGAAGACTCACATATCAGGTGGGTGCGTAATGGCTAAAGCTTTTTTCGTTCTAGATGACGGACGAATCTTTGAGGGAAAGCCATGGGCAGCGACCGGAAAAACTTTTGGTGAAGCTGTCTTCCAAACTGGCATGACTGGCTACCAGGAGACGCTTACTGATCCTTCCTATCATAAACAAGTAGTTGTGATGACAGCGCCTCATATCGGCAACACAGGGGTGAACCAAAGTGATAATGAGTCACAGAAGATTTGGGTCGCCGGATTTGTTGTCAGAAACCCATCAACCTTAACGAGTAATTGGCGCAGCGAGAATGATCTTGAAGCCGAGCTCGTCGCGCAAGGCGTAGTTGGGATTCAAGGAGTTGATACTCGTGCAATAACTCGTCATCTACGAGATCGTGGAGCGATGCGAGTTGGAATATTTTCTGGCGAGAATCTCACTCGCGAAGAGATGGTTATTGAAGTTCGGAAGCAACCCGCTATGGCTGGTGCCTATCTCTGCGCCGATGTCTCCACAAAAGAGACTTACGTGATTCCAGCAGTGAAAGAGAAGCGTTTTACTGTCGCGGCGTTAGACCTTGGCATCAAAGGGGCAACTCCGAGAGCGATGTCCGAACGTGGCATTGAAGTACACGTTATGCCCTTTGATTCAACGTTCTCTGATATCCAAGCCGTTTCACCTGATGGTGTTTTCCTATCGAATGGTCCGGGAGATCCAGCAACGATGAGTTCAACTATTGAGTTAGTGCGAGAGATATTGATAGCAGAAATTCCCGTCTTTGGAATTTGTTTTGGTCATCAGATTCTTGGAAGAGCGCTCGGATTTGACACATACAAATTACAATTTGGTCACCGCGGAATCAATCAACCAGTTATCGATAAACGAACAGGTAAAGTTGAGATTACTGCTCACAACCATGGTTTTGCTCTCAAAGCTCCCACGGAGGGGGGATTCACAACGGTCTTTGGTCCAGGACAAGTGACGCACGTATGCCTCAATGATGGGGTTGTTGAGGGTCTAGAGTTGATTGAACGTGGTGCATTTAGCGTGCAATATCACCCAGAGGCAGCAGCGGGTCCACATGATGCTTCTTATCTCTTCGACAGATTTGTTGAAGTAATGGAGCGTTTCCCACGAAAGTTGGTGAACAACTGATGGGTCGTGATACGGAAATCAAGAGCGTTCTCGTTATTGGTTCTGGACCAATTGTGATTGGACAAGCCTGTGAGTTTGACTATTCAGGCACGCAAGCGTGTCGAGTTCTTCGTTCCGAGGGCATCCGAGTCATTTTGGTAAATTCGAATCCAGCAACGATTATGACCGATCCTGAATTTGCTGATGCAACATATATAGAACCAATAACTCCTGAGTTTATCGAAAAGATTATTGCCAAAGAACGTCCCGATGCGGTCCTGGCGACCCTGGGAGGTCAGACTGCACTTAATGCAGCAATTGGTCTCTATAAGGCAGGCACGCTGGCACGTTATAACGTCAAATTGATCGGGGCGGATGTCGGCGCCATCGAACGTGGTGAAAACCGTGAACTTTTTCGAGATATCGTTGAAAGAGTTGGAGGCGAATCAGCTCGCTCAATTATTTGTCACACCATGGAAGAGGTAAAGGCCGCTGTAGCGCAGCTGAATTATCCCGTTGTTATTCGCCCTTCATTCACCATGGGAGGACTTGGTTCGGGTATCGCTTTTGATGAAGATACCCTCACTCAGATTGCTGGAGCTGGATTGCGACATAGTCCAACATCTGAAGTGCTTATCGAGGAATCCATCATTGGCTGGAAAGAATATGAACTCGAGGTCATGCGCGATAAGGCCGACAACGTCGTAATCGTATGTAGTATCGAGAACATAGATCCGATGGGAGTTCATACCGGAGATTCAATCACGGTTGCTCCGGCACTCACTTTGACCGATGTTGAATATCAAAAATTGAGAGATCTTTCGATTTCAATTATCCGTGAGGTTGGCGTAGATACAGGAGGATGTAATATCCAATTTGCGGTAAATCCAGATAACGGAAGAATCATCGTCATTGAGATGAACCCTCGAGTGTCCCGTTCCTCTGCGCTAGCCTCAAAAGCCACAGGATTTCCTATCGCGAAAATTGCGACAAAACTTGCCATCGGGTACACCCTAGATGAAATCAAGAATGACATCACGCAGGTCACTCCAGCCTCATTCGAGCCAACTCTCGACTACATTGTCGTTAAAGCTCCCCGATTTGCATTTGAGAAATTTCAGGATGCGGATCCTCGTCTCACAACAACGATGAAGTCAGTTGGCGAGGCGATGGCGATAGGACGATCATTCTCTGAAGCGCTGATGAAAGCTCTACGCTCTCTCGAACGCAAAGAAGCGGTATTTACCTTTCCAGAAGGTGTGAATGCGCATGAGCGGGACATTCTTCTGGAAGCTATGAAGATACCTACAGAGTATCGATTGCAGCAGGTGCAAAAGGCTCTTTGGCTAGGTGCATCACTAGATGAAGTCTATGCTGCAACAAAGATTGATCCTTGGTTTATCAAGCAACTGATGATGATTAATGATCAGGCTCGCGATATTCGTGATGCAATTGAATTGGACCTTTCAGTGTTGAAATCTGCCAAGGAATACGGCTTCTCTGATTCACAAATAGCAATCCTTCGCGGAATGAGCGAGGAGGCTGTCCGGCGACTACGACATCAATTAGCGATTAGACCCGTCTATAAAACTGTCGATACGTGCGCAGCCGAATTTGAGGCATTTACGCCCTATTACTACTCCAGTTATGAGGAGGAGACAGAGGTTAGGTCTCGTACAAAGCCGGCAGTCATAATTCTCGGTAGTGGTCCTAATCGAATTGGACAGGGAATTGAATTTGATTATTCCTGTGTTCACGCTTCCTTTACTTTGAGAGCAGCTGGATACGAGACGGTAATGGTCAACTGCAATCCCGAGACAGTTTCTACCGATTACGACACTAGTGATCGCTTGTACTTTGAACCTTTGACTCTTGAAGATGTTCTTGAGGTTGTCAATGCAGAGATGCAGGCAGGTCCCGTTCTAGGAGTTATTACTCAATTGGGTGGCCAGACTCCTCTTGGCTTAGCCGCTGGGTTGAAAGCGGCGGGAGTAAACATTTTGGGCACTAGTCCAGAGGCAATTAACCTCGCGGAAGAGCGTGGAGCTTTTGGCAAAGTTCTTGCAGAGCAAGAACTTACAGCACCAGAATTCGGCATGGCTGCTTCTCAAATGGAGGCGCTCTCAATCGCAGAGAGAATCGGTTATCCAGTCCTAGTCAGGCCTAGTTTCGTTCTTGGGGGCCGCGGCATGGAGATTGTGTATGACGATAGTGCACTTTCTGGTTTTATCTCACGAGCTACGGATATCACTCCAGATCACCCAGTTCTGGTAGATAGATTTTTGGATAGTGCGATCGAACTAGATGTTGATGCGCTATTTGATGGAAGAGAACTCTTCCTTGGTGGAATTATGGAGCACATTGAAGAAGCGGGAATTCACTCTGGTGATAGCGCATGCGTCCTTCCTGCTATGACTATTTCTTCATCTCAACGCGACCAGATTCGGGATGCAACCTTAAAGATTGCGCAAGGCGTTGGAGTTTCGGGACTCATCAACATTCAATTTGCCATGTCAGAATCAATTCTCTACGTTTTAGAGGCAAATCCGCGCGCATCACGCACCGTGCCTTTTGTAAGCAAGGCAACCGGTGTTCCTCTTGCAAAGGCAGCTGCGCGAATTGCTATGGGAACAACTATCGCGACTTTACGTGATGAAGGTTTGCTTCCATCACATGGAGATGCACTTTCACATGGAATTAGCGTTAAAGAAGCGGTTCTTCCGTGGAATCGTTTCCGTCGCCCTGATGGTCGTGGTGTTGACTCAGTTCTTGGTCCAGAGATGAGATCGACTGGGGAAGTAATGGGAATAGCTCCAACATTCGGAGCCGCTTATGCGAAGTCTCAGATAAGCTCTTTTGGCCCACTACCTAGATCGGGAACAGTATTTATTTCGCTGGCAGATAAAGATAAGAATTCAGGTATAACACCCGCGAGAGCTCTCTCTGAATTGGGATTCCATCTTATTGCCACAGATGGAACTTCACGATTCTTACGGGAACACGGGATTGAGACTGTCTCTGTTCGGAAGAATTCACAAGGTACAGGTCCGATGGGGGAGAAAACTATCGTTGAGATGCTCAACGTTGGGGATATCAATCTGGTCATTAATACCCCAGTAGGCCGGGGAACTCGCGCCGATGGTTGGGCTATTCGCACAGCTTCGGTTCAGAGATCTATTCCTATCATTACAACTACGGCAGGATTTAGTGCAGCCGTTGAAGGAATTAAGTCGTTGCAATCTGATGAACTCACTGTTGCACCCATTCAAGAGTGGTTGGTGCGATAGTGGTTGGAATCAATAGGGGCGCGGTTCAACAAGTCGTTACTGTTGCATCAAACAAGCGCGTCGGTGCATATCACCAGATCTTGCTCAATGTTGGAGACATAGTAAAGAACTGTCGGCCAGGAAATTTCGTTGCAATTTCGGTTGGTGGCCAAAGTTCGAAGATGATTCTCCGTCGCGCATTTGCGATTTCGAGGACATCTGAAAGTTCGCAATATGGAGGGACGATGGAGCTTATTGTTGCTCCACACGGCTCAGGGAGTAAATGGCTCTGCTCTCAAATGGAGGGAAGCGAAATTGATATTGTCGCCCCTCTGGGTACTGCTTTTGGAATCCCTACGACTCCGATAAATGCTCTTCTTATAGGTGGCGGTTACGGCTCAGCTCCACTCTTTGGCTTGGCGGATGTTCTCAAATCTCGTGGATGCAAGGTTGATATGTTGCTTGGAGCAAGCGTTGGTTCCAAAATTTACGCTCCGATGGAAGGCAAGCGCTCTGTAAACTCACTCAAGATTTACACCGAAGATGGCTCTATGGGAGAGACTGGTCGGGTCACCCAATCTCTCCTTGAAATCATTGAGAATCGAAATATTGATGTGATTTATTCCTGTGGTCCTATGGGAATGTTACGAGCAATCACGGAGTTAGTCGCCGAAACGGATGTTATCCATCAATGCGCAGTCGAAGAATCCATGGCCTGTGGAATAGGTATATGTATGACCTGTGTCTTACCTGTGGCAAATGATGATGGGTCAACTTCCATGGCACGCTCGTGCATCGAAGGGCCAGTCATGGATGGTTCTCGAGTTCGATGGAATCTGGTTGGAAAGGTTCCGGATTCGCTATGACTATGCCAGTAGATATGTCTACAACTCTCGGTAATGCCTGGTTTCCGCAACCTGTTTTCACGGCAAGTGGTTGTGCAAGCAGTGGTAAGGAGCTTGCGCAATTCTTTCCTCTTCGCGAGATAGGTGCAGTTGTTACTAAATCTGTCATGACAAAACCTCGTCATGGGCGACCTACTCCAAGAATGGCGGAGACGGCCTCCGGCATGCTCAATTCGATAGGTCTACAAGGTCCGGGTATCGATGCATTTCTCTCACACGATGTTCCTTGGTTACTAGAACAGAAGGCGAGAGTTATTGTCTCAATCGCAGGGGAGACAATTGAAGAGTATTCAACTCTGGCGCGTAAGCTCCGTTCTATCTCAGGGATCAGCGCAGTTGAAGTAAATATCAGTTGTCCAAATGTAGAAAATCGCGGACTAGTTTTTGCATGCGATCCCGATGCATCGCGTCGGGTTATTGATGGCGTTCGCAAGACAATTGGGGGAGAGCTTCCCATCATTGCCAAGTTATCTCCTGATGTCACCGATCTGCCCGCTATTGCCAAAGGCGTAGTTGACGCTGGAGCAGATTCTCTAGCTCTTATTAATACTGTCCTCGGAATGGTAATTAATTTAGAATCGATGCGACCCCATTTAGGCGGAAAGACTGGAGGTCTGTCTGGACCTGCCATCAAACCAATCGCTGTCCGCGCCATTTACCAAGTGCATGCTGCTCTCCCTCATATTCCGATTCTTGGGATGGGTGGTGTTGCAACTGGCGCAGATGCTCTCGAACTCATTCTTGCTGGGGCTTCGGGTGTTTCGGTAGGGACTGCTAGTTTTGGAAATCCAGGCGCGCTCATTCAAGTTCGTGATGAGTTACAAAACCTTCTAGCTGCGCGTGGTTTTGCGACGCTATCTCAGGCGGTTGGATATGCACATCGAGAGGAGATGGTGTGAAAGCCCCGATTGTTCTAGCAGTTGATACCGCTGATTTAGATACAGCCCAACGTTGGGTTGCTGCAACTCGAGACTCTGTCAGTGTGTATAAATTGGGTCTAGAGTTTTTTCTCACCTTTGGCCATGCCGGTGTAAATGCAATACGTGGTGAGACTGATGCAGATATCTTTTTAGATTTAAAGTTACATGACATCCCGCATACTGTTGCAGGGGCAGCGCGCGCCATAGCAGGACTCAAGCCAACATTTTTGACTGTTCATGCATCTGGCGGAAGCGAGATGATTAACGCTGCGGTTCAGGCTCTGCCAGAGTCAAAGGTAACTGCGGTAACGATACTAACTTCGCTCTCAGAGGAGGATCTTTTCCAAATTGGATATGCAAGTCCTGCTCTTGAGAGCGCTGTCGCGCTAGCAAAGTTAGCAGTTGCAGCAGGAGCGAAAGCTATCGTGAGTTCCCCGCTAGAAGTTTCAGCAATTCGCTCTGTAGTGGGTGATGAACCAATCATCATCACCCCTGGCGTCAGACCAGCGCTAGAAGCAGGTACAGATGACCAGAAGCGAACGATGACACCGAAAGATGCAATTGCTGCGGGTGCTTCTTTGGTTGTGATCGGTCGGCCAATCACGGGGGCATGGCGGGACGGGGCAGCGGCTATGACTCTGAAGGCTCGAACCATAGCCGATGAGATTCTCAACTAGATTTGTCTCATGGGCGCTCCTCCACAACTGACTGCCGAAGAACGCGCACAGGCGCTTGCTAAAGCTAAAGAGGCTCGACTTGTTCGTGCTTCCATAAAAGGTCGAGTCAAAAGCGGAGAGCTCTCCATAAGCGATGTACTTAATCTTGCTAAGAGTGATGAAGCGGTAGCAAAGATGCGAGTACTGGAGTTAGTTGAATCAGTTGGAGGCGTTGGAAAGATTAGAGCAAAGGCGATTCTCGAAAAGCTAGATATTTCGCTTACGAGACGAGTGCAAGGACTTGGTGCCAGACAGAGAAAAGCACTGGAAGGAGAATTTTCGCCACCACCGGCAATAAAGAAGGGCCAACTAATTGTTCTTTCGGGCCCTGGAGGTGTCGGAAAAAGCACTGTCGCTCAGGAGTTAAAGAAATCCTCGCCATTCTTCGTCTCAATCTCTGCAACAACTCGCTCACCTCGTTTTAATGAACGAGATGGCGTTGACTATCACTTCCTATCCGACGAAGAATTTGATCGGCGCATAAAAGAAGAGGAGTTTCTGGAATGGGCTTCTTTTGCAGGCAATAGATATGGCACGCCTCGACATGCTGTCGAAGAAGCCCTGCGCACAGGAAGAAGCGTCCTTCTCGAAATAGAGATCTCTGGGGCAAAGCAGGTAAAGTCGAAAGTACCGGAGGCGCTTCTGGTCTTCCTTGAGCCTCCAACATGGGAAGAACTCGTCTCCCGATTAGAGGGACGAGGTACTGATAGCCCTGAGAGAAGAGCTGCCAGGTTAGCTTTGGCGCAAGAGGAGATGGCTGCTGCTTCATTCTTTGATCGGGTCCTAATCAATTCCCAGGTCGAAGAGGTCGCTGCGACCCTGATAGAATGGGGCTCTACCAGTTGAATTTAGACCCAAGAGTTTTGATGGAGTTACATAAATGAGCGCACATATGGATGGAATCACCAACCCACCTATCGACGAACTTCTCGATAAGGCTGGTTCTAAATACAGCCTCGTCCTCTATGCTGCCAAGCGCGCTCGTCAGATCAACGCCTACTACTCCCAGTTGGGTGAGGGTTTACTCGAATATGTTGGCCCTCTTGTAGATACACATGTGCATGAAAAGCCGTTGTCTATCGCTCTCCGTGAGATTAACGAGGGCCTTCTTACAATCGAAAACCTCGAACCAACCGCGTAATTAAGTAAGTTCATTTCAGCGATGCTGGGCCAAGGGCGCGAGGTAATTCTCGGTGTCGGTGGCGGTATAGCTGCCTACAAAGCCTGCGATCTTCTTCGTCGCCTCATAGATCTTGATTTTAAGGTGACGGTAGTTCCAACTCCTTCTAGTTTAAATTTTGTTGGAAGTGCGACTTGGGAAGCACTCTCTGGAAGAAGTGTCACCTCAGAAGTTTTTCAATCAGTCGAAGAGGTGAGGCATGTATCTCTGGCAAAGAACGCTGATTTCATTCTGATTGCCCCTGCTACTGCCGATTTAATTGCTCGAATCGCAGCAGGACGAGCTGATGATTTACTTACAAATGTTCTTCTGGCGGCCCACGTACCCACTTTGATAGTCCCGGCGATGCATCCGCAGATGTGGAATAACGCAGCGACTGTCGCCAATGTGAAAACACTACGAGAGCGTGGTTACAAAGTCTTAGATCCAGAAGTTGGAGCGCTGACCTCAGGCGATGTCGGGCAAGGAAGATTTCCAGCTACATCTTCCATTTTGCAATCTTTCGCAGAATTGTTCAATGGCGTTCAGGATCTGCATGGCAAAAGGATATTGGTGACAGCAGGAGGTACTCGTGAGCCAATTGATCCAGTCCGATTCATTGGAAACCGATCATCTGGAAAGCAGGGTTATGCAATCGCGCGCTCAGCTCTTGCCAGGGGAGCCGATGTAACTTTGATTTGCGCGAATGTTGCACTCGCACAACTGCCTGGTGTAAAGACGATTAATGTTGAAACTGCTGCGCAAATGCAGCAAGCCCTCAATGAGAATTTTGAGGACACAGATGTTCTCGTCATGTCAGCTGCCGTGGCAGATGCACGCCCTGTGCATCAATCTAGCGAGAAGATTAAGAAGGATAGTTTCCACGAAATTGAACTTATACAAAACCCCGACTTACTCGCCTCACTAGCAGGGCGAAAGCGCGGCCAAGTAATTATCGCTTTTGCTGCTGAAACTAGCCTTGATATTGAAGGTGCAAAGGAGAAAATGAAGCGAAAGAGCGCAGATATTCTCTATCTTAATGACGTCTCTGGGGGAGATATCTTCAATAGCGAGATGACCCACGGAAAAATCTTCACAAGCGATGGAAAGATTGTCGAAGTGGCACAAACCACCAAAGACACGCTTGCCCATCTATTACTTACAGAAGCACTTCATAAGTTAGGTTAGGACAATGTCAAAGCGCCTCTTCACTTCCGAGTCAGTCACTGAAGGTCATCCCGATAAGATTGCCGACCAGATTTCAGATGCAATCCTGGACTCACTTCTTGAACAAGATCCTACAAGTCGAGTAGCGGTAGAAACGCTCATCACTACCGGTCAAGTTCATGTTGCTGGAGAAGTGACGACTAATGGGTACGCAGATGTCATGGGAATTGTTCGAGATACCGTTATTGGTATCGGGTATGACTCTTCGGTAAAGGGATTTGATGGTAATAGTTGCGGGGTATCGATATCTATAGGTCAGCAATCTCCAGATATCGCACAAGGCGTCGATGATGCATTTGAACACCGAGTCTCAGCTGCAGCAGATCCTCTTGATCTACAGGGGGCTGGAGATCAAGGTTTGATGTTTGGTTATGCATGCGATGACACCAAGGAGTTAATGCCTTTACCAATCTGGCTCGCACATGAACTTGCTCAACAATTGTCTAAGGTGCGCAAATCTGGGGCGTTGCCTTATCTTCGTCCAGATGGAAAGACTCAGGTCACCATTGAATATGATGGAGATAGAGCAGTTGCCCTCGATACCATTGTCATTTCTAGCCAACACGCTGAGGAAGTTGATGTAGTCAAACAATTAACTCCTGAAATTATCGCGCAGGTAATAGATCCAATCCTGGCCAAGGTTGATTTGCCTCGAAAGGATCTTCGAACATTGATTAACCCGACTGGCCGCTTTGTTATTGGCGGACCTATGGGAGATGCCGGCTTGACTGGAAGAAAAATTATTGTTGATACCTACGGCGGTATGTCGCGCCATGGCGGTGGAGCTTTCTCAGGAAAGGATCCTTCAAAGGTAGATCGATCTGCAGCTTATGCGATGAGATGGGTGGCTAAGAATGTTGTTGCAGCGGGACTCGCTCGCCGTTGCGAGGTTCAAGTTGCATACGCCATCGGCAAGGCCCAGCCAGTTGGGGTCTTTGTAGAAACTTTTGGTACGGAAACCGTTCCAGTCAAGCAGATTCAGAGCGCAGTTACCTCAGTCTTCGATCTGCGTCCTGCCGCAATTATTCGTGATTTGAATTTGAAGAGACCAATTTACTCAGAGACCGCTGCATATGGACACTTTGGACGAGAGCTTCCTAACTTCACGTGGGAACTCACAAACCGGGTGTCTCAATTGCAGGCTGCAGTTAACTAGAAACTTTTTTGAAGATGGTGGCGGTTACGCGCCCACTAACGCTTAAAGCGGAGGTTTTCCGAAAGAGTTCTGCATCAGGAATCTATTCGGGTATTGCACAAGTCTGGGTTGATTCGGGTATTTATCACTTAGATCAGGAATTTGAATATCTCATTCCAGAACAACTGGATTCATTGATTGATATTGGTGTACGAGTAATTGTTCCGTTTTCTCATCGCGAATGTGAGGCGATCGTTCTCTCGCGGGGGCCATTGGTCGGGCTCTCTCAATCAGCCCACACTGGCTTAAAGGCGATATCCAAGGTAGTCACTCCGTTTCCGGTTGCGACGAGAGAATCTTTGAATCTTATAGCGCAGGTATGTAAGCGTTGGGCTGCACATCCTTACGATGTTATTCGTTCGGCTATTCCGCCCCGATCTGCGCAGGTCGATAAGGAAGAGTTTGAGGTCGATCAGGTAGAACCTGTATCGAGAAAGGTGAGTCGTAGATATATTCAATTCCCACCTTCTCAGGATCATCTGCAGCTGATTGCGAAATATCTTGCTGGAGCATCTAAAGATGGCTCGATTCTAGTCCTTTGCCCTGACTCTAAAGCCGCACTACGTCTCCACGCATTGGTGGGTACCAGCATTCTCCTCGACTCAGCCCTTGATAAGACAACCAGGTACCGCAATTTCCTCCGTACTCTGCGCGGTAGTAAATTGATCATTATTGGAACTCGGAGTGCAATATTTTCTCCAGTAAGAGATTTAAGCGAGATTATCATCGTCAATGAGGCGTCGGAACATTTTTATGAGGCTAGGACGCCCGGATGGAATGTTCGTGATGTAGCAATTCTCAGAAGTGATCAAAGTAGCGTGGCTCTTACCTTCACAGGGTTTTCTCCAAGTCCGGAGGCTGCGCTGCTCATTGAGGAGAGCAAGCTTTCCTTTCAACCTGTAAAGGCGAAGGTGGCGGTGCAGAGTCTCCAATCCCCGCCAGGAGAGCTTCTGCCCGACGGGGCGTTTTCGTTCATTAGGAGTGCGTTAAGGAAAGGGCCGGTTCTTTTTCTTTCGCCCCAAAGAGGTTTTGCTCAGGCGGTAATCTGTTCGAAGTGCCGCAATATTTCTCGTTGCGAGTGTGGTGGAAAGCATGTGCTTCGCAGCAGTTCGAAGCCTTTTGAATGCGCACTTTGTCAAAAGAAGTTTCCACATTGGGAATGTGTATGGTGCCATTCAAAGGAACCAATCTTGTTGGGTCGTGGTTCAGAACGAATTGCTCATGAAGTAGGTCGCGCCTTTCCTGGTTTTGCAATATGCGAATCTAACGGCGATAAACCTTTAGAAAAATATGAGTCTGATTCTGGAATCGTTGTTGCAACCCCTGGAGCTGTCCCGGTTGCAACCAATGGATACAGTGCGGTTATAGCGCTGCAATGTGAATCTCTCTTCTCACAGGCGGATATTCGATCGCAAGAAAGAGCTCGAGAAATTCTCTTTGGAGCTGCCGGTCACTTATCTCGCGGAGGTCTAATTCTTCTTGTGATTCCACATACCCATCCCATCATCGCTGCCTTAGCATCGTGGAAGCCAGCCATAATGACGCGACGAGAATTGCGCGATCGTCTAGAAGTTGGCTTCCCTCCTTATTCAAGAGCCGTCTCCTTGGAGATAGAAGTATCTGAAATGCAATCGCTTCTGCGGGGTTTGAAAAGTGCTCAATCTGCAGGAAGATTGCCTGCCTCAACACGCTTTCTTGGACCCGCAGCGATTAGTTCTGTAAAGAGTCGGATCATCCTGTTAGTACCAGTAGAAGATGGACAAAATCTCATCTCCCTGCTGCATGAATTCTTGCGGAGAAGAAGTGCAACAAAAAAGACGCTTGCATCAATGAGAATAGACCCTTACTCGCTAACGTAGAAGTGTTAAGACCACTACAATTTCGATAGAATGTGGTTATGTCCATTCAGAAAATTCGCCATTTCGGAGATCCGGTTCTTGTAACACCTGCCTCCGAGGTTGTGGATTTCGATAAGGAGCTTCGTACTCTTGTCAAAGATCTCACTGACACCATGTTGGATGCTCCAGGAGCTGGGTTAGCTGCACCACAAATCGGGGTTTCACTTCGAGTCTTCGTCTGGGATGTTGATGAAGCTATTGGTCACCTCATCAATCCAACTCTGGATTTGAGTAGTGAGATTCAAGAAGGTGATGAAGGTTGCTTAAGTTTTCCTGATTTGGTGTATCCCACACCGCGAGCGTTCCGCGCAGTAGCAAAAGGTTTTAATATGCATGGTGAACCAATTATCGTTGAAGGAACCGAGCTATTAGCACGTGCCCTTCAGCATGAGACTGATCACCTCAACGGCATTCTCTTTATTGATCGCTTAAGCGCTGAAGATCGCAAAGTGGCTATGAAGGAGATCCGAGAGTCAGATTGGTTCGGCTTAGCTGCTAGCTCTGGAAACTCACCCACCATCAAAATTTCACCACATACACCTTTTGGAAAAGGGCTTTAGGTGCGAATCTGCGTTGCCGCTACACCACAAGTAGCCGTTCCAACGTTGAATTATCTGCTTGAGAGTGAACATCAACTTGTATCAGTTATTACTCAACCTGACAGACCAGCGGGCAGGGGTCGAATAGAGCGCGAGTCACCTGTTTCACAATGGGCAAATAGCAAAGGTGTTAATTGCTTCAAACCAGTTGGAAATGAAGAGACAATTGCTGCTCTCAATGGCGCAGATCTTCTCATCACCATCGGTTATGGCGTAATTCTGGACCGAGAAGTCTTTGCGCATCCGAAATACGGCTCGATTAATCTTCATTTTTCACTTTTGCCACGTTGGCGTGGTGCAGCTCCGGTGCAACGGGCTATCGAAGCAGGAGACCAAGTCTCGGGAGTTACTGTTTTTTCTCTTGATGAAGGTATGGATACCGGACCTATCTACACACAACTACGTTTTGCGCTGGATGAGGATATTACGAGCGATGAACTTTTCCTTGAACTAGGTGATTTGGGACAAGAGGCTATAGCGCAGACTCTCCAATTGATAGCTCAAGGCGCTAAACCTCACCCACAACCAAGAGATGGAGCGTGCGGTGCACGAAAGATAAGTAAAGATGAGGCGAAAATTGATTGGAACCTACCTGCACATGAAGTTTCCCAAAAGATACGTGCCTTCACTAGCGTTCCAGGCGCTTGGACAATCTTTCGAGAATCTCCCATCAAAATTTTTTCACCCTCTCACACAGATTTAATTGTAGATCCGGGCGTCATTTTGGTTGAAGCAGGTGAAGTCTGTATCGGTACTAAGACAACAGCACTACAAATTGGTGCCTTACAACCTGCAGGAAAGGCCGTGATGCCAGCTTCTGCTTGGATTAACGGAGTTCGACTAAACCCTGGTGAAATATTTGGCTAGAGATTCGAAAAGAGGCTTCACATCACCGAAACCTGATGCAGTTAGAGCGCTGGTTTTTGATGTATTGACCGAGGTCAATCATCGAGGCGGATACTCAAACCTCCTCCTGCCTAGCGCTCTCAATGCGTCAAATTTCGATGCAAGGGATAAAGGTTTCGCTACAGAACTTCTCTACGGAACTATTCGTATGCAAGGCCGACATGATTTCATTCTTAGCCAAGTATTTGACCGCCCTATAGAGAACATTGATCCGGGGATTATTGATATTTGTAGGCTTGGCGTCCATCAACTCTTCCAGATGCGAGTGGCAACACATGCGGCGGTATCTGCTACAGTCGAATTGGCAAGAAAAGTTATTGGCGAATCAAAGGCCTCATATGTAAACGCGATTCTGCGTAAGGTGAGTTCTCAAGCTGAGAGCATCTGGCTCGAACCTGCTTCCGTAATTGAAGATCAAATAGCGAAACTATCGATTATTCACTCTCATCCCGAGTGGATTGTTTCGGCATACTTTGACTTACTTAAGGATTATTCTCGAGTAGAGGCCGAACTGATAGCCAACAATATTCCCGCTAGACCAACTTTGGTCTCTTGGCCGGGCTTGTCTTCACAGGAAGATCTTGTCTCATTAGGGGGAGTACCAACTCTCTACTCACCTTATGGAGCAGTTACTGAGCTGCCACCGTCCGAAATCGAACTTGTCCGTCAACGACTTGCAGGTGTCCAAGATGAGGGTTCACAGTTAGTCGCGCATATCTTTATGAAGGCAGCTGCTCAAGCAAAGCAAATTCTCGATCTCTGTGCTGGCCCTGGTGGAAAGGCTGCCTTGCTTTCAGCAATTGCGCATCGTGATGGCCAGAGATTTGTTGCAAATGAAGTTTCAGAAGCCAGGGCAGAGTTGGTCAAACGAGTTGTCAGAAATTCTGCAGTTTGGTGCACCGATGGCAGAATGATTGCTTCCCAAGAAATGAAATTTGATGCAGTGCTTGCTGATGTTCCTTGCACGGGATTAGGAGCGCTGCGGCGTAGGCCAGAGGTGAGATGGCGTCGTACTGTTCAAGATTTACGGGGTTTGATTGAATTGCAGATGGAGTTGGTTAGTGGCGCCATATCAGTGCTCGAACCTCAGGGAATATTTGGGTATGCAACATGTAGTCCACATTATGCAGAGACGAGTGCACAGGTGAAAACCATATTGAAGAGATACCCCGAACTAGAACAATTGGATGTGGCCCAATTTATTCCGGAGAATCTCCAGGGCGCAACGAGAGATGGAGCGCTTTCTCTCTGGACTAGTGCACACCAGACAGATTCGATGTTTTTGGCCCTCTTTCGAAAAAGAGAGAATACAGTGGAGCCATGATTTCTGATATCCGGATAACTCCTAGCGTCCTCAATGCAGATCGGGCGCATCTACAAGCTGAAATCGCAAAGATTTCTAAAGTCAGCGATTTACTCCATCTTGACATTATGGATAACCACTTCGTACCTAACCTTACGTGGAACTTCGAAGAAGCGAGTGAAATCATCGGTTACAGCCCTCTACCAGTCGACGCTCATCTGATGGTTTCGCAGGTAGATGCGATTGCGCCTGAATATGCAAGTGCAGGTTGTGCAAGTGTAACTATCCATGTTGAAGCATGCCGTCAGATAGATAGAACTCTGCGTGAAATAAGAAGACAAGGCGCCAGGGCAGCCATAGCCCTTAAACCTGGTACGTCGATTACCGATTATGAAGAGCATCTCGGTCAAGTGGACATGGTCTTGATTATGACCGTAGAGCCAGGTTTTGGAGGTCAGAAATTTATGCAGGAGATGATGGATAAAGTGAGGCAGACTCGAGCATTGATCGGTTCTCGTGACATCTGGCTACAAGTTGATGGCGGAATTTCACTGGAAACTATTGAAATTGCGCGGGATGCCGGTGCTGACACTTTTGTTGCTGGCAGCGCCGTATTCTCTTCCGCAGACCCGGCAGCGATGATAAATATGCTCCGCGATCGCGTTGCTGGAGAGTAAACTTCACAGGTGAAGAATTTCGAGCAATTGTGGGATGAACTTTCCGAGAAAGCCATTTCGCGCCCAACAGGTTCAGGAACAGTAGCCGCACTTGATGCAGGGGTTCATCAGATTGGAAAGAAAATTCTTGAAGAAGCAGGCGAGGTCTGGCTTGCCGCCGAGCATGAATCCGATGAGAACCTGGCTCAAGAGATCAGTCAATTGCTGTATCACTTGCAGACGCTGATGTTGGCACGGGGTCTCAAGCCTGAAGATATTTACCGATACCTCTAATTTTTCTTCCACTAGGAGCAAAAAGATATGTTACGCATCGCAGTTCCAAATAAGGGTTCTTTGGCGGAGTCGTCAATTGCAATACTTAAAGAGGCCGGATACCGCCAGCGCAGCGATTCGCGCGATTTAGTCTTGATAGATCCTGACAATGGAGTTGAGTTTTATTATCTACGGCCCCGTGATATTGCAATCTATGTAGGAACAGGGGAATTAGAGGCTGGAATTACTGGTAGAGATCTCTTAATCGATTCTGCGTCAGCTTCCGAAGAGGTCCTCTCATTAGACTTCGGTCGCAGTACCTTTAGATTCGCAGCTCCTATCGGTAAGGCGCTCTCACTCGTGGATATTTCTGGAAAGAGGATTGCCACCGCCTATCCTGGTTTAGTCGAAGATTTCTTAAAGAAGAATTCATTGGTGGCAACTGTTGTCAGACTTGATGGGGCTGTCGAAGGTAGTATCAGATTAGGTGTTGCTGATGTGATTGCCGACGTTGTAAGCACGGGCAATACTCTGAAGCAGGCAGGACTTGAAGTTTTTGCAGATCCACTACTTATCTCCGAAGCTATCCTTATTAAAGGAGTAGGTAGAGCAATTAATCCAGAGTTTGAAATCTTGGTAAGACGTTTGCAAGGGGTTGTCACTGCGCGCCAATATGTTCTGTTGGACTACGACATACCAACCTCAAACGTAGAACAAGCTTGTGCGATCACACCCGGCTTGGAATCTCCGACCATATCGCCGCTCCAGAAGAAGGATTGGGTAGCAGTTCGAGCCATGGTTCTTCGCAAAGATACCAACCGACTAATGGATGAGCTCTGGTCGCTAGGAGCACGTGGGATATTGGTAACAGACATTCATGCTTGTCGCCTTTAACAGCCAAGCTATTACTTTCGAAGCGCTCCTGCTTCTTCTACCTCTTCACGAGTGATGCCAAGAAGATAGAGGACGGAATCGAGATAGGGAGCGCTGACTGAACTATCCGCAGCGGCTTTGACAGCAGGCTTAGCGTTAAATGCAATACCCAAACCGGCTGTTGCAATCATATCTAAATCATTAGCGCCATCGCCGATAGCTACAGTTTGCGCAAGGTCAACCCCTTCAATTTCAGCGAAGTCGCGGAGAGCACTTGCCTTTCCAGCCCGATCTACAATTTTTCCTAAAACTTTGCCTGTGAGATAACCGTCTTTTACTTCAAGAGTATTAGCACGGTAATGAGAAATTCCTAGTTCGCGAATCAGCGGCTCTATCACCTCTGTAAATCCGCCTGACACTACCGCGACGCTATGCCCAAGTTTCTTGAGCGTCTGAATGAGAGTCCTTGCTCCTGGAGTTAATGAGATCTCACCTCTTACCTCATGTAGAACCGTCTCGGGAAGTCCTTTGAGAAGCCAAACGCGCGCAACCAAACTTTCTGCAAAATCAAGCTCTCCTCGCATGGCCGATGCGGTGATATCTGCGACCTCAGGGAGAACGCCGGCTTTTGCAGCCAAAAGTTCTATGACTTCTTGCTGAATTAAGGTTGAATCAACATCCATGACAACTAGTTTCTTTGCCCAACGCATCAGACCACCGGGGGATATCGCGATATCGATGTTCTCTTGCGCAGATATCGTCGCTAAGCGCTCTTGCAACTGGCCCTGCTCAACTCCAGAAACAATAAATTCGATAGCGGTGACTGGGTAACTAGCAGTCCTATGGATTCGTTCGATATTCCCAGAAAGAGCGGCAATCTCGTTAGCAATCACGGCGATTGCACGTGGTGACAATGGTGAGCCCATTGCAACGACGTGGAGAAGGCCTGTCTTAACAGCAATCGATGAGACTTCCTGCACTTGAAATGATGTAGCGATATCAACCCCCAATCTCTCTGCACATACATTCAGGTCCTCTTCTATTGCTAAGGCGTGATCTGGATTGAGGTCGATTAAGACTGTCAGGATCAATCTTTCGCGTATAACCACTTGTTCGATATCCAAGACGGTAATAGCAAAGGGGGAGAGGGTCTCAAAGAGAGCCTGCGTGATTCCTGGGGTATCGATTCCTGAGACCAGTATCAGGCCTGTATAGCGGCTGGAATCACGACTCATAGGCGCAGGTTATCGTGAATCACTTATGGCTAGATGACAATTTCACTTGTTTTCAAGGTGAAAGATATATCTTGTGACCCTATGAGTGGTCAGACCGTTTTAGAGTTGCGAGATGTCTCGGTACGTCGGGGAGATCGCACCATTTTGGGCCCACTTAATTTTTCAATCACTGCCGGAGAACGTTGGGTTGTGCTTGGTCCAAACGGCGCAGGTAAATCGACTCTCATACAAATTCTGGCCACAAGAATATTTCCAACAACGGGAACGGTCTCAATTCTTGATAAGACAATGGGACGAGTAGATCTATTTGAGTTAAGAACACGGATAGGGATCTGCGGAGCGTTAGTTGCTGAAGATATTCCCTATGAGGAGAAAGTTCGAGATGTTGTACTGACGGCTGCTTACGCTGTCCTTGGTCGCTGGAATGAGGCTTATGATTTATGGGATGAGTCTCGCGCTGTCGCCTTATTGACCACCTTTGGAGTCCGAGATTTAGCAGATCGAGAATATGGAACTCTTAGTGAAGGTGAAAGAAAACGCGTGCAAATTTCTCGTGCACTCATGGCCGATCCGGAATTACTGCTCCTTGATGAACCTGCCGCAGGTTTGGATTTAGGCGGAAGAGAAGACCTGCTAAAAAGATTCTCGGTTTTTGCGGCGGATCCACTTGCTCCAGCTTCAATTCTTGTCACTCACCATATCGAAGAGATACCAACTGGAACAACGCACGCCTTGATTCTGAAAGAGGGACATATTGCAGTCTCTGGACCCATTCAACAGGTGATCACTAGTGAGCATATGTCGGCGGTATTTGATCTGGCGATGGATGTGACATTTGATGGGTCGCGATTTTTTGCTCGTGCACGCTAGTTGGAGCTCAATTCTTGAGCCGTTAACTGGCGACATCGAGAAAATACTGCAGAGAATCGAAGATGATTCAGTAACGCCGGATAGAAATCTGATCTTTAAGGCTCTTGAAATTGATGTAGAAGATGTTCGGATAGTTATCTTCGGTCAAGATCCATATCCCGCTCATGGAAGCGCTATGGGTTTGGCTTTCTCGGTCCCATCATCGGTAACGAAAATTCCCGCTTCACTTCGCAATATTTTTGCCGAACTACAGAGCGATGTAGGAGTCCCGACCCCAACTCAGGGGGACCTTTCTCCATGGAGTAAGAAAGGAGTACTTCTTTTGAATCGGATCCTGACTACGCGAATTGGTGAGACGGGCGCACACTCCCATATAGGTTGGCAGAAGATTACCGACGCAATTGCGCAAGAACTTGGAAGGAGAGGAGTGATCGCCATTTTGTGGGGTAAAAACGCGCAGGAGTTGGCACCATTCTTCACGCACGTGATTCTGAGCCCACATCCCAGTCCACTCAGTGCTCATCGAGGATTTTTAGGCTCTCGGCCATTCTCTCGAGCAAATAGCATGCTAGAGAATTTAGGCAAGCCGGGTATTGATTGGTCTCTGTAAAAAACTAATAGCCCGCACCTTTCGGTACGGGCTATTAGCTCTATTGAGAAAGTGAATCTCTATCCAATCCACGCATTAATTGGCGAGGTTAAGAAGTAGATCATGAATAGACCCGATACCAAGAGAAGTAATGGATGAACATCCTTACGTCTTCCTTGGATGGCTCGGATGACAACGTGTGTGACGAACCCTGCACCAATACCAACTGAGATGTTGTAGGTAAATGGCATCAAGATAATGGTTAAGAAGGCTGGAATTGCAATTCCGTAATCTTCCCAATCAATGGCCTTGATCTGTGTCATCATCAAGAAACCTACGATGACGAGCGCAGGAGTTGCCGCTTCGTAAGGAATGATGGCAACGAGTGGCGCAAGGAGGGTTGTGAGCAAGAAACAAACTCCAGTCACAATTGAGGCAAGGCCAGTACGGGCGCCTTCTCCGACGCCAGCGGCGGATTCAATGTAGCTGGTGTTAGAAGAGATGCTTCCGGCGCCACCAGCTGCAGCAGCCAATGAGTCAACCAGAAGGATGCGATCGTTATTTGGAATGTTTCCATCCTTATCGATTAAGCCAGCTTCATGTCCAATCGCAGTAACTGTTCCCACTGTGTCAAAGAAGTCAGAGAGAAGAAGTGTGAACACGAGCAGGATGACCGTGATGAGAGGAATCCGATCAAGGGAACCAAATAGGTTGAATTGCCCCAATAGACTGAAGTCCGGTGTTGCAACAACATCTTTAGGCATCGCGGGAACATTGAGACCCCAACCCTTTGGATTTACTTCACCAGTGGCGCCGTTAAAATTAGGGCCAATTTTAAGTGAAGTTTCGATGATGACAGCAAGAACTGTCGCAAGGATAATTCCAATGAGAATAGCTCCCTTGGTCTTCTTCACCATGAGGCCAATTGTGAGAAATAGTCCAAATGCGAAAACGATGATTGGCCAACCAACAAGAGTTCCGCCATCACCAAGTGTTACTGGTACTGGGCCGGATGCTGTGCGACGAACGAATCCAGCATCAACAAGACCAATGAGTGCAATAAATAGACCGATACCGACTGAGATGGCGATCTTTAACTGCGCTGGAACCGCTCTAAATACAGCCGTTCTAAAACCGGTGAGAACCAAGACAGTGATGATGAGACCTTCGAGAACTACTAGTCCCATGGCATCAGCCCATGTCATCTGAGAGGCAATTCCAACTGCAACAAAGGTATTAAGTCCTAGACCCGTTGCTAACGCCAATGGATAATTTCCAACAAGCCCCATAAGAATTGTGAGGACTCCCGCCATGAGTGCGGTCATTGCTGCTACGAGAGCAAGATTAGGTGCATCTCCACCGCCAATATATTTTCCATCGGCATCTTTTGCCAGACCGATAATCAGTGGATTAAGGGCAACTATGTATGCCATTGTGAAGAATGTGACGAGTCCGCCTCTTACTTCACGACCAATAGTTGAGCCGCGTTCAGATATTTTGAAGTAACTATCGAGCATGAGGACCTTCCTGATTTTGTTAACGGGGGTGTTTGCGACCCCGTGTGAAGTGACGGCTCACAGACCGAGGGAAGGTAGATAGAAGGCTAGACGAGACTTGGATTACTGGTGGGTCAGACGCGCGAGAATTCCGAGTGAAATGGCGACAGATTGGCCAATCAGCAGGGCAAAGAGTGCCGTTCCAAGACCGACGGTGCCGCCCATGAGGAAGCCAATGCATAGAACGGTCACCTCAATACCCATTCGAACCCGACCAACTCGAACCCCCGTGCGATAGTGCAACCCCGTCATAGCGCCATCTCGAGGACCAGGACCTAAACCACACGTAATGTAGAGAGCAGAGCCAACGCCAACCAAGGAGATCCCGATCAAATCGTAGAAAATTCCCGAAAGGAAGTTTGGGGCTTTGGGAAATATGTGGGTTCCAATTTCAATAAATGATGCAATTAATACGATATTGGAAATAGTTCCGAACCCAGGTTTTTCTTTGAGCGGAATCCATAGCATTAGAACAAGGACACTGATGGCGAAAGTTGCCACACCAATCGACGCTCCAGTTTTGTAGGTAAGTCCCTCTGCAAAAACGGTCCAGGGGGCATTTCCAATGCCAGCTTGGATAAGAAGGGAATCACCTAATCCGAAGATTGAAAGTCCAAAAAAGAGAATTGAAACTCTCTTTAATGACAAGTCCCATCGATTCGCTGCTCGCCAAGGTGTGATGGGAACGGTCTTATGTGGCTTAAAGAAAGAATTGAACGAGGAAAGCCACATTCTGACAGTCTAGCGAAAAGGATATAGTAGGCAAATGCCAATTAGTTTCAGCTTCGTAGGTGTTGGAACCTCAATCAACATTGTTGCAATTCTTGTAGGAGCATCAATCGGCGTGATTGCTGGTTCTAAGCTATCTAAGAAGTCCCAGATTCTGATTACAGATATTCTTGGATTAATCACGATTCTTGGTGCAGCAAGTTCACTTGCGCCATTGTGGAGCAAATCATTTCAAAGCTCGCTCCCTCAAAGTTCCTCACTTCTTGTAATTCTTGCCTCAATGTTGATCGGAGGACTTATAGGCTCCTTACTCTCTCTTGAAACACGATTAGATGCATTTGGCGAGAATTTGCGTGTGCGCTTCAAAGCTTCATCTCAAAGTTCATTCGTCGAAGGTTTTGTATCAGCATCACTCCTTTTCGTTATTGGACCGCTAGCAATCTTGGGTAGCGTCAGTGATGGTATGTCTGCCGGTATAGAGCAATTGGTTCTCAAGTCTGCGCTTGACTTCTTTGCAGCCATGGCCTTTGCATCAACGCTGGGCTGGGGGGTTGCTGCCTCGGCTATTCCGGTAGCGATCTATCAAGGATTTTGGACGCTGATAGGCCTCTTCTTAGGGCAGATTCTGACTCAGACTCAAATCGATAGCATGACCATCACAGGTGGTTTGATGCTAGTTGGCATAGGACTTCGGTTGCTCAATATCAAGCAGATAGCTGTGGCAAACCTATTGCCCGCTCTAATTGTGGCTCCGCTACTTGTGGCAGTTCTCAGCTAATTAGAATGTTTTGGCATCGATCACGAAACGATACTTCACATCACTTGCAACTGTTCTTTCGTAAGCTGTGTTGATGTAGTCCGCCTTAATCACTTCCACATCGCTCACGATAGATTTTTCCCCACAGAAATTGAGCATCTCCTGCAGTTCCGGGATACCACCAATCATGGAGCCTCCAATGGATCGCCGTCCATTGAGCAAGCTACCAACATGAACGGCATATGGTTTCCCAGGAAGACCTATGACTACGAGAGTGCCATCTAATTTGAGAAGATTGAGATACTGGTTGATATCTAGTTCTGCGCTCACGGTATTGAGAATGACATCAAATGTACCTGCATGTTCTGTGAAAGAGGACTCGTTACTCGTATTTACAAAGTGATGAGCGCCCATCGCTCTTGCGTCAGCCTCCTTTTTTGGTGAGTGAGATAGCACGGTAACGTCAGCGCCCAATGCAACCGCAAATTTCACGCCCATATGGCCCAATCCACCTAGGCCCATGACGGCAACTTTCTTCCCCGGACCAACGCCCCAATGCTTAATTGGAGAGTACAAAGTGATTCCTGCACACATAAGAGGTGCAACGCCTTCTAAGGGAAGGTTCTCGGGAATATGAACAGCGTAATCTTCATTGATAACGAAGTAGTTACAATATCCGCCCATAGCCGGTGTGACTCCATCGCGTTCCAATCCGTTATATGTACCAGTCATTCCCTCAAGGCAATACTGTTGTAATCCACGTTGACATGAGGAACAAGTGCGACAGGAATCAACGAAGACTCCAACACCAATCTTTTCTCCCACTTTGAACTTGGTAACAGCAGAGCCAACCTTGGTCACTATTCCGGCTATTTCATGTCCAGGCACCATAGGAAAGAGCGCAGGGCCCCATTCCTCGCGAACTTGATGGATATCTGAATGGCAGATTCCCGCATAGAGAACGTCAAGAGCGACATCATGAGCCCCAATATCGCGGCGATTAAATTGATAAGGAACCAATTGCTCCTTCGCTTTGAGCGCTGCGTAGCCTTTTGTATTCATACTCTTCTCCTTCTCGTCTGGGACTTCTATTTGGGGGCTATATCTGTAAAGGGGAGGGGATCGCTAGAAATGTGTCCAGCTCGGGAAGCTCGCGCAGTCACTTGGCGCATATGGTGTCTGCGACAAAGAACCTCGTAAGCAATTTCATCGCTCTTTCCGACATCACCAACTACTACTTGCTCACCTTCAGTGACCATAACTCCGTTGACCGTGCGGGCATTATGTGTTGCGCGAGATCCACACCAACATAGAGCTTCAACTTGGAGAGTATTGACTCTATCTGCGAGCTCAACGAGTCGAGCAGAACCTGGAAAGAGTTTGGTACGAAAATCAGCCAAAATACCGAAGGCGTATACATCGATACCCAATCCATCGACAATTTTCGCGAGTTGGTCTATTTGAGCCGGCTGATAAAACTGTGCTTCATCGCAAATAATGTAATCGATGCGGTCGCCCATTGATAGGCGCTCGACCACAAGACGGTGAATATCTAGATCAATTTCAACCTCAAGGGCATCGGATTGCAGACCAAGTCGTGAACTTATAACACCCGCACCTGCGCGATCCTTACTTGTGAAGATCAGGCCTGAACGGCCACGACTCTTGTGGTTGTGCGCTGTCTGTAGAGCAAGAGTTGATTTACCGCTATCCATTGTTCCGCAGTAATACACAAGTTCCGCCACAAGGGAATCCTGCCACGCTTCCCAGATTTTTGCATGTAAAGGTTAAAGCGCTCCTAATCGTTGTAGCGCTCTTGCGAGCGGCGCAGAGAGCGCTTCACTCATAGCGACGGAGATGTGAGAACCGTCTCGATAAGCCACTATCCCATTGATGACACTTGAACAGGATTTATCGCATAACCAAGGGGTTGGATTTATGTACTTAAGTCCTGGGATTGAAATCGGCTCTGACGGTTCGGTGTCGTTGCAATTAGAGATGACTCCACCTGCCAGACAAGCAGGGATATCTTGCTGCGGATGCGGAGTGTCAGTTATGTAGATGATGTGTTTGGCACTCGTTTTCAGAGCATCAAATGTTTTCTCTTGCCCCTGTTGCCACCACTGTCGGCGAGAAGAGAATTGTTCTGGAACTTCAAAATGCTGGAAACCCGAGAAAATGACTACATATGGTTTCTCTTTAGCTATGCGGTTTAAGGCGTTCTTGCGCCAGGCGAAACAGTCAGAATTTTTATATTCGCCTGAATCCACTTTGATGACTGCTGGTGCTGGACACGCTGATTTTGTCAGTGAAATCAGTTCCAGGTTGTTCTTCTGCGCTATTTCGTTAAGCGCTGGGAACCACTGAGCTGCATGAGAATCACCAAAGAGAATCACTTTGCGTTTCGCGTCACGATCTCCGTATGTACAATCAGGTGAGACTGTTTCACCGTTATTTACGTGACATCCGTCGCCATAAATGATAGGTCGCTGTATCAGGTCTGCAACGGAATATGACCGACCATTATCAAGGCTTATCTTGTCGTTAAACGAGAAGTAAATGGCTACGCCCATAAGCAAAGATGTTGCAGTTGCTGCTATCGCAGAGCGTGTAACTAACTTAGGAGCAGGACGGGAATACCGTAAAGGATTCTCGATGAAACGATGTGTGAGATCCGCGCAGGCAAATGTCAGACTCACGCAGATTGCTAATTCAATATAGGTAAGATCTCGACCCCACGCGACAGAAGGGATAACAAGTATTGGCCAGTGCCATAGATAGAGAGGGTATGAGATTTCCCCGGTCCATTGCACTATCGAGAGATTGCTCATCCTTCGAAGCGATCTTGGCCAATTGGATACCGCGGCGAGAGCAAAAGCTGCGCCAAAGACAGGAAAGAGAGCTGCAGTTCCTGGGAAAGGAGTCTTATCGGTGTAGTAAAAGGTGGAAAAGATAATAAAGATGAGAGCTATCCATGCATAGTTTGATGAAAATCTAATGCGCTTGGGGATGAATACAAGAAGCGCTCCAACGCCTAATTCCCAGGCGCGCGTCGGAAGAGAGTAGAAAGACCAAATTGGTTCTCGAGGTGTGAGAAATAGGCTTAAGAGGAAGGAACTCAATGTGATTGTGAGAACACCCTGAAAGACAGCCCGCCTAGCTCCAATATTATAGAGACCAAAGATTATGAAGGGCCAGAATAGATAGAACTGTTCTTCTACCGCCAGAGACCAATAATGAATAACAACCGGGGGAGTTGCATCAAGGTTCTGATAATCCATCTGCCAGAAGGCAAAGAGATAATTCGAAAGATAGAGTCCTGCGGCAGCAATATCTTTGCCAAGACTTGGTCGAAGAGTCGTTGGATAGACTATCCAGGCGATAACCGCTGTAACAAAGAGGACAAAGAATGATGTCGGAAGGAGGCGTTTTACTCGTCTGAGGTAGAAGGCTCGTAAATTCAGTGAGCCAGTTCCTTGCAACTCTTTAAGAAGGAGTCCCGTAATAAGAAAGCCAGATATAACGTAGAAGATATCAACTCCGATAAACCCGCCTGAGGTCAGATTTGCATGGTAGATAACTACCAGAAATGCAGCCAAAGCCCGAAGCGCTTGAATTTCGGGAATACGCATTAGACCTTTACCAAGCTGTGCACCTTTAGGACAGGGTAGATCTCTCTTATGCGTTCACGCGCGCCCAGCTCTTCTATTTCTAAGAGGATACTTACCGCAGAAATGGATCCTCCAGCTTTTTCAATAAGTGAAAGCGCGGCGATTAAGGTGCCACCCGTGGCCAATACATCATCTACCAATATGACATTTCTGGAATCTACGAGCGCATCCCGATGGATTTCAAGTGTCGCTTCGCCATACTCAAGTGAATAGCTTTCTGCGAAGACAAGATGAGGTAATTTTCCAGCTTTTCGAATGGGAACAAAACCGGCACCTGATTTGATTGCCATGGCGCTTGCCAGAATAAATCCACGCGCCTCGATTCCGCATATATGTGTGGCTTTGGGATTCAGCTCGAGAAGGGAATCAGTGACAGTTGACAGAGCCTGGCCATCTGCAAGAAGAGGAGTAATGTCACGAAAAAGGATTCCTGGTTTTGGATAATCAGGTATTTGTCGAATCAAGGAGAGTGCTTGATCGAGTGAAATGACTTCCCTTGCCATCAAACTTCACCACCATAACTGTGTCCGAACGGGGACTTGAACCCCGAAGCCCTTGCGGGCACTAGCACCTCAAGCTAGCGCGTCTGCCAATTCCGCCACCCGGACGAGTACCCGCTCGCTATAAGACTTATCTTACGCGTGTGGGTGGAAATAACTGGGTAACGATAGCAACGTGATGGCTAACTCGCAAAAGCCCACTTTTCTCAAGCAATTACAGGCAGAATTGCCCCATGAGCCTTGAAAGTGAAGTTGTCAGAATCTGTCAAGAATTAATTCGAATACCTTCTGTTAATTTTGGTGATGGCAAGGGCGATGAAAGAGCAGTTGCAGAGTACATAGTTTCATCTCTAGCAGAGGTTGGAATTGCAGCCACGATTTATGAATCGGCGAGCAATCGTTGCAACGTAATTGCCAGACTTTCAGGGCAGAACTCGAATCGTCCAGGGCTAGTACTGCATGGACATATTGATGTGGTTCCTGCCAACGCACAGGAATGGTCTGTCGATCCCTTCGGAGGAGTTATCCAAGATGGAATGATTTGGGGTCGCGGTGCAGTCGACATGAAGAACATGGATGCGATGATTCTTGCAATCGTGCGAAAGTGGGCAACAACGGGTTATAAACCGCCCCGCGATATCGTTCTAGCTTTCTTTGCCGACGAGGAAGCCGGTATGACATTTGGATCACGGTGGATGGCAGCCCATCATCCAGAGGTATTTGCTGGGTGCTCTGAGGCGATCTCTGAAGTTGGGGGATTTTCTGTAACAGTTCCAAATGGAAAGAGGCTCTACTTCGTAGAAGCCGCGCAGAAAGGTATCCACTGGATGAAATTGACCGCTTCAGGTAGAGCGGGACATGGATCGATGATGAATAGCGAGAACGCTCTCACTCAACTATCAGAAGCAGTCGCAAAAATCGGACGTCATCAATGGCCTCAGCGATATACAAAAACTGTTAAAGCGCTCTTTTCACGAATAGCTGCGGCAACTAATAAAGAATACAACGAAAACGATCTGCGACCATTGTTGAGTGAGATTGGACCAACGGCACGGATGATTGGTGCAACTCTGCAAAACACAGCAAATCCAACAATGTTGGAAGCCGGATATAAGGCAAATGTTATTCCTGGAAGTGCTAGTGCAGTAATTGACGGCCGGTTCTTGCCTGGATATGAAGATGAACTTAACGAGACGATCAGAGAAATTATCGGACCCGATATTCACATCGAAACCATCTCGCGTGATATCGCACTAGAGATAGATTTTGAGGGTGATTTGGTCGAGGCCATGTGCCAGGCAATAACAACTTTCGATCCAGAGGGAATCCCAGTTCCCTATCTCATGAGTGGTGGTACTGACAATAAGGCACTCTCCGAGCTAGGAATAATTGGTTACGGTTTTAGTCCATTGCAATTACCCGCCGATCTAGATTTTATGGCGCTCTTTCATGGAGTGGATGAAAGAGTTCCGATTAGCGGTTTAGAGTTCGGAGTAAGAGTTCTTGAGAATTTCTTGGAGAATTGCTAGCTGGAAATTTCATCCAATGCGTGACGGACGATCTCTGGAAGTTCAATCTCTTCACTCTTAAGAACTCCACGAAGTTGCGCACCGGTTCTAGCGCCAACGATTGCTGATGTAACACCAGGCGTATCACGCACCCATGCAAGAGCTACTTCTAGTGGCGAAAATCCCAGCCCTTCAGCAGCGGCGGATACGGCCTCAACAATTCGTGAACTGCGTTCGTCAAGATAAGGCTCAACATGTTTCACAAAGTGTGGAGCAGCTGCCCGCGAGTCAATCGGAATTCCTTTACGGTACTTTCCAGTGAGAACACCACGGCCTAACGGCGCCCAGGCAAGTAGCCCTAAACCGATCTCTTTGGCACAGGGAAGCACTTCCTCTTCCGCGCTTCGATTAAGAAGAGAGTATTCGACTTGCAGCGATGTGATGGGCGCTTTTGCGCTATTTGATTCCTGAATAGTTGCGGCTCGAGCGCTTTGATAACCTGAGAAATTGCAGACTCCGACATAGCGAGCTTTTCCCGATGTGTAGGCATAGTCGAGAGCAGATAAAGTATCCTCAAGTGGAGTGTGTGCATCCCAAAAGTTGATCTGCCAAATATCTAGATAATCAGTCTCCAATCGGGACAAGGACTTATCAAGTTCAGCAATGAGGCTCTGCCTAGAGTTATTGACGCTCTTTACCCCTGATGCAAACGAGCCGCCCGCTTTACTGGCGATGGCAACTTCATCACGCTTAAAGAGGGTACCGATAAGTCCAGCGAGAACTCGCTCGCTATCGCCATCTCCATATGTGGAGGAAGTGTCAAAAAAATTTCCACCCGCTTCAATATATGCACGGCACTGATCTGCGGCCTCATGGGTATCTGTGTCCCGCCCCCATGTCATGGTCCCGAGCCCAAGTCGAGAGAGTAGAAGTCCACTCTTACCCGCCCTACGTAATTCCATATAGCGACCTTAGCAATAATCAGCGCTAATCTTGCTTCTATGAGTCGATTAGTGTTTCTGCGTCATGCACATTCGACCGCGAACGAACAAGGAATTCTCTCTGGCCGTCTCGCCGGAGTTTCACTCAGTAAAGAGGGACACAAACAAGCCGAATCATTGATTGAGAGGCTCGGCCCAAGTTCTTTCGATGAAGTAAGAGTGAGTCCACTTGAGAGATGTTCGCAAACTATTTCTCCTTGGTTGCAATCACCTTACTCGTATGGATTAGACGAGTATCAGATAGACGATGCCTTGATAGAAGTAGATTATGGTTCATGGAGCGGTAAGAAATTAAGCAGGCTTTCCAAGGAAGCGCTCTGGAAGTCAATCCAGTCGGAACCTAGCAAGGTCCAATTTCCAGATGGTGAAAAATTGAAAAGTTCACAACGACGAGCCATCGAAACAGTCAAGTCCGCACATCAAAGGAAGAAACAGGGGACGTTTCTCTTCGTCAGCCATGGGGATATCATCAAGGCGACCTTGGCCTCCCTGATCGGACTACATCTAGATTCTTTCCAGAATTTAATTATTAATCCCGCATCATTGACAGTGGTTGACTTTGATGGCTCTAACGGGCGGTTATTGTGTTACAACGACACTCATCAATGTATTGCGCCTCTTCTTAAGAAAGAGAAGGTAAGCAAAACACTTCTTGGCGGCGGCAGCGGCACAGCGAAGGGGCGCAGACGTTGATTCCGGATGCGTACCAGTTTCAAGAACCTGAACGCTTCACCGTCGGTACTGTGGGAGAACCGGGGGAACGGACCTTCTTCATCCAGATTCGCAAAGGTTCCAGATTGGTCTCGCTTTCACTAGAGAAATCCCAAGTTCAGGCTCTGGCGCAGCGTCTTGAGATGATGGTTCGGGAGATTCGGCAGAGTGACCCAACGCTGATAATCGAGAAATTGCCTCGTGATGAAGCGCCTCTAGAGTCTCCCATAGAAGAAGAGTTTCGAATTGGAGTCATTGGGCTCGCCTTTGATTCGCAATCGGATTTGATCCAGATTGATCTCCAGGCAGTAGCAGAGAATCAAGGTTCTGAAGGTTCGTTTATCGAAATAGAAGCACAAGAGAACCAAACAGAAGTAGTAAGGATTTTTATTACTCCATCGGAAGCTGCGCGTTTTAGCCTTCGTGCGCAGGTCGTCGTTGCCGCTGGCAGAGCGCCATGTCCATTTTGTGGGGGACCAATAGATCCTCGTGGCCATCTCTGTCCGAGAGCGAACGGCTATCGTCGATGAGTAAAGACGATGCACAAATTCGCCAACATTTACTCGCAGGCGAACTTCATATAACTGGGCGATTAGTAGATGCCTCAAATGCAACTCTCTTTGGAAGTTGTACCTTTGCAGGAAGGCAAATTTCTGTCATCTATAAGCCGATTGCAGGAGAACGACCTTTGTGGGATTTTCCAGACGGAAACTTGGCCTCACGAGAATACGCAAGTTATCTTCTCTCTGAGCTACTGCAATGGCAAATAGTTCCTGTGACAGTTTTACGCGATGGACCATTCGGAGAAGGGATGGTTCAACAATGGATTGATATTGATAGTTCCATTGACCTGTCAGCTTTCTATCGAACTCGGGATGATCGACTCCGCAAAATGGTGATTTTTGACGCGATTATCAACAACACGGATCGCAAGATTGGACATCTTTTACCGAGCCAGGATGGCCGGGTTTTAGGTTGTGACCATGGCGTGACGCTCCACCAGGATGACAAATTACGTACTGTTTTGTGGCAGTGGGCGGGGGAGGTCCTTGCGGAAGATGAGAAGGCTCAACTTCGTGATCTTCATGAAAAATTGAGTTCCGACGATTGTGAGATTCGTTCTCTTGTGACAGCGCTTGAATATGGTGCCTTGCTCCTGCGCATCGAAAGATTGATAGACACAGGAATCTTTCCTAGTCCTAGCGAAGAGTGGCCAGCAATACCTTGGCCTCCCTTTTAAAGTAGGGTTTTCGTATGCGTTCTTGGCCGTCTATCTATATCCCGCAATTACCAGAGCGCTTTCACATTCCTGCGCTTCAGCTATTCAATTCAGCTGCCAATGAAATTTCTGAAGTACCTCGGCAAGATAATTATCGAATCTACGTCTGCGGAATTACGCCATATGATGCAACACATCTTGGGCATGCTGCCACATATCTAATTTTTGACATAGCTCACCGTTTCTTGCTGGCTAGTGGCGCTAAAGTCAATTTTGTGCAGAACGTGACTGATATAGATGATCCTTTGCTAGAGAGAGCTTCTCGAGATGGCGTTAACTGGGAAGAATTAGCACAATCTCAAATTGACCTCTTTCGCGCGGATATGAGCGCACTCCATGTCATCCCACCCCAACACTACATCGGAGTGGTTGAGGCTATGCCATACATCATTGACGCTATTTCGCAACTCGATGCAAAAGAGTCCACATATTTGGTTGATGGAGATAAGTACTTCCGAGTTCATGCAGATCCAAATTACGGAACTCGTTCACATCTCAGTCAAGATAAGGCCCTTAAGATCTTTGCCGAGCGGGGCGGAGATCCAGAGCGAACAGGAAAAGAGAACCCGTTCGATGCTCTTCTCTGGTTAACCTCGAAACCAGATCAACCTACTTGGGATAGTGCCTTCGGCAGAGGCAGACCAGGATGGCATATTGAATGTAGCGCAATAGCGCTTCATTTCCTCCAACCTGACGAAAGCTCCGAGTATTCGCTCGATATTCAAGGTGGGGGATCAGATCTTTCTTTTCCTCACCATGAGATGTCGGCTGCCCAAAGCGCGGTTATGAATGGCAAACCCTTCGCTCGACATTATCTGCATACCGGCATGATCGGTCTCAACGGTGAAAAGATGAGTAAGAGTTTAGGAAACCTCATCTTCGTCTCACGTCTGCTCGCAAGTGGCATAAGCGCCATGGCAATTAGGTGGGCGCTTCTCAATCGTGACTATCGCGAGGATTTCATGTGGACAGATAACGTCCTTCGCGAATCAGTCGAAACCATAGAACGATTACAAATTAATCTTTCAAAGTTGGAGGTCGCCCCGACCGATGAAGTCATTGAAGAGATCATTTCTGCACTCTCAAACAACTTGGATACGAAGAGAGCGTTAACTTCTTTAGAGAAGTGGATGGCTCGCACCGAAAGCGGTTCACAAGGAGGGAATGCGGGTGAATTGTCTCGTGCAATTGATGCACTTTTAGGTGTTGCCCTTTAGCTTCTACTTCTCATTCTGGCGTCGAAGGAATCGCTCCAACTCTCGCGCAATAGATTCTCCAGTTGCTTCTGGAAGATCCACCGCATCCTTACTCTCTTCGAGTGCTCGGACATATTCGGATACTTCCGAATCTTCTTTAGCCAAAGCCGACACTTCTTCTTCCCATTCTGCTGATTCCTCGGGAAGTTCTCCTTGTGGAATAGATACTTCGAGAAAATCTTCTAGAGCATTCACTAGGGCAAGGGTTGCTTTGGGTGAAGGCGCATTGGACGCATAGTGAGGAATCGCCGCCCAGAGAGAGACCGCATCTATCCCGCGACGGACGCATGCCTCTTGAATAACTCCCAGGATTCCAGTGGGTCCTTCATATCTACTTATTTCAACTCCTAGACGTTGTGCTATCTCCGGATGAGCTCCGCTTCCACTGACTGTTATTGGTCTGGTGTGAGGCGTGTCTGCCAGCATGGCGCCAAGAGTTATGACCAGATTTACTTCACAATCATCGGCGAGATCAAGGAGATCCGATGTGAAGGACTTCCAGCGCATCGATGGCTCCACTCCTCGAACTACGACAAAGTCATGTTCGAGAGTAGGAGTCGCTAATCCAAATACTTGGGTACCTGGCCAAGTAATTTTTCTTATACTCGAATCATCTACATAAACCATAGGTCGATTAACTTGGAAATCGTAAAAATCTTCTGCATCAACTTCTGCAATCAATTGAGGAACAACATCAAACTCGGGGTCAGTCCAACAACCCAGAAGGTGAGATGCTGCATTTGAGGCAGCTTCACCGGCATCATTCCAACCTGAGAATGCGATAACCATCACTGGCGAGCGCAGATTTGGAATTTGAACAATCTCCATATCGATACCTTAGGGTAACCTGCGCGTTGTGACGAGCGTAGAGAGCAAAAGAGAGCCGAGTCTGTTACGACAGATCCTGGCTACTAGAACCGTCATAGCCGATGGTGCGATGGGCACGATGCTGCAAGCGGCCGAACCAACCCTTGAGGATTTCCAAAACCATGAGGGCTGCAATGAAATCCTTAACGTTACTCGTCCCGACCTTGTCAGGTCGGTCCATGATGCCTATCTGCAGGTGGGCGTTGATGCAATCGAGACAAATACTTTTGGAGCTAACTGGGCGAATCTGGCTGAATATGGAATAGAAGATCGCATCTACGAGCTTGCTTATGCCGGAGGCGCAATCGCTCGCGCCGCAGCAGATGCATTTAGTACCGCCGCTCAACCTCGTTTCGTCTTGGGCTCGCTTGGACCAGGGACGAAGCTGCCAAGCCTTGGCCACACCTCTTACCAAAAACTGAAAGATGCGTACTACAGCGCATCAAAGGGCTTGGTTGATTCTGGTTGCGATGCTTTACTTATCGAGACTACTCAAGATCTTTTACAAGCAAAGGCCGCTGTCAACGGTGCACGAGCAGCGATCACAAAGTCGGGTCGCGATGTGATTCTGATAGCCCAGGTAACAGTTGAAACTACCGGCACGATGCTTCTCGGCTCAGAGATTGGCGCAGCTCTTAATGCGCTCGAGCCGCTCAATATCGACGTAATCGGACTGAACTGCGCAACTGGTCCTGCTGAAATGTCGGAACATCTTCGCTATCTTTCAAAGAATTCACGCGCTGCTATCTCAGTAATGCCGAATGCGGGACTACCGATTCTCGGTGCTCACGGTGCAGAGTATCCATTAGGGCCAGAGGAGTTGGCAGTTGCGCTGGAAACCTTTGTCAACGACTATGGAATTGCGTTAGTGGGAGGTTGTTGTGGGACAACTCCTGCACATCTGCTTGCAGTTGTACAGAGATTGGCTACGCATGGAGTGAGGAAACGGGCCATTGAAATAGAGCCAGGAGCCTCATCCCTCTACCAATATGTTCCATTCCGTCAAGATAAAACCTACTTAGCTATAGGTGAGCGAACTAATGCCAATGGCTCGCGCGCCTTCCGGGATGCTCTTGTTGCAGAGGATTGGTCCACCTGCGTGGAAATAGCGCGAGATCAAATTCGCGATGGTGCACATATGCTAGATCTCTCTGTCGATTATGTTGGGCGCGATGGCGTTAGAGACATGACGGAAATAGCTTCACGTTTTGCAACTTCGTCAACACTGCCAATCGTGCTCGATTCCACCGAGCCAGCGGTTTTAAAGGCGGGATTGGAGGCTCTCGGAGGCCGTTGTGTTATCAACTCCGTCAATTATGAGGATGGAGATGGACCAACGTCGCGCTTTGCGCGAATCATGCCGCTTGTTCAGGAGCACGGAGCTTCAGTAGTTGCTTTGACTATTGATGAAGAGGGACAGGCTCGTACCGCAGAATGGAAATTGCGAGTTGCTAGACGTTTGATAAAGGATCTCACTGAGAATTGGAAGATTAACGTTGGCGATATTCTCATTGATACCCTCACATTTCCGATAGCTACAGGTCAAGAAGAGACGCGTCGAGACGGACTTGAAACTATCACCGCGATTCGAACCCTGAAACAGGAATTCCCAGAAGTTCAAACAACGCTCGGTGTTAGCAATGTATCTTTTGGGCTCAATCCTGCCGCCCGTGTTGTCCTAAATTCTGTCTTCCTCCACGAGTGTGTCGAGGCGGGACTAGATTCTGCGATTGTTCATCCCTCAAAAATCACGCCTATGGCGCGAATAGACAATAGGCAAAAAGAGGTCGCACTTGATTTGATTTATGATCGACGGATCTTCGACGGCGAGAATTGCGTCTACGATCCGCTAAGCGAGTATTTGCAACTATTTGAGGGGGTAGAGCTAGCCGCATCTCGCAATGTTCGTGCCTCTGAATTGGCTGCCTTGCCGCTCAAGGAGCGTTTAGAACGACGAATCATTGACGGTGAAAAGGTTGGGCTCACTGATGATCTCGATTTAGCAATGGTAGAGGGAATCAAGCCTTTAGAGATCATCAATGATCATCTGCTCGAGGGAATGAAGATAGTGGGAGAACTCTTTGGTAAAGGGGAGATGCAACTGCCTTTCGTTCTCCAAAGTGCAGAGGTAATGAAATCTGCCGTTGCCTATTTAGAGCCCCATATGGAGAAGTCGAACGATGCCGGACGAGGGAGAATTCTTCTAGCAACGGTCAAAGGTGACGTTCACGATATTGGAAAGAACTTGGTAGACATCATCCTCTCGAATAATGGCTACCAAGTTGTCAATATTGGAATCAAGCAGACCATAAATCAGATCATTGACGCTGCCCTCGAATCAGAAGTGGATGCCATAGGGATGTCAGGTCTGCTCGTTAAGTCCACGGTTATCATGAAGGAAAATTTGGAGGAGTTAACTTCTCGAGGTCTTGATCAAAAATGGCCAATTGTCCTCGGCGGAGCAGCCTTGACGCGAGCTTATGTCGAGCAGGATTTAGCTGCGCTCTTTCCCGGAGAAGTTAGATATGCACGAGATGCCTTTGAAGGGCTACGTCTGATGGATGCCATTATGGCGGTGAAGCGAGGGGAAGAAGGAGCAGCTCTACCTGCCTTACGCGAAAGACGAGTGAAGGCAATTAACAGAATTGAGGAGAGGGAAGAGATCGATACGCGTCGCAGCGACGTTGCTGTCGATATCGAGATTCCGCAAGCGCCGTTCTTTGGATCTCGAATAGTCAAGGGCATACCTCTTGCAGATTACGTGGGAATGCTTGATGAACGTGCGCTCTTCATGGGTCAGTGGGGTCTTAAAGGTGCCCGTGGTGAATTTGAAGCAATGGCGGAATCCGAAGGGCGACCACGTCTTCGCAGACTTTTGAACGAAGTGCAATCTAAGGGATGGCTTGAGGCGGCTGTTGTGTATGGGTACTTTCCCTGTGTTTCTGAAGGAAACGACTTAGTAATTTTGCACCATGATGGCCCTGATAAGGGTAAGGAGCGACTTCGATTTTCATTCCCTCGGCAAAGACGAGATCGTCGACTCTGTATTTCAGACTTTTTTGCTTCGCGTGACTCAGGCAAGGTAGATGTAGTGGCTTTTCATGTTGTCACCATGGGTAACACTGTAAGTAAGGCAGCAGCCGAGCTTTTCGCAGCTAATGAATATCGCGAGTATTTAGAACTCCATGGATTATCGGTTCAACTGACAGAAGCTCTCGCTGAACACTGGCATGCGCGAGTGAGAGAAGAGCTATCGCTGCGTGGTGATGATGCTCCAAATATTGAAGGCATCCTAGATCAGGGATACCGCGGATCTAGGTACTCATTTGGTTATCCAGCCTGCCCTGATATTGAGCAGCAAATTCAATTGTGTGAGTTGCTGGATCCAGGTCGAATTGGAGTTGAACTTTCGGAAGAGTTTCAGTTACATCCCGAACAAAGTACATCTGCGATTATTGTGCACCACCCTGAGGCGAAATACTTCAACGCAAACTAATTCGCACTAACTGTTGTGCGCGGGGCAGATAGACTTGAAGAAGCACCAGTCGCAGAGACGACTTTTCTTGGTTGGGAAATCTCCGCTTTCAATTGCCGACAGGATTTCGGAACCAATATTCTTGAGAATCTTTTCGGTTGCAGCCAATTCAGCTTCGGAGGGCGAACTTTTCAATAATTTCGAATCACCTAGGTAAATCAGTTGCAATAAAGAAGGAAGAACTCCTGTATTTTTCCAATAGAGGAGTGCATAAACTCTCAATTGGAAGAGGGCCTTCTCTTCCCAGCCAGGTTTAGGAGATTTTCCAGTTTTATAGTCGACAATGCGAACTTGCCCAGTAGGGGCAACATCTATACGGTCGACGTATCCATGGAGATAGATTTCTTCATCGATATTTTGCTCAAGATGATACTCACGATGAGTGGACTCAAAGGTATGAGGCTTCTCGAGTACGAAGTAATTCTGCAAGAGTGATTGCGCACGATCGAGCCACTCTTTTTCATCAAGAACTAGCGATGCCAGAAGAGAGTTGTTGGAGAGTGCCTCTTGCCATCGCGAAGGAAGAAGATCACGGGCGGTCTCAAAGGTTCTCTCTTGGGCAGGCAATTCAAAGAGGTCTTCGAGAACTGCGTGTACGAGCTTGCCGCGTTCAGCATCCACACTCGGTGGTTCTGGTAGTTGGTCTATTGCTCGATACTTATACAACTGTGGGCAGTTGGTGAAATCATTCATACGACTCGGCGAAAGTCTCAACATCTCCATTGAGCGCACGATACAGCGACAACCCAACCAAAACTTCTCACTTTCACCTAAGATTGCATTGTGTCTACTTCAGGGTATTTTCAAGTTGGTGATCGCGTTCAGCTCACTGATACAAAGGGGAAAATGTATAGTTTCACGATTACTCCTGGAAAGGAATGGCACACACATAAAGGGTGGATTAACCACGATGATTTAGTTGGGCTACCAGAAGGATCAGTCGTCACTACAACGGCTGGGCTCAAATTCACGGCCTTCATCCCGCTTTTGGCAGATTACGTTCTCTCAATGCCACGCGGAGCAACAATTGTCTACCCAAAGGATGCTGCAATGATCATTGGCGTAGCAGACATCTATCCAGGAGCGAGAGTTCTAGAAGCAGGTGTTGGTAGTGGCGCTCTCACCCTTTCTCTTTTAAGGGCGGTCGGCGAGCGAGGAATAGTTCATTCGGTTGAAAGACGTTCTGACTTTGCTGAAAATGCTGCTGCTAATGTCACAAACTATTTTGGTTCAAAACCGCAGAATTGGAAATTGGAAATAGGGTCTTTACAAGATCAAGATCTCCCGCAAAGTTATGATCGAGTGATTCTCGATATGCTTGCTCCTTGGGAGTGCGTCGCAAAGGCAGCGCAAGTACTTAGACCCGGGGGAGTCTTTCTTGCTTACGTTGCAACTACCACCCAACTTTCGGCAACCGCGCAGGCGATCAAAGAGGATGGCCACTTCACCGAGCCAGAAAGCTCTGAAACGATTGTACGAGGATGGCATCACGAGGGACTTGCAGTGCGACCACAACAACGCATGATTGGACATACAGGTTTCCTCATCCATAGTCGACGAATGGCTCCTGGGGTAGATGTGTTACCACGTAGAAGACGTCCTGCGAAAGGTGCTTACGGTGTCTCGGAAGAGTGAAAGGCTCGTCAATCTCACGATAGCTTTGCTAGCAACAAAAAGATTCATTACAAAGTCAGAGATTTTCAAGACGGTTGATGGCTATGAAGGTAGTAACGATGCAAAAGAGCGAATGTTTGAGCGCGATAAGGATGATCTTCGTGCGCTAGGAATCGAGATTGAGGTTGGTTCATTTGATCCGCTCTTTAGTGATGAAGCTGGTTACCGCATCAAGCAGGAACGTTATCAATTGGATTTGGGAGAGATTTCAACTCTCGAGGTCTCACTTCTTTCACTGGCGGCGAGAGCATGGAAGGGGGCATCCCTCGGAGATGCTGCACAACGCGCCATCGTAAAACTGCGTTCTCTAGGTTTGGCTGTAGACGAATCCAGCCTTACTGGATCTTCGCCGATTATTTCCAACCCTGATAAAGATATAGCCACAGTCACGCGCGCCATAGTTGATAGGGCGATTTTGAAATTTGAATATAGAAGCAGAGATTATGAGGTAGAAAATCGTGAAGTTATTCCAGTTGGAGTAGTAACTCGTTCAGGTCATTGGTATCTGACGGGCGTAGACCAAGACGTACATGAGTTTCGCACCTTCCGTTTTGACAGAATTGTCGGTTCCTTCGCTGTACGAAAAGGTCCACGAGATTTTGAAGTCCCCGACAATTTTGATGTTAACGAGATTTTCGATAGCAGCTCCCAAGCGCGAGCCACACTTCAGATTCGCCGCGGTAAGGGAACCTCACTTCGAGCACTTGCGCTCTCGCAACGAACTCTCGGTGAATGGGATGAAATCGAGGTTCCAATTTTCGACTTGGAGACCTTATCCGCTCTGGTCCTGTGGCATGGTGAGGACGTATATGTGCAAGGTCCTTTTGAACTTCGGAAAATGGTGATTGCTTCACTAGATATATTGGCTCAAGCACATGTCTAACAGAGCAACCAACCCACTGGAGCACACCTCTCGGTTGCTCGATCTGGTGCCCTTTATTACTGCACACCAAGGAATTTCGATTACGGAGTTGGCTCAAGCATTTGAAGTAGATACAGATCAGATGGTGAAGGATCTCACAACACTTTGGATGTGCGGATTACCTGGTTATACGCCACTTGAATTGATGGATCTAGATTTCGAATCAGGTTTTGTATCAATCAAGAACGCTCCTACATTATCCAGACCGCGCTCAATCACTCATGAAGAAGGCATCGCTCTATTAATCGGCCTTGAATTTCTTCGCAATGGCCTTCCTGGTGATCGAGAGGATCTCTTGCAAGCCATCTCAAGCCTTGCGACGAAGATTTCTCAACTCATCAACTTACCAGTGTCTTTAAAGGCGTCTTCCCATATAGATGGCCAAGTTATTGCCGCCATCGAAGAAGCCTTACGAGCTCAGACAGGTTTGTTTATCTCTTATCACTCAGTGTACAAAGATGAAATAACTCAGCGTCAAATATTTCCTCTCGAATTACTCAACACTGATGATAATGTGGAATTGCTAGCTTTTTGCTCCCTGGCGAATGATTTTCGTCATTTCCGAGTCGATAGAATTCAAAGTGTTGAACCGGCAGAATTTGAAAAACCCAAAGAGATAAAGAGCGCTCATTCCGAGACTATTCATTATGAAATTAGTGCACTTTCTGTATCTAGACAAATGGCTGAATTATTCGAAATATCGAATCTAAAGAAGGGTGAAAGTTATTCATCCTCATCTTTCTCAAGGCATTGGATAGTTCGATCAATCTTTGCAGCTGGGGGAGCAGCAGAGTTGCTATCGCCACTTGACATACGTAGTGAAATAGCGGAAAAGGCGAAAATGATACGTAATCGTTACGAGGAGTAATTTCCTCCGCCTACCCATATATTCCAGCCTGGTGTAATCTAAGTCCACATTTGCACTAGAGGAGTTTTTACGATGAATTTGGGTCCAAGAGAGATAGTTATATTGCTTGTTGTGGTACTTGTGCTATTCGGAGCAAAGCGTCTTCCTGATTCTGCGCGTTCGCTTGGTCGCTCTATGCGTATCTTCAAGAGTGAGATGAAAGAGATGAAAGCTGACGATTCCATCATTGAAGAAGAAGGCAAAAAAGAGAAGTAATCCGATGGCATCAAAAGGACAGATGCCATTAATCGACCACTTACGCGAGCTGAGACGCAGAGTTCTCACTTCGGCGATAGCGATTGTGATTGCTTTTTGTGGGGGGTGGTATTTCTATAATTCGATTATTGTCACCCTGGCAAAACCTGTCTGTGACTTACGAGCGGCTCAGGCATCAGGAGCAGAGAGTTGCGGGGCTCTCTATATTAGTGGCGTCTTAGGCCCACTAGATTTGCAGATAAAGGTAGCTCTTCTTACCGCTGTCATTGTCTCTGCTCCATTCTGGCTCTACCAATTATGGGCATTTATTGCACCCGCGCTCCATAGAAAGGAGAAGCGCAACAGTATTTTGTTCGTCGCTGCAGCAACCCCATTTTTCATCATGGGTGCTTCACTTGGATATTTAATTTTGCCGGTTGCCATTCAAGCGCTCTTTGGATTTACCCCTGATTCGGTAAGTAACTTAGTCCGTTTCGATGATTATTTGGATTTTGTGCTGCGATTAATCCTTCTCGTTGGTTTAGCTTTTGAACTCCCTATCTTCTTACTCACATTTAATTTGATTGGCTTTTTGCGAGGTCAAACTATTCTCAAGCCTTGGAGAGCTTGGATATTCTCCATCTGCCTTGTCGTCGCAGCGTTTTCACCAACTGCCGATCCCTTAAGCATGGTTTTATTATCTGCGCCTTTGATTCTCTTCTACTTCACAGCCGGTGGGATAGCGCTGCTCGTTGATAAGAGAAGAGATCAGAGGGTCGATTCCTTGGAAATTGAGAGTAAAGGGATTGATGCGCCCACTTCCATCAGGGAATAGCCGATAAGGTCGTCCCGTGTGGGCAATCGCGATAAATCCGCAATCTGGGCGAGGAAGAGGCTCTGTAATAGGAGAAGTAGTTGTCGATTTTTTTGCCAAGAAGTCACTCTCTTATCAGGTTATTTCTGGATCATCCGCAGATGAGCTAAGGCGCGATTTATCACTCTTTCTAGATGAGAAGAGATGTAGCGGCGTAATTTCTGTTGGAGGCGATGGGCTGGCCCACTTAGTTCTGCAATTAGTGGTCCCTAGAAACATTCCTTTCGCGGTCATGCCAGCAGGAACAGGTAATGACATCGTTCGAACACTTGGTTGGGGAATCGATGACATAGAGTCATATCTCAATCGAGTAGTGAGCGAACCTGCTACCCGGGTAGATCTGGGAAATGTAGATTCTGAATGGTTTGCTGCCATCTTAAGCACCGGTTTTGATTCAGTCGTGAATGAGCGTGCAAATAGGCTCGCGTGGCCTCGCGGCCCACAGCGTTATAACGTGGCGATAGCGATGGAGCTCCCACGTTTTTCGCCCATCTCATACGATCTTGAAGTAGATGGTGACAGTTTCACGACCGAGGCGATGCTGATCGCAATCGGAAATGGCAGATCGTACGGTGGGGGAATGCTCGTCTGTCCCCAAGCAAAACTCAATGATGGACTCTTTGATGTCATGATTTTAGAGCCGGTAAGTAAGGTTGAGTTTCTTAAAGTATTTCCTAAAGTGTATTCAGGCTCTCATATTTCTCACCCAAAGGTAAGAATGCTACGGAGTGCAAAGGTGAAGCTCTCTGCACATGCTATTGCCTATGCCGATGGAGAGAGAATTGGACCCGCTCCGATTTCAGCCGAGTGTGTGAGAAATGCGGGTTTGACATGGATTCTGTGATCTCGCCAGCAGAGAGTTATGCCGCGGCCAAGCGGCGGAGCGCACATCCATTAACAACTACCTTTGTAGAGCAGTTTGATTTCGGCTTTGATGACTTCCAGATTCAAGCATGCCATGCAGTTGAAGATGGGAAAGGAGTTCTTGTCGCTGCACCTACCGGAGCTGGAAAAACGGTCGTCGGCGAGTTCGCTGCCTTTTCGGCGCTTTCGCAGGGGAAAAAGTGCTTTTACACGACCCCCATAAAGGCTCTTTCGAATCAAAAGTACTTCGAATTCGTGGAGCGTTTTGGTGAAGATCGAGTAGGCCTTTTAACCGGTGATACTAATATCAATGCTGAGGCAGAAGTGCTCGTAATGACAACAGAAGTTCTGCGAAATATGTTGTATGCAAATTCTACAACTCTCTCAAATTTAGGCTCTGTTGTGATGGATGAGGTTCACTATTTAGCAGACAAGTTCCGTGGCGCTGTGTGGGAGGAAGTCCTCATACACTTGATGGAGAGCGTTCAAGTCATTTCCTTATCAGCAACAGTTTCCAATGCTGAAGAATTTGGCGAATGGCTAGGTGAAGTTCGGGGAAGTACCGAAGTAATCGTGTCTGAAGTTCGTCCTATCCCTCTCTATCAACATGTGTTGATTGGAAATCGACTCATAGATCTTTTCAGTGAACCTGGAAAGGTGAATCCAGAAATTCTTGGTCTAGAACGTGAGGCGCTGCGACGCGTCAGGGGACCGCGGGGGCGTCGAGATAGGTTTGGAGATTCTGAATCTAGACTTACTCGAGCTGACATTATCGATAAGCTGCAGAGAGAGAATTTACTTCCCGCCATCACCTTTATATTCTCTCGAGCAGGATGCGATGCAGCCGTAAAACAATGTCTTCATGCTGGCATCAAATTGACAAGTGCAGAAGAACGGCTGGAGATTGTCAATACCGCTGCGCGTTACACGCAGAATCTGGCCGAAGAAGATTTGGATGTGCTGGGTTACCGTGAGTGGTTGCTTGCACTCGAACGAGGGATTGCGGCACACCATGCTGGTCTACTGCCTAGCTTTAAAGGTGCAGTGGAAGATCTCTTCAAGAGAGGTTTAGTGAAAGCAGTCTTTGCCACTGAAACGTTAGCGCTGGGTATTAATATGCCAGCACGAACTGTCGTCCTAGAGAAACTTACAAAATGGAATGGTGAAGCACACGTTTCCATCACGCCAGGTGAATACACACAATTAACAGGGCGGGCTGGTCGTCGGGGAATCGATATTGAGGGTAACGCTGTTGTGCAGTGGTCTCCAACCGTCGATTCGGCTACCGCGGCGGGCTTAGCCTCGACTCGAACTTATCCACTTCGTTCATCCTTTACACCGACCTACAACATGTCCATCAATCTCATCTCTCGCTTCGGACGTGAACGGGCAAGAGGATCTCTGGAATCTTCCTTTGCTCAGTTTCAAGCTGATCGTGCAGTAGTAGGACTTGTCCGACAGATTCGAAAGAATGAATCGCTTGCGGCAGAATTGACTGAATCTGCTCAATGTCACCTTGGGGATTTTGGTGAATACTCGCATCTACGGATTGAAATCAAAGAAATTGAAAAATTGCTCAGTAGGCGAGATGGTCGTAAAACCTTTGATCAACGTCAACGAATTCATATGGAGAATGAATTGGACGGGATGCGACGAGCTCTGCGAAAGCATTCATGTCACAGTTGTAACGATCGGGAAGCACATGCTCGATTGGCAGAACGTGCGGATAGGTTACGGCGTGAGTCCGACGGTTTAAGAGCACGTGTCGAGAATCGCACTCATGTGATTGCTAAAACTTTTGACCGTATTTGCAACGTGTTGACTCATTTGGGTTATATCGAAGGCGAAAAACCGTTAGAACAGGGAAAAATCCTCGCCAAGATTTACGCTGAGTCGGACCTCCTTCTGACTGAATCTATTCGCAGGGGAGTGCTCAAAAACCTTAACGCCCCAGAATTGTTATCGGTCGTCTCAGCAATGATTTATGAGAGCAGAAGCGTAGAGAATTTTGCTCCAAAGATGCCTAATCAGAACGTTGCTAACGCCCTTGCGGCAGTGGTGAAAATTTGGAATGAATTAGAAGATATCGAGAGTGAGTTTGAAGTACAGACTCAGAGAGAGCCGGACTTTGGTTTCTGTTATGCCTCTTACCGTTGGGCTAATGGCCACTCACTCAGTAGCGTCCTCAAAGGTACCGATATGACTGTCGGTGATTTTGTCCGAAGTACCCGACAGCTAATCGATCTGTTAACTCAAATTGGTGGCGCCTCAGAGGAGCTTCGACCACTATGTAAAGAAGGTATTAAGCGGTTGGATCGAGGCGTCATCTCAGATATGTTGGGGGATGTATGACTCTCATGTTGCTCGATAGCGCATCACTTTGGTACCGCGCATATTACGGAATGCCTGACACACTGGTCTCTCCATCAGGCACACCGGTAAACGCAATTCGTGGCTATCTTGATATGACCGCAAGGCTTATAGGGATGTATTCGCCTAATCGCATTGTTGCCTGCATTGAGGGGGATTGGCGTCCGTCTTGGCGGGTGGAACTCTTCCCAGACTATAAAGCGAACCGTCTGGAAGAAGAAGGTGAAGAGGAAGAAGAGCCGGAAACACTGACTCCTCAAATTCCTATTCTGCTCGATTTACTCGACGAATTTGGCATTCCGATGGTGGGAGTAGATGATTATGAAGCTGACGATGTGATGGCGACTTTTGCTGTGAAGGAGAAAGGGCCGATTCGTATTGTGACAGGAGATAGAGATCTCTTTCAATTAGTTGATGATCGTAGGGATGTAAAAGTTGTCTATCTCGCCCGAGGAATTTCTCAACACGACCTAGTTGATACACGATGGGTTGCAGAAAAGTACGCAATTCCAGGCGAAAGATACGCCCTCTTTGCAATGTTTAGAGGCGACCCTTCAGATGGTCTTCCGGGGGTAAAAGGAATCGGCGAAAAGGGAGCAGCCGTAATCGCCAGTAATTTTGCAACTGTTGATGAAGCGATTTCCGCGGCCAAAGTTGGTCATCCCGCTCTTTCTACAAGTCTTGCCAAGAAGATTGTTGAAGGCACGGAATACTTGAAGATTGCACCTACCTTGGTTCACTGCGCGCGAGATGTCGCGTTACCGAAGTTGGATATTTCGTTGCCAAAAGCTCCACCAAATCTTTCAAAGATCTACCAAATGAAAGACGAACACGGCCTTGGGGCAAGTGTAGATAGATTAATATCTGCACTTGGCTGGTAATTTGCAATAAGGAAAGGAGAGCTATGAAGCCCATAATTTTGATTCCAACATACAATGAATCAATATCAATAGTCGAGCTGTTACGCTCTCTTGAAGAACTTCATACCAACCGTGATTTTGATGTATTGATTTTGGATGATAATTCTCCAGATCACACTGCAGATGTGGTTGAGAATTTGAAACTCTCATGGGTTCAGGTTCTGCGCCGTCCAGGAAAAGCAGGTCTAGGGGCTGCCTATCGCGCCGGATTCGCCTTCATCTTGCCTCTCGACAAGTACTCCAAGGTGGTCACTATGGATGCAGATGGATCTCATCGCGTTGCCGATCTGCCTGCCATGTTGGATGCGACCAATGAACCGATGTCGATCACCTTGGGTACGCGCTGGATGCCAGGAGGAAGTGTCGTCAATTGGCCTAAGTGTCGTCAATTGCTTTCACGTTCAGGAACTCGCTATGCGCGATTAGCTCTAGGAATTCCCCTTAACGATCTCACCGGTGGATTTCGCGTCTACAGCATCGAACTACTCAAAAGGTTACGCCTCAACGATATGACAGCCACGGGATATTGCTTTCAAATTGAAATGGCGATGGCATCAATTCTCGCCGGTGCAAAGGCCGTAGAAGTTCCCATTACCTTTGTCGAACGCATCAATGGCGTATCTAAGATGAGCAGAGCAATAGTCGTAGAGGCGCTCTGGCAGACGACGCTCTGGGGCATCAGTCGCAGGCTTCGACCAAACGCCGATAAGTTACATTATGTAAAGTAAAGCGAGTTAGGCGAACGATTCGACCGGCGGACAGCTGCAGACGAGGTTCCTATCCCCGTAAGCCCCATCGATACGGCCAGTGGACGGCCAATATTTGCCACGAGATCCAATCAGTTCACCTGGAATAAGTCCCGTCAACGTTGCCGGTAGCGCTCCACGCTCACGCGGATAAGAACGGCTCCATTCGCTAGAAGTAATTGCACCAATCGTATGAGGAGCGTTGCGCAATGGAGATTCTTCGAGGGCGATTTTTCCATCGACAATCTCGTCAATCTCATATCGAATTGCAACCATAGCGTCGATAAAGCGATTCATCTCAAGGATATCTTCAGATTCTGTAGGTTCGATCATCAAAGTGCCCGCAACCGGGAAGGACATGGTTGGCGCATGGAAACCAAAATCCATTAGTCGCTTAGCGATATCGTCAACACTTACTCCTGACAACTTCGTAATCTCGCGAATATCGAGAATGCACTCGTGTGCAACCAAGCCCTTTTCACCGGTATATAAAATTGGATAAAAGTCGCGAAGACGTGCCGCCATGTAATTTGCATTGAGAATGGCAACTTCAGTTGCATGAGTAAGCCCTGCTCCCCCCATTAAGCGGATATACGCCCAGGAGATTGGCAGAATGCTGGCAGAACCAAATGGCGCTGCAGAAATAGGACCTGGACCTGTTGTTGGACCAGCCGTTTGATCAAGAGGATGGTTGGGAAGAAAAGGTGCAAGATGAGATTTCGCAATTACAGGACCCACTCCTGGTCCCCCACCACCGTGAGGAATGCAGAATGTCTTGTGAAGATTTAGATGAGAAACATCAGCTCCAAATTTACCTGGTTGAGCTGTACCAACCAGCGCATTGAGATTTGCTCCATCTACATATACCTGTCCTCCGGCATCGTGAACCAAGGCGCAAATTTCTGATATCGCAGATTCAAAGACTCCATGTGTTGAAGGATAGGTAACCATAAGCGCCGCGAGTGAATCTTCATGCTGAGCAATCTTCGCTTTAAGATCTGCAACGCTCACATTTCCTTTCTCGTCGCACTCGATCACAACAACCTTCATTCCAGCCATCACTGCGCTAGCCGCGTTGGTGCCGTGAGCACTCGATGGAATGAGACAGATATTTCGTCCATGATCTGCGCGTGAGTCGTGGTAATTACGAATCGCCAGGAGCCCGGCGAACTCCCCTTGGCTACCAGCATTCGGTTGCAGCGATACCGCGTCATAACCAGTTATCGCTACAAGCCAGTCAGAGAGTTGGCTGATCAACTTACGGGTTCCCTGACTCTGCTGCGCCGGCGCGAAAGGATGCGAAGATGCAAACTCTGGCCAGGTAACAGCCTCCATCTCAGTGGTTGCATTGAGCTTCATTGTGCATGAGCCCAGAGGAATCATGGTGCGATCAAGGGCAAGGTCACGATCAGCGAGAGTTCTTAAGTAGCGCAGCATCGCCGTCTCTGAGAAATAGGTATTAAAGACGGGATGTTGCAGGTAGTTCGAAGTACGTATCAACTTTGTTGCGATACCACTCCCCTGCGCAGGAACAACGCAAACCCCAAAGATCTCGGTTATCTGCTCAAAGAGCTGATCAGTGACGGTTTCGTCAAAAGAGATTCTTACATGGTGGCCATCAACAACGCCGAGATTAATTCTTTTTGCTTGCGCGGCTGTATGTATCGCTTGGGCATCGGCTACCTTAATAGTGAGAGTATCAAAGTAACTCTTATTTACTGTTTCGACCGCAGAGGCTAATTGAGCAGCATAGTTGTGGATTCGTTCTGCAATTCTCTTCAACCCTTTTGGTCCATGCCACATGGCATAGAAGGCGCTCATGTTGGCAAGGAGTACTTGAGCGGTGCAAATATTTGATGTCGCTTTATCGCGCCGGATGTGCTGTTCACGTGTTTGAAGCGCTAAACGAAAAGCTGGATTTCCATGAGCATCAACGCTCTGTCCCACTAACCGCCCCGGAAGTGATCTCTCTAGCCCAGAACGAACTGCCATGAAACCGGCATGAGGACCGCCAAAACCCATCGGAACGCCAAATCGCTGTGCACTTCCCACTGCAATATCCGCGCCCCACTCACCAGGAGGTGTAATCATCGTAAGAGCTAAGAGATCGGTTGCGGCGATAAGAAGGGCGCCTTTTTCATGCGCGTTCTCTGCCAACTTGGAGTAATCAGTGATTGCGCCATGAGTATCTGGGTATTGCAGAAGAAGACCGAAATACTCAAAAGAGGAAGCTTCGTTTAAGACGTCGCATTCAATAACTTCTATACCAATCGGCTTAGCGCGAGTAGCGACAACTGCTTTTGTCTGAGGATGGAGACCTTTATCTACGAGAAAGACGGCCGAATCTGCCGCCTTCGAAGTGCGGCGCGCCAGAGTCATCGCTTCCGCCGCTGCCGTTCCTTCATCGAGCATCGATGCATTGGAGAGCGCTAACGCAGTCATGTCACAGATGACTGTCTGGAAGGCAAAGAGGGCTTCTAAGCGACCTTGTGAAATTTCAGGTTGATACGGGGTGTATGCGGTGTACCAGGCTGGATTTTCCAGAACGTTTCTCTTAATCACTGCAGGAGTGATAGTTCCGTAATACCCCGAACCAATGAGAGATGTGAAAACTTCATTCTCTTTGGCAAGTTCGCGTAACTCAGCAATTACTTCGACTTCACTCTTTGCAAAGTTGAGAGTCTGTGAAAGCGATTCACTTATCGCAATATTCTCTGGAACGACATCTGCTATGAAATCTTTGAGGCTGTCGTAACCAAGAACACGTAACATCTCTTCTTCTTGGGCAGCAGATGGTCCGATATGCCGATCTTCGAATCCTTGATAATCGGACATTGCACCATCTCCCCTAGGTTCTCAGGGAAGGAAATATATGGGGCTTACGCACCCTTCGCCTTGCGACGGAGTGAGAGTTCGTCGTTATTTTCATTACCAATAATTTCACCGTTGACTTCGCCTTGTAGGGTTGCCAGAGAACCCTCGACTTCATGCCAGACCTTGCCGACAGCGATTCCAAAGACGCCCTGTCCCCCTGCAAGGAGATCAACGATCTCATCGGGACTGGCGCATTCGTAGATGGATGCGCCGTCACTCATCAGCGTGATGCTCTCAAGTTCAGTGACGCCACGACTACGAAGGTGGGCGACCGCTGTGCGAATATTCTGAAGAGAGACTCCAGCATCAAGCAAGCGTTTGACTATCTTCAAAACCAAAATGTCACGAAATCCGTAGAGACGTGCGCTCCCTGATCCTGTTGCAGTACGTATTGATGGTTCGACGAGACCAGTTCGCGCCCAATAATCGAGTTGACGGTATGAAATACCAGCTGCTGAGCATGCTGTAGCTCCGCGATATCCGATTTCAAATTCTTGCTCTGTCACGAGAGGGGGCTCGCCTTCATGTAAGGGAATGTCAGAAGGGTACGCCGAGTAAAAGGCGAAAGCGATGAACGACACGGGTAAAACCTAAGGTTGAGGTTGAGACTTTTCCTCGTCAGCCAGCAAAATCTTCAGGATTGATGCGCTCCAGAAATTCGCGGAAAGCTTCCAGCTCTTGATCACCCGTCGCAGAGGCGCTGGCCGCAACCTGTTCAGGAATGTCGATTCCAACCTCATCCAAGAGATCGTTATCAACCATGATGTTGCTCTTGGTGCGAAGCGCTATCGCTATGGCATCTGAAGGTCTGGCAGAAAGTGGCGTCAGCGCCCCATCGTTGTTGCGCAAGTGCAATTCTGCATAGAAAATGCCATCGCGTATCGAGGTGATATGGACAGATGTGAGTGTGATGTCTACCCGATCGAGGAGATCTCGGATGAGGTCGTGGGTAAGGGGTCTGGTTGCTTCCAACCCTTGTTGAGCAAAGGCGATTGCAGTTGCTTCAACCGCTCCGACCCAGATGGGCAGGAATCGAGTTCCTTCAATCTCTTTGAGGAGAACGATGGGTTGGTTAGAGGGCATCTCAATGCGAACTCCGACGACTTCAACAGGAATCAACATGAGAAAGTTTGCGACTCTATTTCAGGCAGATAGCTAGCGGGGACGATTGAGACCGCCACGAACAAGCGCTGCGTGGAGGCGAACCGAGAGAGAGGCAATCTCTTTCTGTACCTCTTGCGCACGGGCCTTCGCTTCAGAACTCTTCTGTCGAGTAAATGGAGTGATGACTTGTTCTATTAAACCGATCTCACGATCTGCTGCCGATTTAAATGAACGCAAATGTCTTGGTTCTATTCCAAAGCCTGCCATTTCAGAGACAGCTTTTGCAATCGATAGCGCATCGCCATCATAGTGACGACCGCGCAAGGATATAAATCCAAATGATTCCAGTTCTACCAATTGAGAATCTTCTAAGCCGGATGCTTTTAGTAATTCGTCACGACTGAGCCTCATCTCTGACTGTTCAGCGAAAGCCGCAGGAGTAAATTCACCATCTACAGTCGCAAGTGTGGGACGTGGGGTTGCAGTTCCTCCCACCGGGGCTGGTTGTAGGCCGCGATCAAGGGCATCAAGATTTTCCTTGATTACCTTGAGTGGCAAGTACTGATCGCGCTGGGCAAGCAGTACATATCTCAAACGATCTAAATCTGTAGTTGTAAACTTACGATATCCCGATGGTGTTCTCTGAGGCTCAATCAAGCCTTCTGATTCCAAGAAACGAATTTTAGAGATAGTGATATCTGGAAAATCACTCCGAAGTTTTGTCAGTACTTCGCCGATACTTAAGTAGGCACGGGCTGGAACGCTCAACTTATTTCTCCCCTGTTGATAATGCTGCTACAAAGAGCAGATGGTATTTTCCGATTTGGATTTCATCACCTAGTGATAAAACCTTTTCGGTGACAGATTCGTTATTTACATAGGAACCATTAAGACTTCCAGAATCTTTGAAGGTGAAGCTAGTTCCTGTCTTCTCAATCGTCGCATGGTGTCTTGAAACCGTGACATCATTGAGAAATATTGAATTTTCAGGTGCACGACCGATGGTTACACCTGCAGCTGTGACGAGGAAACGTGCCCCTTTTTGGGCTCCACGATGGATGAAGATCATTGCGTTCTCTTCGCCTCCTGAGAGGGTACTCGCGATAATCGATTTTTCTTCGTCAGTGGCGCTGCTATAGAACTCTTCGAACTGGTTCGACGGGGAATTTCCGACCACAGAGCGAAGACCAAGATGGAGAGTGCTGGTCAGTTCGCGATCGGCATCTGCTGCTGTCATCTGACTACCCCCTACCCTCGACTTTGGACGTCTACTTAAGGGTGACACTAGAGAGTTAGATTTGAGAAAGCAAGTGGAGGATTAAGCGGTGATTTCTCCGTATTGCGCGCAAGTAAGGAGCCCGACAGGCTCTTGCGGAACTTCAATCTCGACAAGCCATCCAGCTCCGTATGGATCGGAGTTAATTAACTCAGGGGCGTTATCTAATTCACTATTTATTGCCACAACGGTTCCAGTAACCGGAGCAAAAATTTCTGAGACGCTTTTCGTTGATTCAACCTCGCCGCAGACTTGGTCTGCAGTCACTGACTCCCCAATTTTCGGCATCTGCACGTAAACAATGTCCCCGAGCGCAGCTTGTGCGTAATCGGTTATTCCCATGCGAATACGAAGCGGCGTTGATGTAGAAGCTACCCACTCATGTTCCTTCGTGTAGTGCAGATGCTCTGGAATCTGTGACATCCATTTACCCTTCGATAATCCGTGGTCGAACTGTAATGGTCGATAACGCAGTTCGGAAATAGCCGATCGCCGTGCCCACGTAGAGGCAGACGCCCCATATCGCGAAGGCCCAACCGAAGATAAAGGCAAAGGTGCCTACCCAACTTTCGTTGAGAGCTAGGAGTAAGAATGGAAAGGAGTAGAGCAGGTTAAAGGTCGCGGCCTTACCCAGGTAGGTGACTTTGAGAGGTGGAAATCCCTTCATCGCCAGCATCGCCGCAACTGCCACCATAAATATGTCACGCAGCACGAGAAGCGCGATCAACCATACTGGGACAGCTTCGCGAATATAGAGAACGACCAGAGTTGCCACTATATAGAGGCGATCTATCGTTGGATCGGCTAATTCGCCAAACCTTGACTCTTGGCCAAGTGCGCGGGCAACTTTTCCATCGAAGTAATCGGTCGCTCCCCCAATGGCAAGAACAACGATCGCCCATCCATCAGCTTCCAAACCCAGTGCAAGATAGATAAAGATCGGAATCCCCAAAAAGCGTAGAAAGGTAAGAGCATTCGGAATGGTCAGCATCGTTACTCCTTATCTCGCTCTTTCACTCGAATAGCTACCTGCACCGGGGTTCCTGGAAATCTAAACTCTTCACGCAGGCGTCGTTCAATAAATCGACGATACGAAGCTTCAATCCATCCACTTGAGAAGATCACAAATTTTGGAGGAGCAATACCAGCTTGAGTGGCATAGAAGATCTTCGGTTGTTTTCCACCGCGCACTGGTGGCGGCGTAGCGCCAACAAGAGCACCAAGAAATGAGTTGAGTTTTGCTGTCGGAACTCGACGCTCCCAGGAATCGATTGCAGTACGGAGCGCCGGTGCTAGCCGGTCACGGTGCCAGCCCGTCTTTGCTGCAACATTGACCCGCTGAGCCCACTCAACTTGATCAAGATGACGGTCTATCTCTTTCTCCAACTGTCCGCGCCGATCGTCATCAACAAGATCCCACTTGTTCATCACGATTACAAGGGCTTTACCAGCCTCTTCCACCATCGTGATAATTCGCAGATCTTGCTCTGATATCGGTACCGAAGCATCAAGTACCACGACAGCGCATTCGCATCTTTCGAGAGCAGTTTGGGTGCGCAACGTGGCGTAGTAATCGGTGCCACTGGCTTGATGGGCACGCTTTTTAAGGCCTGCAGTATCCACGAAGCGCCAAATACTTCCTCCAAATTCAATGAGCTCATCTACTGGATCACGAGTGGTACCGGCCGCATCATCAACGATGGAGCGATTTTCTCCAGCCAAGGCGTTGAGAAGGCTCGATTTACCAACATTCGGTCGACCTATCAGTGCAATGCGGCGATATCCATCCTGCACTTGGGCAGAACCAACCTCAGGCAGAAGGCTGACTATGGAATCTAAGAGATCTCCACTGCCCCGACCGTGAAGAGCAGATACAAAATGAGGTTCACCTAAACCTAGATTCCATAAAGCGTGAGCATCAGATTCGTCATTGTCACCATCAACTTTATTTGCAACGAGAAGAGTTGGCTTCTTTGCTTGACGCAGTTGCTGAACTAATACATCGTCTTCATCAAGTGCTCCAACTTGTGCATCCACGACAAAACAGAGAACATCGGCTTCTTGCATTGCAAGTTCAGCGCTGGCACTAATCTGAATAGAGATACCATCAGGTTTTGATTCCCAACCTCCTGTATCCATCACCTTAAATCGACGACCACCCCATTCGCACTCATATTGCACGCGATCACGAGTTACTCCGGGTGTATCTTCAACGATTGCTTCGCGCCGACCAATGAAGCGGTTGATGAGAGTTGATTTTCCAACATTGGGCCGACCGAGGATTGCCACGATGGGCAGACCCAAGAGCGATCTTTCAGAGAGAATCTCCCAGATGCGATCGACAGTTTCATTCAGATTTAATTCAGTGGAATCAATATGAACAGCATCAAAGGCGGCTTTGAGGGGAGAAACTTTCCTTGTTGAATCAATCTGATCGCGAGCTGAAAGAGATGCTCCAACAGCGCCAATTCCCTTTGAATCAGCAGCCAACTCGGCATCTCGACGTTCAGCTCGAGCTGCTATATCTGCTGTGAGATAAATCTTGAGGGGGGCATCGGGGCAGACAACTGTTCCAATATCACGTCCTTCTACGACGATACCCCGTTCGCAGCTATTGATAATGGCTCGTTGTAATCCGAGTAGGTACTCACGAATTTCTGGAATTGCGCTAATTACAGAGACCTTTTCAGTTACTTCGTGAGATCTAATTTCTTTGGAAATATCCGCATCTCCGACGAGAACTTTGGGGTTCTTTGGATCAGCGGTAAAGGCGATGGGAGTCTGTGAAACTTTCTTAAGAACTTCATCTGCGCTTTCGCTATTTATCGATAAAGAAATATAGGTGATTGCTCGATAGAGCGCACCCGTATCGAGATAGTTCCACCCCGCACGAATTGCAATTTCTTTAGATGTGCTTGATTTACCAGAACCACTTGGGCCATCTATCGCTACAACAATCATCTTCATGAGCCCATCATCTAGTTAGCTAATTCTATAAGTCCTACACACGAGATACCTAACGCGGCTGATGAACGCTCCAACCTTTCTCTTGTAGATGCGCAGCAAGGCTCTTTGCGCCATCCTCAGAGAGAGCAAGTGTGATGAGTCCAGTGAATTGACCTGGACTATGTTCGATCGTGAGATCTTCCACATTCACTTGCGCGGCTGCGCATTCATCAAAGAGCGCTGCGAGCTGCCCAGGTTTATCTTCAATAACGATCGGCAGATAGGTATAGCTACGTTGTTGCCCGCCGTGCTTACCAGGAATCAAGTTTCTTCCTCGCTGACCGGATGCAATCACTTTCGCAATAAAGTCTTCATCCTCAAGATTGCGTAGTAACTCTTGCGCGCCTTCGATGAAAGCCTGCAATAAAGGAGTGATCGCCCCGCTATTAGCTGCGATGATCTCTTTCCAAAGGCTCGGATTAGATCCCGCAATTCTTACGGTATCTCTCAAACCAGATCCTGCTAGCTCCAAATCAGATTGAGCAGCTCCCTCTAACTGCCCCGCTAGGAGTGAGGCGATCAATTGTGGAAGGTGGGATACCAAGGCAACCGCCCGATCATGGCTCGGGCTATCCATCTCAATGGGTATCCCTCCAAGCAGTTCAATCACCTCGAAGCCAGCCGCAAGAAGATCCGGCTTGACCCCTTCGCTATCTACTATCCATGGTCTGGATTGAAAGAGATCGGCGCGAGCCGACTGCGCTCCCCCAACCTCTCGTCCTGCCATCGGGTGGGTCGGTAGAAAGCGATCAGGAGACAGCCCAGATTTCGCAACATCTACCTTAACTTTAGTCTTAACTGAACTTATATCCATAAACCCAAGCTTTACGGATGCATTATTTTGCGAAGAGATTGCCTGGGTGACTGCACTTATGGGGCTAGCGACTATGACTAAATCAGGGTCTCCAACAGGTGCACTATTGAGTAGGTCAACCGCCAGCGCCTGTGCACGAGGATCGGGGTCTACAACTGAGACGGCTACCCCTTTCTGCACAAGAGCCAGACCTATTGAACTTCCGATAAGGCCAGAGCCAAGGATGCGTACATGAGAAAGAGCCATAGGCAGGACCCGTTTTTCTTAAGCTATATCTGTGCGAAGAGCCTTCGCACCGTGGAGGTAGATATGTGAAATCTCGCTCTTGGGGGCAGAGGTCTCCACATGAGCCATCACTCGAATAGTCCGTTGCAGCGCTCCTGGGACACCTATCTCAACTGCGCAGATCAGGGGCGTATCTTCAAAACCTAACTTTCGGATCGCCGCAGCCGGAAAAGAGGCGGTTAAATCTGGGCTCGCTGTGAAGAGAATTGAGATGACATCCTGGGCGGTAATTGAGTTGCTAGCAAGAATCTCGGAGATGAGCTCTTGAGTGCCGGCACAAATCGCCTCCTCAGAGTTGGCGCTGACTTGAGTGGCCCCTCGAATTGCTCGCACTGACATACACAAATGGTACTCGTAGTACTGGTCTTAGGTCGGAATATATAAATAGTTTTATTGATTTATCAAGTAATTGCTTCTCCTATAATTTAGATCTAGGAGCAAGCTTTAAAGGAAGGGTTCTATTTGAGGGCTCATTCAAAAAGTATATTTATCGATTTTAATGGGTCAGAATTGAGCATCAAAATATCGATAAAGATATAAAGAATCTTGATGGGTATAAATTAGCGATAAATCGTTTTATCCTTTAATTATTGAAGAGACCTTTTATTATTTTATTGCTAAAGCCTTTTGTAGACTTATTAATTCAGCGCTATTGAGATCTCTCCATCGCCCCTCTAAGGTCTCGCCCAAAGAGATGGGTCCGAACTTGGTTCTAATTAGTCGGAGCACATCCACGCCCACCGCTTCCATGAGACGGCGAATGATGTGGTAGCGCCCTTCGTGGATCGTCACCTCGATCCACTGTGGAGAAAGGTGCGAGAATGAGAGAACTCTGCCCATACCATCTTCAAGCTCAACCCCTTTCAAAAGAACTTTATCCACGCCAGCCGGCAGCTTTCCATCAAATTCAATTATGTATGTCTTCTCTAGGCCGTATGAGGGATGGGTGGCTCGAAAGGTTAAATCGCCATCATTTGTCAGAAGTATGAGTCCCTCTGAATCCTTATCAAGACGACCAACATGAAAAAGTCGCTCCCTGCGAAGGTCGATAAAGTCGGCCAATGAGGGCCTACCCTCTGGGTCATACATGGTAGACAAAACGCCTCTTGGCTTATGAAGTGCTAAATAAGACTTAGACAAACTACGCGTAATTGTCTCGCCATCAACCTCTACTATATGCATTTGCGGGTCAAACTTCGCCCCGAGCTCTCGAACTGTTCTACCATCGACTTTGACTCGCCCATCAGCGATAAGTCCATCAGCACCTCGCCGGCTAGTGATTCCGGCGTCGGCAATAATCTTATTGAGGCGCATTTCGGCCATGGCGGCTATCCATTCTCGACAGTCAACTCCCCCACATAACTATCTGGAGAGAAAGGTAAGTGTAGAGCTTTGGCTAGTCAGTAAGCGAATCGAGGATCTCATCCAGACCGTCGATATCAGGCAGATGGGGAGCCAATGGGGGCAGATCTGAGAGCGCATTAAGCCCCAAACGCTCTAAAAAGTAGCTGGTGGTCTTATACAAGATCGCGCCAGTCTCGTTTTCGAGCCCATATTCTTCCACTAGGCCTCGCGTAATGAGAGTTTTCATGACAGCCTCAACATTTACACCACGTATTGCTGAGACTCGAGCTCGAGAAACCGGCTGCCGATAGGCGATAACTGCCAGAGTCTCAAGTGCAGCCTGAGTTAAACGGTTCTGTTGTCCATCCAGGACAAACTTTTCGACGGCATCGCTACATTCAGGGCGGCTGTAGAAACGCCAACCACCGTTAATCGCCTTAAGGTCAAAGCCCCTATTCTCGTAGGTAGGCAAGAGAGCCTCTATGGCTGCCTTCACCTGGTCGACCGGTACCTGCAGAACGGAGGCGAGGGTTATCTCGGTAACTGGCTCGTCTACCACCATCAAGATCGCCTCAATGTGGCGGCCGATGGAGCCCACATCTAAGGCCACCGCAGCGTTCTCGCCAGAACTCTGGGCTTCAGGTGTAGAGATTTCATTCTCCAGCATTAGCGTTATCTCCTTCTAGGCTCTCATCGAGGATCTGGGGTGGAAGATCAAACTCATCAGTGACGAGTACATCACCTTCATCAGAGCCGACCCAGCTGATTTGTAACTCCCCTAGCGCCATAACCTGCTCGAAGCGGAGGGCGCCCTGCCTATAGAGATCTAGCAGAGCCAGGAAGCGTGCCACCACGACGAGGGTGGAGTCAGCTCCCTGGATAAGTGAGCGAAATGAGAGGGTGCGAGACCTCCGTAAAGCCTCAACCACTACCTTAGACTCTTCGGTAACGCTGACGAGGGCGGTATGGAGATGCTCCACAGCTACAACAGGCGGCGCCTTAGGCGTCAATACCCGTTCGGCTATCGCGGCAAAGCGCTCTGGGCCAACTCCAATGAGTACCTCAGGCAGGAGGGAGGCAAGTGCCGGGTCCAAGGCGACGACCCGAGGAAAGGATTTATCGGCGGCAGCGATCGCGCTCTGGAATGAGGCAGCGATCTCCTTAAAGGCTCGGTACTGGAGTAAGCGGGCAAAGAGAATATCTCTAGCCTCCAGGAGGGCGAGATCCTCTTCATCCTCAATTTCGCCACTTGGCAGAAGCCTGGCAGCCTTGAGATCTAGTAACGTTGCCGCGATTACAAGAAATTCGGTCGCCTGATCCAGACGCCAACCCTCGCCTGTAGCTTCGAGGGCTCGAATAAAGGCGATGAATTCATCTGTAACTACGCTCAGCGAGACCTCAGTAATATCGAGCTTATGGCGTGAAATGAGTTGCAGCAGGAGATCAAAGGGGCCATCGAAGTTATCTAAGTGGACGCTAAATCCGCTCTCGGGAGCAATCTCCCCAGCTTGCTCCGAGGAGATCTCCTCGGTGAGCGCTAAAGGCGGGGCAACATTTTCCACAGTGCGAAGATTACTTCCTTACTTGCAGTTCGCTGGTCTATACGCGTAGAGTCGCGGTAACTGAAAAGAGGTTTCTCGCTTGAACGCTAAATCGACATTTGATGAAGATGTGGCAACAACGGCCACTCTTGTTGGACGAGAGCCACAGAATTTCCCAATCCCGGCGCCTTTAACAGACCATGGAAGCGCAAAGGTCATCTCCATCTTCAACCAAAAAGGTGGAGTTGGAAAAACTACTTCGACTATCAACTTGGGTGCAGCGCTTGCCGAACTTGGAAGGCGTGTTCTCTTGGTCGACTTTGATCCGCAAGGCGGTCTATCTCTCGGGCTTGGCGTAAACGCTCATAGCCTTCCCCTTGAGAACACTGTCTATTTCGCGCTGATGTCCCCAGATGCAAATATCGATGAGATTGTTCTTAAGTCATCAGTTGCAGGGCTAGATTTTCTGCCAGCCAATCGTGATCTTGGAACAGCAGAGACAACGTTGGGAGCCGAAATTGGTGGACAGCAATACCTCAAGCGCGCGCTCGCCCGTTTGCGTCCGGAATACGATGTAATTTTGATCGACTGCCAACCAACAATGGGTCAATTAACAATCAATGCCCTTGTTGCATCAGATGAAGTCATCGTTCCTTTACAGTGTGAATACTTCGCACTTCATGGATTTATTGAATTGAAGGGCAATATAGATAAGGTGAAAAGCTTCTTAAATCCTGATCTAAGGCTTATCGGAATTTTGGCAACCATGTTTGATCGCAAAACCTTGCACAACCGTGAGGTTCTCACGGCAATACTTGAGAAGTACCCAGAAGATGTCTTTGAAACCATTATTGCGAAAACCATTCGTTTTGCAGAGACAACTGTCGCTGGTGAACCAATCACCGCATATGCATCATCATCAGGAGGAGCGCAGTCTTACCGACGACTCGCTCGTGAATTAATTGCCCGAGGAGGCGCACGATGACACGTAGAGCAAGCTTGCCAGGAGCGGATGAGTTATTTCGCGCCAATACTCCAGCCTTGAGCGCAGTTCGACAAGTTGCCGAACCCGTTACAACATCTCCGGTACAGAGCGCACCTTCTGCTGCACCAAAGAGCAAGAAAGGTGTTCGTACAATCTCGCGTCGACGCGTCACTGCGGCTGAGAAGACACCATCAGGTCGAGAACTTCACGAAGAGAAGATCACTGTGTATCTATCTACCGATGAGCTTTTCGATTTGGATCAAGCGCGCTTGATGCTCCGTGGTGATTTAGGGCTAGCAGTTGATCGCGGTCGTATCGTACGTGAGTCAATTGCCGTCATCATTGCCGATCTCGAGGCTAAAGGTGATCAAAGTATTTTGGCGCGTAGATTGCGCGGAATTTAATCGCGCGCTCTCGGATGCGCTGTGCTGTAGGCCTCGCGTACTTTATCGATTGTCACCAAGGTGTAAATCTGCGTTGTAGTAACCGAAGAATGTCCGAGTAACTCTTGCACTACTCGAATATCGGCTCCCCCATCAAGTAGGTGGGTCGCAAATGAATGTCGTAACACGTGAGGTGAGACTCTGCCCTGTAATCCAGCGGCATCCGCCGCATTAAGAACAGCTTGCCAGGCGCTCTGACGTGAGAGACGTTTTCCGCGGTTATTGAGGAAAAGTGCGCTCTCGCTCTTGGGATTTTTTGAGGCCAGAATCGGTCGCACGCGCGTGAGGTAACTTTCTACAGCCGAAAGAGCGAATTTTCCAAGTGGTACGAGACGTTCTTTAGAACCCTTTCCCTTTACCTTAACCACATGAATTTCACTATTTTCGTTTTTGCTCAGTACGAAATCAGCAACATTGAGTCCAATAACTTCACTAACTCGCGCACCTGTTGAATAGAGAAGCTCCAAGATGGCTCCATCGCGAAGAGTCGTTGGATCTCCTTGCTTTACTGCTTTGTCAATCAACGAGGAAATTTCTTCAATCGTAAGAGCTTTTGGCAATTTCCTTGGCAACTTTGCGCTGGGTAAATCCGTTGTTGGATTTTCCACCCCATTTTCCTGTCCAAGATACTTATAGAAACCCTTTATTCCCGAGAGAGTGCGATTTATGGATGAGATAGACAGGCCCCGCTCTTTAAGAAAGACCGTAAATGAAATGATGTCGTCAGCCGTAAGTGTTTCATAGTTCAAATGAGAGTTGGATATGAATTCTTCAAACTTGCGTAAGTCACGGGAATAAGAAGCTATGGAATGAGCTGCTAAACCACGTTCAATTCGAAGGTGATCGAGATAGTTTCTCGTTGCCTCCGCAAAATTCACGAGGTTTTATCTCTTTTGTGCGATCGCAGCTTTAATCAACCCAATAAAGAGTGGATGTGGCCGCGTAGGACGTGATCGAAGTTCAGGATGAGCTTGTGTTCCTACATAGTAAGGATGGATTTCACGAGGTAACTCAACAAACTCGACTAAATCACGATCAGCAAAAATGCCTGAGAAAACTAAGCCTGCCTTTGCTATCTGCTCTCGGCACTCATTGTTAACTTCATAACGATGGCGATGGCGCTCTGAAACTTCCGTAGCCCCATATACCTGCGCGACGATTGAACCAGGAGATAGAGTTGCTTTATACAGACCTAATCTCATAGAGCCGCCCATATCGGCTCCACCAGCAACAATCTCCTTCTGGTCATCCATGGTTGCAATCACGTGAGTTCCGCTATCTGAAAGAAACTCGGCTGAATTTGCATCTGCAATACCTGCAAGGTTTCGTGCAGCCTCAATCACCATGCATTGCAATCCAAGACAGAGTCCGAGAGTTGGAATCTTATGAGTGCGTGCATAGGTGAGTGCGCCAAGTTTTCCTTCGATGCCCCGAATTCCGAATCCACCGGGAACACATATGGCGTCAATTCCTGCCAGCGCTTTCGCCGCGCCCTCCTGCGATTCGCATTCATCGCTTGGTATCCACAACAGATCAACCTTTGCTTCATTCGCAAATCCGCCAGCTCTCAAAGCTTCTGACACTGAGAGGTAAGCATCGGGTAGATCGATGTACTTTCCGACAAGGGCAACTTTGACATGATGCTTTGGAGCATGAACCCGCTTGAGTAGATCATCCCACTCTCCCCAATTCACCTCAGTCCCACTAAGCGCCAACCTGCGAACTATGTAGGCATCTAAACCTTCTGAATTGAGAACCTTAGGGATATCGTAGATTGATGGAGCATCAACAGCTGCTACGACCGCCTCGACATCAACATCGCACATCAATGAAATCTTCTTCTTAATTCCTTGCGGAATTGGTCTATCGCATCGCAATACAACTGCATCAGGAGCAATACCTATACTGCGCAGTGCAGCGATACTGTGTTGCGTGGGCTTTGTCTTGAGTTCTCCGGATGGGCCAATATAAGGAACTAATGAAATGTGAAGGTAGAAGACGTTATCGCGACCTACCTCTTGGCGCAATTGACGCGCTGCTTCCAGAAATGGTTGAGATTCGATATCTCCAACAGTGCCGCCAATTTCGGTAATGACCACATCTACGTCAGGGCCATCGTTTGCAAGCATTCTCTCTTTTATTTCATTTGTAATGTGAGGAATCACTTGAACAGTTTCACCAAGGTACTCACCGCGACGTTCTCGCGCGATAACTCTTGAGTAAACCTGACCTGTGGTCACATTTGCAGAACCTGAGAGATTGCGATCTAGGAATCTTTCGTAATGGCCGATATCCAAGTCTGTCTCTGCGCCATCATCAGTGACAAAAACTTCGCCATGTTGAAAGGGATTCATGGTGCCCGGATCAACATTGAGATATGGATCGAGCTTTTGCATAGTGACACGAATTCCTCGAGCTACCAGTAAACGTCCGAGTGATGAAGCTGTGAGACCTTTTCCAAGACTTGAGGCGACTCCGCCGGTTACAAAAATATGTTTGGTCACATGCGCTTGGCTCATGGAAGACCAACCTATCATTTAATTGAGGGCTGACCGCGCAGGGCTAGCAGTTCGGCTGCGTGTTCTCGTGCGCTGATTGAACTCTCTAGCCCCGCAAGCATCCGCGCGATTTCTTCGATTCGCTCTGACTCTGTTAACCGTTGGACGCCGGATGCGACGATAGTGCCATCACTGCTCTTGCTGACAAGGAAATGGGTATCAGCCCACGCTGCAACTTGAGGCAGATGTGTCACGACGATGACCTGGGCGCTCTGTGAGAGTGCATGTAACCTCTTACCTACTTCGATAGCTGCTTTTCCACCGACTCCGGCATCAACTTCGTCAAAAATATATGTACCAACTGGATGAGTTTGCGCAATCACAACCTCTAGCCCCAACATGATGCGAGACATTTCACCACCGCTGGCGCCTTTCCCAAGAGCTATGAGCGGCCCATCTTTTTGACCTTGAATCTGCATGATGATCTCGTCACATCCAAGTTGAGTGAAATCACTCTCCCTTAAGGAACCGCCAAAATCAGGCGATAAAACTTCTATATGAAAACTCGTATGTGGCATCGAAAGAGCTTGGATTTCTTCGGTTACTCTTTTAGAGAGTAATTTCGCTGCACTTTCTCGCGCGTTGGTGAGTGCTTGCGCGGTGCGAATCAACTCTTTCTTTATCGCCTGCAACTCTAGCTCTAACTCAGCTGTGCGTTCCTCGCCACCTTCCAAATCTGCAATAGCCGCTTGAGCGCCTTTTGCTTTCTCAGCCATCAGCACTAGCTCTTCATCCGGTCCACCAGCTCCAGCCCACCGTTTGAGAAAGTTGTTAAGTTCTGCCTTTCTCTCTTGTAGCTGATTCAATCTTTCAGGATCGGCTTCGAGAGCGCTTGCATACGAAGCAAGATCAGATGCCGCATCTTCGAGAATATAAAGGCTCTCTGCGATTCGTTCGGCTATCTCATCCAATTTTGAGTCTTTCGCTTTGGCCGAATCTACAAATCGCTTGGCTGAATGCAACCCAGTGAGGGCACCGCCATCTTCGCTATCAAGGGCTGCTTGGGCACCGGATGAGGCTATGCGGAGATCTTCGACACTGGATAGGCGGTTGATTTCATCATCTGTTCGCAAAAATTCGCCCCGCGAAGCTTTCAATTTTTTCCAAGCCGTCAGAAAATCTTGCAGTTGTGCAATTTCACCATCTCGCTTGCTGGCGTTAGCTTTGAGCGCTACTAATCGCTCTTTGAGCGCAAGATATTCACTGTATTGTGATTGATAACTCGCAAGAGCATCAGCAATGGCAGCTCCACCGAAACGATCAAGAAGTTCTCTCTGTCGTGCTGGTTTGATTATCTGTGAATTAGCTGATTGACCATGAATTTCGATAAGAGAGCTGGTGAGTTCGGCCAATGTTCCGGCTGGGACAGTTGCTCCCCCACAAATGGCCTTCGATTTTCCATCTGCACTGACCGTACGAGAAATAATGATCGAATTATCTTCAATCTCTGCGCCAATCTCTTCTAGCGCACTCTGCTGAGAAACAGGGAGAGAAAATTGGGCCGTGGCCATCAATCGTTCGGTGCCATGACGCACCAAGGAGCTATCGCTCTTGCCTCCAAGTACCAAGTTCAGGGCAGTTAAAATCATGGTCTTGCCCGCGCCGGTTTCGCCGGTAAGAACATTGAGACCTGGGCCTAACTCGAGCTGGGATTGTTCGATTGCCCCTAAATTGCGAATAGAAACTTCTTCTAAGTAAGAGCGCTCACTCACCGCGCCATCCTTCAACTGGCAGTTTGAACTTTGCAACCAATCTATCGGTAAAGAGCGTCTTTGAAACGTGAGATAACTTGATTACCTGAGAACTGCGAGTTATATGGACTTTATCGCCTCTTTTTAATGGGAGTTTTCGCAACGCATCCGCAGAGAGAAGGGCATCAGTTGATTCAATCGTGACGATGATTTCAGACTTGGGTGAAACCACCATGGGGCGTGAGAACAACGCGTGCGCTGATATCGGTAGAAGTACTAGCGCATCAACTTCCGGCCAAACAACTGGACCGCCAGCGCTGAAAGCGTATGCAGTTGAACCTGTAGGAGTTGAACAGATGAGTCCATCGCATCCCCAATGCGAAAGTGGACGTGAATCGATTTCAACAAAAAGTTCTACCATTGTGGTTCCATCTCGCTCAACAGTGACTTCATTGAGCGCCCACCCAGAACCGATCTCTTTTCCATCGCGTTGAACAGCAAAACCAAGAACCATCCGATTTTCGGTTACATAATTGGCGTTGATAATGCAATCGGCTATTGCAGCAATCGTTGGCCGATTAACCTCTGCCATAAATCCAACATGCCCCATATTTATTCCTAAAAGCGGGATATTGCGCATCAAGGTGATCTCGGCAGCACGTAGGATCGTTCCATCTCCGCCTAATACAATTGCCGCTTCGAGATCCGGCAATTGACTATGAACGCACTTTGTCACTCCGGAAATTTCAACATCAGAGATTGTGTAAAGCGCTATACCCGCTGCGCTAAGCAGTGGCACTAATTCTTGCGCTGCGGCTAGCGCCTCTTGTCTTGAAGGGCTAATGACGAGAGCGACGGATCTCTGTGCCATCACTCTGGCCCCGACGCAATCGCTTGGTCAAGCGCGCTCTCATCAATAGCTGGAGCACCACGTCGTAGCCATAAGAAATATTCGACATTACCGGCAGGACCAGGAAGTGGGCTCGCTGCAATACCGAGAGTGCCTAAACCGACATCGTATGCAGATTCAGCGACATCCAGAACCGCGCTGCGGCGAAGACTGGGATCGCGAACGACTCCTCCTGCTCCTAACTTTTCCCGTCCAACTTCAAATTGTGGTTTAACCATTAAGAGAAAATCAGCATCTGGTTTTGAGACCGCAGCTAAAGCAGGAAGAACTAATGAGAGCGAGATAAATGACAAATCCGCAACTACTAACTCAATCTCTTCTCCTACCTGTTCGCCGGTTAGATGGCGAATATTTGTCCGATCTAAAATCTTTACTCGAGGATCTTGACGCAGTTCCCAAGCGAGTTGGCCGTAGCCCACATCAACTGCGACAACCAGCGCTGCGCCCTGACGCAGAAGAACGTCGGTGAATCCACCTGTTGATGCGCCTGCATCTAGGCACTTCTTACCTTTAACCTCCACACCTTTAAAGACTTCAAGCGCACCTGCCAACTTATGCCCACCACGAGATACAAAATCATCGCGCTTTCCTTGAAGAGTGATGGACGTTTCGGCATCTACTTGAGTTGCCGGCTTAGTCGCGGGAATACCTGCGACAAGTACCGAACGCGACTCGATGAGGTCAGCTGCATGTTCGCGAGAGCGAGCAAGTTCTCGGCGAACTAATTCAGAGTCGAGTCGAGTTTTCATCTTGGATTTATAGGTTGTCGATAGATTTCAGCGACTCTTGAAGTTTTTGATGGAGCGCATCAAAGCGTGCGCTATGTTCGGCCAGTTCGCTGGCATCAATTTCTTCCAACTCAGCTCGTACTTGCGCAACGAGGTTGTTCTCTTCTTCAACTGACATCAGCTCTTACCCTTCTTGGCACTCTTCTTCACCGTTTGCGTTCTCTTCTTGGCAGTTGTGACCTTTTTTGGGGCGCTCTTTGAGCTGGCCACCTTTTTTGACCGACCAACCTTGCTCGCACTGGAACTGGATTTCTTGAGCGCCTTGACCTCTCGAACGAGCGCATCAAACTCATCGCGCTTCACAAATCCCATTCTCAATACAGCCGCTTCAACCTCTTCAGTGATTTTGGCTTTGACCGTCTGTCCACTCTCATGCGCCCAGTCGTTGAGAGCGGCAGCGATTTCGGCTGGAGTTCTCTCGCCATCTGAGAGTTTGCGAGCATAGCTCTTGAGGGTAGTGAAAACTTCGGTGACTGGAGTCTTAGCCATGGCGTAAGAGTAGCGAGAATAGGTATTACAGGCGCACTATCTCAGCGGCGCTTATCTGCCATCGACTACTGAGGCCAGCTGGGCTCTGCCAGAAGCGACGGTGGATAGACCCTGCTATTTCAACCCATTCGTCAGCGTGCAAAGAGAGCGCACACTTTCGGGCTTTCGCGCTCCACGCAGCGATATCGAGAGTGTCTACCCCTTGCCGCTGATCACGGCTCACAATCAATCGAAATTCAACCACTTTATCTCCGCTTGGAAGCTCTTTTGAAATCGCCGGCGCTGAAACACGACCACGTAGCAGCACGTCATTAAGAGAGTAATCAACTTCTTCCTGATTGATTACATTCTTCTTGGAGCGCTCTGCTCCTGCATCCTTCTTATTCAACTTCGCCATATCTTCTCCATTTCGCTTACGTTGGGTTCTTTGCATTGATTGCAGATGCGAACCACGCATTGGGAGATAATGGTCTAAAGCGATATGTGAAACAGGTAGCTCATGAAAGTGATGTGGATACTTCCTAAGCGAGAGCCCGTTCTGCTGCATCAGTTACTTGATCCTCATCGAGATCAGCGCACTTGCGGAACCACTCTCGAGCTTCTTCCACTCTTCCCGCAGCCGCAAGTGCATCAGCGTATGCATAGCGAAGACGAAGCGCCCATTCATCAGTCTCATTCTTCAACTCTTTACATTGCAACGTGACAACTGCGGCATCAAATTCACCTAAGTCTCGTCGCGCTCCTGATGCAACGATGCGCATCTCAATCTCTTCCGCTTTTCCAAGCCGCTTCACCTCTGCAGAACCAGCCAAATTCAAGGCTTTGAGAGGGTTTCCTAATCCACGTTCACAATCTGCCATCACTGGCCACATGGAAACATCACCAGAAATCCGATGTGCGGCTCTTAGTTCCTTTAAGGCAATCTCATAATGGCCAGCGCGATAGGCTGCATATCCTGCAGTTTCTCTTACAACAGCGAGGCGACCAGCATGATGCGCGGCTGCAACTGCATGTTTATGTGATAACTCTGGGTCAATATCCATATACAAATTGACGCACACCATATGACGCGCAACTACCTTGGCATTCTCAGCAGAGAGACTTAATAACTCTGCGCGCACGCTTTTTTCGAGCTCTTCGCCCGTAATTTCTTCCGGAATATCTGGTTCGAAGATTCGAGGACGAACTCGAGATTGATCTCGCTCCACTGGGGCTGGACGAAACCCACGTGGATCACTGACGGCACGCCCTTTTGATACATGGCGAGTTGCGCCAGCGCGATCGGAGCGGCCTCCACGAGCAGGACGATCACTTCTTCCAGATTGCTCGCTTCTGCCAGGTCGATCACTTCTACGTGGACGATCTTGCATCACAATCTCCCTCGATACTTGGCCACTGTTATCGGCCATCCTACGAAAAATAAAAAAGGGGCGCTTTTCGAAAAGCGCCCCTTTTTATAAAAGAAGTCCGGCGACGTTCTACTCTCCCACAAGGTCA
>VFQT010000241.1_pt1 | contig 86747 bp, 88 predicted proteins | sample 3512381 | NCBI WGS metagenome assembly VFQT01 (sample SAMN10412376, study PRJNA504923) | tailings metagenome | isolation source: Relicate 2 Philex TSF3 active mining site | place: Philippines: Tuba, Benguet | collected 2017-08-29
AATGCCCATTTTTTAGGAATAGCAAGATGCATTAATTGATTATCTTGTATAACTTTTGCACAGGCAGCTGCACAGTATACTCTACCGACAACATCTTTTTCTGATGCAATTTTTATAAAAAAAGGAATTTTTGTAGCAGGAAAAAAACAATCTTCCAGTAAAACTGTTTTCTTTTCACTTTTTTTATCCCAGTAAGTATTGAGTTCTTTTGTAAGTAATGCTCCGCGCTCAGAGTCAATAGGAATACCAAATTGATCATAAAAATTTTTTAATGTTTCACTAAAATTTTGCGATGCTTCAGATGCAAGACCAGAAAAGAAAAATACAAAAAACCATATCGCTCTATACCAGCTCATAATAACTCCATTTTAAAGTTCATCATGATAAGAATCATATCCGCTTGAACGTCTTGATTCTTCAAGTTGACTTTTTAATATATCAAGATCTTGTGTATCTACTACTAATTTTTGTTCAGAAATATTTTTTTGTTCCATAAAAGATTGAATATGCTCATAAGCATCTTCCATTAAAGTGCATCTAGACAATAAACGCTCTAAAGCATGAATTTTATGACTAAGAAACGATTCGTGCCCAGTATCAATAATTACTAATTTGCCATCAGAATTTCTTCTTATTATATTACTAGGAATATCATTTGAATAACTCCAATCGCAATATCCTAATGCATCAGTAATACGTAACAACTCTTGAACTTCTACAAGCGATAAAGGTTGATTGCAATTTCCTTCAACAAAATTAGCTGCAACACACATCAACGCACTACAGCTAGGCATAAACATTTTTTTCTGCACAACATCTATATGACTAAGTCCTTCTTGAATAATATAATTGGATATCTTTTCTGCATAATAAACACGGCTTAAAGATTCATCTTCTATATACATTCGTTTAGGTTGTTTTACCATTACTGATAATGGTAAACATTTTGAAACAGGCTTTTTACATGTATTAACATGCTTATCCAATAGTTGATACGAAGCATCATAAATAGGTATTAAATGTTTTTCATAAAATTGTTGCAGTTCATTTGATTGAATTACATGATTAAACAAAAGTAAAATAGCAATCGCATACTTCTTCATAACTTTCTCCATTTTGATAATGCTATTCTTTTTATAATTTTGCCTTAAGATTCTTTAACCATTTCATTAAACAGCAATTATGTGGTCCATTTTGGCTTTTTTGCACAATAGGAATAACTTTTTCTTTTTCACTTCTATGTACTGTTTTTAGAAAAATCAAAGGCGATTCTAACTTTTGTATGCCATAACTTTCAACTACTCGTTGATATGATTCAAAAACCATCTCCTTAGAGCTTGCCCTATTCGTTTGAAGTTGCACTTGGCGTAAATCAATTTCTACTTTTTTATCAAAATCTACATTATATGGAAGGCTCAAAGAAAATTTAAAAGATATATCTTTTTTTGCGTCATCGCATAATTTTCGATACTTATCTATATATCGTATATTTTTGCTAGCAAAGTTTTGATGCGAAAAAAAGTTAATCCATCTTGTAAAACAGATTTCACGATCGAGAATAGGATCGAACATAGGGGCATCTCCAAAAGACCTATCTTCTGTATCAACAATAACCAATTTTCCATCTGATTTGCGCCTCTTAATATTATCTGGATGCAGATCCCAATAACCAGTTATAAAAATCAGTAGAACAAGATGATTAATTTCTTGCCATGTCCATAAAGCACCATTTATTTCAACACAATCCATTCCTTCAGCTACTACAAAAAAAGTATTTTTAAGCTGATTAAAATAAATATATTTTTTAGGAACATCAAAACACGTTAAACAACATTCTTCTATAGCAACACGTAGACGCTCTGCATTAATAACACGATCAAAATCATAACGAGAGTAAGGATTGTCATCAGTAACTTTTAAATAATATCCAGAACAAGGATCTTTTAAAATTTTTCCCCATTTGATAATTTCAAAACAATTTTTTGTAAAACTCTCATCAAGGTAATTTTTAATGTGCAATGGCACCATATATTTTTTAAAAAATTTATCTAATTCAGTTTCTTGAGCAATTATAGTCCTGACAAACATCAACGATAAGCTTAAAAGCCTAAAAAATTGCTTCATATAACCTCCACGAACCAATAATTTAACAATCCATTTGATAATTATATTCTAATAGAAATACAAAAATAATCAAGGGGGCTTTTTATGCCTTATTAGCTTTTTATGGCCTGCCAGCTAAAGCTTTATGCAAAAGCTGGTGTGCCCGGCAGGATTTGAACCTGCGGCCTACGGATTCGAAGTCCGGCGCTCTATCCAACTGAGCTACGGGCACCTTAAAAGCTTATTTTTATAAATTGAGAATTATTGAATATAAGCAGGTTATCAAAAAAAATATTTTTTACCAGATTACATGATAAGCTTATTTAAATCACGCTTTTATTTTTTTCAAAAAACTTTACACTGAATATCAGATAGAAATTAAGCAAGCATATACTATTAAGTTGAGTAATTATGCACCTATAAAGGAGATAATCGTATGCCTTATAAAAAACGCCAGCATGGGCCGCCATTACTTACTCTGTCTATTGGTATTTTTTGTCTTTATTTACTTGCACAACTTCGTATAGAATATAATATCATTAAAACTGAATTTAATTCTTTAGACGCATTTAAAAAAGCTACCACCACAACATGTTCCCATGGTCTTTCTATTCTTTCTTTAGGACTTATTAATATTGGTACTAAACTTAGTCGCCTACAACAAGAATTAGAAAAACAATCAATAAAAAAAAGCACATCTCTATCTTTAGAACAAATTTCAGAAGAACCTCTTAAAGAAATACCAGAAGTTACATTACCAAAACCAGAAGCACTTCATGCTATACCATCTAATAATCTTGAAAAAGAAACTATAAAAGAATTATCAAATACAACTGATACAGCCTCTGTAATTAAAACTCCTTCTATTGAAACTATTAATACTCTTGAAGCACAACTTAATGCTGCTGAAAAATACATTTTACGTGAAGAAGCTTACAGTTATTCCGATCATACCATCAACGCCTTATCAGAAGAACTCAAGTCACTTAAATCATACGCTCATTATGTTGAAACAGAATATGCTTATCCTGATAAGCAAGAAAAATTTGAAAAAAAATTACTAACACTTGTAAATAAATCAGAACAACTTTTAACAGCAATTTCTGAAGAACTTACAGGAGAAGAAAAGCCCTTCCAACCATCTCTATCAGTAGCCCAGGGGCTTGAATGTAATAAAAATATTTTGAAACAACTTCAAACACAACTTTCTTAAGAACGCGAAAAATACGCCAAGAATTCAGTGTTACCTTCAGACCCTTTAATAGGAGACTCAGTAATACCGTGATACATAAATCCCCGATCTTTAATACCTTGTGTTACTTTTTCTATTACCTCTTGATGCACTAATTCATCTTTAATAATGCCCCCTTTTGGAACCTGTTCTTTACGTGCTTCAAACTGAGGTTTGACAAGGACAATTAATGTACCGGTGGGTTTTAAAACATGGCATACAGCATCCATGCATTTAAGAACAGAAATAAAAGAAAGATCTAACGTAACAAGATCTACCAGCTCTCCAACAGATGTTACATAACGTAAATTAACACGCTCCTGAACAATAACACGTGGATCCTTACGAATTTTTTCATGAGCTTGTCCATACCCAACATCAATGCCATACACTTTTTTAGCACCATGTTGTAATAAACAATCAGTAAAACCACCTGTTGAAAGACCAGCATCAAGTACAACATAATTGGCAACATCAAGACCAAAATGACTAAGCGCTTTTTCTAATTTAAATCCTGCACGACACACATACTTAGGAATATCTTGGTCAAGATAAATGAGAGCAGTACGATCAATTTGTTCGCCCGGTTTAGTTTTTATCTTTCCATCAACCGTAACTTTGCCCTGCATAATAAAACTTTGCACTTGATTACGCGTAAGATGTGAATGTAATTCTTGTACAAGAATATCTAAACGTTCTTTCTTTTTTTCTATACCGCTCATTGATCTTATTCTTACGTTTTTTTATGACTCTTTAAAAATTCGGTTATAAAAGGAGAAAGTGGGTACTTATAGATAGTTGCAAGTTTTTCTGTTTCTTCTAACACTTTTGGTAATGATAATACAAAAAAGACACCATCCGCTGTTTTTATTCGTACAAATTTATCATACGATTTTTTTAAAACAGATCGCAATTCATCAAGTGTTGTTACTTTTTGATCATTAACTTCAGTTATAATGGAACCTTCTGTTACTACTTCAAGACGCTGTGCTTGAGAATTAGGCACAATATGCGTGACAACCAATGCTGATTTCATTTGTTCTTCAAATTTTAAATATTTTGCAAGCCCAGGAGCATTATTAACAAGTAATGGAATATGATTAATAGCAAGTGGTTGAATAAGCATGCCACCAAAAACTTCATACTCTATAGGTTCGTATCCTGGATAAATTTTACGAATTGGTGCTGGAGTTGCAAGATCAAAATTAAAAGAATGTTCAATTTTTTTACCTTTTCGATAAAATACAACATGCACTTTTTGTCCAACTTCTAACATTGCCACATAATCAATAATAGATATCTTATCTTCTGACCATGGCACATTTAAATCACCATAAATATCAACTCGATGTCCATTAATTTCATAAAGCATATCACCTGGTTTTATACCAACTTTATAAAGAGGAGCCCCTTCATAAACATCAATTACATAACATCCACCAGGAAGAGGATTGCCTAAATATTCAGTCATTTCATGACTGCCAGCGTTATATAATACACCTAAAAATGGCCTTTTAAGAAGCAACGTTTTACGTAAATCATCTAAAATCATTTTAAGTTCGTTAACTGGAATAATGTACCCAATATTTTGAGCTGCAACAATTCCTGAATTAGTAACACCAATAACCTGACCAGAAAGATTCATAGCAGGACCACCAGAAGAACCTGGATTAATTGGTGCATCAATTTGAATAAGATTTCTTCCACCTATATGTTCACGACCACTTACTACACCAGTAGTACTTTTTAAAGAAGATTGACCTAATGGATACCCAAGCGCAAGCACTTCATCTACACGATGCACTAAATCTGAATTTCCTAACTCAAGATATTTCACTTGCCCTAAAACACTTTTAATAAGATTTAAACCTTGATCAGTAACTCTTAATAAAGCTAAATCACGATCATGCGAAATACCAACCAACTCAACATCAATAATAGCTTTTCCAAGTGCAGGAATCTTTATCCATAAAAATTGGGCCTGATCAGCAACATGCGCATTAGTTATAATTTCTCGTTCACTAATAAAGAATCCACTTCCACAATGTCCATTTTGCATAGGGGTTTTAAAAGGTTGCAAGATATCAACTTCAGCTGTCTGTGCTATAATCTGAACAACACAATTACTCACACGCTCTTGCACTTTTGTCCATGGTTGTTGTACAGTAACTTTTTCTATAACTTGCACTTCAGGTTTTGTCATTTCTGCAATTTGAATCCGCTCATTAACATTAGTCAATAATAAAAACAGTTCATTTTGATTGGTAAAAACCCAATAAAAAAGAATAGAAAAACCTACCATACTAACAGTAGGTATAATCAATTTAATGTATTTAATTACAGATTCCATGCTTCAACCCTCTGCACTTAATAATATTGAAAGTAAAAATAGACAAGTTACTAGTCTATCTAAATTAAGACAAAATGCTATAAGGCTTTTTTCTACGCTCATCACGTTCATGCTGCATCAGTGCATCAATAATTTCACTAATATCGCCAGCCATCAGCACATCTAATTTTTTAAGAGTAAGTTCAATTTGATGATCGGTAATTCTATTTTGAGGATAATTATAAGTACGAACTTTTTCAGCTCGCATACCACGTCCAACAAGTTCTTTGCGCGCTTCTGACATTTGCGCTTGTTGTTTTTCTTGCTGTGCTGTTAACAAACGTGCTTGAAGCATTTTAAGGGCTTTATTTTTATTTTTATGCTGAGAACGCTCATCCTGACATTGAACAACTACACCTGTAGGAATGTGAGTAATGCGAACGGCAGAATCTGTAGTATTAACGTGCTGTCCGCCAGCTCCACCTGAACGATACACATCTATACGTAAATCTGCAGGGTCTACCGTAACTTCAACATCATCCATTTCTGGAAGTACCGCAACAGTAGCTGTTGAAGTATGAATGCGCCCAGAAGTCTCTGTCTTTGGAACACGTTGAACTCGATGAACTCCAGATTCAAATTTTAAATGTCCATAAACATCATGGCCCTCTATATGAAGAACTACTTCACGAATACCACCAAGATCGGTATCACTATAACTTGACACACCAGCCTTCCATCCTTTTAAAGCTGCGTAACGCACATACATAGCAAGAAGATCAGCTGCAAATAAAGCAGCTTCTTGGCCACCAGTACCAGCACGTATTTCTAAAAAGACAGATTTTTTATCATACGGATTAGGAGGATACATAATATCGTCAAGCTCTTCTTGCAACTGCTTTTCTTGCAATAGACTATCATCAATTTCTTGTTGATATAATTCAGCAAGTTCTTGATCATTATTTTCTTTTTTTTGCTGTTCAGTTGCAATACGAACCTTAACTGCTTGCTCTAAGGCATGCTTTTTTTCAAGCAAAGTAGTCAAATGTGAAAGTTCTTTTTGATATTCATGACGAGATTTATTTTCTAATGTCGAACCTGTAAGAAGATTTGTTAATTCGTCAGATCGAACCTTAATGGCTTCCCATATGTGTGCAGTAGTAGTCATCAACAACAATCGTACAAATGATAAGAAATATTATTTTTTTGAACTATTTTTTTTGTAACGTTGTTCAAATTTTTCAATACGTCCTGCAGTATCAACAAATTTTTGTTGTCCAGTATAAAAAGGATGACACGCAGAACAAAGAGTTGTACGAATTTCTTCTTGAGTAGAAAGTGTTTTAAATTGATTGCCACATGTGCAATATGCTGATATTTCAAAAACTTCTGGATGAAAATTCTTTTTCATAATAAATCTTTCTTAATCATTGAGAAATTGTAACCCTCTATAGAGGTTATAAGTATCTCTTAAAAGATCCCTTTTGTAAAGGCCTAACGATCATGCTTTGCTTAACAAGCATACAAAAATTAATCTCATTAGCGCACGCTTAAGCCAAAAACTCTTGCCAAAAAAACAATCCCCTTACTAAGGTAAAAGAGGGGAATATGAAAAATTAGGGAAAAGCAATGATAAAAAAAATTCTTTTCTTGTGCATAACAAGCACAATTCGGCTTATTTTTTCTTTAGAGTATAGACCACAAAATCCACCACCATACGAAGCTCATTCAGAATATTCGCTTGAACACAATCCCATTGCAGAAAGTGTTTTTCATACAAGATTATTACAAAATTTTTCAACTACTGAACTACAATCTCAAAACACACCCCGACAACCTTTTAAGGGCATGTTTTTTGATGAAAACAATAATAAATTTACTACCTTAACAGGTAGTACTCTTATACAAATTAACGCCTTAAAAAAAAGAACGTTCTTCACTTCTACTGAAAATGATCTAAAATCATTAACAGATTACACAAAAATTGAAGGATTGCTTTTAACAAAAGAGAATGGAATTGCTCAATTACTCTATAATCAAACAACTAATGAGTATCGAGGAAGCTATTACACTCTTGACCAGTCTACTATTAGTCAAGCACTTTTCAGTAATGAAAAAAAACAATACTTTACAAGTTCAACTAATGGGAAAGTGAGCCTCTGGGATTTGCGTAGAAATGCGATTGAAAAAAGAACTTTTATAACACATACTTCTCAACACCAATCTCCTATTTCGCCTCTTATAAGTTTTAATCATGAATATAAACTTCTTCTTATAAGAGCAGGACTTTATACAATACAAGCTTTTGATGAGCGTACAAAAAAACCAGTTAAAACATTCACTTCGATTACACCAATTACAGCACTAAGTAATCAAGGTAATGATGTTTCTTATGCACACGCATCACCACTTGCCTCAGAAAATTCATATGAAATTATATGGATTGACCACAGAAATAATACAGAAATGGGAAGTGCCAATATTGAAGACTGCCCAACTCATCTTTCCATAAACCCATGCATTAACTACTATCTTCTTACAGGGACAGATAATGGCAAAGTGTATCTTTATAATATACTAAATCAAAGCATTGCGACCCTTAATCATCATAACGGACCAATTACTTCAGTTGCATGGAGTCCTTTTGGCCATCCGCTTACTACTTCTTCACATGAAAGCAAAGGCGGTCAAGCCATGATTTGGCAAGCAAACTTAACATATGAACTACGTGATGGTAATACCTATACACCATTTCCAGAAGAGGAACCATTGCCTTTATATTCAGAAGAAGATCCCTTTATGAACCATAATTATACCACTTTATTACTCAATACAGAACACCATGAAACTGCACATCCATCACGTTACGGATCTTTTGAAGATTTACCATCATTAACCCCTGACCAAGCAAGATTACCATAAGAGGAAACTATGTTTATCGATTTTTATACACGCGCTTTACATATTTTTAATTGGAAAGATTGCGTTGAAATTCTTTTAATCAGCGCTGTTATTTATTATTTTTCATGTTGGCTAAAAACAGACAAACAAAAATCACTTCTTTTTTATTTTTATGGTTATTGTCTTGTTTTTTTTGCAACACATTACATGGGCCTTTATGCATTTCATAGCTTACTATTAGGACTTTTACCCATTACACTCTTTAGTTTTATTTTTATTCATCAAACAACGCTTCAAAAAAATTTTATTGCGCTTCATAAAATCCATACCTCTTTTACAAAAAAAGAAAATTGGATAAATCTATTAGTCCAAGCATCCTTAGTTGCATTAAGTGCTAATAAAAGATTTTATTGTGTTATTGAAAAGCATGATTCACTTGAAACATTTATTGATAAAGAAATAATTTTCAACTGTCCTTTTTCTGAAGAACTTTTTTCTCTGATTATACAAAGCAGCTCATTTGATTGTTTAAAATTACTTTGGTTAAACAACCAAGGAACACTCAAAGGCATCAATTGCTCATGGTTAAAAAATTCGATTGAAACATGGCTTTCTAAAGACATACAAGAACAAGAAGAATCAATTCAAAATGCTATTCTTTTTTCTACCAAAACAGATCTTATATTTATAACAGCAGACCCTGCAACTCGTACATATACCATTGTGCATTCAGGAAAAATACAAGAACATATTTCAACGAATACGGTTCTTGCTGAACTTAAAAAATATTTCAACTCATTTTCGTATTCACAAGGAGAAGTATATGCCTCTACCTACACACATCAAAACAAATCTTTTGAACAACTTCGCTCTTAAAATAATCGCACTGATAATTGGTTATTTAATATGGTTTTTAATAAGTAGCCATCATATTATACAAACAACTGCCACAGTCCCTGTTGTTTTTTACAATACAACAGATATCATTAATTCTTTAAAGCCAGAATCAGTAACTGTTACTATTTCTGCCCCACGCAAAGAATTACCCGCAATTATTTCTCGTTTAGCAGTTCATATCGATGCAACTACCCTTACTCATAACAGTTCATCTATCGCTATAACTGCTCAAAATCTATTTTTACCTGAAGATGCAAAACTGATACAATCAATTCCTGACAATCTAATTGCATATAATACACTTATGCCAGAAAAGACTCTTTATGAAGAACCAAATAAAACGATTGAGCACCTTTCTTAAATCTCTTGTTCAACAATGCTGGTTATTATTTTTAAATGGACTTTTAACATTACTACCAGTCACCATTACTTTTAGTATTTTTTCATTTGTTTTTAAACTTATAAAAGGATGGCTAGCCCCACTAAAAAAAATTAGCGCACCGCTATTTTGTTACTTACCACATACTGAAATAATCATAGCAATTGCAATTATTTTTATTTCAGGGGTTTTATTTAAATCACTTATTGCGCGTTCATTAATAGATATTTTTGAATATTTAGTTAAACGAATGCCATTAGTACGCACGGTCTATACCGGCGTAAAACAACTTGTACACGCTTTTTCACCAAACGATCATAACTCTTTTCAGCAAATTGTACTAGTTGAATTTCCTCGTACAGGAGTTTATAGCATTGGGTTTTTAACAAGCCAAGTTAAAGAAGAAATAAAACCAACTGTTGATCATGATTATTTCAATGTTTTTATTCCAACCACACCAAATCCTACTACCGGCTACTTTATTATGGTAAAAGATGAAGATTATAAAATTATTGATATTACTACACAAGAAGCAATGGCTCTTATTATTTCAGGAGGCATTGTACAACCAAACCGTTTTTCTGCTAAACGCTAGAAAGTATAATTATAACTATAGTACGCAAAAAATCACGAACCTTTATAGGTACTTAAAAAGTAGATTTTTTATAACTTATAATAATCAAAATAAGATGGTAGTAAATATATAAAGATGTATTTTTCAAGAATTTAGTAATAATGAAAAAATATCTTTATTTGTTAATAAAGACAAGTTTACGACTTATTGTTCATGATTAACCACAGTTAAAAAAAAATACTTTACAGTTTCTTAAGGGTCGGAAATAAAATAACATCTTTAATAGAGGTTGCTCCTGTTGCAAGCATTATAAGACGATCAATGCCAATTCCACAACCAACGGTTGGTGGTAAACCATATTGAATAGCCTTTATAAAGTCTTCATCATAATGATGAGCCTCGTCATCACCAGATTCACGTCCTTTAACTTGTTCTTTAAATCGTTCTTCTTGGTCAAATGGCTCATTTAACTCATTAAATCCATTTGAAATTTCCATACCTGCAATAAATAATTCAAAACGCGCTGCAAATTGTGGATTTTCTGGATCACGCTTTGCAAGGGGCGATGTTTCAATAGGATATCCAATAATAAAAGTTGGTTGAATTAATTTACTTTCAGCAACTTCTTCAAATAATAAAAAGAGCTTTTCACCCAAAGATGCATTTTTATTAGCAACATGTACTTTATGCGCTTTAAGCGTTTGATCAATAGTGTTTTCAGTTAATTCTACATTGCTTATAGATGAATAAGTAGTAATTGCTTGCTCTACTGTTAAACGAGAAAATGGTTTTTCAAAATCAATCAGATGATCCCCAAACTGAGGCTGTAAGGTAGTTAAAGATCGATCAACTAAAGTTTTAATAAGTTGTTCAACAAAATCCATCATTTCATGATAATTATGATGCGCCCAATAAAATTCAAGCATAGTAAATTCTGGATTATGACGTGTTGAAATTCCTTCATTTCTAAAGTTTCTATTAATTTCATACACACGTTCAATGCCACCGATAACTAAACGCTTTAAATAAAGCTCTGGCGCAATACGCAAATAAAAATCACTACTGAGTGCATTATGATGAGTAATAAAAGGCTTAGCGGCTGCACCACCAGGAATAGGATGAAGCATAGGAGTTTCTACTTCTACAAACCCATGATCTTCTAAATAGCGTCGCACAAAACTAATAACTTTTGATCGTGTCAAAAATTTTTGTTTAGCTTCGGGATTACTTATTAAATCTAAATAACGTTGACGATATTTAATTTCGATATCGGCAATACCATGAAATTTTTCTGGAAGTGGATGTAAACATTTACTCAAAAGAACTAATTCTTGAACCTTAAGCGTAATTTCACCCGTTTTAGTAGTAAATGATGTTCCGCGCACCCAAATAATATCACCAACATCAAAAAAATGTTCAAATCGTTTAAAACTTTCTTCACCTATTACATCTTGTTTAAGATATAATTGTATACGCCCTGAAACATCTTGAATTACTACAAACGCGCTTTTTCCGTGTGAACGCGTTGCAATAATACGCCCAGCAACAGTGTACTCTTTTTCTTCACCCTCTTTATATTCTTGTATAACTTGAACGACAGTATTGCAAACAGGCTTATCTGCTGGCCATGGCTCAACACCTTGCGCTCTTAAAGCTTCAACTTTTTTAATGCGAACTTCATGTTCTGCAGAGTGAGAATGACTATCGATCTGTTGGTGATTTTTGTTTTCCATTATAATACTTCTTTAAAAATTGCTTTTTTAAGGTCTTTCAGAAAGTTTACATCAAAATTACTCTTCTGACAAAATTCAAAAAAAGAGATCAATGCTCATTCAAAAACTTGATGCTTTTTCTTTGACATTGCTAAGCATTTGGATTTTTTCTCTAAAACCAACATCTGTCATAAGAGCACCATGTTCAACTATTTTATCATCACTTACATATAAACAACACCTTTTATGACCAACTTTTTCTTTAAACATTTGTGTTAATACTAAAGGACGTTCATGGGATGTTGTAAAATCATGAACCAAAGAACTAATCAAGAGATATATATAATTGAGAAAATATTTTTGAATGGAATCTATAACAGAACCTGATTAAAAATATATCCATTAGTATTATAGCTACTTTACTAGAATATGATACCGCTCTTCCACTTTATCCCAATTAACCACATTCCACCACGCAGTAATATAATCAGCACGACGGTTAAAATATTGTAAATAATAAGCATGTTCCCAGACATCAAGCCCCAAAATTGGAGTCAGCCCTTGTGATAAGGGCGTATCTTGATTTGCAGTAGACATGATAGTAAGGCGACCATTATTATCGACCACCAGCCATGCCCATCCACTACCAAATCGTCCTTTTGCAGCGATATTAAAGTGATCCTGAAATATTTCAAATGAGTTAAACGATTCTTTAAGTGCTTGTAGGACAGGGCCACGTGGCTGACCGCCTCCCTTTGGCGTCATACAATCCCAAAAAAAAGTATGATTTTCAACTCCTCCACCATGATTTCTCACTGCTGTCCTTATAGATTCAGGAACAACATCAAGATTTTTTAAAAGTTCCATAAGAGGCTTATTAAAAAGATCTGGAGCAGTAGTAAGTGCTGAATTAAGCCCATCAACATATGCCTGTTGATGTTTTGCATGATGTAATTCCATTATCTGTGCTTCAATGTAAGGTTCTAATGCACCATACGCATACGGAAGCTTTGGTAAAATATGCATAACACTTCTTTCAATCAAAAATATAAATGAACTCACCAGGACGGGCCATATGTAACTCTTCGCGTGCAATTTTTTCTTTTAAAAAATCTTTATGTGCCCATTCATACAAAGACGATTCTACCTGTTTGACTAAACCTTGCAATCTTTCTTTTTCCATTTTTATTACTTCTATTTCTTGTTTACGTCTTTGCAAAGCAACAACACCTTGTGCTCCAAAAAAATAAATCATACCAAAAGATATAAGTTCTATTATAAAAAATATTCTTAATAATAAACGCTTAGTAATAATCATTCCGACTCCTTTTTTTAACAAAGCATTCACTTTTCACCTCTTATCTACGTAGTATTACATAGAAAGAACGCTCTTATTAATAGAAAGATGCAATTATGAATTATGCTAAAATTATTATATATTCTCATCTTATTATACTATCACTTTATGCAAAAATTGATGAAAAAAAAGCTTTTCAATACGATGCATGCTTACAAACTTATGGAGAAGTTCTTTCATTGTGTGAATCGCGTTATTTTGGAGAACTTGATCCTAAAAAAGTAATATCAAACAGCATTAAAGGATTTGTTGATAACCTTGATCCTCATAGCAGCTTACTTGAAACTGAAGAATTCAATAAACTCAGTACTCAAATTAATGGAGAATTTTCTGGCATTGGCGCAGTCTTTCCTATTGATAACAAAAAAGATGAAGAATTTATTCAGGTCATAGAAATTGTAGACAGTGGCCCTGCAGACAAAGCTGGATTACGTCCTAGTGATAAAATTATTCAAATTAACGATGACTTAGTAAGAGGCATGGATATTGATGAAATTATGTCAAAATTGCGTGGCCCAAAAGACACAACCGTTATCCTTAAAGTTCTTCGTGAAAATCAAGCTGACCCACTTATCATTACTATAACACGCGACATTATAAAAGATGAAACAGCTCTTGCTTACTATTTTCCTGATCATAAAGTTCATTATCTTTTACTTTCTATATTTAGTGAAAAATCAGCAGAACATGTTAAAGCGTTTATGGAAAAAGCTCTAAAAGCTAAAAGTCAAGCTGTCATAATTGATCTTCGCAATAACACAGGAGGGCTTTTTGATAGCGCAATTAATATAGCTTCATTCTTTTTACCTAAAGGAACTGAAGTTGTTTCTATAAAAGATCGTAACGGTAAAGTTATGGGATCATGGAAAACAACTAGTACATCACTTAAAATACCACAAGGGTTTCCTATCTTTTTTATTGTTAATAATTATACAGCATCAGCTGCCGAAATTCTTGCAGGAACATTACAATTGTACGCACAAAAATCAGATAATCCTTTTGTTTTTATTGTAGGAACAGAAACATTTGGAAAAGGATCGGTACAAGAAGTTATACCTTTAGCAAATGATTGCGCGCTTAAATTAACTACAGGGCTCTATTATCTGCCTTTTGATACATGTATTCAAGGGAAAGGCATTGTTCCTGATTTTGATTTAGAATACCGTACACCACCTACTGAAACTATGCGCTGGATGACCTCTACTTATGGCAAAGAAAGTGGACTTAAAGGACATATAAAACCTTATCAAGAAACTTCTTTAAAAGAACAAAAAGAAGCACTTAAAAAAGATGCAGAAATTCCATGGGCACAAAAAAGAAGAGAATTTTTAAAGAATGATTATTTTGTTCAAAATACATGTAATTTAATACGTCTTTTAGTTATAGGAACTGATTGCAATCCATATATTAGAAAAAAAAGAGGTGCTGTCTTAAATTTTTTAAGGAATAATTACTTTATTGATACTGAAATGAAATTAAAAGAAATTAAGCTTTAACAACATAATTTTTTGGGCTTTTGACAAAAATATAACTTTTTGTAAGATATTTAATGTCTTTGCAAAGGTTTATATGAAAAAAAATAGCTCAAAATATTCCCATAAGCTTATAGCTACTTCTTTATTTTTATTGCTTCTTTTTGTTTTAACTGAAAAACAAGCTCAAATTTTACCTAAAACCCATCAATCTTCCTATCACGATTAATGGTTATGTAATCGTTAGCTTCTTAAATAAGCTAACGATACGCACTTAAATTAATAAGCTTTATTAACAAACATTAACCCTCTCTTAGATATTTCTAATAGGAATACAACTTTAGGTTAATTAAAAATCGAATCTTTTTAAGCAACAGTAATTTTAAAAAAGTGAATTAAAAGAAAATAAATCTTAAACAAAGTTCTGAGACTTGAATAGTAAGCAATTAAAATTAAATAATTTTTAAAAAATACTTAAATTAAAAAAATGCTCCGCATCAAAAATGACAAGGAGCATTTTTTTAATTTTTTTTAAATTAAATAAACGATTAACGTTTAACAAACTGGAACTTACGACGTGCGCCACGTTGACCAGGTTTTTTACGTTCTTTTACTCGAGAATCAACAGTAATTAAGCCATTTTCTCTTAATACTGTTTTATAAGAATCATTATCTACAATTAATGCACGAGCAATACCTAAACGCACTGCACCTGCTTGAGAAACTGGTCCACCACCAATAACATTTACTTTTACATTGTAAAGATTTTTAGCTGAGCATACTGCCAATGCTTTAACTGCATCAGATTGAGCTTCTTGAGTTTGGAAATATTCTTGAATAGAACGTCCATTCACCACTACTTCACCTTCGCCTGACTGAAGCCACACACGAGCAATTGCAGATTTGCGACGACCCACGCCACCTTTTGCGGTATTAACTACTGAACCTGATCCAGCTTTTCTTACTGATGCTGCAGGGGATTTTGGAGTAGATTTAACGTTCACTTCTTTTTCCTTAACCATACGACTCACTATTCAACTATTCGAGCTTATAGAATGTAGACTATTTAAATTCAAAATCAAAATTACCTAAAGTTACAGATTTTGTCAATCTGGAGCCGGTGATCGGATTTGAACCGACGGCCTACTGATTACGAATCAATTGCTCTACCGCTGAGCTACACCGGCTTTATGTACCATAAAGTGGTCAAAGAATAACTATTTTATGCGTAAGAGTCAAAAGAAGTACTATAAGGAAGGATTAATCATACTACGCATATCTTGCTCTAAAGCTTCTTGACACAATAAACATCGTGTTGCATTAGGATAAAATTTAAGCCTTTTTTCTGGAATTGGTTGGCTACATTCCATACAAATCCCATAGGTGCCTTTTTCTATCATTTCAAGAGCTTTAAGATTCATTGTATACTCTTCAAGCTCTGTAGATTGCAAAGAATTTTCAAGCGACTCAGAAACTGCTGTTGATGCTTGATCTGCACTATCTTGTCCTTGATAATCACCATCTTTATTAATATGCAATTCTTGTAAATCTTCCTCTAACTCTTTTTGACGCTTTAAAAGTGCTTGCTTCATCAATTCTTGTGTTTGCGCATCCATGCTTCTACCTTTCTTTTTTTACACCCTAAAAGTCTTAGTTTTATACAAAAAGAAAAGATTGCATGTCAAGCTTGTACTATTAAAATAAAGAATCAGTTCTGTGATGTTTAAAAAATTTTTTTAAAATATTTGCACATTCTTCTTTTTTAACACCCCCTTTTATAAAAAGATGCTCTTTATCTAAAGAGCCTAAAAATGTATCTTTTTGTGCTTTATAGCCAAACAGAGGAGAGTAAGCACCAAAAACTATACCTTTAACTCTACTTATTTTTAAAGCAGCATAACACATTAAACACGGTTCTAAAGTTACATATACTGTACAACCTTCTAATCTCCAATCTCCAATACTATCTGTCGCTTGCCGCAGTGCACATAATTCAGCATGATAAAGCTGACTACGCTCAGACTCAACTCGGTTAAAACCACAAGCTATAACGATTCCGTCATCATTAACTACTACCGCTCCAATAGGCACTTCCTGAAGCTCAAATGCTTTTTGAGCTTCCTTAAGAGCTTGTTCCATAAAAAAATCATCTTTCATTGCAACCTCTTGATTGTTTTTGAAAAAATACGCTATTAAGCTATACTAGATCGAAATTATTTTTAGGTATAGATCAAACAACTGACAAGCTTTAGAACAGTGCTGACAAGGGAGATTTTTATGGCAAACGATGCCGAAACAAAAAAACAGGAATATGGTGCCCAGTCTATCCGTGTTATGGAAGGCTTGGAAGCTGTAAGAAAACGTCCTGCTATGTATATCGGTAACACCGGTATCGGAGGCCTCCATCATCTTGTATACGAAGTAGTAGATAACTCTGTGGACGAATCTCTTGCAGGGCACTGTGATACTATTAAAGTAATTTTACATACTGATGGTTCATGTTCAGTAGAAGATAATGGTAGAGGTATTCCAACAGACATCCATCCAACAGAAAAAATTTCAGCCGCTGAAGTAGTACTTACCAAATTACATGCTGGTGGTAAATTTGATAAAGATTCCTACAAATTTTCTGGCGGACTTCATGGGGTTGGTATTTCAGTTGTTAATGCTCTTTCTGTAAAACTTTATTTAGAAATTTACAAAAATGGTTCTATTTATGCTCAAAATTATGCAGCAGGTAAACCAGTTGATTCACTAACTGTTGTAGGTAAAACCGATAAACACGGAACATTGGTACGTTTTACTCCCGATGGAACTATTTTAACAGAAACAATTTTTAATTTTGATACCTTATCAGCACGTCTGCGTGAACTTGCCTTTTTAAATAAAGGGTTAAAGATCAGTATCGATGATCAGATTAATAATCGTCGTAACGATTTTCTTTTTGAAGGTGGAATTGTTTCTTTTATTGAAGATATTAATAGTAAAAGATTGCCAATTTTTCCTAATATTATTTCTTTTCATAAAGAAGATGAATCGTACATTTTAGATATTGCAATGCAATATAACGATAGTTATACAGAGCAATTATATTCTTTTGTAAATAATATCAACACGGTTGAAGGTGGTACCCATGTTGCTGGTTTTAAATCAGCACTTACCAAAATCTGTAATAAACGTGGACAAGCTTTAGGTCTTATAAAAGGTGAAAATCTTTCAAGCGAAGACGTACGAGAAGGCCTTGTAGTTGTTATTAGCATGAAAGTTCCAGAACCTCAATTTGAAGGCCAAACTAAAACAAAACTTGGTAATAACGATGTTAAAGGAATTGTTGATTCATGGACTTTTGCTGCGCTTGATACCTATTTTGAAGAAAATCCTGCTATAATTAAAAAAATTATTCAAAAAGCTGAACTTGCTCAACGTGCACGTGAAGCTGCTAAAAAAGCTCGTGATTTGACCCGTAGAAAAACCGTTATGGACGGTATGATTTTACCGGGTAAATTAGCAGATTGCGCTAATGAAAATCCCGAACAAACAGAACTATTCATTGTAGAGGGTGATTCGGCAGGAGGCTCTGCAAAACAAGCACGCGACCGCTTTACTCAAGCAATTTTGCCACTTAAAGGTAAAATTTTAAACGTAGAAAAAGCCCGTCTTGATAAAATCCTTTCAAACGAAGAAATAAGAGCATTAATTTCAGCCGTAGGTTGCGGAATTGGTGAAGAATTTTCTGTTGATAAAATTCGTTATCACAAAATTATTTTAATGACTGACGCTGATGTTGATGGTTCTCATATCAGAACATTATTATTAACCTTCTTCTTTAGATATATGACGTCTATTATTGAAAAAGGTTACCTATATATAGCGCAACCACCACTTTACAAAGCAAAAATTGGCAAAAAAGAACAGTATCTTAAAGATGAATCTGCTTTTAGAGGATTTTTGTTTGATTGGGCGCATGACCAATTAGAACTTTCGATTGGTAAAAATATCATTCCTAAAATAGGTTGGAAAAAAATTCTTGATGATATTTTATTATATGAAATAGCCTTACAAAAACTTTCTACTCATTTTAAAATTGCTGATGGAAATGCACATCGACTACTTCAATTTATAAAATCATTTTCGATAAATTCAATTGATCAACCAGAAGATTTGTTAAAAAATCTTACATCATTCTTTACTGATTATAAGGTGAACATGATTAAAGAAGCGGAAGAAACTGTCTTTACCTTTCAGATTCTTAATAAAAAATGGGATGTCAGCAGCGCTTTCTTTATATCTGAAGAAGTTGCCCATGTCAGCACCTTAATGGAACCGCTTGAAATAGTTGAACAAGAATGGACACTTCAAGTACAAGAACGCAATAGAACAGTTAATGGAAAAGGTCTTTATAAGTTAGTAAACGCTATTCATACTATTTCTAAACCTTACATGCACATACAGCGCTATAAAGGTTTGGGAGAAATGAACCCTGAACAGCTATGGGAAACTTCGATGGATAGAGAAACTCGTACTGTATTGCAAGTTTCTATTCAAGATGCAATTCAAGCAGATTTTTGGTTTGCAACCTTAATGGGTGATGATGTTTCTGGCAGAAAAGACTTTATCGAAAAATATGGCTGCTTTGCTCGCAACCTTGATATTTAAGGTTTTTTAAAAACAGTTTTTATGAAGGCATTAGATCTTATTAAAAAACATATTCCTCCTGAAAGTACTATTATTATAGGATTATCAGGAGGCCCTGATTCTGTTTGCCTATTACATCTTTTTAATAGTTTAAAAAAAGAGCTTTCATTATCTCTTATTGCCGCACATCTTGATCATCAATGGAGAAAAAATTCGGCAGATGATGTTCTTTTTTGTAAAAGTTTATGTCTTACCTTAGATGTTCCTTTTATTACAAAGCGTATTGATAAACTTGATATAAAGATTACTCATAATGGCTCTGCAGAAGAAGTTGCACGCAATTACAGAAAATTCTTTTTTAAAGAATGCATGGCAAACCGTAATGCTCACTTTTTAGCATTAGGACATCATGCAGATGATCAGATAGAAACTTTTTTTATAAGACTCATTCGTGGTACTACTATTTCTGGACTTAAAAGTATGTCGGTATTAAATGGATTTCTTATTCGTCCTTTATTAACTACAGAAAAAGAAACTATTTTTGAGTATCTTAAACAAAATAAACTTTCTTGGTGTACTGATGAAACAAATGATAGTGAAATATTTTTACGCAATAGCCTTAGAAAATCTGTACTGCCAAAACTTTATGAGTGCGATAGTCGTGCCAAAAAAAATATTATACGTACTATTGATTCACTCCAACAAACAGATAACTTTTTAGAAGATCAAACACAAAAACTATTTAATGAACTTAATACAGAAAAAGGTCTTTCTATTAAAGACCTTAAAAAAGTTCATCCTTTTATGATTTATAAAATTTTAACTTTTTGGATCTTTAAAAAAGCACCAAGCTGCTCCATTACACAAAGTTTTTTAGATGAAATTATCCGATTTCTTTTTTCTAAAAAAGGCGGATCTCATTCTGTAGGAAAAAATTGGATAATTATTAAAAAATCTGATTATGCAACTATTAAAGTATCTTAATTGAACTTAAGTTAAGGCTTCTAGAATTCTATTATGTCGTTCTAAAGAACCATGTAATGATTGATTAGAAGTTACTACTATTGAAGGTCTATTAAGCATATTCAAAAACCATAAATCTATGTCCCGGCCTTGATAATCAGCCCATGATGCTTCAAACCTATCTAAAACAATCGAAGTCGATATGCCAATAAATTCTTCTCTATTAAGATACCTTTGAAATTGAGGAAATAAATCGCGTAATAGTTGATAACGCAAAACTTATGCTTCTTGCATCTAAAACTGTATGTCGTTCATTATTAAGTCGAGCATTTATTGCTAAAAAATAATTAATATTCCTATTAAAATTTCTTTCTTCATATATACCTCCATCTTAATTTTTATAAAAATTTATTGTAGTTAACGATGACCATTTCCACGTCTGCTATTGCCGCGACGAGTGATGCGACCATTGTTGGTCTGAACACGCGGCACTGTTCCATGACGTAACTCATTAAACTCTCGTGCTAACGATTGATTTGCTCTACTTTGACCAAACTGATCCCTTATCCCTCCAGTCTGCCTCACATTATTACCTTGATCAATCGGCATTTCAAGGTTTGGTAGATGAGGCATACCATCTACTACATCTTGATCTTGATCTTGATCTTGATTTTGATCTTGTAACTCTCTAAAAGCTCTCGCATTTTGAGCGTCTCGTAACGCCCTTAAAAAGGAAGAAGGAACACCTTGATCTGGATTTTCTTCATAGCTACGTACAAAACTCCTTATAGCTACAGGATCAAAACCGTATCGTTGACCAATATCCATTATGTATAAAATAGTTCTAGGATCTGGCTGCATTCTTTGAGCATTTTGATCATTCATAACTATACATAATGATGTTTGTAGTATCATCGCACATAGAAAAAATATTTTAAAATACATAAAACCCTCTATTTATTATTTAGATTCTGCAAATATAATTAAAATTATTACCCAATCAATATTGTATAAAATTTTTTCAACGACCACCACGACCACGGCGTATGATACGACGACCATTTCCTTGAACCAACGGCACTATCCCATTTCTAATATCGTTCATTGTAGCTATTTGCTCACGACCACCTGAAAAACGTAAACCACTGATCCTCCTGATTAATGGATCCAGCAAACGGTTTTCTTCTATTAGCACTCCTGCTTGACCTTCTTCTCTATCAAAATAATTCAACAAATTTCTTGCCACTCGTGGTTGTGCTATATCATTCGGTAATATGATTCGACCATCATTTAAATTATTATTTTTTTCTTCCCTAAGCTGAGAAAAAAAAATTCCAAATCCTATTCTTTCTGCTAAATCTAGATCTATTCCCGGTCTTTGAATTAAACCTAATTGTATTAAAAAACTAGAGGGGGAACCTTGTTCAGGATTTCTTTGGTACTCTTCAACAATTTTTTCTATTTGCTCCGGATTGATTCCTTTATCTTGCCCAATTCTTCTTATATTATTTACCAAATCTTGATGCTGAACTCTATTTTCAGCTGACTGCAAAGGAAACTCTACGACACCTAAAATTAAAAAAAGTAAAGAAAAAGAATAAGTTAAAAAAGACATAAAGCTCTCCATTAAAAAATTAAATTTGAATTGATGTTATTATTCTAATTATAATACACAAAAAATAAAGTCTCTTTAAAATAATCATAACTATTACATCAAAATTACTCTTTAAAGATCTTTTTTATTAAAAATAAATCAAATATTTTAAATAGCAACAAGTAGTTGTGTAGCACTAACAATATTAAGCTAGATAAGGAGCATTTTTTTTGATATTTTTTAAAAGCAGAGCAAAAAAGGAATAAACAAGTGCAAAGTTATAAAACACATAATTCGAGTTTAATGCTCCTTGTCTCTCTATTTTTACACATTTTAGTTCTAGGATATTTATTTTTAGCCCTTTTTCAGCCTCAATTACATAACTTTTTTCCTAAAACTGAAAGTTCTACTTTAAAAATTCCTGTAATTATTGCTCAACCCAAAAAAAACATAGCCGCCATTGCACAACCTCAAGCACCAGCTCATTTGCCACGCCAACTACCCAAAGAAGAAATTCCAGTAGCCCAACTTCCAGGTACCGCAATCAATACTACAACTAAAGCTCCAGTAAAAAACCAAGCAACAACTGATCAATGCGATAAAAATAATAAAAGTGTAGATAAAAAGACAGCTTCTCTAAAAAACACCTCCCTATTTAAAAAAACATCTTCTACTATTATTGAGGCAGTTAATTACCCTTCTTTATTTTCTGTACCTCAAGAAATCAAAAAGACTGATGACAATGATCACTATGAAGACAATGGTGATTTAAGGAGTAAAAAATTAACATTGGCCGATCTTTTTAAAAGTTTACTGCCACCACAAGAAAAATCTGATAACGTTACTACTGATGGCATGTTAATTATAACCCAAGGAGATATGAAATATTACAGCTTTTTACAAAAATTTATTACTCACATTAATCAGGTGTTTGCTTTTCATGGCGGACCTGCGCAAGTAAGAAATTGGCTTCAAAAAGGATTTCTTCAAAAGAATACAGCTCTATCTATTATTGTCGACAAAAAAGGATCTGTGCTTGATGTAGACATAACTCAATCATCTGGATACATTCCTTTTGATGAACTTTCGATAAAAACAGTTCACCAAGCTTCTCCTTTTCCTCCTATTCCAGACAGAATTGGGCACGATAAAGTACGTGTAGATCTTTCAAGTTATTTATAGATCACTTCACCTTAACTTTCAGTCTGTGTTAGGTTAGATTTATAAGGTATTGATGTAAAAAGGGGTCTTTATGAAACGGATTATTATTTTTTGTCTTAGCTTAATCTTGAATACTATCATAGCTACCTCACCAAAAGAAAATGCCTATCAGATAGATATTAATAGCATTTGGAAAGATCTTGATGCAACCTCTAAAAACAATACGCAAGATGTTTTTGGTGGAAAATGGATTTTGGCTGGAACATTTATATTTCGCAATAAAACAGGTGATCCTGTACCTATGCAAGAACTTTCTCTTGCTTGGAAATCTACCATTCCTTTACAAAATTTGCATGGGTCACTTTTTAAAAAAGAACCACATGAAGGATTCTTACCTTTAGAAGAAAACTTGGTCAGCGATGGACACTGGAACAAAGATAAACAAATTTTACATTTTAAATTTAAAGAACAACAATACATCGGCATAAAAACTATTTTCTTTTTAGTTTTAACTGTCCCTTCTCATATAGAAGAAGCACTTAAAGAAGGATTTTTTTCGGTCATTATAGATAATCTTCCAAGACAGCTTAAAAAAGCTGTTTCTAAGAAAATACCTACTCTCTCAATTTCTCCTCGATCAGTTAAACTTCCAATAAGCACGAATAGGCTTGCGTTTAAGCATGCACTCAAAATGAGTATTAAAAGCTAAATCTCGTCTGTTCTTATTATCTTTTTTTGGGTATACTAGCAGCCGTATTGTAACAATTGATCAATCAATAAGGCATACTAGACATGAGTAATAAAAATTTTTATGACGTTTTAGGCGTATCAAAATCTGCAACTAAAGATGAAATCAAAACAGCATACCGTAAACTTGCTATGAAATATCATCCAGATAGAAATCCTGATAACAAAGAAGCCGAAGAAAAATTTAAAGAGGCTGCACAAGCTTACGAAGTACTCTCTGATGATACTAAACGTAAACAATATGATCAATTTGGTCACGAAAATTACAATAACATGGGTTCTGGTGGCGGTGCTCATGGCATGAATATGGATGATATTTTTAGTAACTTTGGTGATATGTTTGGAGATATTTTTGGTGGAGGCAACACACGTCAAAAACAACGCGCAACAGGACCGCGAGCAAAAAAAGGACATGATTTACATAAAGAAATAACTCTTTCTTTAAAAGATGCTTTTTTAGGTAAAAAGGAAGAAATCAGTTTTTATCACTTTTTTAATTGTGAAAACTGCCAATCAAAAGGTGCTCAACCAGGAACTCAAGCACAAAGCTGCAAAACGTGTAAAGGCAATGGACAAATTCATATTCAACAAGGTTTTTTTGCATTTGCACAAACATGTTCTGCATGCAACGGAAACGGATTTACTATTCCTTCACCATGTACAACCTGTAAAGGTCAATCACGCGTACAAAAATATGATAAATTCTCTGTAACTATCCCTGCAGGTATTTACGATGGAGCAGAATTAAGAATAGCTCAAAAAGGTGATGCTGGTATTTATGGTGGACCTTCTGGAGATTTATTCTTAAAAATTATTGTTCAACCTGATAAAAAATTTAAACGAGAACAGGACGATTTAATATGCTCTGTAATGCTTACTTATCCTCAACTTGTTTTAGGTTGTCAAATTGATATCGAAAGTATTGATGGAACTAAAGAAGCACTAAAAATTCCTAAGGGATGCCCTGTTGGCGAACGTATTATTATTCCAGGAAAAGGATTTACTAGACTTCGCAATAAAACTCATGGCAATTTAATAGTAATCACACAATGCTTTATTCCTAAAAAAATTTCTACTCAAGCAAAAGATCTTTTAACCAGTTATTCTGATGCGGTAGGAAATGATGCAAAAGAGGATGAAGGTACCATTATGGGATTTTTTAAGAAATTTTTAGGATAATATTACATTCACATACCTGAGGCAAAAATGCTTAATAAAGGGTTGCTTTTAAAAGAATTTATCAAAAAAAAAGCAACTCTTTTTCCTACTGAAATCTATGATCACCGTAAAGAAAAAGATTTATGGCAAAAGCTTTGTGGTGATACATGTTTTTTAGAATATGCATACAAAGAAAAACTTTTCAGTTCAATAGACTCAACACTTAATAATTCCTATGCTATAGATAAAGCCCCTGAAAAGTATGGTGTTATAGGCGTTGATGGATCACAAATTTATCCCGATAAACATCAAGGAACTGAAGCTTTTTTACTTAATAGCGGCACAGCAACATTGTGGTACGGTTTTACCGACCCTGACAAACAAAGAGCTCTTTTTTCTTCTCAGCCATATTTTTTCTCTGAATATCATTCAACAATAAAAAGCAATGAAAAAGATACTATAGATATCGTTAATGCAAAACGACAAGAACTTGAGCTTGCAACGGGATATACCGAGTATCAAAAAGCCCAAACTGTTCATCCCACTTTACCAACGTTGATATGTATAGATGGACCACTTTTATTTTTTGATAGTACCATGCAGTACGAAATATTAGGATATTTTTTACAAAAACATATCGATTTACTTCTTATGTACGCCCAAGATGCCATACCTCTGATAGGATATATAAGCCTTCCAAAAACTAAAGATCTTGTTGAACTTTTAAAAAAATATGCTGAATTTAAAAATATTTCTTCCTCGTTCACCTCACTTAACGATGCAAATCTCGCTTCATGTTTTTTAAGTCAAGGAACACGTAGTCCTCTTTTTTTAAATAAAAATATAGCGCAACTAATCACACAAAAAACTATTCAACCTTATTTTTGTTATCTTGCAACACGATGGGAAATCGTTCGTATAGAAATGCCCTACTATATAGCCAAAAATCCCACTTTTTTTGAACCTATTTTTGCAATTATTTATGATCAAATAGAAAAAGGATTAGGGTACCCTGTGCCACTTGCAGAAGCACATGAACAAGCTGTTATTACAGGAAATGATCGCAATTTTTTTTATTCTCTTTTAAAACAATTTGGCATTCAAAACAAAAAGAGTATACTCCCATCTGAAAAAGTATTAAAAAAGAAATTTCAAACCATCTAAATAGCGGAAAGGTTTATCATGAAAGCAAAAAAACTCATGATTGCTCTTATGTTAGGATTAATAACAATGGGAGCAGTACAAACAACAAAACCAGTTCTACGGGAAGCAATAGCCGCGGTTTTAGTTTTTAAATATATTATCTCACCTAGCTTAGGTATCGATAAAGATGCTACAAGCAGATCTTATATTCTTAAGAAAGTAAGCCAAATCGCACATAAATATAATCTTTCAGTAGAAGAACTTCTAGATATCTTAGAAAATCTTCAAGCTAAAGATAATGATCAAGAAATTTTTTACTTTTATGCAGAATATTAAACTTTAAAACCATTTTGAAGTGCTTCTAAACTAATAAGCGCACAACGAAGACGTGTTGGCCCAAGTTCAATTTGAATAAGGTTCAAGACGTCTTCTTTTTTTAAAGATGCCACATCGTGCTTGGTTTTTCCCACAGCATACTCTGCGATTATAGATGCTGTAGCTTGACTTATAACGCAACCTTCTGCTATAAAAAAACATTCTAAAATAATTCCATCAGCATTATACATTCCTTGCAGCAAGACACGATCTCCGCACAAAGGATTGTAAACCCCTGATTTAAAATTAGGATTTTCTAAGGTGCCTTTATTACGTGGGTACTTATAATAATCCATTAAACGTTGGTTATAGAGATTTTGATAACTCACATACCACCTTTTATGTTTTTTTCTAATAATTAACAATACATCATACTTATTTTAAGCCATTTTCATGATACTTATTGCACCAATAAATACAACTATGTAATACTATTAATTATAATATTTAAAAGGGGAAATGATGGCAAAGTATAATCTTTTTTTAAGCTTATTAACAATTGTTTTATCTTTATATAGCAGTGTACCTCCATTATCTCCAACATTTCCAGGAAAATACTCTCCTCGTCCAGCAAAAAAAGTAACAGCTGCTATAACAGCTTGCGACTCAACTTCAAGTAAAGGATTAGAGGCAGCTTTTAATGGATTAACTATTAAAGAATTAAAAAGTATACACGAACAAGAAACAATGTCTAAGGAAGGCATAAAAAAATAATTCTATTATCATAATGGGGGCAACATGATGAAAAAATATATACTCATAGTAGCTATAGGTAGTGCAACATTAATATCTTCAGATAATCAAATAATAGCTTTACATTCACTAAAAAATCTCAGACGTACTCAATCTGCCCCTGCATTAATTCAATTTTCTCATTTCCCTTTTACAGAAAATATAAATCCAACAGAAATAAATGAAGTAGTCATGTCACCTGTTACCATTTCTAATAGAGGTACACAAGGACATTCATGTCATCTTAGCACAGTTAAAACAGCGATTATAGTTCATCAAAAACTTGATGAACTTGAAGAAATACATACTACATCAGACAAAAATTTCTTTTCTTTTAAATTTGCAGGATGCGCAACAGCAACGTTGACAGGAGCTTATTATATCTATAAAACAAAAAACCATGTTCGACAAAAATTTAATATTGATATTCCTTTAGCTCCGATTGTTATTGCAGCCTGCACCATAGGTACAATTGCTTATATAAGAAACTGGCTTAATAAAGATGCATTTAAAGCACTTGATCATATTGATGAAGCACAAGAACATTACAATAATACGATACAAGAACTTAAAGTAATTCATAATCGATTAAAATTAATAGAAGAAACTAATAAAACGTTGTGGCAAAGACTAGCGCCTTGCGAAAAAACTATGGAAGAAATAATAAAAAATATCCAAAATATCAAAGCATTAAGCTCAGATCATACTAATCTTGCAGAAATTTCTTCACTAACTATTCAACTATGCAAGATGAATGCACGTCGCCTTAATGATTTAGTATATCGGTGTATTCCTTCTAGTGAACAAAACAATTATTTAATAAATTTTTCAGATGAATCAATTGCACAAGCAGAAAGTTCTGAATCAAACGAAGAACACCAACTTATGGCAATAGTAGAAACACACACTACACAAGAATCACTAACTCAAGCCCGTCAAGCTGCTTTAAATCAGTATCGTACAAAACATCCATTAAAAGCAGCGCTATTAAATATTACAGAATACGGAAAAATCCCTCTAGAATGGCGTCAAAAGCATTTTCCAGATCTTGAGCAAGGAGTTTCTGATGCGGATTAAAATTATGCTTAAAAAGCCCTTAAAATCAGCGTTTTTGCATTTTTTGATGATTTTGATACGATCAGATCGGTGGTTTACAAAAACCACACAATTTAGGGGTTTGTATTATAAAGGGTGTTTATGTCGTTATTAAATCTTTTTCGCCAATCTAATAAAGTAATTATTGCGGTTGGACTTTGTATCTTTGGAATTTATCCAATTGTATGTGATGAAAATGCTTTTATAACAATAGAAGAAACAATACCTTCTATTGCTCAAGACAAAAAAGTAATTGTTTTTGACCTTGGAGATGTGCTTATAACAACCAGTAAAAAAATAGCTTTTGATCATATAGGCCTAAAAAAAATAAGCATGTATTTACTACTTGATCACAGAACTCCAGAAAGTACCCCAGCAGTCCTTTACGCTTTACTTAATAAAGTAAGAGGTGGCAGAACAAACAATACTATTTGCGATCCTTATGGAAATATTTTACCTGATATTTTTTGCGAAGCTTTAATAGGAAAACGAGCAGAACATGAATGTCTTACTGAAGTTCTTAAAATTATTGAACAACATAAAAAACATTTTTGTAGTAAAAGAGAACAAAAAATAGCACGTATTTTAGCTCATTTTATGTTTGATGCTCAAACACTTTGTAATTTACAAATCTTAAATCATGATGCGCTTCATTTGCTCAGAGATTGTGTTCATAGAGGACATCATGTTTTTCTTTTTTCTAATTTTTCACCAAGAGCATTTGATCTTGTAAAAAGAAAATTTCCAGAAATTTTTAGTATTATTCCAGAAAGTAACATTATTGTTTCTGGGTATACAGGCCATGCAAAACCACATCCTACAGCATATGAACTCTTAATAGAACGACTTAAAGCTCTTGGTATAAAACCTGAACAAAACAATGTTTTCTTTTTAGATGATCAACAAGAAAATATTGCCGCAGCTTTAGCTTATGGAATTATAGGTGTTCACTATAATGAACATAAACATGCTTATAGAACATTAACTTCTTATTGTGTTATATAGTAGATATTAGCTCTTTTAAAGCTTTTATTAAAACATCAATTTCTTCATATGAATTATAAAGATAAAATGAAACACGAACAGTTGCCTGTATATGCAAAGCCTTCATTAGCGGTTGCGCACAATGGTGCCCTGCTCTTACGCAAATGCCCCATGTATCTAAAAATGCTGCAACATCATGAGCATGTATTCCATCTACTGTAAAACTCACTAAATGGCCTGAATGATAAAGAAGATCTTTATTACCAACTACTTTTATTATTGGTACTTCTTTAATTGCATCAAGAAAATATATCACAAGATCACGAATATGAGCCTGAACTGATTCCATTCCTATACAACGCAGATAATTAACCGCAACTCCTAAACCTATAACTTCAGCAATTGGCGGGGTACCCGGTTCATAACAACTAGGAGGATTATTTAAAATGGTACCTTCTTGCGTAACTTCCGTAACTGCTCCGCCACCATAAATAGGCATTTTAAAAATATTTTGTACACGGCGATTGATATATAAAACTCCAGCCCCTGTAGGCCCACCCATTTTATGACCAGAAAATGCATAAAAATCTACATTTAAATCCAAAAGATTAACTGGTTCGTACCCAACAGCTTGAGCACCATCAACAACTGTAATCGCGCCCATTTGATGCGCATAATCTATAATCTTTTTAAAAGGAGCATATGCAGTACCAATAACATTTGATCGATGCGTTAATGCAACTATCTTGGTCTTTTTAGAAATATAATGTTCTAAATGCAAGCAATCTAAAATTGCTTCTTGATTTAATGGAATAACTTTAAAAATAGCTCCAGTGCGAAGAGCAAGTTGTTGCCAAGGAACAAAATTAGAATGATGTTCAAGAATAGTAACTACAATTTCATCGCCAGGTTTTAAAATATGTTCAAGACCTAATGCAACTTTATTAAGTCCATCAGTAGTTCCTGAAGTAAAAATTACTTCATTAGTATACCCTGCATTAATAAACTGCTGCACTAAAGATCGTGTATGCTCATATTCAACAGTAGCTCTTTCACTAATACCATAAATAGCACGGTGTACCGGCGCATTATACCCAACATAGTAGTCACGCATAACATCAATAGCTTGATTTAATCGCTGTGTTGTAGCGGCATTATCAAAGTAAATTAAAGGAAGATCTACTCTACCTATAAGGTGAGGAAAATGTTTTTTGTAGGTACTCATAAAACCCTCCATGTAGCACAACCAATTAAAACAGTGCCAATGATACAGCCTTCTTTTAAAAGCGCAACCACAACCTTATTTTTAAAACTATTTAAGCTTAACTTAACAAACCTACAAATTTATTTATTCTATTAGAAAATACAATATGGCATTAGTAAAAAAATAAACTATTAAAGAAGAAATCCTTTTATTATCAAATTTTTAGCTGCAAAAGATTCTATGCCTCTTGTAGCTAAACAAAAAAGTTCTTCTTGCGTAACTGTTGCTAAAGCACTAGCATGTCCACACCTAACCTGATCAGAGAGAATCTGTAAATTAGGAATAGAGTTTGCAGAACTTTTTTTGCCCATTAAAAGAACTTTATCTGATTGAAATGCTTTAACATCCTGTATATTTTCTGCAATAAAGATAGTGCCTCTATAAGAATAGGTACTTTGATCTAATACTACTGATTTAAAATCAATAGAACTATCAGTTTTTCTACCTTCGTGCTGCTGCAAAGTTGTAATACAACATTTTGCGGCTTCTTTTGCTATAATTCTTGCACAAGAATTCACTACTGCCCCTGATTCTTTTAAAATAAAACGATATTCTCCTTTAATGTTATAAACAGTATCTACCATTAATGAATGTTCAAGTTGTGCGTTTGATTCCATGATGACAGTAAGTAGAAATTCACCCGTACAATTTTTTTTATAATCCTGCTTTAATATTAAAAAGGAATAAGGCTCCATAAAAATAATAATCTCTTTATATCCATAAAGCTCATCTAACATAAGGTCTAAAGATTTATTTTTATTAACAGTAATAGTTTGAGATAGCTTACAATCTGTAATCATCCAATTGACCCTTCCATTTCATGAGCAATAAGACGGTTAATTTCAACCGCATATTCCATAGGAAGTTCTTTTACAAAAACATCAATAAAACCATTAATAATAAGTGCTTGTGCAACTGATTCTGAAATACCTCGGGTTGCAAGATAAAACAACTGCTCTTCACTTACCTTACCAACAGAAGCTTCATGCCCTATATCAACTCTCTCTTCAGCACTTTTAATAGTTGGATAGGTATCTGAACGAGATTTTGCATCAAGTAATAAAGCATCACATTGAACCCGAGCTTTAACTTGTTTGGCTCCTTTAAGGACTTTTAAAAGTCCTCTATATGTTGCTATCCCACCATCTTTACTAATCGATTTTGCAATAATATGTGAGCGAGTATTTTTGGCACAATGAATAATTTTTGCACCAGTATCTTGTATTTGATCTTTACCAGCAACAGCTATTGATATAATTTGCCCTTGAGCACCTTCTTCTTGCAAAATAATTGCAGGATACTTCATCGTCACTTTTGAGCCAAAATTACCATCTACCCATTCAACAATTGCATCTTTTTTTGCTACAGCTCTTTTAGTGACAAGATTATACACATTTGATGACCAATTTTGGATGGTAGTATAACGTACACGTGATTGTTGATGAGCAATAATTTCTACTACCGCACTATGTAGTGAATGAGAACGGTACACTGGTGCACTACAACCTTCAACATAATGAATAAACGAACCAGGTTCGGCAATAATAAGCGTTCTTTCAAATTGGCCTAATTGCGCCTGGTTAATTCTAAAATATGCTTGTAGCGGCAAAGAAATGTGTACGCCTGAAGGTACATAAACAAAACTTCCACCACTCCACACGGCGCTATTAAGAGCTGCAAATTTATTATCATGCGCAGGAACAATGGTAGAAAAATATTGTTTAACAATAGCAGGATGCTGATGCAAGGCTGTTTCTATATCAGAAAATATAACACCTTGATCTGCCCACTCTTTTTTAAGGCTTTTATAAACCATCTCTGATTCATACTGAGCACCAACACCAGCAAGCATTGTTTGTTCAGCTTCAATAATACCTAATGCATCAAATGTTTTTTTAATAGCATCAGGAACATCCTGCCATGAACGTTCTGCTGCCTGAGCTGGCTTTATATAATAATAAATGTCCTGATGATCAAGTTCAGAAAGATCAGCACCCCAGGTAGGAATTGGCTTATTTTCAAAAATTTCTAAAGCCTTAAGACGAAAATCGGTCATCCATCCTGGTTCATTTTTTTGCTGAGAAATGTTTATAACAACATTTCGATTAAGACCTTTTTGCTTATTCATTAAATACCTATTACTGATTCATATCCATGTTGCTGGACAGAATGAACAAGTTCTCTTCCTCCAGATGTAACTAATGTTCCATTTTTTATAACAACAACTGAATCCACAGGAAAATTTTGATAAGAAAACCCATAATGTGTTACAAGAATCATTATGCTATGCGGCACCTGCTGCCTAAACCATACTAGTGCTTGAGTTACAATTTTTAATGCATCACTATCAAGACCAGAATCTATTTCATCAAGAAGCACTACAGAAGGTTGCAACACTAACATCTGAAATATTTCTGAACGTTTACGTTCTCCACCAGAAAGACCTTCATTAACTCCTCTATCAAGAAATGCTTCATCAAACGCAACCACTTCTAAAGCACTTTTAATTCGCTCATAAAGCAACTCAAATGAATGTTCTGGATACAAAAACCTCCATGATTCTTTAAGCAAAGTGCGCAAAGTAACACCTGGAATCTCTTGTGGATATTGCATGCTTAAAAACAATCCTTTTTGAGCTCTTTTTTCTGGGGCTAATGTTGTTATATCTTCATTATGCAACATAATAATACCATCAACATGATATAAAGGATTCCCTGCTAATGCATATAATAAGGAACTTTTTCCTGATCCATTAGGTCCCATCAAAAAGTAAGTTTTTCCATCTTCAGCCTTAAAAGAAAAATCAGAAACAACTTTTTTTTGATCAATTAAAACTGTAATATTATATAAATGTAACACGTTCCACCACTTCTTGAAAAAACAAATCTCCAAAAAGAATAGCAAACGACTCAACTTTGTCTACCTTACTAGATATAAAAAAAGCAGCACTTTAAAAGCACTGCTTTAAAAATATAGTAGTCTTAAAAAATTTTTATCCAACCTTAAGACCTACCAGAAAACCAATACCAAAAGTACCAGTCATCATAGCATTAAGCTTAATCCATTCAATTACTCCTTGCATTCTTGATGAAACTTCCTCTTGTAATGGCTTTGTTCCAACAAGTGCTTGTACAGAATTCCAATCAATATGAACAAAATTAAAGTAATCTAAAATCATAATACTAATTGTGCCAACTATTAAGGCAATAAAAACCATTTTTGAGTAGCGTTTAAAAAGAAAACCAGCAAGTATACCTAATGCAAAGCCAATTCCAACTTCAAGCCAATCTACCTGCATTTCTTTTAAAGCTTGCCATGCACCATGTATATCAAAATTTTTAATATGATCTACAACACTCATTTGTACTGTTTCAATTGATTGAGCCATCACACTTCCCCTTTTTTAAAAATCTTAAAAGATGTTTTAAATGTATATTTTTTTAGATAAAAATTTCAAGAATTACCTAAAAAAAAGGGAGCAGTATGACCGCTCCCAATAAATTGAAATCCTAAAAATTTTTTAGAGAACTAAACCTCTAAGTGCTTTTCCAGGCTTGAATTTAGGAACCATTTTCCCAGGGATTTGCATTTTTTTACCTGTTGATGGGTTAATACCTACTCTGCTTTTACGTTTAATAACTTGGAAAGTTCCAAAACCGGTAAGAACAACGTTCTTCTTGTGCTTTAATGCACCACCAACGCTTGCTACAAACGCTTCAAGGCATTCTTTGCATGTTGCCTTAGGGAGTTTGGTAATTTTAGCCATGCTTTCAACTAATGTTGCCTTGTTCATAATTTTTCCTTTTACAAACTTAATTACTTATTTTTTACCCTTGGCAAACAAAACTAGTACTAAAATCGTAACCTATTAAAGAACTAATTTTTGTCAAGCCTTATTTACGATAAAAGATAATTTTTTTTATTTAACTCTTGATAGTGATAAAAAAAATAGCGTTGAAACCTGCGTTTGCAACGCTATAATTTATGTGAAAGTATTGGTGCCGAGAGCCGGACTCGAACCGGCACAGGCAAAAGCCCGAAGGATTTTAAGTCCTTTGCGTCTACCTATTCCGCCATCCCGGCATCCATAACTTTTAAGTGGAGGCGGCACCCGGATTCGAACCGGGGGTCAGGGTTTTGCAGACCCATGCCTTACCACTTGGCTATGCCGCCTTTTGAGTATGACTATTTATCAACTCATGCAACTGTTCAGTAGTAATATTCTTTATAGTACCATGATCAACAGCATCTGCAAGTGGTTTATTTTCTTGTGTTAAGTAAGGAGCTTGTGCAGGTCCTTCAACTGGCAACTGTGCTTGTACCCAACCAGCCATACCTGCCTCATATGCTTGAGCATTTACATATCCAGCTTCCACTAATTGCTTACATACAGCTGCGCTTGCAGTGCATGAATAATTTGCACAGTAAACAACTACTGGTGTTTCTTTTGACCAACCTTCTTTTTCAGCTGTAGCAATTACATCAGCCATAGGTACGTGAATAGATCCTGGAATATGACAATCATCATAATATTCCTTATCTAAGACGTTTACCACAAGCAATGTTGGTGCTTCTTTCTTTTTACCAGAATCAAAACAACCTGGTAACAAAGCAAGAGCAGTCATAAGACCAAAAATTTTTTTCGCTTCTTGTTTCAACATAAATAACTCCTTCTAAGTCGTAATCAAGATGGGCTTATCGTATCAAAAGATAAGCTTTCTGCAACTATTTTTTATGTATTTTTTATTTATGAAACAAACTGCATACAACGGGACCATCTAAAGCGGGTAAAAAATTCAATAGGATGTTTTAATAAATCAATAATTAACCAGTCACTTTGCGCATCAAAAGAAAAAATTCTAAATAAAATTCTTCCATGAATAAAATTACCATTAAGAGTTCCAAACATACGTGAATCACCGCTACCTAAACGGTTATCACCCATAACCCAATATTCATCAATACCATCTTTGGCTTTAGATTTAAGATGTACATCAAACACATCTGATCCTCCATGCGTTAATGGAGTACCTGCAATTCTTTCTGTTTCTATACCATTATCTCTAAAAATTCTTTGAACTCTACGTACCTGCGCTTCATCCATACGATAAAAAGGCTGATCACTAAATGAAAAATCAGGATCATAACTACGAGGAGACCATTCTAATGTTACAGGAACTAAAGGAAATCTATTAACATATGGTTCATCAAGCCTTTCGCCATTAACATAAATAACTGGATGCCCTTCTTCAACTTTTCCCTCTATGTGTTCTCCAGGAAGACCAATAACACGTTTGGTCCAATTTTCAGGCCCCCACACATAATGTTGCCACCAATTAATCAGTGCATTATCAGAATACTCAAATAGTGGTGAATTAAAGGCTATAATTTCTCCACGCATTGGTTTTCTTATAAAAGCAAAAGTAAATTTATCAGAAACAAATCGTTCTCCGCGAAGCAATGTTGTTTCCATAGACCCTGTAGGAACTTCATACAACCCATAAAAAAAAGTTCTAATTAAAAATGCAAGTGGAATAATCACTACAAAAGCTTGTACATATTCCATAAAGGTTGATTTTGGTCTATTCCACCAACGTCTAAGATTTTTAATACTTTCCATAAATACTCCTTATTTTCCATAAAAATTAATTCATCTTTTTTATAATGGCAATACAGACATTGGATCTATATGCCTTCCAAATGCGCATACTTCAAAATGCAAATGTGAAGGATCACGTCCTTTTCTTCGAGCTACAAAACCAGTTGAACCTACATCAGCTATATGTTCCCCACGTGAAACCTTTTGCCCTACTTTAACACGTCGTCTATGAAGATGAAAGTACCGTGTCTTATATTTTCTATTATGAGCTATAACAATATAATTTCCCATACCATTATGAAACCCTGATTCTAAAACAATCCCTGATGCTGGCGCTTTAACAGGAACGCCTCTTACTGCAGCCATATCAATACCGTAATGAAACTTCCAAGGTCTTCCTTTTATTTTACGAGGACCAAATGGGGAACTAATATAAAATTCTGATTTATCAATAGGCAAAGCAAATGCAAAATCTGTTTCTTTAACAGTAGGTTGCATACGTAAAGAACGCACTCTACATGAAGCACCTGCAATACTAGAACCACGTTTTTTGATAAGAGGTCGCTTTTGTTTTTTAACACCTTCATGGGTATGTTCTAACACAGGTGCACCTACAAGAGAAGCTACTGCTTTTTCTAAATGATGATGTTTTGCAAATTCAATAGAATGAGTAATTAAATATTCATTGTCTCTATTAACAACTTTAAATGGAATTGTTTCTTGATCACTAGAAACAATAGCTGTTAAAGGCACTTCCCGTGGCCAACCATAGTAACCAGGAACATCATATATTATTTTTTTTTTTTGCTCAGGAGTGATTACTGAAGATAATTCTTTTGTTTTTTCATGAAGAACACGCCTTAAAACAGATGTGCACACCTTATAATCTTCTTTTACTTCAGCAAGTTCTGCAACTACATTCTTTAAATAATATGCATGACTTATTAATAATCCAGCTATGCATACCATAACACCAAAAATCCATGCCATGCACCAATGCTGTAAAGAAGATTTATAAGCAAAAAAATTCGCTACCACCTTTTTCATCAAATTAGACGCCTATTAATTATACACAACTCATTACACTACATTAACTTTTTAAAGATTTTACAAGAAGATAATTCTACCCACCCTCGTGTATTTTCGGAACTTACTTTATACCATCCTGAAAATTCCTGCAAAATTTCTATCTGCTTTCCTTGCTTAAATGATCCTACAACAGCGTAAGAATTTTGTGGACCAACATAAACAGATACTTCGTCTTGCGTAACTATGGCATACCGTTTACTAGAATACACGGTGTATAATGAGATTATTCCACCACACACAAGATGAATAGAACATAAAAGAATCATTTTTTTAAAAGATATGTTTATTTTTTTTAAAAAATATAAAAGATACACAATCATCAATAATAAAAATATGAGCTGTACTATAATAAGCGGAATTATTCTTTGCATATATAAAAATAAAAGATACAAAAATCCATCTTGCTGATTATCATTTATAGCTAACAATTTTGTAAGATCTTTATTAATTTTTGGCAACAAAAAAACTGATGCGTATTCTTGCGCTGTACGTAAAGTATACAGCGCATCTGCTTTTTTATTTGCTTTTTCAAAGCATAATGCAGAAATTTTATACCACTGTGTTGAACGTAATCCTTCGGGAATAGCCATTAACAAGTTTAATGATTTTTCAATTTCATTATTATTAAGTGCCTGAACCGCTTCTTTAAAAGAATTATCTACATTTAAATCTTGGGCACATACTATATGCGATACCATCATACAAAATATGATATACAATAATTTTTTGTTCATAAAATCTTCTCCCATTCATCAAGCCATAACGATGCCTGGTTAAAAAGTTTAATGTCTTTTTCTCCCACGCGATGCGGCACAAAAGCTAATTCAGTAAGATAGGCAAAATGAATACGCCATGCTATAATCTTTTCTTCTGGAAGTGCATGCATACGTAAAAAATCTTCTATCTTCTGTTCAGATAACTCATAACTATGTACGCGCAATCGTGATGAAAATAACTCTCTATAAATATGATATAATTGCCCGACATATCCTTTACTGCGTGCTTTATAAAACAAAGAACGCGCTATTTTAAATGCATTTTTATAGCGAATTTCAGGAGCATTTTTAAATTGATAAAGTTGGTACCTACCAATACCAATCACAGCTGATATTATTATTAATAATAGTAACACAATTGACCAAAAAATTTTCCATGGAATAAATATCCACTGTTTCCATCTATAAGAACTATAAATGTCTTGATCCTTATAATTTCCTAAACTTTCTGTAATATCGTCTTGTTCTTTATTATCAACAGATTCATACATTTGCTTAGGTGTACCAGGTGTAATAGTAAGAGTGGCTGGCTCAGCAACTACTGTTTTGTATACTTTCTCTTCTCTATCAAAAAAAACATACTGTTGCGCTGGAATTGTATACTCACCGGGTCTTAAACCCTGAATCACATACTCAAAAACTTTTTTTGAAGAATTTTTATCAAAATGGCTATTAGATTCATAAGATGTAAGACCATCTGTAAGATGTATAATAGGATGACTTAATTGATCAAAATTGCCTTTTCCTTCAAGTTCAAGCTTATACACTAATCCTTCACCTTGCGCAGCAGATTGATTATTAAGCGATGATTTTAAAGCTGTAAAAACACCTACTGCTTTTACAAGGGGAACATGTTCTGGCAAAGGTATAACAGATAGTGAAACAGCATTAGAACTTATACGTTCTTTATTATGCATTCCTCCAAAAAAATTTTCCATCAAACTAAACATATCTGCCATACTACTATGAGTCATCTTAGCACTGTAAACAGCTTCGATAGGCGCAATAACTGCTTGCCCTGATTCTTTTGGATAAACAATTGTCTTCCATTCTGTAGTACGATATTTTTTACCTTTATATATATCAGATGAATGAGTTGGACCTGTTAAATCTTGTGCGGTAAAATAAGTATCAAAATCTGGTTTTGAAATACCTTCTAATGCTATATCACTGTGTGTCTGATAAAAACGAATAGTAACTATAACAGGCTCTCCAACATACACTTCTTGCCTATCTACTTCTATTTTTAAAAAGGCTTGAACATCTTCAGCTTCATCTTCTTGTTGTTGCATATTCGCAACAACATCAACAGTAACTGTATCAGAAGCAATTTGTTGCCCATTGTAACTAATGGTTGCAGGACCAAATGAATGATTCCCAATTTTTTGAGCTTTAACTACTGCTGTTAATTGTTCAGTTACTGTAGTTTTCCCATTCATTGATCTCATTTGAGTGCCAGTTTGAGTATGTAACTGCGTTACACTTCCTAACCCTTTAATCACTGGTTGAACCGATAAACGCTTATCACTGGTTACGGTTGCTTGAACCATAAAAGGAACTCCTACACCAACTTCTTGAATTACATTACCTTTTTGATCAAGCACTTCTAACAAAACAGTTGGAAGATCAGCATATAATGAAGGTATTAAGAATAATACACCTATTAACCAAACCGTTACTATTCTACCAATTTTTTTGTCCATGATTACGTGGCATTCCCTGATTTATAATCTGTTTAAACAAACGTTTTGACGCTTTTTCTTCTTCTGATTCAACATATTTAAAAAGTTGATTAACAGGATCTTTAAGATCTTCCTGTGATTCTTGACCTTCTACTAAGTCAGCTTGTAAAGGCTGAGCCTTTTGAGTAGTTGTTTGTTGTTGTTTTTCTGCCTTTGTAGTACCATTTGCACCATCTTGTTGTTGATTTTGAGAATTTTTTAACGAAGGATCTTTCTGATGCTCCTGCTTATCGGTGGAGGATTGCTGACCATAGGACTTCTCTTGGGAATTCAAAGCATTATTTTTACCGGAATCGCTTACTCCTTGATTACTATTTTCTTTGGAACGCTTTTGATTACTTTGATCTTTTTGGCTCTCTTGTTGAGCTTCTTGTTTTTGTGGTTCTTGTTGATCCCCTCGTTGTTCTTTTTGGGAGTTCTGGGATCCATTTTTGGACTCATCTACTTGATGCTCTTTGCCTGATTGTGAACTATCGGGCTGATCTGATTGATCTTTATTTTTATTATCTTCATTCTTTTGATTATTATCTTGTTTTTCAAAATCATTTTGAGGTGATTGTTGATCATTCTTATTCTGCTTTTCTTTATTCTGTGATTGTTGGTTTTTATTTTGTTGTTGAGGATTATCACAAGACTGATTATTTTGCTCATCTTTTTTCTGCTGTTCTTGTTGTTTTTGCTCTTCCTCCTTCTTTTTAAGCAACTTTTCTACCACTTTTTTATTATGAAGCGCTTTTTCATGCGTAGGATTATGTTCTAAAATTGCACCATACTGCTCTAAAGCTTTTTGCAATTCACCTAACTTAACATAACTGTTACCGCTATTAAAAAGAGCCTGTTCTTTAAATTCGCGATCTTTCGCATAGTGAACAGCAGAATCAAAATAAGCAGAAGCTTCTTTGTAATTACCTAATTTATAAGCACTGCTTCCAAGATTAAAAAGTAATTGCCCATCAGTATGATTATCTATCAATAAATCAGCAAGCATTGTTTGAGATTCTTTATAATCACCATTTTTATAAGCATTAATAGCTTTATGCTCTTGCATAAAAGCATTTAAAAAGGATGAATGCAACAAACAATATACACTCATAAAAATTATTATTTTTTTATAGTTCATAACAACCATTCCAATAATAATGCACAAAAAGAAAGCGCTAAAACATAAGGATATCGCTCTTCTTCTGTAGAAATTTCTTTATCTTCAAATTTTTCTTTTTCAAATTTTTCAACATCCACTATTAATGATTTTAAATCATCATCAGATTGCGTTGGAGTAATATACTTTCCACCACACTCGCGTGAAAGAGCTTGTAAAATGCCTTCATTAAGACAAGACATAATTACGTTACCTTGTTCATTTTTTTCATATCCTACCGATTCCCCTTTTTCATTAATAACCGGAACAGGAGCTCCTTGCTGCGTACCAACACCATACGTAAAAATATGAAGGCCCATATCTTTTGCCTGCTCTTTAACTCCAGAAAGATTGCTTGAAAAATCTTCTCCATCAGTAAAAAGAACTAAAATTTTATGCGCCGATCCTTGACTATTTTTCATAACAGCCATTGTTTTTAAAAGAGCCTGATCTAATGCTGTTGTTCCTGACGAAATTGTTTCAACATCAACTTGATCTAAAAATAAACTAAAGGTTGCTGTATCCCGAGTTAAAGGACACTGAACTACTGCAGATCCAGAAAATACTAAAAGTCCTACTCGTTCTGCTGCTAATAATTGCAACAATCGTTTAATTTTAGCTTTTGCAAAAGCTAAACGGTGTGGTTTTATATCTGCTGCCAACATCGATCGAGAAATATCAAGTGCAACAAAAAGTTCTCTTCCTTCTTGTTCAATCACTTCTTCTTTTTGTCCCCATTGAGGTTGCAACAATCCTACAAATAATCCACATAAAGCAACTACCCATAATAACGATTTTATACGCTGCCGTACTACTGAAAAATTTTTCAGTAGTAATGATTCCCACTTTAAACCAGTTAGCATAGTCACTAAATTTTTACGTTTTTTAAATAATCTATACACAAAAAAACAACATAATGCGCATAAAAAAAACCAATAAATATTTTGAAAGCAAGCAAAAGTTACGCCAAAGATATGTTTTTTCATAATCCAAACCAAATCGATGAAAGAAGAAACAACTCAACTATAGCTATCATTATAATGATCCATAAAAATGGCATAAAAATATCAAAATATTTTTTATACACATCTGTTTCGTACGTTGTTTTTTCTAATTGATCAATAGTGTTATAAATAGTATTTAAATCATCTTGATTTTTTGCCTGAAAATAACGTCCTCCAGTTTCTTTAGCTAACGTATTTAAAAGCTGATGATTGACTGATACTCCCATCTGATGAATACCACCAAACTGATCTTTTTGAAGTCCCCCATAATCTCCACCAATACCTATAGTATAAATTTTAATACCATACTGCTTTGCAAGCTCTAATGCATAAGAAGGATTAATATCTTCAGGACTTGGAGATCCATCAGTAAGAAGAATAATGATTTTTGTTTTTGAATCAGATTTACGCAGTCTATTAATAGATGTAATAAGACCTTTTACAAGAACTGTACCATCAGGATCAATAATGCCCAACTCAGTCTCTTTAATTAAAGATTCGACCATCTTTTTATCTAATGTTAAAGGACAACGCGATACTGCTTCAACACCAAATAATACTAATCCAATTGGATCATCATCACGTTTTTTTATAAATTTAATAGCTTCTTCTTTAGCAATTTCTATTCTTGTTCTTTGATCATGCGGATCATCAAACCAACTCATACTTCCAGAAACATCAAGCGCTAAAATAATATCTATGCCTTCTACTGCTACTTTTGAATGTTTATCAACTAGTTGAGGACGGGCAATAAGAAATAATAAAACGATTAACGTTATAAATCGTATACCAAAAAGTATTTTTTTACGTTGAGAGTAAATACCAAAACCATCATTAACAATAACAGCTGTTAACGGATAACTATAAACGGGATTTTTATAATAAAAGAGTTTGTACCATACAGCTGCTATAAGCAGAGGTAATCCCACATACAAAATCCACGGATATGCAAATTGTACTAACCATTCCATGACTTTACCTTTGGAACAAATTTTTTTACATTTTAAGCTTTAACTATACTTAAAAAAGATTCAACGGAAAAGTCTTAATTTTATAAAATGTGAAATTAATTTAATTAAAAGTCTATATAAGGATTTATACTTTTTTCTATTTTACGCTTATTTAATATGCCTTTACTTGCATGTTTTGACTATTTGAATTTTTTTATTATAAGATAAATAAGAATAGCTTACAAAAATCACATCTGAATATTAGCTTAAATTTGAAAAACTATCGTTTATTCTGTACAGTGGCTCTTTAACATATTAAAGGTACTAAAAACTATGAAAAAACTGATCATTGTCGAATCTCCCGCAAAAATCAAAACAATCAAAAAGTTTTTGGGCGCTGATTATACTATTATGTCCACCATGGGACATATAAAAGATCTGCCTTCAAAAACTATGGGAGTTACGCGTGATCCTATTAATATTGAATATACTGTCATAGAAAATAAACAAAAAACTATTACTGATCTTTGCAAAGCCGCAAGCACCTCTGACGAAGTATATCTTGCTCCAGACCCTGACCGTGAAGGAGAAATCATAGCCTGGCATATTGCAGAAGAAATTAAAAAAGTATTTAAGAAAAAAGGTGGACTTCATAGAATCAGTTTTAATGAAATTACAAAAACTGCAGTAAAAGAAGCACTTGAAAATCCACGTACAGTGGATATGCAAAAGGTTGCTGCACAACAAGCTCGTCGGGTTTTAGATAGATGGGTTGGATACGAAGTATCTCCTATTTTATGGAAACGCCTTACCAAAGGTCTTTCTGCAGGTCGCGTACAATCTGTTGCATTAAAGTTTATTTGTGAGCGTGAAATAGCGATCAGAAATTTTATAACAGAAGAATATTGGTCAATTAATGGTACCTTTACCAATAAAACAGGTTCTCTTGTTGCAGCACTAACACATATCAACAGTAAAAAAGCTGAACTAAAAAACAAAGAACAAGTTGATGCTATTCTAGAAGAACTCAAAAAGGGTTCATTTGTTATTACACAAATTACTGATAAAGAACGTTCTAAAAATCCACTTCCTCCTTTTATGACCAGTAGTTTACAACAGGCAGCCTATAATCAATTAGGATTTTCTGTTGATCGTACTATGAAAATTGCACAAGATCTTTATGAAGGTGTTCCTTTAAGTGATGGATCTCCTACAGCATTAATTACGTATATGCGTACCGATTCTTTGCGTATTGCAGATTCAGCACTTGATCAAACACGTTCATTTATTGATGCTCAATTTGGTAAAAAATATTTACCAAAATCTGCTAACGTTTTTGAAAAAAAATCAAAAGCAAAAGCCCAAGATGCGCACGAAGCTGTTCGACCTGTTGATGTTTCTATAACTCCAGAATCAATAAAAGCATACGTTACTCCTGAGCAAGCAAAATTATATGATCTTATTTGGCGTCGATTTGTAGCATGCCAGATGACGTCTGCACTCTATGCACAAAGACAAGTAGTGATTGATGATAAAAAACATACTTTTAAAGCAACAGGTTCAACATTACTTTTTGACGGTTTTTTAAAAGTCTATGAAGTAGAAGAAGAAGACGAAAAAGAAGAAAACACCAAGATTCCAGAAGGAATTAAAGAACAAGATCCTACTTCTTTAAAAAAAATCGATCCAAAGCAACATTTTACCCAACCACCTCCACGTTACAGTGAAGCATCGTTAGTTAAAGAACTTGAAAAAGAAGGTATTGGTCGTCCTTCTACTTATGCAGCAATCATGAATACCATCAGAGCTCGTGCATACACCACTTTAGAAAAGAAACGCTTTGTTCCTACAGAACTTGGTATGGCTGTTACCAATCTTTTAAAGGAAAATCTTTCTAATATTATGGATACAAAATTTACCGCCCATATGGAAGAAGACCTTGATAGAATAGCAGCAGGAGAACTTGAACGAGATAGACTACTTAATGATTTTTATAAAAAATTTGAAACTGATTTAACCGCATTTAAAGGCGAAACAGGAAAAGCAGCTCAAGCAACTGATATAATATGCCCAGAATGCAAAGAACATAAACTTGCTATTCGTTTTGGCAAATCTGGTGAATTTATTGGGTGCTTAGGATACCCAGAATGTAATTTTACCAGCAACTTTTCTCGTAATTCAGAAACTGGTGTTTTAGAACTTGTAGAAAAAGAAAAACCAACAGAACTTACTATGCCCTGTCCACAATGTAAAAAACCACTGCGTGAAATGATGGGTAAATTTGGTAAATTTATTTCATGCTCTGGATATCCTGAATGTAAATATATCCATCAAAATAAAGCTTCATTTAAATGCCCAGAAGACAAAGGTGACATTATTGAACGCAAATGGCGTGGCGGAACCTTTTGGGGTTGTGGAAACTATCCAAAATGTAAATATGCTTTATTTGGTGATATAGAAGAAACACCTTGCCCACAATGCAAAGCGCCAGCTCTTATCAAAAAAGCTCTTCCGTCAGGAGAAGTTATTTTAGAATGTGGCGACAAAAAATGTGGTTACTCTTCTAAAAATTAGAAGAATACCTTGGCCCAGGACACGAACAAATCAAATTTCGCATAATATATATCAATTTTAATCTATCTCCTATAAAAGGATGTGTTTCAATGCAGTGAGCACTGCTTATTTCTTTTAAGAAATATTGCTTTATAAAATAAAAGTCATTTTTATTCACTTTATAACAACTCTCAAAAGCATATAAATCACATAAAAACTCACTGATATGACCCAATAGAGAAATTTTATAATCCCTTACATTCAAAATACTATTACTATATGAATCTTTTATATGAAAGTATTCGTGCATTAAAAGATAAAATTTTGTTTCAATATTTTCTTCATCTAAGATTTTTTTTGAAATCCCAATTAATCCCAATTTATCATTAAATCTTTTTGACTCCACTTTATCTGAGAGGTAAAAATATACTTTACGATCATTATTAACAAATGTTTCTAAAAAATACGAGTATAAAAGTCCTTCAGAATCTGAATCTGGTTTAAAAGCAGCAGATAATCTTTCAAAAATTTCTTCATGTTCACCAGTATAACCAATTAATTGATTCCATTTTGGCAATGCACTAACATCTAGTTCAACAGTAAAATCGTCTGTAGTAAAAGGTTTTTGAATTGTTATTTTATCTAAAAGGTTTTTAAGGGAAGAACTTTCTACTGCATCACCATAAAAATCAATCAATGAAGAAAAGAAATTTTTTTCTCTTTCTTTGTCACATCTATCCATTAAAAGCTGGCAAATGCCATTATCCAAAAAACTATTGCGTGATCTATAAAGCAAACTTCTTAAATATCCTATCGCTTCATCTACCGTTTTATATTTTTGTAAAAGTTCTTGTGCATAAACTTTTGCCTCTTTCTCAATCATTACATCAAAATCGTCAACTGAAATTTTTGTACTGTCCAAAATGTAACCAAAGCATTTTTTACCCTTAGAATTAATAGCTTGCAGATATTTAAGATACTTAGTCACGTTATCAGAACAACAAAAAGCACTATTATATTCTTGATACACTTCTTGAACTGCAGAGTTCTGTTTTAAAAGAACACGGCTAGCATCTTTATACAAATCTAAAAGCTCATGCCATCTAGGCAGCTGTGCTGTGTTAAGAAAACCATCACCAAAAAATAATGCTGACATCATCAGCGCTATAATAGATTTTTTCATAATTTCTCCATTTCATAATTTTAATATTTTTATTCTCAGATAGAATATCTTTTATCAGTTTTGCTATAAAAATCAATCTTAGCTTAAAGGCTACCTATAGAGATAAAGAACAAGAGTCCATCTTAAGGTAAATAAGCTCCCACTGATCTTCACGAGGGCCTTTGTGCTTTAAATGCTTTAAAAACCCAACTCGCTCAAAAACAGCTAACGAACTATGGTTAGATTCATCAATCCAAGCGGTCAACACAAACTCATGGGGGTATTTTTCAAAATAATAATGCACAGCTGTACGCAATGCATCCTGGAAAAGTCCTTGAGACCAAAATTGTTCGTGTATCCATCCATAAAAATTCCCACGAAATTCTGCTGATCTAATTTCTATACCACCAATAAGTTCATTCTTTTTTTTTAAAAATATACAAAAAAAATGAACTTCACCTTCTTGCATTCTTTGATAATGTTTATAAAGATAACGTCGTTCTTCTTCTAAAGAATCAACACCTAAGATAGAACGAATTTTTTCTGAAAATCTCATAAGATAAGATTCAAACAAAGACGGATGAAGGGAACGCAAAATAATTCGTTCTCCTTCAATTTCTTTTCCCATAATTCCCCTTAACCCATAAGGAAAACTATAAAAAATTGTTTTACAAAAAGTAAAGATTTTATTTAAGACGCGATCCATTAGGAACTTGAATAGCCGGCGCTACAAAACGAGGCTTCCCTTGTTCATCTTCTGCTGCAAGCATCATTCCTTGTGATTCTTGCCCCATCATTTTACGTGGTTTTAAATTCACCACAAAAGTTGCTTGTTTTCCTACAAGATCTTCTGGGCTATATGATTTGCGAATTCCAGAAAAAATAGTGCGTGCTTGTTCTTCACCGCAGTCCACTGTTAAACGAAGTAATTTATCAGAGCCTTCAACAATTTCACACGCAAGAATAGTCCCCACACGTAGCTCAACTTTAACTAGATCATCAATAGTAATATACTTTTGCATAATTTCTTGAACATCTTTTTGTTCAGTCATATTTTGTTCCTCCGCTTTTTTTTCATATTTTTCAAATAATGGTATTCCAACTTCTAAGGTGAATGTTTGAATCCACGGCTGTTGAATTTCGTTTATATAATCTTTATTTTCAATAAGGTTATATCCTATACGCTTTGCAAGTAGTTCCATTTTTTGAGGCATAACAGGCCAACCTAAAACAGCTACTGTTTTTAATACATGACAAATAGCGCTAATACTTCTTACAAACGCATTTTTATCATATTTAACCAACTTCCATGGTTCCTGAGCTTGAAAATACGCATTTGCTGCATGCAATAATTTCCATGCAACAGCTAAAGCCTGATGATAAAAACCTCGAGCCATTTCTTCTTTATAAAGTTTTATTGTTTGACAAGAAAATTCATAAAGTTCTTTTTCTTTATTGGTCCATTCTTTTATAGATGGAACTTCTAGTAATTCATTTTTTTCAGCAAGAGCAACCATTCTTTGCAGTAAATTACCTAAATCATTAGCTAAATCGGTATTAATGCGATGTTCTAAATCTTCACGTGAAAATTGCCCATCATGAGTAATACCCAATTGACGTGCTAGATAATAACGTACTTGATCAGCTCCATAACTTTTATGTAAATCCACAGGATCAATACTATTACCTAACGATTTTGACATCTTCTGATCGCCAACTTTAATCCACCCATGAACTAACAACTGTTTTGGTAGCGGTAATCCTGAAGCCATTAAAAATGCTGGCCAATAGATTGCATGGAACCGTACAATATCTTTTCCCATAACTTGAATATCTGCAGGCCACAATTTTTTCAATTCAGTTTCTTTATCTTTTTGTCCGTATCCAACAGCAGTAATATAATTATTTAATGCATCTGCCCAGACATACGTGACATGTTTTTCATCACCAGGAAAAGGAACACCCCACGTAATAGTAGTACGCGAAATACTAACATCTTGCAGGCCTGACTCAACAAATTTTACTACTTCAGCTATGCGCTCTTTTGGTGTAATAAAATCAGGATGAGATGCATAAAAAGCTAATAATTTTTGTTGATAAGCAGATAATTTAAAAAAATAACATTCTTCTGAAACACGCGTTGTACCACGGCCACAAGAAATGCAAGGGGGATTTTGTACATTATGTTCGATATCTTTTTCTGTTAAAAAAGTTTCACACGGGGTGCAATACCACCCTTCATACGATCCTTTATAAATATCACCTTTATCAATCAATAACTGTAGCCACCCTTGTACAGCTTTAATGTGAAAATCATTAGTAGTACGCATAAATATTGTGTAATCAATTGCGTATTTTTGCCATAAATCTTTATATGCTGGAATAAACCCATCAACAAAACTTTGAGGATCTTTACCCGCACGCTGCGCAGCTTCTGCAATTTTTTGACCAAACTCATCAGTTCCTGTTAAAAAAAATGTTTCATAACCCTGCATTTTATGCCAACGATTAGCAACGTCAGCAAGTACCGTTGAATAAAGGGTGCCTAAATGAGGAGCAGCAGTAGCATAATAAATAGGAGTGGTTACATAACATTTTTTTTGATTAGTCATACACAAAGGCCTTTATTCAAACAAGCATAAAAAAGGTGATTATTTTACACACTGCGTTATAAAACAACCATCATAATAATACTTTAAAAGAACTAAACTGTCATCAGCCACGTTGGATAAAAATTAGTAAATTATACATCTAAAACAACGGACTAAATTATTTTCTCTAAAAAATTTTCAACTTATTTTTTAATTAAAAGAAATAGGTAATTTTCCTTTAAATTCAGCACCACTTAAAAGTTTTTGTGCGGCAATAACCTGTGTTAATGGATCTGCATCATAGGTAACAATAAGTTGCGGGCAATTCTTAAAATAAGTAAGCGCATAAGGGCTGCCTAAAATTACCACTATTGCTTGAGGATACTTTTGAACAATCTCCTTAACAGCCTTTTCAACTGATTCAGAAACACCAAATCGTTTTTTTGCAAATCGATTCATACCATGAACTGCAATAACAATATGCTTATAATCTTCTAACTGCTTAATAAGCCCTTCTTGATACTCTTGCGTTATTGGACCATCAACCAACATACAACTTGCCTCATCAGTTCTGAGTGCTGTAGTTAAAGGAATAAAATCAGGACTATTAAAAACAACCATTGCAAGATCTTCAAGAGGCTTATTATAGTGCATATTTTCACGTACATAGTCAGCCAATTTATTAAGTGATGTTGTATCAGATCCAACATACGTTAATGCTGCATCAATACATTCTTTTTTTACCTGCCAAAATTCTTCACTAAGTAAACTACCTTCAATATCATGTGACGAAATAGTTAACCCATAAGACAATCCTAGACGATATTTAAGAGATAAAATCTTTTTAACGGTTAATTCAAGTTTTTGTAATAATACCCCATCTTGCAACACTGCTTTTTTAATTTTTTCACAACCTTCTTTAACAAATGGCGTTTCAAGCAAAAAAGTATTACCTGCCTTAAATGCTTCAAGCTCTGTTGAACCGTCATCATTTCCTACAAAACCACGTACTCCTTGCATGCGCAATCCGTCAGTAAAAATAAATCCTTTAAAACCAAGCTCATGTACTAACAAATCTGTTACCACTTTTTGGGATAAAGAAGAGGGAATATGGGCAGTATCATCAAGCGCAGGAATATGTAAATGCGCTGTCATAATTGCTGCAACCTGCTGTTCGATCCCTTTTTTAAAAGGAACCAACTCAACAGCCTGTAAACGATCTTTGTCATGAACAATAACTGGCAAAGCTTCATGTGAATCAACAGAAGTATCACCATGGCCTGGAAAATGTTTTATACAAGCAAGAATACCGCCTTTATGAAGGCCTTTTATAAAAGCAAGAACTTTGTGCGTAACATTTTCTACATTTTCTCCAAATGATCTATTACCTATTACTGGATTTTCTCGATTATTATTAACATCAGCAACCGGTGCAAAGTTAACATGCACTCCAAGACGTACACATTGACGAGCAACTTCTTCTGCATAACGTTCAATCAAATTATTATCTTGAATAGCTCCAAGCATTAACTCCTGCGGCAAAGCAGGAAGCCCTTGCAAACGCATAGCAACACCATATTCTGCATCCTGACAAATTAAAAGCGGAATAAGTGAAAGTTTTTGATACTCATTGGTTAAAATAACCTGTTTACTTGCATCCCCAGACATAAAAATAACACCACCAATACCATACTCTGTAATGAGTCGCTTAACCAACTCAGAATCATCGAGTAAAGCACCCGGCATAGAACGCGGTATAAAAAGTTGCCCAATTTTTTGTTCAAGCGACATATTGTGATAAATTTTTTCTACCCACTCACGTTCGCCAGATTTTTCCTGTAAAGGATTCATTGTAAAAAGAGATAATGGTACAGACAAAGCTGTTATTAATACTATTTTCTTCATAACTACTTCTTTCTTCTATACTGTTATTCACCTTTAGTTGATAACCATATCTCATTAACCTGATCATCTGTAAGCATATTTTCAAAAAGCATCACAGGAAGTTCACTTTGAGGATGAATAAATTTAACAACAGGTGCTAACGCTGGTTCATTAAACATAAAGTCTGCATCTTTACGAGTTGACAGTAATAAACATTCATTAAAATTATGCTCTTGTATGTCTGGTCTAAATAAAAAATTCATTAACTTATACACTTTATCAATATGTTTACATGCAGCAGGAATAACATAATTTTCTATATTTAAAAAAACACCATCTTCTGGCATTTCAAAACCAAGTTTTTCATCTTCTTTAACCATCTTCCACATACTTGCGCATGAAGCAGTTACTATGGAACAATTTCCTGATTTTAATAAAAAATCACCTCTAAAATCTGTATATGCTTCAGCATGATATTTTTGATTTACCAATATCGACTTTAATACTTGAACTTCTTCATCATTAATACAACGTATTGCATGATATTTATACCACATGGCAAGTGCGATAAGTTCACGTGAATCATTAATAAGACCAATTTTTGCTGGCATTAAAGATGGTTCAAATATCATTGCCCAACTTTTTTGAGGCAATCCTTTTGGAAAATCTTTTTTTAAATAACCAAGCCCCAATACATACCATTCAGAAGGAATAGAATAATCATTATGAGGATCGTAATAATGGCCCATAAATTTTGGATTTAAATTTTTATAAAAATCGAGCTTTGATTTATCTAATTTTGCAAGAATATTATTTTTACGAAGATAATCAACTACATAATCTGAAGGCACTACTAAATCGTATCCTTGCCCTTTAGTTGCTAATAATTTTACTAAAAGTTCTTCATTTCCTTCATAATGACTAACGTTAACAGGAATTCCTGTTTCTTTAGTGAATTGTGCAAATAGTTGTGGATCAACAACGCCCGCCCACATAAAAACATTTAATGCACGAGTATCTTCATTTTTAAATTTTAAAAGATAAGGAAAATATAAAATACCAAATGCAAACACAATCCAAAATGCAACAGCCGTTACATAATTTTTAAATGACCAAGTCATCACTACTCCTTACCAGATACGCGCTTTGCCTTGCAGTGAACAAAAAATAATAACACACGTTGCACTGACCACTAACATTAATGTTGCAAGAGCATTAACTACAGGAGAAACACCACAACAAATCATAGCAAAAATATAGGTTGATAATGTTTGATCTGATGAACCTGAACAAAAAAATGCTAATAAAAAATCATCAAGCGAAATAATAAAAATTAAAATTCCTGCAGCAAGCAGTGCTGACCGTAAAGAAGGAATAATAACGCGTATTAATGTTTGACGATAATTTGCACCTAAATCTAAAGATGCTTCTATTAATTTTTTATCAAGTGATTGATACCGAGCATTAATAATCGGAATCGCATACCCAAGACCTAATAAAGTATGAGCAACTGTTAATGTCATAAGCCCTAAAGGAACTTGTAAAAATACAAAAAAACTCAAAAGGCCTACTGCTAAAACAATTTCTGGAACAAATAAATTAGGATAAAAAGCTGGTATTAATGATCTTTTTTTGTAATGGGCATTCCATAAAACAAAAAACAATCCAAGTAGCAAACTCAGGCACACTGCAGAAAAAGCTATAATAAAAGAGTTTTTTGTAGCAAGCCAAATATCTGTTGAGACTAATAATTCTTTATACCAATCAGTAGTAAAACCCACCCAACGATACGGAAATTTTGCATTATTACATGAAAAAACAGTTAATACCACAAGTGGTATATATAAGAATAAATAAACAAGGCCAACCCATGCTTTTAACAAAAAATCTGATAAAGAAAAACGTTTTATTTTAGCTAACCACAGAGACAATTTATTCATAAGATTTTGCTCCAAATAATACTCTTATAAGCCCTATAATTATTCCAATACCTAGTAATAAAAAAAGCAGACTGGTACACGTAAATGCAGAACCTAAAGAAACATCTCTAATAGTTAAAAAATAATGGGTAATAACTGAACCGATATACATATTTTTATCACCACCAAGTAGTGCAGGTATAACAAACTCTCCAAAAGCAGGGATAAAAACTAACATTGCACCAGTTTGAATACCAGAAACAGTTAAAGGAAAAGTAATGCGCAAAAATGTTTGTAATGGACTTGCACCAAGATCTTGTGATGCTTCAAGCAGTTGGTGGCTTAATCTATCAAATGCGCTATATAAAGGTAAAAGCATAAACGGAAGATAACAATAAAACATACCACAATAAAGAGCCAGAGGACTGTTCATTAAAGGCAATGGTTCATTAATAAATCCTAACGTCATCAATAAGGTGTTAATGATCCCATCGTTTTCAAGCAAAAAGTACCACGAATAAACAAGCAATAAAAAGTTTGTCCAAAAAGGAAGCACCAATAATGCAAAAAAGACCATCCTCCACTTACGCATACGAAGCACAAGATAATAGGCAACAGGATAGGCTATTAAAAAAGAAACTATTACAGCAGATGTTGCTGCAAAAAGAGATCGTAAAAATATGGTTATGTAAACAGGCTTAAATAAAGAAAAATAATGACTAAACGTTAATTGCGCTTGATCAAGATTTGATGAATGGGTAATAAAACTTGTAGCAATCAAAAAAACAAGCGGCAAATAAAAGAACACCACTTGCCAGATAAAAGCAGGAATACCCCAAAAAAAAGAAATTAATGGTTGTTTTTCTTGTCTATCCACCTTCACTCCCCTACTATTTTTCAAAAAGAATTACATTCTCTTTTTGCCACTGAAGGTGCACTTCATCATCATAATCAATTTTATCTTTAGGAAAATGTTCTTCATTTTGTTCAAATACTTGTACAAACATATCGTTTTTTAAACGAACATGATATTGAGTAGCCTGTCCGTGATAGACTATATTTTCAACTTTCCCAATAGTATGATTTGCAAATCCTTCTACTTTCTTTTTACTAATCCATACTTTTTCAGGACGAATTCCCATAAAAATCGGAGATCCTTCTTGCATCCATGATTGACGTGTATGAATATAAAGACCAAAAGTACCAAGCCCAGGAACATCAATAACTGGATTATCAGAATGTGTTTTTAAAGTTCCTCTAAAAATATTCATCTTGCCTACAAATGTTGCAACAAAAATAGTTGCAGGAAATTCATAAATTTGTTGTGGTGTTCCAATTTGTTCTATTTGTCCATCATAATTCATAATAGCCATCTGATCAGCTACTGTTAATGCTTCTGTTTGATCATGAGTAACATATAAAAAAGTTGTTTTTAATGTTTCTTGTAAATCAATTAATTCAATAAGCATCTGCTCACGAAGTTTAACATCAAGTGCTGCAAGCGGTTCATCAAGTAACAAAACTTCTGGCTCGTTAATAATGGCTCGAGCTAATGCAACACGTTGCTGCTGACCACCTGAAAGTTGCTGTATTTTTTTATTAACATGCATTTCAAGGCGTACAGCTTTTAAAACACGCAGCACTTTATCTTTTATAATTTTAGAGTCAACACCTTTTACCGATAAACTATATGCAACATTATCAAAAACATTCATATGCGGAAATAAAGCATAATTCTGAAAAACTGTATTTACACGTCTTTTATACGATGGAACATACGTAATATCTTCTTGCCCTAAAAGAACAGATCCACTATCAACTGTTTCAAATCCACCAATTAATCGAAGAACAGTTGTTTTGCCACATCCACTAGGCCCTAAAAGGGCAAAAAATTTTCCATCAGGAACAGTGAATGAAAAATTTTCTAAAACTGGTTCTCCATCATAAGATTTGTATACATCTTTAAGTTGGATCGTTCTCATTTACTTCCTTTTTTTATCCTGTGCAAAAAACATAGGAACTACTACATCAGAAAAAGTACACGGTATTACAACAGCTAAAATCAATAAAAAGAAAATAGGACCCATCTGATTGCTCCATTGATCACAACCATTTGAAATCATATAAAATAAAGATGCCATAGAACTAACAAAGATATGAGCAAAATGGGACCATACAGAGTAAAAATGTTGCCGTTCATGACTATGCTGATTAAGAACTAAGCCATTTAGTAACCCAATAACTAAAAAAGGAACCACATTATTAAGTTCATTAAAACAAATATGCAAATGCATATGTGCACCTAATGCATATCCTGCAAGGTACGGTAATAAAATATCAGAAAGTACACAAAAGAATAATGTTGAAATAGTAGAAACGATAATACCTTTTAAGTAGTTATGAGAAAATCTAAAAAAAGTTATAATCGCCCCTGTTGCAGCAAAAACAATATGTACATAATGAAATGCATGAAACAGCAAAAAAGAACCATTTCTTACCATAAAAATAGGTGTACTCAATGAAAAATAGTGCATAATGGTTGCACCAATAATTCCTAATGCAACAGAAAAAACCGCATAAGGAAAATGTTCTACAAGTTCAGAAAACATCCCCGAACCATGACCGTGAGCATGGCAATGAATTTCATTGCGCTCACAATTATCTTTAGCCATGGATTACCCCTTCTAATAAAGTTAAAATATCCTTGAATATAAAGCCTTTTCTGTGTCAACGCAAAAAATTTAAAAAGCATGCCCAAAAGTTAAGCACCACCCATACCGAGAATCGCTAGGATAAGCTCGTTTCCATTTCCATCCAATATCAAATCTTAAAGGACCTATCGGCGTTAAATATCTAAATCCAAAACCTGTTGAAGCAATTGACTGGGATAAAATAGTACTTTGCGTAACATCAGTAGAAAGCATACCAAAATCCTGAAACACAACCCCCTGTAATGGTGGAACCAAAAGCGGAAATCTCACTTCAAAATTAAGATTGATCATAGTTTTTCCACCCTGAGGAACCCATTGTGTTATGCCATTTTGATCAATAAAGCTACCAAGTGGAGGACATCCATCAGACTGATAAGCACGAATAGAATGAGGACCACCCAAAAAGAATCGTTCTGACGGCATAATTTTTTCGAAAGATTCTTTAAAAATATGTCCTAATCTTATACGAGTTCCTAAGACAAATTTTTTAAAAAATTGATGGAAAAAAGCATGTTCAGCAGTTACTTTAACAAGCGATGAACTTTCTTTAAAAGGAAACATCCCTTTACATGAAAGTACAGCAAAAAAACCATTTTTAGGATTTAATTTATCATCAAGTTGATCAATAAAAATATTAGGCTCTATAAAAAAATAAGGAATTTTTTTACGGATAAGACCAGGATTAAATGCAATAACTGATGCTAATGAATTTGAAATATTGCGCAATGCCATAACTTCTAATCCAACATTACACCCAGTATTAATGTAAGATGACCTTGTATTAGTTAAACTTATTAAAAAACCTTGTTGAATAATATCATAAAGGGTTGCCTTGTGACCTAAAGCAACTGGTTGCGCATATAAATTACTGTATCCTTTTAATGTTACAGTAACTGGTACTCCAAAAGCACGTGGAAACAAATACCAAAATCCATATTTTTGTTCAAATGCAGTTCCATCAGCTTCTATACATAATTGATCAGCATTATTTGTTGGGTTTCTCCATAATACAGATCCACCAACTTTATAGGTTGAACCTTTTTTAAATCCTAAATTTTTACTCATTTGTTGCATACCAAAACGAACTTTAACTTCAAAAGCATCTTCTTCTTGAAGTTGAATAATAGTTGTTCTTTCTATACCTCCATTGCGATGTATATCTTCATGATCAGGATATACACTCACCTGTTTAAACATTCCCATAGCCTGCAATGATTCTTGAGTAATATATAAACGCGTAATATCCCACACATCATCTTCTTTATATGCAACTTCTTGCATAAGACGTTTATAAGAAAGAGAAGTAACGCCACGGATAACCGTTTTACCTACATATATTTTTTTACCAGGAACAATAGTCCACAAAACAGTTATAGAATGAGCATTTTTTTCTATGTTAGGCATACAACTTACATAAAGATACCCTTCTTTCTTAAATAATTGGGTAATAAATGCTCGTTGTTTTTGTAAGTCTTGATAAGAAAATGGAGCACCTTTAATTTTAAATAAAAAAGAATTATTTAAAGAATCAAGTAAGCAATCCCCTTCAACCGTACACTTTATATTTTCAGCATAGGTATAACATGGGCCTTCGTGAACAGTTATAGTAACTTTTACGTGTTGATTTTCATATTCTTCTACATTTTTTTTGAGTATATAAGCATCAATAAAACCATTATCATGGTACCACTGTATCAACCGATCAGTGCCATTTTTCAAAACAGATTCTTTATAAGGCTTATTAATAAGTAAAGAAGTTCCCACTATATCATGAATAATTTTTTGATCTAACGTTGATTCTTTAAAAACGCATTCTTTTAAAAAAGTTCTTTGACCTTCATCAATAATAAAATAATGATTATTACCATCTTCTCTTGTTTGAACAGTTGCATGCAAAAAACCATTTTTGCGATACTCATTTTTAATATCTTGAGCAATTAAAGTCACAGGAACAATACCAACTGAATCCCCAAATAATCGTATTCTTTCAAGCAACTCTACTGCAGTAAAAAATTTATTACCTATAAACGTTCGTATATGTTGCGTGCCTACCGTTACTATAATCTGTAATTGAACAGTAGATTTTTCATAATTAATAGTTTCTTGAGTTTGTAAAGATACTTCCGAAAATCCTTCTAAAATAAGTCTATTTTTAAATGCGTTTAATCTTTTTTCTATAAGATCTTCATCATATTTTTTACGTATTAATCCAGCACAATAGTCTTTATATAAACCCTGATACTTATCAACAAGAACCACCTTTTGATCCTGATCAAAAAAAAGAAGCTCTACTGCGTCTATTTTAAACGGATCTCCCTTTTTTATGGCAGCATGAACCTTTATTGATTTAGTAGACCCCTGATAAGAAAAATGATCGGTTAATGTTGCACCACATCGACCCTTTTTTTTGAGGGCCAGTTTTATATCTTCTAAAGAAGAACGATGATCTTCTAGTAAAAAAATATCACCTGATATTTCTTTATAAAATTTTCTATACCGATCTTTTCCTAAACTAATTCCATGAATTTTAAGATCATTAAAAACCCAAGCACCTTTAAAAAATATCTTTAGAACAACTTTATCATCTTGTGATTCAATTGATATTGTAGCTTGTTTGAATCGTTTTTTCTTTTCTATATATTGCAAAAAAAGAACAAGGTTACTAACAGTTAAAACATCTTCCTTTTTAAAAGGCGCAAGCGCATATAACTCAGCAACATCAACACCGTTATCAACGGTGACAATATATTCTTTTATAACACACGAATCTTTAATAATTTCTTTACAAGATTCATACACCTTATCTTTATTAAAAGACAAAAGATCTACCATCACCTTATTTTCACCATAAAGTGCTGAACTTACCATAAAAAATAAAAACATTTTTTTTATGAAATGCATACCCAAAGACCTTGTCCAGTAAAAGTAGAAATATGCTTAATTAAAAGGCTATCCAAAAATTTAAGCTTTACAGCTATTCATTTAAAAAATATTTTATCAGAACCAGAATATTTGCCAAAAAAACTCTCTTATTTTCTTTTTGTAAAAAACAAAGACAAGCAAATAAGCTTAATTCATTAAACACTAGCAAAAGAGCCTGCCTATAGGTTTAAAAAAAAAAAGCTGCTATACTATAGTCAGCTTATTATATTAAAGTTTAACTACTTTAAATAAAGGATACTTTATGAAAGACTTAAGGTATATAATTAGAAATAGAACTAATTGCAAAAAAACCTGCGACTACCACTCAAAGTACTCAAACAAATGACCACAGTATTAACGAACGTCCTGCTCCCTACGCCCCTGGCTACGGTCTTGATGGGCTACCAATAGAAAAGCCACCACCATATACACCTAACGCATAAAAATATTTTTATTAAAGTTGTAGAAGTAAATGAAAAGAAAAAAATAATAATTAATTTATTAAAACAAAAAGGAATAATTATGAATCTTAAAAAACTATTAATAGCAGGAATTTCATTTAATATATGTATGCTTATTTCTGCAAGCGAACGATCAGATAATAATACCTCTCGAGCAGAACAAAGCTTTTTACAAAGATGTCAAAAAAGCGCACAAAAAATCTGGCAATCACATCCTTTTGCAGCATCAAACGAACAAGAATCAGAATACACAGAGAATATACAAACAAAGTTCCAAGAAGCAGTACAAAAAGCCTTTGTTCAAAATAATGACCAAGGCACAGTTGTAGCGTTTGATCAAAATAATGATCAAGAAATAATACTTGGAATGCCTACAACACCTATACCAGAAAGAAGAAAACGTTTTGAAGGAAAGTCTGTAGGCCAAATAGTTGAAGTAGTAGGACTTTCTGCTGGAACTGCTACTGCTGCTTCTAATGGCGTTAATCATCTTCCTTTACCACAAAATATACGTAGAACAGTAAATGCTGCAACATCTATAGCAGCAGGTACTGCTGCTGCTGCTGCATGTTTTTATACAAAACCTACAGCAGCTTCTTTAGAACGTACAAAAATAACTGATCTTTTAAATGAACTTGCAAAAGTAGATGATCAAATAAAAAAGATAGGAATCAATAAGGAATGGTACAAATTACTTCACACCGATTCCGATGTTAATTGGACATTAGAAGAAAAACAAAAAGAGGGAATCTTATCAAACGAACGTGCAACAGGTGAAAAAGTTTTTCAACTTTTAATTACAAGAACAAAACTACTTGAAAAACTTTTAACAACATATCAAGCAATACCAAAAAATATGATAAATGATGATGATGTATCATCTAGAAGCCAAAAGTTGATCGAACATCATTATTGTAGGACCAATCAATTAACTTTAAAGATCCAAGAATCTTTTAAGACATTAAACTCTGCTACTGACGCACCAACAACAAGCGCTTCACATGTTCCTGCTGTGTTAAGTACACTCTTCAACGTACTTCAAAGTATTACCCAACTAGCAATGTTGGCAGCACAAGTCACTGCATCATAAATAGCAACGCTCGAAAAGGTTCCCCCCCCTCATGAAAAAACTTTCACTCGTTTTTGCAGCCACTTTTTTAGTAAGCATTGCGCATGCAGAAGGTTCTTTAGGTTCATTTAAAGAATGTTTTTTAGGCACAGCAACAAAAACTGCTCATCAATCTGTATGGTCTTTTCAAGAAAAATTAGGCCATGTTGGTTTTTCTTTACTCTTTGCAGCAGTTGGTAGCTACATAGGAAATACTCAAAAAAACAATCAAAGCATACCAGTTCCTTTTAGCAATTACACCATGAAAACGGCTCCTGTAATAGGCGCAGCAGTTGGTGGTGGATCTGTGTATGTTTTTGTCCGTGCACTATTTCCAACCGTAGCCCAAAAAATAGCACACGCATGCTCTGTTCTTAAAAAACATTGCGGTTCTTATGATGCCAATTATCTAGCAAAACTAAGCGCAGTTATTGATGTTAATCCTAAAACTGGTGCTTTGACTGATGATTCTCGTTTGAAAATTATTGCTCTTGCGCGACAAGCAAACTTCTTGCATGCAACCAATGGTATTCTTGGTGTAGTTGAAAAACTTGATGCAATAGACCCTATTATGGATGAACTTCGTCTTCAATTTGATGTATTAAATCAACGCAAACAAAAAAAAGAAGCGATTGCCGGCACTCTTAATGCACTTAAAACTGGCTTAGATGCTGATGCTGAAAAACTTGCCTTAGTTTCTTCCGTTTTAAAAGAATCAGAAGAATATCAAAAGCTTTCTGCACTTGCACAAAAAGACGCTGTTCACCACATGAATATGGAACAAAAGCGCAGTGAAATAGAAAAAGCAAATGCTGAAAAACGCAAAGCTAACGCTGAAGCAGTGGGCAAAGTTAAAGAAATTATGACGGGTAAAAAACCAACACAAACAGTGGTAACTCAGTAATCTACACTCAGTATAATGTAAATAAAAAAGGGACTTTTTAAAGGTCCCTTTTTTATTACAGACAATCAAGCCGTTTTTTCATGTTTTTAATACCAAAGTATCCGGCAGCTATGCAAAATAAAAAAAGTGCCAATACACAATACCAAAAATTAATTGATCCTTGCTGTCCTAATAATGCGCCACGTGTTCCTTCCATACAATAGACAATAGGGTTTAAAAGATCCACATACGCCATTACAGGAGAAATTTTATGTAATGTGTACCATGGAAACTGGTAACATCCAATAAACCATAAAGGGAAAATAACCCTTCTCCAAATATTACCAATACCACGCAAATCTTTTGTTTTTGCTGCTAAAGAAAGTGAAAACATTCCATAAAAAAGACTGCTCAACATCACGATCAAAAGCAACTTAGGAAAAGAAACAGCACTTATATCAAGTGTATTCCATAATATCAACTTACTAATTGGTAAAAAAAGAATAACCACTAAAAATGCGCTAATTGCATTAGAAATTGCAAGACGTAAAAATACAAGCGTTTGAGAAAGTGGTAACGTTAAATAATAAGATATTGAACGTTCACCTTGGATGTCTCCAACCACTATTGATACATTTTCCATAATATCAAAAAGGCCCCATGAACCAATATTACTTGCAGCAGTGAATGCTGCATAGCCTACAGCAAGCCCTAAAGCAGGCATTATTTTTTCAAAAACAACCAAAATGATTACTACAAAAATAATTGCATTAATCACACGTGTTTTATAAGTAGGCCAAAAAATCAGCAAATCACGCTGAATTAATGCCCACATTGTTTTTAGTTCTAACAACATATACATTCCTTTAAAAAGACAAAATCGTAATAATTTTGCACACTGTCATCCAGAGATTTAAGCATTTATGCTTAAATCGTGGGATCCAGGTTAATTAAATTTTAGTCCTTATAATATTTATTAAATGATTAAAAAATGTTTATTTCATAATAATATTTATAATAATGATTTTAACTTTTTATTCCTGGATCCCACGCCATCGCTTCGCTTTGGCTCTGGATGACACATACAATTACTACATCATTACCCACAATAAAAATTTCCCTGTTTTTATTCTACTGAACCTTCATTATTGTTTTCTTGAATTAACTTTACAAAAAAATCCTCTAAATTCTTTTGTCCATGCTTACTTAAAAGATTTGCGGGTGTATCAATTAATTGAATAACACCTTTATCTAAAATACAAACACGATCAGAAAGAATTTCTGCTTCATCCAAATAATGCGTTGTTAAAAGAACCGTAACTCCATCAGCACGCAGTCCTTTAATAATTTCCCAAATATCACGACGAACATGAGGATCAAGTCCAACGGTTGGTTCATCAAGAATAACCAATTCCGGACTATGCATTAAAGTACGGGCAAGCAAAAAACGTTGCTTATACCCACCAGAAAGAATAGATCCTTGTGAATCAGCATATTTTGTTAATCCAAAACGTTCTAATAAATAACGTGTTCGCTCTTTAATAGCGTCAGATGACATACAAAAATAACGACCTGCAAATTCCAAATTTTGTTTAAGCGTTAGCATATTATCAATATTTGGTTTTTGAGGACACATGCCAATTGTTCTACGATACCCAACTACATCTTTATAAATAGAAATGCCATTTTTAATAATATCACCGCTTGATGCAGGATTTAATGTTGCAATAATAGATGATAAAGTAGTTTTACCAGCACCATTAATACCAAGTAAACTTAAAACTTCACCCTTAAAAATAGAAAGATTTACTCCTTTTAAGGCATAAATAGTTAAATTTTTAGTAATAAAAGTTTTAGTAATACCCTCAATTTTTAACAATTCAGGTTTCATAATAAAGCCTTACGCAAAACGCACAACAGAGTTAATACAAAAATAACCATAAGTATTTTCTTAAGGTTTTTTACTTAACCATACAGTGCATATTTGTAAAGAAAATAATAGAAAATAAATAAGATAGGGCACTACTTCTGTAGTACACCAAAGACCTTAGAAAAACGATAAACGTTTATCGCATCACCGAATAAGGCTAGGAAACGTTCGAGTCGGATTTGGAATTACCATGTCAGAAACTCTTTGACTAATTTTATATAATACAACTTCTGTTGAAGTTATATTTTTTCTGACTCATTGTCAAACAACCATTCATATTAAGCTTATAAAGAACTAATCTTCAACTATTCTAAAAATACCTCTATAGTCACGATCTTTTAAAAATGGTTCAATTTCAATATGCTTTGCGCCTGAATTTTGATGCAAAATATCTAAAAAAACATCAATTTTTTCCTTAGTTCCACACGCAACTACCTGAACAGAAGTATCATCACAAGGCAAAATAACGCCTTCAAGATCAAGTTTTTCAGCTTGCTGCGCTACAAGATTATACAGAAATTCACGTGCTCGACCTACTATACACTTAATTCGTAAACATTGGTTCATTTGAATCTCCCTTTTAAGACGCCATTACAAAGCTTACAATGTCGATACAGTATCAAACATTTATAAAATGTGTCAAAAGAAAAAATGAATATCAACGCAAACAACTTACTGATCGATATTTTAGCACTACAACACTCATAAAGAGCTTGCTATATAGTTTTGAATAGCCTATCCTCTTTTTACAGCGACTTTTTCTTTAAAGGATCTTTTATGAATAAACCTTCTTTACGTGTACGATTTGCCCCTGCTCCAACTGGAATGATGCATCTTGGTAATGTTAGAACTGCCCTTATGAATTTTTTAATGGCAAAACAGAAAGGCGGCACCTTTGTTTTACGCATAGAAGATACTGATACAGAGCGCAATTTTGATCCAGGCGCTGTAAAAATTATGGAAGATCTTGCATGGCTTGGTCTTAATTTTAATGAAGGTCCAGAAAAAGATGGTGGGCACGGACCCTATTTTCAATCACAACGATCACATTTATATCATAAAAAATTACAAGAACTTATTAATAAAGATGGTGCATACCGTTGCTTTTGTTCTACTGAAGAATTAGAAAAAAAACGTCTACGTCAAATTGCACTCAAACAACCTCCTCGTTATGACAGAACTTGTTTAAAATTAACTGTTCAAGAATCAGCAGAAAAAGCTATTACTACTCCTTTTATTTGGCGCGTTAAACTTGATCAATCAAAAAGTTACACTATCCATGATCTTTCTCATGGAGATGTCACCTTTGATATGAAAAACTTTTCTGATTTTCCTATTACAAGACAAGATGAAACCGTTACTTTTATGTTTGCCAATTTTGTTGATGATATGATGATGAATATGACCTGCGTTATTCGTGGCGCTGATCATTTAAGTAATACTGCTGGACAAGCAGCACTTTATGATATGTTTAATCATCCACTTCCAACTTTTTGGCATATGCCTATTTTATGTACAATTGATGGGAAAAAACTTTCAAAACGAGATTTTGGATTTTCACTTCGTGATTTAAAAGATGCAGGGTTTTTACCAGAAGCTATTATAAATTACCTTGCCATTATTGGTGGATCATTCACACAAGAAATTATGTCTATGGATAGACTAGCACAGACCATGAATTTTGACAAAGTTCCTACTTCTAATCGTATTAAATATGATGTTGATAAATTACGTTGGACTAATCATCGCTGGATTGTGCAAACATCACTTGCACGTATTACAGAACTTTGCATGCCTTATTTACATGCAAACTTTGCTACAAGCAAAAATCTCTCCCAAGAACACCTTAAAGATATCATTGCGCCTATTCATCAAGAAATGGTCACTCTTGCAGATTGCGTACAACTTCTTGCTTTTTATTTTGACGCACCAATTATAGAAAAAGATATTGCACGAACATTAATTCCTGCCGATAAATATGAAGTAACACTTACAGAAATTAAACAAGCAGCAACTGCACACAGTGAAGCTGAATTTTTAGAAGTTCTTAAAAAAATAGCAAAAAATAGTGGCGCTGAACCAAAAGCAATATTTTCATTTATACGCTATACCTTAACAGGAAGAGCTCAAGGAATTGGCATCAAAGAACTTGTAGCTTTGCTTGGCTATAAAAAATGTCAAGAACGTATTTTAAAAGCTTAAAGATCTTCTGTAATTAACCTATTAATAGTTTTTTCCAAAGAAATAACAACACCTTGCTTAATCATATAGTCCATAAGTTTTAAAAATATGGGTTCAGTATCTTGTGGTACAAAAAATTCAAAAATCGATTGTTCTTTATCTAAAGTTCTATCAAAAGCAACATTTTCAGTTCCTTTTAAGGCTGCAGATAAAACCCAACATTGTTCACGTTTTACCTGAGCAGTATAATACAATGACCACGTATTTTTTTCTTTTAAACTCACAAATCCTCCTTTTAACATATTTATATTATAGACTATACTAATGTTAACCAAAATAAATTTTAAATACACTTCATGAGCGCTTACACCATAAAATCAGTTATATTTAAAAGTATCATCTTAAAAAACTGCCTATAAAAATATAGATTATTTATCTTTCATAAAGTAGAATGTGACGGTTATTGTTAATTCATTTTTATGAGGAACAACATGTCACTGGATAACTCAAACAAAATTGGGGTATTAACTGCTACTATCGTAGGTATGAATGCTATGATTGGAGCTGGTATATTTGTAGTTCCTACCATTTTAGCAAATAAGGTCGGTCCTGCAGTTGTAATTTCTTTTGCACTAGTTGCATTTGCAACATGGTGTATTGCTCAATCAGTTGCACGAGTTGCACAACTTTATCCAGAAGAAGGTTCCTTTTATATCTATGCAAAACCATGGTCAGGACATATTGGAGGTATTATTGCAAACGGTGCATACCTTTGTGGACTTTTAATTGCTATGGGACTTTTAACACATGCAGCAGGTGAACATTTTGCATATTATTTTCCTACACTGTCAGTACAAGCATTAGGAATTATAACGCTTTCTTTACTTACTCTTTTAAATGCTATTGGAGTTTCACTTTCATCTCTCGGGCAACAAATTTTAATTGTATGTACAGTATTTCCCCTGCTTGCAACCACTGCTATGTGCCTTACAAAAGCAAATTTTAATAATTTTGTTCCATTTATACCTTTTGGTGTAAAAAGCATTTTTGAAGCAACACGCGTTATAGCATTTGCTTTTTTTGGATTTGAAGCGGCAGCATCTCTTTTTACTGTTATCGAAAATCCAGAAAAAAATGTCCCTAAAGCGTTAACCTACTCATTAATAATTGTTGCTTTATTATATCTTTTTTTTGTTGTGTCACTTATTCTTGCAGTGCCATTATCACTATTTCAACAATTTCCTGGACCTATTGCCGGAGTACTTTCACACATTTTTCCTGACAATGCTTGGATTGTTGAAACAATTCATATTGCAAGCATTTCTGCTATTTTAGGAACATTGCATTCTATGATTTGGGCATCAGGAACATTACTTGTGTCTTTTATGCAAAAAGCATGTAATCAAAATACAGCTTCTTCATGCACTTTTTTAAGTAAAAGAAATTGTACTTTAATGATAGGTGCAGCAATATTTTTAGCGTTTAAATATATTACCAGTGATTACTTCTTTTTATTTACCGCGCTCTTTTTGATTCTTTCATTTATGCTTTCTATTATAACCCTACTATTTATTAAATCAGAATGGAAATCTGGGCAAAATTATATAACCTTAGCAGCAATTGGAACTGGATTAATTATTGGAGGCTGTGCTGTTGCAGGTCTTCTTGGCTACTAAGTATTAAGGTTAATTTTATCCTATTATTTGACGAGTCATAAGAGGTAGTGCTATAACTTCGTGATATATCAAGATAAGAGTGTAATAGAAAAGTTTTAGGAAAGGATGCCTATGAAAAGGCAGGTTTTGAATGCATGGTGTATTACTTTACTGACTGTTTTTACAACATTTACACGGCACGCAACATTAACTCACAATGATTTTTACCCACTCTATTCTACTCAATGGCCTTATGCTTTTATGAATGAAAATTTTAAAGCTATTGAAAAGAAAATGACCGATCGACGTCTACATGAACGTGTTAAGATAACAATCAGCCCTTTTGTTCAAAAGGCTTCAAAGTCATACGATACAGAAAAAAATGAAACCTATTTAGGAGATGTTCATGGACCATGGAATATGATTGGTCTTACCTACGGATCTACCCCTGCAGGACAAGCATTTACAGCAACACTGCAAAACGCTATCAACAATGCTACTTATCAAGACGGTCAACCTATTACTAACGCAGATTATAGCGACACTAATCAAAATCTTGGATTCCTTTCTGTTCCTTTAAAATATCAAAAAATTGGTATGCGTATTGGTGCAGAAGCACGTATTCTTGAAGATTTTGTACTGTTTGTACAAGGTGGATTTTCTCAAATTAAACAAACAGCCGGTATTAATGCATCTGATGCTGGAGCAACAGCAACAGTTACAAGCACTACTAATGGCCTTGGTCCTGTAGTACCTATAGGCTCTTTTATTAACAGAGAACTACGTCAACATTACACCGCAGGAACACCTCCTACTGCATCAAGTCGTGTTGTTCAATTACAAGATTATTATGGTACTTCTACACCTGGCGGAGGAATCACCAGCGTTGAACCTGATATTACTACTATCGAAAATGCTTTAATACAAAAATATCAAACCATTTTCAATGAACTTGGCATTAATATTGGTGACTTTAACGAAACGGGCCCTGAAGATATTTCTGTAGGTGCTGTATGGCGACATAACTTTTTTTTAAATGTTAACGATGCTCAAGAATATGCACCATTTATTATGACTCCTTTTTTAGGGATTACTGCTTCTGTTGCAATAGGCAAAGAACAAGATGTAACAAAAGCATTTTCTGTACCCTTTGGTAACAATGGGCATCACGCAATTTCTATTGATACAGGATTTAGTATGGACTTTTATGAAACTATCGAAATTGCATGGCAAGCAGGAGCAACACATTTTTTTAAACGTGATATAGCCGGTCTTTTTGTCCCCACTCATGATCTACAAGAAGGAATCTATCCTTTTAGAACTAATGTAACGGTAGAACCAGGAAAAACCTGGTACTTTAGCCTTGGTATGAATGCCTACCATTTTATAGATAAACTTTCTTTCTTTAGCCAATACCTTTTTGTAACTCATTCTAAAGACACTCATACCTTAATTAAAGCTGATACAGCATTTAAGCCAGAGCGTCTGAATACCGATTCTATCTGGAAAGTTCAAGCAATGAACCTTGGTCTGCATTATGATTTTTCACCGCATTTAAGCTTTGGAGCTTTATGGCAAGCACCTCTTGCACAACGCTCTGCTTATAAAACAAATTCAATTATGCTGTCTATGGCTTTAGTCTTTTAAGATTATAAGTGCTTTATTCAAGGTCGTTCTAGACTTTTTTTCTATTCGGCCTTAGAATAATCATCTACAAAGTTTTATTGTGTTCTGAAAGGATTGTGAAAACATTATGGCAAGATCAAACATCGAAATTTCCGTAAATGGCAATGTTGAACGTTCATTACGCCAACTTAAAAAGAAAATTGAACGTGAAGGTATTGTACGTGATATGAAACGTATCGTATATTTTGAAGCTCCTACTCAAAAACGTCGTAAACGTTTAATGCGTGCGGTAAAGCAAAATTATATGCGCATGGTTTCTAAGAATCTTGTTTAATCACCTATGGTAAGACACACAGTTTCTGATATTAAACGGGCCCAAAAAGCGGCCCTTCTTTTCCGTACTATTTCTGATTTAATGGTACGTGTAACAATGGATGATGCAAATTTGCAAGGCATCTATGTCAATAGAGTAGAACTTTCTCAAGACAAGTCACATTGTTATGTTTATTTTTGTGCGCTTGGAGGAGAAACAATGTTTAATGAAAAAATAGGTTCCCTGATTTTATATAAACCTTCATTACGTTCTGCTATAGCAAAAAGCATTCCGTCTCGTTACACACCAGAAATTACTTTTAAATTTGATACACAAGCATCAAAAGTTCAAAGAATAGAAGAACTTATAGACAAGGTAACACGCGAAGATAATTAATGAGTCTTTTATATACTTTTATTACTATTTTTCCAGCACAGATTATAGGGTTCATTTCTTATTCTTATGCATTCTTTATAGTCAAAAAAATCAATCCAAAAGCTCATTACTTTTTATGTGATTTTTTATTAAGAACTCTTTTTCTTATACTACTATTCTATATAAGTTTTGGTAAAGGTGCCCCCTATAGTATTTATTTTTCTGCTTATTACAAATTTGCCACTCAACTTTTTATAAGTGCTCTTTTTGTTTCTTGTTATACTGATTTAAAAACATTACTTATTTCACGCACAGTCACACTGTATCTTATTCCACTGATATGGTTGGCATCATATTTAAACTTTATTCCAATTTCTTTACCACAAAGTATTCTTGGAACCATTTGTGGCTATACTTTTTTATGGATTACTGCAAAAATTGCATACTATTTTTATAAACAAGAAGCAATTGGGCTGGGAGACATTGAATTACTTGCATTTATAGGATCTTTTCTTGGACCTATTGGTGCATGGAATAGTCTATTATATGGTTCCATTATAGGATCTTTAAGCAGTCTGTTGTATCTCTTTATAACTAAACAAAACAATACACGTTTTAAAATCCCTTTTGGTTTATTTTTATCTTTAGGAGCTTTAATAGCTTTTTTATTATAAGTAAAATGCTTACCCAAAAATCAATTAAATACTTTTAAATGAAAATAACTTTTGATTATTCTATTCATATCCCGAATTATAAATAGTATCTGCTTTAATAAATCACAAATAGTCTTATCGCCCTATAAGGCGAATAAAAACCTCTCAATATATCTTTAATATTATTGATCTTCAGCTCTTCTTATCTGAGGCAAATAACGTACTAAAGGTAATGTATAATTATTATCAGCAACCTCTAAAAAATCTCTATCATCAACACGTTTAGCTTTTCTTTGTTCAAATAAACGTTCTGCAAGAGGAGCTAAAAATGTATTTTCAAGTTCTTCTGCTTCATGCTGAAAAATAATAATTCTTTTTAAAGGGTTATGAACGCATAAGAAAGTATCTTGATTATTTTTACATACTCTATTTTGCCCTGGAATTCTCATTTTTCTACATGTTTCTATATTAGTAATACCTACTGCATCATCAGAAATAGTAACAAGCATGTCTTTATCTGGTGACGAAAATTCATTAGTAAAAACCTGCATTGACCTTACCGGTTTTCTATGAATAGTATCATTTTGAAAAATCTTAGAAAGGTAATCAAGCTCAAAATTCCATTTATAAACACGGTTATTTGATTGAAAAATTAACTCATGATCAGAACAAGTTTTTGCAACAACATCCTTAATTCCCATATGAGATTTTAAAATAAAAATTCTCTTTTTATGATCAAGACTAGTTACAGTAATTGCATCATGAGATTGATTCACTAATAATGTATGTCCATCATCTTTATATACTAATAATCTTTTTGTAATAGGTTGTATATGTCTATGATTTTCTTCAAATTCACTTTCAATAAAACTTTTCCAAAACTGAGTATTAAGATCATATAAATATGTTTCATAAGCAGAACCGTATACCAAAAAACGTCCATTAGTAGAAAGTAACGTTGGATTTATCAAGGGCAGATCAATATGATCTTGTTTTGTATATTTATAAATTTTTTTCCACCTTCCTAAATCATTCAATTCTTTCATAGTGCTGATTTTTATGGTCTTAGCAGAAACAACACAGAAAAGTTCTTGCTCTTTATTAAAAAACGCATCTATAAAATGGGATGTAATACGATTTAAATCAGAAGAAGAAATTGTTTTTTCTGAAAGAATATGATCACCATTTGTTAAATTAAAAACATGTAAAAAATAATCCCCAATTATTACTACTAACTTAGAATCCGTATTAAAAAATACTTTTCTAAAGTATGATTGATCTAAATATTCTTGATAAAGCTTATTTATACTATTAGGAAGAATAAAATTAATAAAATTATTACTACTTTTATCATAAATAACAAATTCAGATTCTTTATAAGCTGCAACATAATTTCCATCATCACTTACCACATGCTGATACAAAGATCCTGCCTTAAAAAAATCATGATTAAATGTTTTTTTTATAGTACCTGTATTAAGATCACTATATTCAATACCATCTAACCCTAATCCAACAAGCACATTTCCTTCTTCTTTATTAGTATATATATGCAAAGGAATAAATGGCTGTAACTTTTGCAAGCAATTAGATACAGCAATATCTGTATAATGAGGAATTAAATATTTTCTAATAATTCTACACAAATCTCGATCTTTATTATCAAGCTGATTAACCATTTTTTTACAAACATCACGAGATTTTACTTCAAGAATACGTAATGCTATTGCATGAGCAAACCAATTAATTAAAGAAATATCTTTTCCGTCTTTATCTTGTGCATGAATATCGTAGAAATTAATTGCCATACCAATATCAAAAATACGTTGTACTTTTTGATCAGTAGTCAAATCAGTAACATATCGCTCTAAGTAATTAGAAACAACAGCAGGTACTGCTTCATAAGAACATTTTTCTAAAGAAAGTATAAGTTCTTTTAAAAAAAGAAAATCAGAATACTGAATTTTATCAAGAAGAATAGGCCCTGTTAAACCCGTATTATTTAAAGATACAGAAGTCACTTCAAGCATAGCTGCTATTGTTTTAAAATTATTAAGTAAGTTAAAACCAACTTCAATATTATGTGGTCTTAATGAACCAACCAAGATAGAAATTTTTTCTTCTTGTGCATTTTGAGTACCATACAAACTTACATGCGCTAAAGCACATACCATGAAAATAATTGATAATTTTAATTTTTTAAAAACCATTAAGCCTCCAAATTTATTTTCAATGAAAATAAAAAAATCTATTTAATAAGAAAAATACAAAGACTTCTTAAATAAAAAACTTTTCTATTATGTCAACCCACTCAATAGCACCTTCTCGTACAAGTTTAATGTTTCCATTTTTAATTTCAATAATAGTTGAAGGCAAACTCTTTACAAGATTTTCATCTAAAACCCAATAATCTGCCTTTTCTAAAAACTCTTCATCTATTTCATTAAGAATCAGAGGTGGCTTCTGACCTGTCTTATTTAAACTTGTAGAAAAAATCATCAGAACGTTATTTAGCAATTCTTGAATACCTTTATGGTCAGGACTTCTAAATGCAATAGTCCCTTCCTTTGATTGTACATACTCAGGAACATCATGATAAGCTTGAGCAACTATAGTAAGTGGCCCAGGCCAAAAATGCGCAGCTATTTTTTCTATTTGAATGAAATCCTCCTGATTCACATAGTCTTTAATACTAAATGTATTCTTAACAAGAATCAAATATGGTTTATCTTGACGCCCTTTAAGCTCATTTAAAAGTTTAAAGCCATTTAAAGTAACAGGCATAAAAAAACCTAAAATTGTGTCTGTTGAGCCTATAAAAAAATTATTCTTATTAAAAGATTCAATTAATAAGCTTACAGTTTCTGAATTATCCCAATAAATAATCTTTTTATTATTTTTCATACTATTTTTACTTTTTTTGAAAATAAGTTTTTTCTTTATCTTACATAAAAATTACTAGTTTGACATTGATTTTATAAGGTTTAAAATAATCACTAGCTTTATAGAAGCAGTGTATACAAGCTTATTAAAGCCTAGCCTGTCATATAATAGGTTAATAAAAAGGTTATAAAGTAAAAAATAGGTGGTTATTTAATAAAAGGAAAGATAATATGAGCATTTCTCAAGAAATAACACGTAGTTCTTCGCAAGCAATTAGTTCACCTATCAATTATCAAACGATTGTTGCATTTTTTGATAAAAATTGGACAACTGCCTGTGATAATAAAAGTATTGAACGTATGAAAAAGCTTGATATGCTTTTTTCATCACCATCAAAAAAATTAACTTCTGTTCAAATAAGTGGATCAAACGGTAAAAGTTTAACTGCACATTTTGCAACAAAACTTTTAGTTAAAGAAGGGTTTACCGTAGGAACTTTTTATGGCCCACATATAAACAGCTATAATGAACGTTTTGCAATTAATGGATCAACCATCAGCGATGATGATTTTGTTATACTTGCCCAAGAAGTTATACAAGAAGCAGAAAAAGCAAAAATCATTGCTAATACTTATGAACTTCTTACCCAAATGGCTTTTAATTATTTTGCAAAAAACAATGTTGATATAGTATTACTAGAAGCCTCTCATGTAGCTTCTTATGATGCAACCGCATTATGCTCTCCTAAAATAGTTGCTATTACACGTATTGCTGATAGTAAAGGTGGCACAAAAGAAAACGCATCCCTTGAGACAATTGAAGATTATTTAAAAGTAGCAACATCAGAAACACACATTATTGCTGCTGATCAAAATAAAACTCATTTAAAATATATGGCTGACTGGATAAAAATTCATGGTGGTCATTGGGCTATGCCTATAAGAAAATTAGTACCATTACATTATCCATTTGAACAACTTCATGGCCGATGCGCAGCACTTGCTGAAAGAATTGTTTCTATCTATATTAATGACTACTTAAACAAACAACTTGATGAAAATAGTTTTATTGCTAAAAAGAAAGGTCAAAGAGGAAGACCAACTTTAGAAGCAAAAAAACAACTCGAACTTAATCCAAAATATACCCTTGAAAATTTCTGGAAAGAAACTACTAGCAATTTACCTGGAAGATTTCAACTTCTTGATCAAGAAAAACCGACCATTCTTCTTGATAATGCTGATAACATTGACGCATTAGAAAATTTACTTCTTGGTATCCGTTTAGTTAATTATCAACGTACTATTAAAGGTGTTGCGCTTTTAATTGGATGTCATCAAGAAACAATCAATCTTGAAGAGTTTGTAAAAGTTATTCGTCAGTTCTTTAGAAAAACAACAGGTACTTTGACATTATGTCCACTCGGCATTCAAAAAGAAAGCCTTTCAACTTCTTGGGATCTTGATTTTCTCCAACAAGAACTTAATGATGGGAAATTTAAATTACGTATAGCTTCTTCTTTTAAAGAAGGTTTTGAAGCCGCTAAAAAATCAATTAATGACAAGCAAGGTTTATTAGTTATTACAGGCTCAAGCGCTATGTTAGAACAGTATTGGAAATTAGTTAAAAACTAATAAGTAATTTACTTATATGTACAATGTAATTGATACTATTTTCCCTCTATTTGCAGGACTATTTTCAGGATTGGGAGCAGCTATAGTATATGTTAATTTACTCAAGCTATCTCAATCCTTTCTTTTTAAGAAAAAAGCAAACTCCTCAAAACACTCTTTCTATAGTTTAATAACGAGATCGATAATAATTGCTCTTTTAAGAATAGTTTTTATCGGGGCTTTTCTTTTTTATCTATTGCAGAGTACCAATACCAATAGTATACTGACTCTACTTTCGTTTATAATAAGTCTGTGGACAATAATTCTTTGCCGTAGGATGTAAACTTGTGGATAGTTTTAGCGCACTTGATGCAAAACCGATGTGGTCTCCGTTAAGTTATTATGGTATCACTTCTTCTTTTGCTTCTATTAGCCAAGAAACTATTATTGCAACATGGATTGTAATAGGAATTGCGATTATAACAGTTATTATCGTACGTTATGTCGCTCTAAAACAATCAGGACCACTTTTTTGGATAAGTCACTCTTTTATAAAAGGATTCATGGACCTTTCTACACAAACTCTTGGAGCATTCCATTATCGCCATTTTTCTTTTATTATTTCACTTTTTCTGTTTATTTTTTATTGCAATATGCTTGGATTGATTCCTTTCCTTGAAGAACCAACAGCAGATTTAAATACGCCGCTAGCTCTTGGTATTGTTGCTTTTTTATATACCAATTTTTATGCAATTAAAGCACATGGAGTAGGTGGTTATTTAAAAGAATTTTTTCAACCATTTTTTCTTATGTTTCCACTCCATATTGTTGGTAAATTAGCAGGAATTATTTCTATATCTTTTAGACTTTTTGGTAATATTTTTGGCGGTGCTATTATTTCTAACATTTATTTTAATGCACTAGGTCATTCATACATACTCGCTCCTCTTGGTATTATTTCGGGACTTAATATAGGGGTTTCACTTTTTTTTGGTGTTTTTGAATCATTTATTCAAGCATTTATATTTGCAATGCTTACCCTTACTCATCTTTCAATTCAAACTCAAGAAGAAACATAGAGGTTACTATGGATATAAATGGCGCCTTCTTTCACTACGCAACCATTGCACTTATTATTGCTATTAATGCAATTGGTGCAGGCATAGGTGGAGGGCTTATAAGTTTTTCTGCTTTACAATCTTTAGATCAACAACCAAATGCTCATGATGGGATTTCTCAAGCATCTTTTTTAGGAATAGCACTCATAGAAACTGCCAGCATCATTAGTTTAACCATGGCATTTCTCCTTCTTGCAAATAAAAGTCATAACTATCAATCTCCTTATGGTTTTATGGCAGAAATTGGAATTTTATGCGCTTTAGGGATTACAGGATTGGTTGTTGGAATCGCTTCATCATTTCCAGCACAAGCTGCATGCATAGCGACTGCACGTCAACCATTTAGCACACAAAAAATTCGTGTACTTATGCTGTTAACTCAATCACTTATGCAAACACCAGTTATTTTAGGATTTATTGTAAGTCTCTTAATAAAATATCAAATTATAAATATTTATTCAGTTGCAGATGCATTGCGACTTATTGCAAGTGGTTTATGTATAGGCCTTGCTAGCATAGGACCATCTTATGGACTTGCTACATTTTCTTATAAAATATGCTCAGGTATTGGCATTAATAAAAATGCATATAGCGCACTGCTTTCATCAACGCCACTTAATGCTGCTATTATAGAATCACCCATTATATTTTCTCTACTTGTTTCATTTTTAATATTAAGTCATGCCAATAGTTTACCTGATGATATCTTTAAAGCTTTTCCTTATATTGCTGCAGCGCTATGCATGGGACTTTCAACTATTGGAACAGGAATCAGTTCAGGAAAAACTGCTGCAAGTTGTGCTAGTCAAATTACACTGTATCCAGAAAGAGCTCCATTACTCTCTAAAACAGGGCTATTCGCTCAAGCACTTATTGAAACAAGTGCAATTTATGGATTAGTTATCAGCATATTTTTAATAGCTACTTAAAATCATATTTTGTTTTGAACTTTAAAATTTGTTATCTTTAATTTATGTAGATAGCGCCTTATCGTTATAATACAATATTTCAATGTTTTCAACATCACCTTGGGAGGTATATATGCTTTATAAGAATGTTTTAGATGCAATAGGAAATACACCATTAGTACGCATCCCTTTTAACACAAAGGCAACTATTCTTGCAAAACTTGAGTATCTAAATCCTGGTGGAAGCATGAAAGATCGTTCTGCTCTTTATATGATTCAACAAGCAGAAAAAGATGGCAGACTTAACCCAGGCGGTACTATTATTGACGCCTCTTCTGGTAATCATGGTATTACACTTGCTATGATTGGAGCAGCAAAAGGATATCGTGTTATTATTACTGTTTCTGAAAAGTGCAGCCAAGAAAAATTAAAAACATTAAAAGCATATGGAGCAGAAGTTGTAGTCTGTCCCTCTACACAATTTATCAACGATCCTCAAGGATATCATTCAAAAGCACAACAACTACATCAAGAAATACCCGGTTCATTTATGCCAAATCAGTATTACAATACTGAAAATAGAGATGCCCATTACACCTTACTAGGACCAGAAATTTGGAGCCAAACAGAAGGGAAAATTACACATTTTTTTGCTGGCACTGGTACTGGTGGAACAGTAAGTGGAGTAGCTACCTATCTTAAACAACAAAATACTACTATCAAAATATACGGCATAGATTCAGTCAATTCGCTTCGCGCAACTAATGGGAATCCTAAACCATATGCAATTGAGGGTATTGGAATTGATTTTTACAATGACATACTTGCTAAAGATCTTATCGATGAATTTTTAAATGTTACAGATCAAGCTTCTATAGAATGGCTAAAAATTCTTGCACGTCAATACGGTTTTCTTGTTGGACCAAGTAGCGGTGCAGTTATTGCAGGATTAATGCAAAAAATAGAAACGCTAAAAGAAGATGATGTTGCAGTAGTTATTTTTGGAGATTCTGGAAGAGCATACCTTAGCAAGAATTTTTATGCAGAAGAATCTTCTGTAAATGAAACAATTGTCCAACCTTCAATACGTATAACGAATTCTGTGGAACTATAGATTGATGCTTTTCCCACCATATGTTTAAACGTTTAATTGGGTCTTCAAATAAGTCTATTCCAAAGTAGAATGTTCCCCAATGAATTGGTATAAAATAACGAGCATTACAATCCAAAAATGCTTGCCCTGCTTCTTCTGCATTCACATGTGATCTATGCATTAATGCTTGAGGCTCGCCAGGACCAATGGGCATAAGCACCACATCAATTGAAGGGAAAAGTTTCCCTATGGCTTTAAAATACTGTTGCTGATATGCGGTATCTCCAGCAAAATAAATGGTTTCTCCTGCATTTTCAATTACCCATCCTCCCCACAACGAACAATTATGGTCAAATATTCCTCGCTGAGACCAATGCCATGCAGGAACAAAGGTAATGTTCATATCAGCTGATGGTATTACTATTTGCTCCCACCAGGTACATTCTTCAACATTTTGAATTCCTTGGTTTAAAAACCATGCTTTATCACCTTCAGGAACCAAAAAAAGAGGATTATCTCTTTTATGAAGAAGCTTCACAGAATTTAGATCTAAATGATCACGATGATTATGAGAAATAAGAATAATATCAATTTTTGGCAAACTTTCTAATGGACACCCAAAGGGTAAAATTCTTTTATATAAAAATGACGGAGCGCCAAAAATAGGATCTGTTAAGATAATTTTTTCTCCTATACGTATAAGAACCGATGCATGTCCCATCCAACTTATAAGTGTACCTTTTTCTGTAAGACTATCTTGCATACTATAACCAGCATCAACCCATGCAGCATGTTCTACAACTTCATGCTTTCTATGCCTACGCCCCTGCCAATACATTTTAATTGAAGGAAATAACCATTCAGGACTTTCTCTTCTACCATCTGGGCAAAAATTATAATATTTTTTCCCTTGTCTTTTTGGAGAAAAAGGAATATAAGAAATCATTTTTTTAATAATCATAACAGCACCTTCCTAAAAAATTTTCCCCCATCCGGCAGAACGTCGGATAGGGGAAATGGAGGTTATCTAGAGAAAATATTTTGGTTTTTTAATACCAAGACAGGAAGAAATGTACATCAATGATAACTAAAAAGCAAATTTTTTTTGATATTTAAAAGCTCTATCATTCACACTATTTAAGGCCCTATCAAAAACTATTCTCAATTGAATTTTTTACCACTTTTTCTGATTAAAAATGATACCAAAATATTACTTTTCGATAAGGCTAAAATAAGGACGGTTTCTATTACTCTTCTTTAAAAGAAATTACCAATACAGGACAAAGCATTGCAGCTTCTTTTATTTTTTCATCAAGACCTGTAAAATCAACCCTTTCAATCACCTCTGATTTATTACTAACAGTAAATACTTCTGGGGCTATAAATTCACATGCTCCGCATGCTATACATCCAGGTTCAATCTCGACCATTTTTATTTTTTTTGTCATAATGCACAACAGCGTAATAAAAAAATAAAAAATACGAAACTACTTATGAATAAAAAAAATAGAGGCTTGCTTATTAGCATTGAAGGGATTGATGGTTCTGGCAAATCATCCCTAACTAAAGCAATCGCAGAAGAATGTTTAAAAGCCCAATATCCTACCGTTATCACCAAAGAACCTGGCGGAACAACTTTTGGCATGCGTTTAAGGCCACTACTAAACTACCAAAAAGAACCCCTTTCTAGCCGTGCAGAATTTTTATGCTTTGCTGCAGACAGAGCACATCATTTTGAACAATTAATTTTGCCAGCGCTGAGTCAAGGCAACATTGTTATCTCAGATCGCATGGCAGATTCTTCACTTGTTTACCAAGGATATGGACGAGGTCTTGATTGCGCAATGATTCAAACTATTAATGCATGGGCTATGCACAATAGATTTCCTGATATTGTTTTCTATCTTAAAATAGATCCTGTCCTAGCAGTAAAAAGAATAAAAATAAGAAACACAATGTTAACTTCGTTTGAAAAAGAAGAAACGTTTATAACAAAAACAGCACAAGGATTTGATGCATTAGTAGCACCTCGCAAAGAAGTAGTTACTTTAGATGCCCAAGAAGATCTTGCTACACTTACTTATAAAGCATTTTCTCTTATTAAAGAACATTATAAGAGCAACCTATGAATGCCTCTCCAGCGTTTCTTTTTGTTGGACAACCTTCTGCAACAATCAAAGAAGCTTATACACTCATAAAATCTTATTACTGCTCTCACAATGTTGACTTTTGCACATGCCCAACATGCTTTCTTATTGATAAATCACACCATTTTAGTCAAATTATTATTGAGCCAAAAAAACGATATACTCTTGATGATTTAAATCCAGTATTTGAAAAAATTTCATGGGCACTTGATCATAATGAACATCGTTTTTTTATTATTCATAAAGCTGATCTTTTAAGTGCTTCATGTGCTAATAGTCTCTTAAAAATAGTAGAAGAACCTCCTTTAGGTTATCACTTTATCTTTTTAGCAGAACGTTTGCTGAGCGTTCTTCCTACTATTCGTTCTCGATCAGCTATTAAAACAATTCAATCAAAAACAGACACTCCCACTTCTAACTTTCTAAAACATTTTACTACTGTAACCCCTCATCCAATAAATTTTTATAAAGACTTACATGAAAACAGTCCATCAGAAGAAGAAACATTACTCTTATTAGATGAATACATAACAAAGGCAACCAAACACTATCAGACACTTTTAGAAGAAAATAATAACACCGCTCTTATTTTATGTAGTAAACGACTTGAACTTTTTAAAAAAAGTTTCCATACTCCTCCCATGCCGGGTAGTGCAAAAATTTTCTGGAAAAATCTTTATATGCATTATTTTAATCTTTCATAAAAAGGCAAAACAATGGTTATTTCTCTTAAACAACTTCTGCCTGGAATTTTAAAACAAGAAGAATGGAAGTTACAACTTTTATCAGACTGGCCTACAATAGTAGGTTCTTTACATACAAAAATGTGTATAAAAAAAATCGATAAAACAACACTTATTGTTGGCGTTTACGAATCAAACTGGTTACAAGAACTTTATTATCTTTCATCAGTTCTTTTAAAAAGTATTAATACACATATCAAAAACTCTACATTAACCCATATTAAATTTGTTAATGCTCCTCAAAAAAAATTTTTTAAAGAATATAAAAAATCTGAAGTAAAAAATAGACCAGAACGCAAATTAATAGCTTTAACCGAAAAAGAGCAGTATGCTCTAGAAAAAATTAAAGATGAAGCGCTCAAAAAAGTTTTGCACAATTTTTTAAGTAGATGTTATTTTGAAAAATTAGAGTTATGAAAAAAAATATTTGTTATGTAGCAGGAAGATCAGGTGGACATATTATACCCTGTTTAACCTATGCACAGTATAATCAGAATATAGATACTTATTCTATTCTTTTTTTTAGCACTAAAAATCAACTTGATTCTTTGATAATGAAAAGCTTTCCCATTACTGTTGATCATGTAAAACTTCCTTGCGATGGTATACCTAAACGTAAAACAGTATTGTGCATAATTAATTTTATCGGGCAACTATTTTTAACTGGAATAAAAACAGTTTATTATTTACTTACAAAAAGACCTAAAAAAATCATTACAACAGGTGGCTATATAGCAGTTCCTGTATGTATTATAGGATTCATCTTACGAATTCCTATAGAACTTTTTGAATTAAATGCAGTACCTGGTAAAGCAATTAAATTTCTTGCACCTTATGCCTCTATAGTTCACACCTGTTTTCCAGAAGCACGCCAAGCTTTAAAATCCTATAAAACTGATTATATCGATTATCCTGTACGTTTTAAACATCAACCAATTCCTTCACGTAATAATGCTTTACAGAATCTTAATTTTTCTTCTGATAAAAAAACAATTTTAATTTTAGGTGGATCTCAAGGATCATTATTTTTAAATGAGTTAATACAAACAACCTGTTTATCACATCCTCAATTATTAAAAAATATTCAAATTATTCATCAAACAGGCGAGCAAACAAGCGCTATCAAAGAATTTTATACTGTGCATACAATTAATAGTTGTGTATTTTCTTATACACCCTCAATAGAACAATTTTATCCTGCTGCAGATCTTGTAATTTGTAGAGCCGGTGCAGGAACTTTATTTGAAACACTGTTTTTCAAAAAGAAAGCGCTAGTAATCCCTCTTGAAACAAGCGCAACCGATCATCAGCTTGATAATGCTTTATCATTTGAAAAACAACATCCAAATCTTTTTAAAGCTGTGCGTCAAAAAGATTTAAAAAATAATCAAAATCTATTTATCCAATATATGTTACAGATGTTGGGTTCCATGTAACTGTTTCTGTTGCAGCATTTTGACCATTACTATAGGCAAACCATTGAGGAATATTAGTTTGCGTATAGACAAAATTATTAATCCCTGCCATCCAAAATAAAGAAGGATTTTTAATACCACCAGGTCCGTAAACTATTTGATCAAATGTTAATGAACCAAGAATACTTAAATTATTTTTATTAACTGTAGAACCATTTACTGCAAACATCTGGTCAACGCTATTTTTTTGCATATAGTCCATGAGTAATGGTTTAACACTTTCAATACTATTGACACCTGTCGTTAACCATTGAGCAACAGTATTCATTAAAGCTGCTTGTTGATCTGATGTTGAAAGTTCTGATGTATTTAACGTATTAGCAAGAAGCTGAACTGGTATCTGAATACATCCTTGTGCAGGGTATATAGTATAATAAAAAGGGCCTGAGCTACTTTCGTACGAAGAAAAAATATCAGATGCTAATAAAATACCTGTTACCTGAGAATCTGAATCAGTAAGATAGGTACTATTAACTGGTAATTTTTGAGCAACAACATTAGTTGCAGCAACAGCTAACAAATTAGAAGCAGTTGGCGGAGTAAATGAAGAAAAAAGTATCTTTTCTGAAGCTAAATTACGCAAAAATTTTTCTGCTTTTGTTGCATCAGTTGTATCTAAGGAAACAATTGAAAGACGTGCAGCTGAAGTAATTTGTGTGGTAGTATTACCTATAGTCCATTGGACTGATTCTTTAGCAGTTAAAGAACATTTATACGATAATGGTGGCCGAATAAAAGAAAAACCTACAGCTTGTCCTAATGGAATTTGACCATATAAAACACCATCAGAAGTCTGTGCAGTTTTCCATCCTGGAGCGTAATATACAAACCATAAAGACTTACCCGGTAGATCAACAGGTACAAATGCTGTACCGCTTGTAGGATCAATAGTTATTGAACTTTGATTATTTGCAGAACCACTTAATAACGCAAGTTGTTTTTTATACTGATCTGCAGATTGGTTCCAAATAAGACATCGCACAGGAGTAATACTACGTGTTTGTAAAGTAATAGGAAGAATAGACCATGGATTAGCAGAACTAACAAGATAATTACCTGGATTAAAACCGGTTTGAACTACTTCAAGTAACCCATTATTGGTAATAATTTCGTAATTACAGCGTAATGGCCCTGATGCTTGATCAGAAGTACTTACAACATGATTTGTATTATCCCATACTCCATTTGCAAAACCTTGTGATTGTAAAATAATACTATTTTGAGAACCCATAGCAACTGCACCATTACTAGTAAAAGTTAAAGAAACAGTGCCAGATTCTGGGCGAATGGCATGAGGCAATGTTCGATCATTATTTAAAAAGTTATACGATAAAGGATCAAGTTGAACGGTATATTGAATTGATCGTGAACTATTTTCTCTATAAGAAAAAGTAACACTATTTAATTGATCAACGCTATTATAAATAAGCCCACTAAAATCAGAGCTTAACCCAATATAAGATCCTTTAGACCCATTTGCTAAAGAATTTGGACCAGTAACACCTATCATTTCTACTTGTGGCCCAACCACTATACGCCCAGTAGATCCTGCATAAACTTGGGTATAAACATTGTACAAAAAAACAGGATCAGGCAAACCATCTGATGGGTCTTTATAAGTATCCATTGCATTAACAATATCTTGAGTATAACTTCCTTTTAAAAATTTTATTTCAGCTTCAAGATAAAGTCCTATATGAGAAAAACTATTTCCCGTGTCTGCACCTGGAGCCAAAGTAACAGTATCACCAATAGTGTTACCAGTACTTATTACTACACCTTGAATCTTTTTTAAATTATTTGCCTGCACGGTTACCGTATCCGATACCGTATTATTAAAAACTTTAAAAGAATAGTGATGACCAGAAGGAGCCATGCCAAAACTTTCTGCCATACCTTCACCAAACTGCTTAAACCCACTCCCTATGCCACTCATGGTACTTGTAAAATTTGACCAATCAGCACCTAAATCTGCATGTAAAAAACTCTTACAAGTAAGAACTATGGCTACTAAATAAATATAATAATATTTCATGCAATCCCCTTTTTAAAATCTTACTTGTTTTACTTAAGTAGAACTAACTGTGTCAAGCTTCAAGCCCAAAAGTATTATTAATACAATAATGGAAATACAAGCGGATCTTTAGAATTGTCAGAAAATTTTCCTGTTTTTATATGAACTAAGCGCTCTTGTAAAGAAGGATCTATAGAAAATCTTTTTTGATGCGTTGGAATATTCTTATGTAGATTGAACCAAATAGGATAACCGGTATGAACAGGAAAAACCCTTTCTCCAAGAGATCTATTATCATCAAAACCAGTATAAATGACTGTTGTGAGTTCCGGAGTAGATCCTCCAAACCAACAAGTGCGTGAATCATTAGTGGTACCAGTTTTATTAAAAGCTTCAGAATCTATCCATTCAGAAGATAAAGTACGTTTACGCTCCATACCTAAACTTAAAACTCGTACTACTTGACTTGCTATAGATAAATCAATGACACGTTCTTTTTGAGGATGAGCAGTATATATTTTTTTACCATGCTTATCTTTAATCCACTCAATACAATGTGGTTCAACATAAACTCCATCATTAGCAAAAACATTAAACATACCGGCCACCTGCTCTACACTACTGTCAACACATCCTAAGGCTAAAGAAGGATATGGTGGCGCATTTACAATACGAAATTTTTTTGCATAATCAGCAACTTTTTGAGCGCCAACAGAAAGCAAAGTTTTTACTGATACAATATTATTTGAATAAGATAACGCATAGGCAAGGGTTATTAATCCTTCATGTTCACGATTGTAATTACGCGGTTCCCATAATTGATTGCCAGATTTTAATACAAATGGTTCATCAATTGCTGTATCTAAAAAAGTCATTTTCGATTCTAAAGCAGCTGCATAAAGAAGTGGTTTAAAAATAGAACCTTGTTGACGATATGCTTGCAATGTACGATTAAAGGAAGATTTTTTAAAATCATAGCCTCCAATCATTGCTTTTATAGCACCAGTTTTAACATCAATTGTTAATAAAGCACCTTCAATATCTGTACCTATTTTTTTACATAAATCATTTTTATAATGTTCAGAAAATGCTTTTTGAGCATGTAATTGAATAGTAGAATTCAGTGTTGTTTTAATAACAAGACCACCAGTATAAACTGTTTTTTTACCATATTTTTCTTCTAAGAATTGTCGTATTGATTCCTGTAGATGTGGTGCTTTATATTCGTTATACCCTTCTTGAATTGACAGTAATTCTTTTAATGCATAGTCATAATCTTCTTGAGTTATAAAATTACATATACGCATCTGCAATAAAACAGTATTTCTTCTTTTTTGTGCAAGAACAGGATCTATTAAAGGATTGTATTTTGAAGGTAATGGAATAATTGATGCAAGAAGTGCTGCCTGAGCAATAGTTATATCTTGAATATCTTTTTTCCAAAACCGTTGCGCTGCAGCTTGAACTCCATAAATTCCAGCACCAAAATAAATATTATTTAAATATGTTTCTAAAATTTGTTCTTTAGTAAATTGTTGTTCAACAAGCAATGCTAAAAACTGTTCTTTAATTTTTCTAGAAAATGTTTTTCTACCATCAAAATAAAGTAACTTAACTAATTGTTGTGTAATAGTGCTAGCACCTTGAGCGCGCTTACCACGAATAATATTAACACACATCGATCGAATAATACCGCGCCATGAAAGACCTGCATGTTTAAAAAATGACCTATCTTCAGCTGCAACAAAAGCTTTAATGAGACACTCAGGCATTACCGAAAGAGATACTGGCAAACGCCTATCTATCTGAAATCTTGCCCATTCTTTTCCTTCATCGTCTAATAATAAAGAAGGAGAATAGTCTTTATAATGTTCTAATGCAGAAAAATCAACTACTGGATACCTGGTTACAAACAATAACGTTCCCCAAATAAATGTTCCTAAAAAGAAAGCTGCTAGAGTGATTGTAAAAAATAATTGTAAAAAGATTTTTTTTATCATCGTATATGTACTTAACAAGCTTTTAGATGTTATTTTTAATTTTTAGGCAGTATTTAAAGTTTACAAGAAAATATAAAAAATTCTTTTAAAAAAAATAAATCACCAATACGATTGTATCCTGTAATATTAGAATGTACTATTTTTATAAGATGTGACCTCAATGATATCACTATTTTTTACTACTCTTTGCTTATCAATTATGGTCACTATTTTTGACATAGGTATAACACACTATTTTTTAATTGCTCCTTTTTTTACCATAACAGGAGTAACTATTGCTTTAGTATCTTTTACACCATCACCTTTTTTAGCAATAATTCCTTTATTTTTTTCTATAAGCCAAACACTTCTTTTTTATGATTCTTATTGGATAACAGTTGCATGGATTATACCAATTATAGATGCCTATTTCTTAAGAAAATATATGTTTAAACCTTTTTTCATTGTATCAACAAACCTTATTTTGATGATTTTTTTATATCAGTGCATTCTTATTATAATGAAGTATGCCACCAAACCATATGAATTAATTTTAGCACAACTATTCTGCACCTTTTTAATTGCTATAATTTCATCTAAATCTTTATCGATTACAAATCAATAATTAACTTTCACCCTGCTTTATCTCAACAAACTCTGCAAAATGGAGAAAGTAATAAAAGCCATTCAATTTTCAAGCTCAATACAGCTACTTGTTCTATTTATAATTCCTGCTATAATTATTA
>VFQT010000243.1_pt1 | contig 86647 bp, 77 predicted proteins | sample 3512381 | NCBI WGS metagenome assembly VFQT01 (sample SAMN10412376, study PRJNA504923) | tailings metagenome | isolation source: Relicate 2 Philex TSF3 active mining site | place: Philippines: Tuba, Benguet | collected 2017-08-29
ACCACGTTGAGCGCATGCACCGTGATGCAAAGATCCACACGATCTTCGAGGGCACCTCAGAAATTCAGCAGCTTGTGATTGCCCGCGCAATCTCTGGCATGCGCATCGAATAATCGTCTCGGAGAAATTGATCAAAATCAAAAAAGGAAGGTGGCCGAGAATCTCGGCCACCTTCCTTTTTATTTACGTTGTCGGGTTACCCCGCGAACTTATAGTTGCTTTCCGGTGATGGGATCCTCGGGTCCGCCAAGGTTCCACTCGTTGTCGCAGCCACCTTGGAATGTGAAGGTGGGCGTCTTGTTCCAGTTGTCGCCCATCTGAACACATCCGAAGTCAAGTGATCCGGCTGTGAGGTTGAGGAAATAGAGCGCGATGCGAACATCGAACTTCCCTTCGTTTTTCCAACTCGGGTTTACCATCTTCACAGCAAGTGCAACGTCTGGTACAAGCATTGCCGCACTGATTTCAATTGATTTCTTGAATTTAGGGAAATACAGGCGTATCTCGGTCTTTCTCTCTACTGACTTCTTCAAGCCTCCAGTAATGCTGGTGGCGCTCGCAAGAAGCATGTTCAGCGGGAATGACAACACCATTGGCTCGAATGCGCGCGGGTTGTTTCCATCGCTATCGCCAATGACTGCCTTCTTCATTTCTGCCACCATCTGATTGCCGAGTGCCTCGACATCTTTTGCGGTGTCAAGAGCAAGGTCTTTCATGATGTTCATCAAAAGATCAGCTGACAGTGTGATGCCCCACGGATTGTTGCAGCCGCCATTCAGTAAGAACTGCGGATCGCGTGACATGTCCTTCCAGAACGCAAGGCATCCCATGCCCACGTAGTACTTCTTCAGTCCGAAGAAGTCGAGTGAGAAACCAAGGTTGGCCTTGTAATCGTTCCACTGTCCGTCTTTCACTTCGGCTTCAAGTTGCAAGCGAGGAATCCACTTCAGCCCGCCAGTGAAACTAAGTGCGTTGAGCCAGCCTGCGGTGTTGATCTTGTTCAAAACACTGTCAAGAACTTTTTCGGCTTGCGCAGGCGAAGCATCTGTCAATTTCTTGAACTTGTTGATCTCGCTTTGTGCAGCGCGGTTGACATCATCAATGGCAGTTTTTATTTCTTTCTCAATGTCTTCCATGAAGTCCATGATCTCGTCTTGTGCCTGATCAATCAGATCAAGAATCACTTCGTCGGTAATGTCTGGCCACGTCTTTGGAAAGAAGTCGACAACTTGATTGGCTGCGTCTACGACAGCACCTTCAGCATTCTTATATTCCTTGGCAACTTGCTTCGCGACATCTTTCGAGTAGTTGTCAACATATTTGACCGCGTCGTTCACACCTTTTTCGATGCTGCGGCCAATTTTGTTGCACTTCTTTTTGTCCTTCTTGGTGGCGGCAAGGTCGCAAAGACCCTTGCCTTTGGTTAGCGCAATAGTTGTAGTTGTGGTTTTCGGAGCGGACTCCGAGCCAGTTCCGCATGCTGCAAGAGATGTTGCAGACAATGCGAATACCGTGGCAAGTGCAAGAGATTTAATTCTCACAGTTTCCCCCTTGAGAGAGGTGTGAACCTCGTTGGTAGTAATGACAGTCATCCTGACAATACATTGCTTCACACCTCATGCCGATAACCGAGCGTGACCTGGTTCTCCTAGACTCTCGAAATGGCCCCCACCTTGGACGACGACGGACGTCGAGCCCGAACTGATCGCGGCAAACTGGCGGCTATCGATGCCCTCATCCGTATTTTCTCTCGGGGTCAGCAGGCAGTGACCATGGCACAAATTGCTGAAGAAGCAGGAATCTCCGAGCGAACTCTTTTCAGATACTTTGCGACCCAAGACCAGATGATTGATGCCGCGGCAAAATCATTGTTTCCTCGCCTAGAGCCCTATTTTTTTCGTGAGCCCCCTAGAGGTGGTCTAGAGACCCGTGTACGCGCACTTTTGGCCCTACGCGGTGAATTCGTTCGTGAGTTTGGCCACATTGCAGGGACCGTTGAATTGCATGCTCGGCGATTCACGACCGCTGGTGAATTACGTACTGGTCGCGACGACCTCTTTCGGTGGCAACTAGAAGTGTGGCTTGGAGATGCACGTGACTCCATTAGTGACGAGGCATTCGCCATCGTGAATGTGATGTGCGGCTTTCCAGCCATGCAGTCACTCATCGGGCAGTTAGGTCATTCGGCGGTGAATGCGGTTGCCGATGCAGTGATGGCCGTTATTCGGTCAGACGCCCGACGCGCCTAACAACTTCTGTCTGTCACTCTGACATAATCTGGATATGTCATCTGATTGTCGTCGTCGCATCGTTGGATTCACAGCGGGAGTCGTTCTTGTACTCGTTGGCGCTGGTTGCTCAGGTGGCTCGTCAGACACGACAGCCAGCGAAGCAGCGGGCAGTTCCACATCTGCGGTCACGTGCGACAAAGAGGCATCATCGGTGGGGTTGGGCGAAGGGCAGTTATGTGTCGACAGCGGCTTTCGACTTTCTGCTGATGATTTCTCGTTTCCAAACTGGTCGGGAATTGAAGGGAATACCGACTCCTTGGGAGCCGACACCCTGATCTCGTTGTTTGGGGCTGCCAATGTGTGTGCATCCGGAACCAATGCGGACGATTGCAAATTGCTCGCTAGTGCACAACACACTCTTGATGAATGGTCAGCGGCACTTGATGGTGGTCGTTGCGAAGGTATGGCAACGTTGTCGCTCCGATTCTTTCTTGGCATTGATGACAGAAGTGTGATTGAAACCGGCGCAGCACGAACTGTTGATATGAAGCGACCAGATTCGGCGCTTGATCAAGACATCAACTTATGGTGGGCGACGCAATTCGTCCCGGAAGTGCAGGAGGTGGCTGCCGCATCACGCACTAAATCTCCCGTACAACTTGTCAATGAACTAGCCAGTGGACTCGCTTCGGGTGCGGGTTACACAATCGGCATATATGACGAGGGTTATGGACATGCAGTCACGCCGTTCGCAATCACCAAAGTGAATGACGTATTTCGAGTGCATGTATATGACAACAATTTCCCTGGCGAACCTCGCTACATCGAGGTCGACTCGTCAAAAGATGAATGGGAGTATGCGGACTCAACAGTCAACCCAGATGGCACACCATCGGTGTGGTCTGGTGGAACAGGAACCTTTGAAGTCACGCCGATGAGCGCGCGAAAGGGCCCGTTCTCTAGTCCGTTCCACGGAACGGATAATGCAAAAGGACATGTTGTGATAACCGCTGTTTCTGGAGGGGCAGGCCCAAGTGCAACTCATCGATTCGGCGTGTCGACTGGACTTTTGGTCACTACGGCAAGTGGAAAGTCAGTGGGTGTGCAAGACGGGAAAATAGTTAATGAGATTCCTGGCGCTCACTACACGATTGGAAAGGGCGGCAAGGGACATTCGCTTGTCTCGTTGAAAATTCCTGCTGATGAAGAATTCGGTGTTCAAGTTGTGGCTGGTTCTGAGTTGCCACCGGCAGCCGACTCTCCAGCTCATGAAGTCTCTCTCACTGTCAAGACAAAAGATGGGACGCACACCCGCATCAAGACACGACACAGACTCAAGCATGGCAAAGAAGAGATTCCGCATGGGGAGTCCTTTATGAGAGTGTCAACTGATCACTCAATCGACGTCACGCATGATCAAGAAATGGATGTCGCAGTTCACGGACATCGTGAATCGCACAAAGTAACTGTTCCTGCTGGTGGCCGCATTGAACACAAAGTCACTGCTGACGGAACGACATCGCGAGCCAAGACGGCCGATGGACGTTTGCTGCACGACAAGAAAGTGAAGCGGGCCACGAAACCAGCGGAGCACACTGCATCAGTTCAGGGAAAAACAACACGAGCCGATGGACCTACTTCATCTGTGCCATCTTCTTCGAAGCCAGAGAATCGTGGAGCAGGGCCTTCACAACCTGGTCAGACCACGGTGGCACCGAAGACTTCACAGCCAGCGCAGAAGTCTGGTAGCTCAACAATTCCGAAGTCGACGTCAACAACGATTGCTCGCCAATCATCCACCACCGTGAAGCCACGTTCATCAACAACAACCACAGTTGCATCACGACAGACGCCGCCGCCAACGGCTCCACCGCCGCCAGGATAAGAAGGTTTTCCGCTTAGGACCGCTGGCGTGCAAGTTTCTGCGTCACGAACGCATCAATTTCGCGTGACACATCTGGTCCGACGCCTGTGCGGATATCAAATGCTTCTACGTGAACATGTTGTGCACCTAATAATCGCACCGTTGGAATCATGGTGCGAAGCAGAGAATCAGGCCCGCACATAGCCACGTGTGCATCCACAAGACCGCTTGTTGCGAATTCCCGTTCAAGAAGTGCCGGAGTCAGGCGATTGTTCTCAGTGGATACATGGACACGAAAATCAATTCGCCCTTCCGCGTGAGCTTGCTGTAATTCTTCGAGAACTGGAGATTCATCACGCGAGCGAATGCAATAAAACAAAATAGGAGTTGAGTTGTTGTTGGGTTCGCGCGTGCATGCCTCACCGAGGAATGGGGTGATGCCCACTCCACCAGCAATCCACACTGTGGTAGCTGTTGGGTTCTTGGGCGTCACTTTCATGCGCCCATAAGGGCCCTCAACCGTGACAACATCGCCAATTCTGGCTTCATTGATGAATCGTCGAGTCCAATCACCAAGTTCGCGGATGACAAATCGAAGATGCGGGTCAGATGGTGACGACGCAATCGTAAATGGATGTGGCTCGCTGCCTCCACGATGTTGCCACTTCAGAAATGCAAATTGACCTTGTTTGTGGCGAATGGGTATTCCTGCTGGTGCAAGTTCAACGACTGCGTTGCCATGTGCTGTGTCAATGGAAGACACGCGATAGACCCGTCCACGTCGAATGATGTCGCGCCACACCACTCGATATATCCATGAAAGAAGCCCAATAAGCATCGCCACCGCAAACCAAATTCCCCATGCTGAATCATTTGCATATGGCTTTGTGGCAGTAAAGAAATGCCAACAAGCGATTGCATAGGGGGCCACAAGCAACTTATGACTTAGGCGCCACCAACGTGTTGGGATGAGACGCAGCAAGCTAATTGCAACAAGCACATACAAGATGTTTGTTGCAGTTTCAGCAAGATCTTCCGCTGCATCCGCTACGTCACGTGACGCGCCAGCAATACCGCGAACATCATCAACCATTTGCACATGCAGCCACATGGCGCCCACCGAAAGTGCACCGAGCCATCGGTGCCAGCGGTACATGGTGTCAAGCCCACCAAATATGGGTTCAAGAAACGAGATTCGCGTCGACAGCACATTGCTCCATGCCATAAACATGATCGATACGGATCCAATGAAAAGCGAAAACGCAACGTCGCCCTCTTTACCTACTGCTTTAGAAAGCGGAATCCAGCCGATTAACGCTGTTCCCAACAAGACAATTGGGCCAACCCATGACAGACCTAGGGGGGGTCGTTGTGGACGAATAGGTGTTCTCAATCGCCAATCATCACGACTGCCTCTCGCTGTTGAAGCAATACTTTTCAGCGTTGAGGAGGAGGGAAACTGCACCGAATACACGGTAGTCCAATTTCTTTCAATTACGCATCGGCTGTCTTTTCACTACGTCCTAAATTGAGTGACGAAATTTCAGTAACGTTGAAGTGTGGTTCGCCCTAGAGAACATACGCGCGAAGAGTTCATCGACGTTGCGTTTCGTTTGGTTGATGCGGAGGGAATAGAAGCCCTTACGGCACGACGGTTGGGCAAGGAAGTAGGTGTCTCAGCGACGGCTGTGTACACATATTTCGAAACTCGAGATGATCTTGTCAGCGCACTGGTTGAGTACTTGTCCGGTCAGATTGTTGAGCGCATCGTCGTCAGTGGTGATTCACCACGAGAACAAATTATGGCGATGGCGTTGTCCACCCGTCGTGTACTCAGCCAGCACCCACGATTAGCAGCAGTCTTTTTGGTTTCAAATAGTGATGTTGGTGAAGGCCAAGAATCCACGAGGGCAGTTCTGTCAGTTTTGGAGTCTGCTGGGCTAACTAGTGAGCGTTTGGTCACTGCGTTTCGTGCGATTGAAAGCTATGTATTGGGCGCGACCATCTTTGATCACGGCGCAGCGCCACAGCATTTGTCTATCCGTCGTGATCGATATCGGGGAGTAGGACACCCCGAATTGAAAGCTGTTGCAAAATCTGAGGCAACAATCAAACGACACAACGATCAATCATTTGAGGCCGGATTGTTGGCTTTGCTTGATGGATTGGGCATCCAATAGACCGCTCTTCTACTTACCATTCCTGGCGTAAAGGTGGACAACTGTCACGGGCTGACGCGACGAATCATCATCACTGACATGTTTTACACTGCTCGGATGCACTGTGCAGCGAAAATCTCTTGCGCTCTTCGCAGACAGTTTTTTGCATTTCTTGCTGTTTTTCTCGGAATAGTCGCCTTTGGTGCGTCACCTGCTGCAGCACACAATGATCTGACAGAAAGCACTCCGGAAAATGGAGCAGTACTAGAAACCTCACCCACTACATGGGCTCTTACTTTTTCAAAAGATGTGCCATTAGATAGTGCATCGGCTGAAGTGGTCGCAGCATCCGGTATTCGCACACCACTGAGTGCGCCAACTCATGGGGTGAGCAAAAAGCAGGTGGTCTTCACTCTTCCTGACGGATTGACCGGAAATGTGACGGGACGTTGGCGATTGGTCGGGTCCGATGGTCATGTGGTGTCGGCAAGAGTTAGTTTTTCCGTCGTTGCTTCAACAGCTCCACAGGGTGGGGAGACATCATCAGTCACTACGACGACGCTCGCTGTACCAACAACGCTCCCCACAGCTTTCGTTGACAACTCCACTCCAGGAGTAGTGCGATTTAGTCTTCGTCTCTTTGGATACATTGCCATCTTGCTGTTTGGAGGATTGTTGTTTGCAGAGACATACCTTGCGAAGGGTGTACTGCGTGCTCCACGAGCAATGGCAACGTTGACTGGCAGTTCAACATTCCTTGTTGCAGTTCCATTTGTTCAGGCGTTGATTTTTCTTGATGAGTCGAAAGATGTTGGTGTCATAGGCGCACTCGGACATCTCACGTCGTTACTCGACACATCTGCTGGATCAATGATGTTGCTCCGAGCCTGTGCTGGCTTGGTGTTATTAGGTCTTATCTTGCGAGTTTTCAGAGGTCAGACCGAATTCGCATCTCCGTTCATTTTTTTGGCGTCGGGCGTCTATCTGGTGGCTCTGGTATGGGTAGGGCACTCGCGTTCGATGGCGTGGCCAGTTCTTGGCGTGCCTACTGGAGTGCTGCACAATGTGTCAATCGCGGTATGGCTTGGTGGTCTTGCTGTCTTCGTGCTGTTTGTTTTGCCAGTGGTTCCCATTAATGAGGGATTTGATGCATTTCGCCGGTTCGGTGACGCAGCGCAAGTCGCAGTGATTGGAATGGTTGTTACCGGCATCATTCAAACGGTGCGACTTCATGGCAACTTTATCACTTTGCTAAGTGAGGGGCATGGGCGATGGTTGCTCTTGAAGATTGTTCTGGTGGGAATCATGCTGAAAATTGGTGACATCAATCGGCGACGATTGATGAAGAAACTGCCGCAATCCGACATTGTGCTGGAGAAGCGACTGTCACTCTTGCGTCGTGCAAGCCTGACAGAGATTGTTAATGGTGGCATTGTTACGGCCGTCAGTACTGTTCTGGTAACCGCCTCATTTGGATGAAATATGAGTTCGCCCAAGTTTTAAAAATAGGAGAAACACAATATGAAGAACAGCAAGAAAATCATCATCGGATTGGTCTCAGCACTAGTTTTCGCATCGTGTGGCGGCTCGTCAAGTTCACAGCCCACAGATGTTTCTTCCATCACGACTGCAAGCTTCAACGATGCCGACGTCATGTTTGCTCAAATGATGATTCCACATCATGAGCAAGCAATCGAAATGTCAGACATCGCACTTGACCCCACTATTGGGGCAGGAGAAACTGTGCGAAATCTGGCTACTCAAATCAAGGGTGCTCAAGATCCTGAAATTCAGCAGATGAAAGATTTCCTTACATCGTGGAACAAGAGTGTTTCTATGGATTCCTCTATGGATCACAGTGACATGATGGGCGGAATGCTGACTCAAGAAGAACTCACACAGTTGGGAACATTGCGTGGTGCTGAATTTGACAAGCGATGGATAGAGGGAATGATCGCTCATCATGAGGGAGCCATCGAGATGGCCAATGATGTATTAGCTTCCGGAACAAATAGCGACGTAAAGCAGCTGGCCAACAAAATCATTGCTGCACAAAATGCAGAGATAGAAGAAATGCGCGCGCTTTTGGCCGCTGGCTAAGTCAAATTCATAGTGACTCAACTCTGTTGCCCCGCTCGGGTCGGCATACAGTAAACACATGGCTGTGGAGTTGACTGAAGAAGAACGTCAAGAGATACGTGCGCGTTATTTGGCCGAACGTGACAAGCGTTTGCGGCCAGATGGTAACGAGCAGTATCTGCAACCGTCAGGCCGCTTTGAATCACTACTTGATGACCCGTACGTAGCATCAACTGATCGAGAACCCATTAACGATGACATTGAAGTTCTTGTTGTTGGAGCAGGTTTCGCGGGTCTTGTTACGGGCGCGCGCTTGAAGCAAGCAGGTATCTCGGATGTGCGCCTTATCGATAAAGCCGGCGATGTTGGTGGTGTGTGGTACTGGAATCGCTATCCCGGTGCAATGTGCGACACCGCAGCAATGATTTATCTTCCACTTTTGGAAGAGACGGGAACAATCCCGTCTGCGAAGTACGTACCAGCTCCGGAAATTCATGCACACGCACAGCGAATCGCCACCACATTCAATTTGTATGACGGCGCAATCTTTTCCACTGGAATCACAGGGATGACATGGGATGACGCATTGTCGCGCTACATCGTCACCACTGATCGCGGGGACACCTTGAGGGCTCGCTATGTGACTATGGGTACTGGACCGCTGCATCGTCCAAAGCTTCCTGGTATTCCAGGCATTCATGATTTTAAAGGTCATGCATTTCACACAAGTCGTTGGGACTACGCCTACACAGGCGGAAATCCATCAGGTGCACTCATGGAGAACTTGTCAGACAAGCGTGTGGGAATTATCGGAACAGGTGCAACATCTGTGCAGTGCATTCCGCACTTATCGCGTGCTGCTCAGGAATTATTCGTTTTTCAACGCACTCCCTCTGCAATTGACACACGTAACAACCACCCCATAGACCCTCAGTGGTTTTCATCCCTTGAACCAGGGTGGCAGAACAAATGGTTGATGAATTTCACCACACTGCAAACAATGGGATTTGCCGACGAAGACTTAGTGATGGACGGCTGGACCGATATCTCGCTACGTATTCGTGATCGGGTTATTGCGATGGTGAATGCTGGGCGACAAGTAGGACCCGACACATTGTTAGAAGCATATGAGCGAAGCGATGACGAAAAGATGTCCGAGATCCGCGCTCGCGTCGATGCAATTGTTGCCGATTCTGCCACTGCTGATGCTCTGAAACCGTGGTACCGACAGTTGTGCAAGCGGCCATGCTTCCACGATGAGTATTTACAATCGTTCAACAATCCCAACACACACTTGATTGACACCGACGGAAAAGGTGTTGAACGAATTGACGAAACGGGAGTGTGGGTTAACGGAGTTCACTACGAGTTGGATTGTCTGATCATCGCATCTGGTTTTGAAGTTGGTACGTCTTATACGCGACGCAGTGGCTATGACGTGGTTGGTGTTGATGGGATGGCGCTCAGTGAATATTGGGAAGAGGGAATGAAGAGCCTTCATGGGATCAACGTTCATCCATTCCCTAATTTGTTCATTTTGGGACCAGCTCAAGGCGCAAACCTCATTTCGAATATCCCACACAACTACGTCGCAAATAGCGTTGTCATCGCATCAACCATTGCTCACGCCAATGAATGCGGCGCCACTCGTATTCAGCTGACAAAGGAAGCTGAGGACCAATGGATTGAGTACATCACCAGTAGTACTCGAGGCTTACGTGGCGGCTCTGATTGCACACCTGGCTACTACAACAATGAAGGAAAGCCCATGGGTCGACGCGAGCAACTCAACAGCAGCGGACACCCAGGTGGTCCGGTGGCGTATTTTGAATACATTGAGAAATGGCGAACAGACGGGCAATTTGCTGGACTTTCGTTCACGTAACTGCTCTGTGACAACGGTCGTACAGACGATGTAACGGCCTCTGAAAATGTCTCAGTGGTAGAATTTGAGAGCCTTTCAAGGGAGTCTCCCCATGTTGAATCACAAATTTGTTGCACGGCTGAAATCAGATTTTCCACTCATCGCAAGCCTCGGATCGCGGGGATATTCCATTGTTCGTAGTGGGAAGAACAAAAAAATCGTTACGAACGCACGTCGTACACATTTTGATGGTCAATTTGTTGATGTGGTGTCTGGTGAAGCGGTTGCTAAATCAGACGTACTTCAGCGCTTGGATGCCGGACACATTCTTCTTGCGAAGGACTTTCTGAACAACACAGGGCTGACCGATGATTTTTCTCGCGTGATGTCTGGCGCATACGGAATTCCCTACGAAGACCTTGATCGCATTCATGAGTTACTCACTATTGAGAAAATTCTTGATGTCACAGAGCAACTAAAGATGGATGAGAACATTCTTCAGTTGGAGTGCAGCATCTTCCATGGGCTTTTTGGTGACTCGCCAGAGTTGTATGCCGAACTAATGCCAAACCTTCGCCCCCATGTTCCGTACCAGACGGTCAGAGGAAAAGAAGCAGAAATTGAGGCGCGCGTTGGGCGCGGAAAAATGAATGCCCATGGACCCCACAAAGATTCCTGGCGCTTCCACCCATCAAACACCATCAACGTCTGGCTGGCTTTGAGCGATGTCACTCCACTGAATGGAATGATGTTGGTACCCCATTCCACGGGTTATCAACCAAAATTTGCAAATAATGAAATTGTTCCCGGATGCGATACGTACCCCGAGAAGCAATATCTCACCCAGATGAACTCCGGCGATGCCTTGTTGTTCCGCGCCGAGTTAATGCACGGTTCAATCCTGAATCAAACAGACAAAACACGCTTCGCCTTTTCAATGCGTTGCACGGTTGAACAGCCTGATTTCCATCGTGATTTCATGTACAACTACGTGCGGATTGCGCCGAGTTTTTCAAACCTCACAACAGTGAAGCTCGCTGCAAAGAGTTCGTTTGAACCCGCTTCACGCGATGAGTTCTTTACTGATTTTGGTCCTCAAGAGCGTCCACTTCGAGAGATTGCTCGTGAAGAAGGCGACACATTGATTGTGCAGACTCCAGATGGAGAAAAGTCGTTCTGTGCCCGTTGTCCACATCAAGGTGTTCCTTTGCGTGACGGACGATTGGAAAATGGAAAGATTGTTTGCGCACAACATCAACTTCGTGTTGAGCCTTTGTCTCGCTAAACACAGTTCATCGTGCCGCCCATGATTGACGTGAAAAACTGGGTGGCCAAAATTCGTCAAACATTCGCACCTCTCTTGTCTGAGCGAGTTCGCAATGTTGCAAAAGTCGTCTGGATGGTGCTTGTCACAATATTTGTGGCGCGCTATATGGTGCGTAACTGGGATTCCATCGCCGACACATTCAGTTCATTCAGTGCGGCAGTTCTCATTGCCACAGTGATTGTGACCATTGCTGGGAAGGTCGTCATCAGCATTCACTCGCAGTTGATTACCAAACTGAATGGCCGGCAATTTACGCTTCGTGAATCGTTCTGGATGTATTCGGCCAGCGATCTTGTGAAGTACATCCCAGGCGGTCTGTGGAATGCGTTGGCACGTGTTCGTTTGTATACAAACATGGGCATGACCACCACGTCATCTGCGAAAGCTTTCGCACTAGAGAAGTACTGGATGGTGCTTGGCGCATTGGCAACAGGTGCCATCTTTCTCTCTGGTGATATTGCTCAGCGGTTGGGCTGGTCATCTAGTGCACCTGTTGTGATTGCAGTGTGCGTGTTTTTCGCGGGCATATGGACATTGGCTACGTGGGTGGGAGGACGCCTCACTGGCAACCCGGTTGTTCCTCTTGCAGTCCTCAGATCAATGGGTGAGCAAGTCACCATTGCGGTGTTCTTAGGTCTTGGTGTGTGGATTCCGCTTGCCGCAGTGGATTCAGACATCAGTGTGTTCGTTGCAATCGGCGCATTTTCCGTAGGGCGCGGACTGGGGTATGTCGCAGTCTTCGCACCGGCAGGTATTGGCGTGCGCGAGGTGGTGACCCTATGGGCACTCGGTGGTTCCAGCACCTCATCTCAAGTAATGGTGGTCGCGCTGGCCGTCAACCGAGTCATGACGTTCATCGCAGATGTGGCGTCTTTCGGACTCTCGTTATCGGTAAAGCCTCGTTCAAATAGCACTAATTAGGTCAAATGTGGCAGGGTGAAGTCCCGACCTAAAGGAGTGTCATGGAAGTCTTGTCAGAACTCACAAATAACGTATTGGTATTGACTCTTAATCGTCCTGATGCAGGAAACGCACTGAATGGCGCATTGAGCGAAGCGTTATCAAACGCATTGACCGATGCTGAAACAAATGACGACGTTCGAGTCGTCGTCATCACAGGTTCTGGCGAGAAGATTTTCTGTGCGGGCATGGACTTGAAAGCATTTGCAGCCGGCGAAGACCTTGCAAAAATTGGTATGGGTTTTGCTGCACTGCGAAAGTTCAAGAAGCCGTTGATTGCTGCGGTGAATGGTCATGCATTAGCTGGCGGTTTTGAAGTTGTCATGATGTGCGACCTTGTTGTGTCGGTTGATTCAGCACGTTTTGGCATTCCTGAGGTGAAGCGTGGCTTGTTTGCTGCTGGTGGCGGAGTGCGCCTTCCTGCGCGAATCCCACTAGCCGTTGCCTTGGAGATGGGGCTCACGGGCGACCCCATCGATGCGGCTCGTGCAAAAGAATTGGGTCTCATTAACCAGGTTGTGCCTGCCGCAGAGTTACGCGATGCAGCTCTTGCATTGGCGTCACGTGTCTCGGCGAATGGACCACTCGCGGTGCAAGCAACCAAGCAGCTCATGCTTGATGAAATTGGTTCCGGTAATTCGGCACTTCTTGGTGAACTGCAAAAGAAAGTATTCAGCAGTGAAGACGCCAAAGAGGGCGCAACAGCGTTCGCACAAAAGCGCGCACCAGAATGGAAGGGCCGTTAAGCGCGTACCAAGCGACCTGGGCGTTCGCCCGTGTCTACGCCGTGTCGTCGTGTGACGACACCATGAACAATGGTGGCCTCATAACCGCTTGCTGACTGCAAAATACGTCTTCCGCCAGCGGGTAAATCGTCGGCGGTATGTGGTGGGTGCAGTGTGAGTGCGTCAAAGTTAATGATGTTGATGTCGGCACGCTTTCCAGGCGCAATGACTCCACGATCCGTGAGTCCAATGACCTCGGCAGTAGCGCTTGTTTGCAGGCGTACTGCTTCTTCAACCGAAATTTTTGGACCACGTTGGCGATCACGAGCCCAGTGTGTGAGCAGATAGGTGGGAATGGACGCATCGCAAATCATGCGCACATGCGCGCCACCATCGCTGAGCCCATTGATTGCAACTGGATGCGTCAACATGTCATAAATGACGTCATGGTTTTCACCCACATAGTTCAAGGTGGGGAACATGAGAGAGGCAGTCCCATCTTGTTCATTGAGAAGGTCGTAGGCCATCTCAAGTGGGTCTACCCCAGCAGCTGCAGCTAATGCTTTGACTGACATGTCGGGAGTGGGTTCGTAGTCAACTCCGTCGCCCATTGCATAAATAAGGTGGGTGATCATTCCAAGTCGCGGACCTAGTCCATCGAACTGGATAGCTGGATTGATGGGTGAATCGGACTCAGAGAGAATTTGTGCTTTCACGTGCGGAGAAGCAAGCTCGCGTCGAAGATCATCAAGTGACAGCGATTCGGCTAGAGCCATAAATGTTGGTCGCTTGAGGAATGGGTGGTATCCAGCCCAGTTCACCATCATTCCAAATGGTCGAGCAGCAACTTGAGGGCGCAGATAGCCGCCTTTGTTCATGATGTCTTGCGAGTAGGTGAGTGCCTGCTTCCATGCGTCAGGCATGGTCATGTATTGCAACAACAGAAAGGTGACCTTCAGGTTTGTCCGCAATGCCATGTCGCCCATCCACTGCAACTCTTCGGTCATTCCCATCGTGGGTTGATCGCCACCATCGGGAAGTACTTCTGGTGCAACTTCAAAAATGCCGCCGCCGCCTTCAACAAGTGCATCGGCTAATGCATTGAGCTCGTCGCTATTCGCAAAAGTTCCTGGAACTGGTTGACCATCTTTTGCTTTGTGGCCCATGGTGCGACTGGTGGAAAATCCGACGGCTCCCGCAGCACGAGCTTCTGTGACAATGCGAGCCATTTCTGCGATGTCATCGGCAGTTGCATCTTCATTACGGGCGCCACGTTCGCCCATGACGTAGCCACGCACTGCACCATGAGGTACGTAGGCGGCAACATCGATGGAGTAGTGGCGCCGATCAAGGGCATCAAGATATTCAGGAAATGTTTCCCATTCCCAACTAATTCCTTCATGTAAGGCGGTGCCAGGAATGTCCTCCACGCCTTCCATCAGTTGGACTAACCATTCCTCTTTGCCGGGTCGAACGGGGGCAAAGCCAACTCCGCAGTTGCCCACCACCACTGTGGTGACACCGTGTGCACTGGAGGGCTCGAGCAGTGTGTCCCAACTGACTTGTCCGTCGTAGTGAGTGTGAATGTCAACAAAGCCTGGAGTGACGAGATGTCCGACTGCAATGATCTCTTCGCGTGCTTCACCCTCGATGTGATCCGCAACATCAACGATGTGGCCGTTTGAAATTGCAATGTCAGCAATACGTGCGGGGGCGCCAGTTCCATCGACAACTGAACCCCCACGAATAATGATGTCAAACATGATAAAACCCCCTCAAAAGTGAACAATAACCCTTCAACAGTGGGTAGCGGAACCCCTGTCCCTAGTATTCGTAGCGAGGCAAGGGGAATCTGTATGACACTGGTCGACGCATCGCAGCCAACTATGCGCAACGGGATTGAGCACTTCGATGTCCTCATTGTGGGGGCTGGAATTTCCGGAATCGGAACCGCGTATCACTTGCAAAATCAGGCTCCCGAAAAATCCTTTGTTGTGTTGGAGTCCTACGAGACATTTGGTGGCACGTGGCATACACACAAATACCCCGGTATCCGTTCCGATAGTGACCTGTACACGTTCGGTTATCGATTTAAACCTTGGACCGGAACCCCAATTGCATCTGCCGCAGAAATTAAGAAGTACATGGGTGAGGTGATTGAAGAAAATCATCTCAATAACCACATTCGATACCGGCATCGGATTACTGGCGCGTCATGGTCAACTGTTGACAACGCTTGGACCGTTGAAGTTCACAATCTGAATACTGACGAAAAGTTTCAGATAAGTACAACTTTTCTATGGATGTGTCAGGGCTACTACAAGCACGAAAAGGGGTACACCCCCGAATGGCCCAACATGGATTCGTTTAAGGGTCAAATCGTTCATCCGCAAACGTGGCCCGAAGATCTGGACTACACGGGAAAGAAAGTTGTGGTTATCGGATCTGGTGCCACAGCAGCAACGCTCGTTCCCAACATGGCTAACGATGTTGAACACATCACCATGTTGCAGCGTTCACCCACGTATTTCATTCCCGGCCGAAATGCCAACGAATTGGCGGACACCCTGCGTCAGCTAGAAATTAATGAAGAGTGGATTCACGAGATTGTTCGCCGCAAGGTGTTATTCGACCAAAAGGTCATCGCACAACTGGGATTCGATCAGCCCGAATTCTTGAAAGAGCAGTTGTTAACGGGTGTTCGCGCTTTGCTTCCCGAAGACTTCGACATGAAGCACTTCACGCCCTCTTATCGCCCATGGCAGCAACGAATCGCTTTTGTTCCCGACGGCGATCTGTTCGCCGGTATTCGTGATGGAAAGGCGAGTGTTGTTACAGACGAAATTGAAACATTCAACGAGTCAGGCATATTGACCAAGAGCGGACTGCAGTTAGATGCCGACATCATCATTACTGCCACTGGTTTTGACCTCAGCGTGTTGGGCGATATTCCATTCAGCATTGATGGGACTCCTTTGGATTGGAGTCAAACCGTTACATATCGCGGAATGATGTTTACAGGTGTTCCAAACCTTGCATGGGTATTTGGCTATTTTCGAGCCAGCTGGACGCTACGTGTAGACATCATGGCCGACTTCATTATTCGAATGTTCCGCCACATGGAACAACGTGGTGCGCGTCGAGTCATCCCTCAACTTCGCCCTGAAGATGCGGACATGGAGATAGGTCCATGGATGGATCCCGATAACTTCAATCCGAATTATCTAATGCGGTCTCAACATCTGATGCCAAAGCGTGGCAAGAAGGATGAGTGGATGCATAACCAAGATTATTGGGCTGAAAAAGATTTGCTTCCCAACGCAAACTTAGACGACGGCTGTTTGCGTTTCGAATAGTTATTTGTGTGCTGGGCACACGTTGATTTTCTTGTAGTAGCACCAATCGCACAACTTTGTGACGTTGCAGTGAAAGTCGCCTGTGTTGCACGCGGCATCAAGGTTTTCTTTTGTTTCAAGGATTGTTCCTTTTGCAACCGAGAGCTTCACTGGCGTCACGGAAAGTTCAAGTTTTTGGGAATGTGTGAGGTAAAGAAGCTCTAACTTTTTCGTGGGAACACCATCGGACTCTTCCAACATGAGTGCATATGCCAAAAGTTGAAAGAAGATTTCATCTTCGGTTTTGTACTGCGCACTTGGAACTTTCCCAGTCTTATAGTCCGAGATGATGGCAGACTGCTCGTCGTCAATGGCAAGGCGATCAATGAATCCCAACATGCGCACACCCTCGACATCGACATCAATCTTTAACTCCATTTCGTCAAGGTCGGTCTCTGCAGGGTTTTCAAGGTTCCACAGGTTCATCATGTTTGTGAATGCGGCAACTTTGAAATCTTTAATGGTTCCTAAGGGCTCGGCCAACTCTTGAATTCGCGTTTCCCATTGATTGTCGGCCCACAGTTGGCCTGCAAGGGTCTTTACTGCATCTGTGGTGCGCTCATCGTGGGGCAATTGATACAGGTGTTCAAGCACCTCGTGAACAAATGAGCCCAGATGCAATTGCCAGGTTGGTGGCTCTTTGATGTTGTCGAATCGGCTGAGTTTGAATTTCTGCGGACAGTCAATAAAAAGGCGGATGGCAGAAGGAGAGAGATAGGCAGGTGGCGTGAACACGCCCTCAGTCTTACACCACGGTGTGGCGCTACGAGGCTTTGGTCAAGATGTCGAATTCCAAGCCTGCGGTGATTTCCTCAAACGAAGTGATCTCGTCGGATGTGAGTGACGGTGCCTTGTTATTGGTCTCAGTTCGGCGAATTGCAACCCATAGGCTCGCCGGCGGGAATGAAAACATCAGCACCTGGGCGGGGACGAATGAGGTGTCGGAGGCGAGGTAGGCGCCAAGCCCAAGTGATGCAATTGCAAGTGCTAGAGATTGACCAATTTTTAGTGCACGGGATAATTCCATGAACAACATGTTGATGGAACGACATTTCTAGGAGGTAAACAACTCCCGAATAGCGAACGAATGTGGCGGAAACGTTTTACTCGCGAACTAGCCCACCCAGAGCGCCACGCTCTCGAACGCGATCAATAAATGTGAGTTCGTAGGCATTCCATGGATCTTTGCGAACTTCCTCGTCAATCACCTGGGCGTCGGTTCCCACCAGAATTCGCCAATCACCGCGTGCTACGCACTCGAGTATGTAGGCCGATGCATCGGCTGCGGTTGTTGGTGCGTTGTCGCGGAAGCCTTCTGCACCCATCTGCAGAAGGACGCGCAGGTCTTCGTCGCTGACCGATGAGGTGTCAACGCCTTGACGATCGAAACGTTGACGAACCTTCAACAGTTGTTCCTCACTCATTTCTTTGGGGTCGTTGCCGTGAAGCTTGCCGGAGTTGATGGCGATATCTGTACCAATGTGCCCTGGCATCACGACGTGCGCGCGTAGGTGTGGAGCGTTGTTCCGAAAATCAGTAATCAACGCTTCGGTGAAACCCTTCACTGCAAATTTGGCGGCACTGTACGCCGAGTGAGACACACCAGGTCCCAACGACGCCCAAAATCCATTGATGGAGCTGGTGTTCACCAAGTGACCAAATGGTGCGGCCATTAACAGAGGCAGAAATGCACGTGTACTGAAATACACGCCTCCCCAACACACGTTGAAGGTCTTTTCCCAGCCGTCGCGTGGGTCTTCAACCAAGCTTCCGCCTCCACCGATACCAGCATTGTTGAAGAGAAGGTGGATATGTGGAGTCCATACAGCTACTGCATCACGAAATGCCACTACTTCAGACTCTTGTGAGACGTCTGCAATGTGAGTGAGAATGCGACCGGGATTGTTGCTGGTTGTGCAGATGTCAACTGTTTCAGCCAATGCAGCTGCGTTCACATCGCATGTAGCCACGTTGCAGCCTTTCGCTGTGAGTTGACGTACCAACTCTCGACCCATTCCCGTTCCACCACCAGTGACAACTGCGGTGAGTCCGCCGTAACCGTTCTTTAAGTTCTCTGACATGTTCCCCCGATGCAACAACTGTTAGAGCAAGGGTAGTCAGCGCTCGGTGACAACATGCAGGTGGAGATGATGAGTGGTTTTAATCTCAACGAAGATGCTGACGCATCCAGGGCACGATACGTTGCACCATTCCACCATCACGCACAATCTCGCCAGTGATATCTGTATCGAAATTACTCACTTGACCACGTACTCGTTGAAGATCTGTGGCCCACTGCATGAGACGAAACTGCGGGTCGGTGGAGTCACTGAATGGAATGCGTCGAATCCACTGATGGTTGTCATCAAGATCAAATGCGGAGACGTCGTCTGCCCAGTGAATCTCCAGCACTTTGTCCAACCAAGCTTGGTGCTTCTGATGATGAATGGGCGTTAAGACTTCAACTCGCAGGTCGAGGTTGCGCTGCATGATGTCGGGCGAGCCAATGAAGTAGGCGGACTCGTTGTTCTCGCCCCCATGCCCGAACTTATAAATCCGCGAGTGCTCAAGGTATCGACCAAGAATTGAACGAATTCGAATCGGCAGTCCAACAACAGTGGAGGCGTTGAGACAGCAAATTCCGCGAACGAGAAGGTTGATGTGAACTCCCTGCTTGGCCGCCTCAACCAGTTCGGAGATGATTTCTGGATCAACCAACGAGTTCATCTTCATGTTGATGTTGCCGTCGGTTCCGAACGATGCCTCGTAGCGAATCAACTCACATAGACGAGTGCGTAATCCCTCGGGGGCCACTATCAGCTGGTCGTAGTCGGGCGCTTTGCTGAATCCGGTGAGATAGTTAAACAAATGAGAGACATCTGCGGTGATGGAATCGTCATCGGTGAAGTAGCCAATGTCTTCATACAAACGAGCGGTCGTTGAGTTGTAATTGCCAGTACCAATGTGGGCATAGCGTTTTAATCCTGAGTCTTCTTCGCGTACAACCAAAATGCATTTTGCGTGTGTCTTAAGGCCGACCATTCCGTACACCACGTGCGCACCAGCGCGCTCTAGCTCTTTCGCCCACAACACATTTGTTTGCTCGTCAAAACGCGCGGTGAGTTCAACCAGCGCAACAACTTGAACACCACGTTCTGCAGCTAGTACCAAATTTCGTGCGATGGGACTGTCTGCTGATGTGCGATACAGGGTTGCTTTGATGGCTCGAACATGTGGATCGAACGCGGCTTGCCGAATGAATTCTTCTGTTGAGCTAGCAAACGACTCATACGGATGATGCACCATTAGGTCACGGTGCCGCAACACGCTGAAGAAGCTCTGCCCGGCGTCTGCAGCAGCTGAAAGACGACCCGCAGTGGTTGTGACCCATTGAGAATCTCGTAAATCGGGTCGGGGTAAACGATGCAGTTGCATGAGCTCGGTTCCGCCAACAAACCAATCGTGTCGGTAAACGTCTTCGGGGTCGAGTTCCAATTCTTCACGAATAATGTCAAGAACTTCACTTGTCATTGATTGTGAAATTTCAAGTCGAACTGCGTTACCGAAACGCCGACGCCGTAGTTCTAGCTCCACCATTTCAAGGAGATCTTCGGCTTCTTCGCTTTCAATCGACAGGTCAGTGTTTCTAGTGACACGAAAGATGGCGGGAATGCCCAGCTGCATTCCAGGGAACAGAAGGTGGAGGCGATCTTTCATGACGCGCTCGAGAGGTACAAGTCTGTTGTTGCCAACATCTACGAAACGGGGCAGTGAATCGGGAACTTTCACTCGTGCAAAACGGGTGGTGTCGGTGGATGGATCAGTCACCAACACGCCAATACTGAGTGCAAGGTTGGATATGTAGGGGAAAGGGTGCGTAGGGTCTACAGCAAGTGGGGTCAGGATGGGGAGAATGTCTTTTTCAAAGTAGGCATCTAGTGCCTTGTTCTCGTTTTCCTGGATGTTTTCCTTACTGACAACAATGTGATGACCAAGAAGCGACAATTCGTGAACCAATTGATTCAAGATTGCATCGCGACGCTCTACTAGGTGAAGGGTCTTCGTGCGAATAGACAGCAATTGTTGAGTGGGTGTCATGCCATCAAAACTGAGCTGTGTGATACCGGCTTCTACGCGGTCGTGAAGTGCGCCAACACGAACTTGAAAAAACTCGTCCAGATTTGATGAGAAAATGGAGATGAATTTAAAGCGCTCAAGCAAGGGAACAGATGTGTCCTCTGCGAACGACAGCACTCTCTGATTAAAGTCAAGCCAACTCAGTTCGCGATTGACGAATAAGTTGTTTCCCACGTGTCACAGGGTACAAACCACATGCCATATGACCACGACTATGCGGTCAAAATGACGCAGTGTTAACAGGATGTTTGGTTTGTTTTTACCTAGAGTGGAGCCGTGCCCGTCAATGTGTCTGCCATGGAAAAAGCTGTTGTTGCGGCTATTGACATCGGCACGAACAGCGTCCATATGGTCATCGCTGAAGTTGACCACTTGGGTTTTCATATAAAGACCGCTGAGAAAGAGGTTGTGCGTCTGGGGGCGGGTGTTCAGGGGTTCGATCATCTCACCGACGAAGCGATGGATCGTGGGGTAGCGGCGCTGCGTCGAATGAAGCACATCGCTCATGCCCATTCGGCCACCATTCGTGCCGTGGCAACCAGTGCTGTACGGGAAGCCGACAATGGCGATGACTTCATCAAGCGCGTAAAGAAAGAAGTAGGCGTCACAGTCGAAGTCATCAGCGGCAATGAAGAAGCTCGACTCATTGCACTTGGCGTGCAACATTCACTCGCGCTAGCTGACGAACGAGTTCTCACTATTGATATTGGTGGAGGCTCTACAGAGTTCTCGGTGTTGCAGGGCCACAAGACCCATATCTCTCAAAGTTTGAAATTGGGCGCAGTTCGACTCACGGACAAGTTCTTCAGTCATGGCGTCTCTCGCTCATCTATCTCAAAGATGAGAGCCTTCGTTTCCTCTACCTTGGCTCCATTGGCCAACGATATTGGCCGAGTTGGTTTTTCGCGAGTGGTGGTGTCGTCGGGAACGTGCGAAACAATTGTAAAAGTTGCATTGTTGCAGAAGGGCCGCGACATTGTCGGTTCACTCAATGGTCAAGCAGTTAGCAAGGCCGAGATTGACGGCGTGGTCTCCAGGGTGTGCGACGCCGAATCCAGTTCCGATATTGCACAGATTCCTGGAATTGACGCAAAGAGAGCTGAAATTATTACTGCTGGTTCTTTGTTGTTGCAGGAGATTTGCAAGGCAGTCCGAATCCACACGGTTGAGTACAGCGATTACGCCCTGAGAGAGGGAGTTCTGATTGATACCACGGAACAACTGTTGGGTCGTCCAGAATCAAAACGCGATGCTGCACGCGATGGTGTTCTTCGTTTTGCGCATCGGTGTTCCGTAGATCTCCAGCATTCGCAGCATGTAGCGCGTTTGTCTAATGATCTCTTTCGTTCACTCTCTCGACATTTTGAATTGGACGAGTCACTGCTTCCACTCTTGGAAGCCGCTGCACTTCTTGCCAATGTTGGGGCGTCAGTGTCGTACTCGCGACATCACATTCATTCGTATTACATGATTCGCCATTCTGAGTTGGTCGGATTCACAGATGACGAAATTGAACTTATTGCACTTGCCGCGCGTTATCACCGAAAAGGTGGTCCGAAAAAGTCCCATGATGAATACGCAGCACTTCACGAAGAGCAACAACACAACGTGGACTTATTAGCGGGCATCTTGAGAATTGCCACTGGTTTTGACCGCTCGCACGATCAATGTGTTGTAGGTGTGTCTGCGTCAATGCGCGAAAAGGATGGATCCGAGTTTGTGCAACTGACTGTTCGGAGCGAATGCTCAAACCAAGAAATTTTGGATCTCAACGTCTACACGGCACAGGAGCGAACAGGCCTTTTGGAAGAGTTCCTTGGCTGTGCAGTTGTGATTAAAGGTTCTTGAGTGCCTTATGGCTCCACAATGTGGAAACCAGGAGTGAAGGTATCCAGGTTTCCAAAAATTGTGAGTAGAGCAGCAGGGTCGCCATCAAGGGTGATGTTTCCTGCCTGAATCTCGTCCATGAATGTGGTCTCTTGCGTAACAACTGCAACCAACGTTGTGCGTGGAAGGGTGACGGTGACAGTTGCACGTTCATCGTGTTTGTCTTTTACGTGAAACAACGTGCGATTAGATAGACCAAGTACCCATCGCTCGTTGATGTCAGTGAATGTCCAATTGACAAACAACTTGTGACCACCAACTTCTTCTGACTTCAGACGAATCGCCACTGCATCAAAAACTTGTTCAACGCTCATTGCACGCAACAGTCCTTTACCGCGACCAGGTCCGCCCATCAGCTTTGGTGGGCCTGACCTCAACTCTTGCGCTCCGTTGAGATACGCATTACGAAATGTTGCAGACTCGCACTGATAACCAAGTTGTTCAAATGTGTCCGCCTGCAATTGACGTGCAGCATCATTTGATGGATCGGCAAACACCAAGTGGTTCAACAACTCAGCAACCCATCGGTAGTCACCGTCATTGAATGCTGCTTGCGCCTTGCTTAATAAAGCGTCTGCTCCGCCTGCAAGTTCTACGTAACGCTTCCCGGCTTCTACTGGTGGATACTTCTTGAGATTCGCCGGGTTGCCGTCATACCAACTGAGATAACGCTGGTACACAGCCTTTGCATTGTGTACGAGATCTCCGTAGAAGCCACGAGTGTGTTCATTGGCCAGAAACTCCTCGGGAAGTTGAAGCGATTCTGCAATTTCTGTCGCCACAAGACCGTGGTTTGCCCAACGCATTGTTTGGTCGTGCATCCATTTGTAGAGATCGCGTTGTTTTGTGAGGAAATCATTGAGGTCTTCGTTACCCCACCGTGGCCAATGGTGAGAGGTAAACAACACATCTGCTTGAGCTCCAAACAGCTCCATTGCTTCATTGATGTACTTTGACCAGTTCATTGCGTTGCGCACGAGCGCACCACGAATAGGAATCAGATTGTGCATGGTGTGATTGCAGTTTTCGGCCATGCACAGTGCGCCTAAGTCGGGGAAGTAGAAATTCATCTCTGCTGGCGCTTCAGATTCTGGTGTGAGTTGGAAAATCACTCTCACTCCATCAATCACCATTTCTTCGCCCGTGTACGTGATGTCGTGTGTTGGTGCAATGAGCCCAGGAGGGCCAACTGGTACGGATGTTCCGAGGCCTGCATCAACGTGACCTGTGGGCCCGGCTGGGAGCATTGGTCCGAACTGATAGATGGCGCGGCGACCCATGGCTGGCCCCGCGATGACATTTTCACCAACTGTTTCGTGCATGAAATGTTCAGGTGCCACAACAATGCAACGACCTGATGTGACGTCTTCTTCGCTAATGACGCCAAGAACACCACCAAAGTGGTCTGTATGTGAGTGTGTATAGATGACAGCAACAATGGGTCTGTGACCAAGTTGAGCCGTTATAAGTTCATAGCTGTCTCGAGCTGTTTGTGCTGTGGTGAGTGGATCAATCACAATCCAGCCAGTGTTGCTCTTGATAAACGTGATGTTTGAAATGTCGTATCCGCGAACTTGATATACATCGGGCCGTACTTCAAAGAGGCCATGAATATGGTTCAGTTGCGCGTGACGCCACAGACTTGGGTTCACGGTGTCGGGTGCAGGTGCTCCAGGGGTGAGGAAGTTGTAGTTATTGACATTGACGACGGTGCGGCCGTGCTCGTCAACAATGTGGCCTGTGGGGTGGCTGGCAATGAAGCCTCGAGATGCCCGTTCGAAATCGGCCTGGTCTTGGATGACTGAGACCGATGAATTGCACGCTGCAGTGTGTGCAGTTGCTGGCTTGTGAAGTTGTGTATCTGCCATGTGGGGCCTCCCAATTGCTGTGACCTATTGACCTTAGTTTCCGCCATAGCCCGTGGGTCGTGCGGAGAACTAGGGTGATTCCCACGGGGCTTGTGATAGCCCCAGATATCAAAGGGGAGTGCGATGCCGAAGCCAGGAATGCATGCAGTATCTGAGACCGATGATTCCTTGAATCTCGCAATGTCGGAAAAGGCAGTGCCGTTATTCAACGCAGTGAAGAAGTTCATCGCCGAGGAAGTAGAACCCGCATCGGCAAAGTTCTATGAACTTGGTGAAGGTCGCGAGAATCGCTGGGATTACGCACCTGGTCAGTTGGAAATTCTGGAGGGGCTGAAGTCCAAAGCAAAGTCACAAGGACTGTGGAACTTCTTTCTTCCCAATGCAGAAACTGGGGAAGGTTTGTCCAATCTGGATTATGCCTACATCGCAGTTGAGTTGGGAAAGAACCCACTTGCGTCCGAAAGCATGAACTGCTCTGCGCCCGATACGGGAAACATGGAAGTTCTCGAACGTGTTGGTACGCGTGAGCAAAAAGACAAGTGGCTTACTCCGTTGCTGAACGGAGAGATTCGTTCCGCATACGTCATGACCGAGCCCGACGTTGCTTCGTCCGATGCAAAGAACTTGCAATGCCGTGCATATCTCGATGGTGATGAATGGGTCATTAATGGTGACAAGTACTACGCATCAGGCGCAGGCGATCCTCGTTGCAAGATTCTCATTGTCATGCTGTTGACCAGCCCCGACGGACCACCAAGTCGGAAGCACTCGCAAATTTTGGTTCCTATGGACACACCCGGTGTGCAGATTGTGGGACCCATGGAAGTATTCGGTGAAGACGACGCACCACATGGTCACATGCACTTGCGCTTCAACAATGTTCGCGTACCGAAAGACAACATGTTGTTGGGTGAAGGTCGCGGTTTCGAAATCTCGCAGTTGCGCCTTGGGCCAGGTCGAATTCACCACTGTATGCGTTCTATTGGTGCTGCTGAGCGCGCACTTGAGCTCATGATTCGACGTGGCCTCACGCGAGAAGCATTTGGTCGTCCTATTGTGCGATTGGGCAAGAACCCTGAAGTCATTGCAAAGGCTCGTATCGAAATTGAGGCATGTCGCCTCATGGTTCTTCGCGCAGCAAAGGCGATGGACACAATGGGCAACGCAGAAGCTCGAGTATGGGTCAGTGCTGTTAAAGCAATGGTGCCCATTCGTGTGTGTCAAATCATCGACGAAGCAATTCAAATGCATGGCGCCACGGGTGTTTCACAATGGACGCCGCTGGCACGCATGTACGCAAGCCAGCGCACCCTGCGTTTGGCCGACGGTCCAGACGAGGTGCACTGGGGAGTTGTTGCTCGCGCCGAGATCAATCGCTACGAAGGTGAGACAACGCCGCCGAAGCCAGAGGTCTATCGCGGCATGTTCTCTGGTCCAGCCTGATGTATTTCTCTGCGTGGGCAAATAGTGCCCATTCATGGAGCGAGGTGCGCGATTTCGTGCGATCTGTCGAAGACATGGGGTGGGACGGTTTCTGGTATGCCGACCACTACATGCCGAATACTCCAGATGGTGAACCCATTGGCGGGGATTTTCATGAATGCTTCAGTGTCTTAGCTGCACTTGCTGCATCAACATCGCGCCTTCGTTTGGGATCGCTGGTGACACCAACAACCGTGAATCATCCGGCACTCATTGCGAACAGGGCAGCAACGATTGATCAGATCAGTGGTGGCCGATTTGTTCTGGGCATGGGCGCTGGCTGGCAAGTGAACGAGCATCGTGCATTTGGAATTGAATTGTTTAATGCAAAGGATCGCGTTGATCGATTTGCTGAGGCAATACAGATTGTGGCGAGCATGCTTCGAGAAGAACGAACATCGTTTGCTGGTCAGCATTTCACCATCACCAATGCACCTTGTGAACCAAAGCCGGTGCAGTCACCGTTGCCCATTCTGGTAGGTACAGGTGGCTCGCGCATGTTGCGTTTAACCGCACGTTATGCACAGGAATGGAACACCTGGGGTACTCCCGAAGTCGCAGGCGGAGTGATGCAAAAATTGCGTGAGGCGTGCGAGAAAGAAGATCGCGATATCGCAACCGTGCGTACGTCCGTGCAGCCGTTGTTTTTCCTGGTTTCCGACGATGCGTCGGCGGAGAAACTTCGTGCTGTTGTACCTGCCGATAGGTCAGTGATTGGAACACCATCTCGGTTGGTCGACGCAGTGGCTGAGTACCAGCAATTGGGATTCAACGAAATTTGTGTTCCTGATTTCACCATGGGTCAATCTGCACAACAACGGCTTGATGCCTATGGCACGTTCTGGTCAGAGGTTGCTGTCCACTTCCGCTAACGCTTCGCAGTTACGGCACAGTGGTTCGTCGTCTGATCGGCAGTCGTCGCACACCAATAATCGCGTACGACATGAGAGCTCTTTGCAGTTAAAGAAATCATTGGTGGGCTGTGCGCAGAAGTCGCATTGACCCAAAATCTTCTGTTGCTTGCCGAATTCCATCCGAAGGCGCGCATCGAATACATAGAGCGAGCCCTCCCACAATCCTTTGTCGCGGTACTCCTCTGCATAGCGAACAATTCCACCTTGTATTTGGTACACCTCTTGAAAACCGCGATTTTTCATGATTGCAGAAAGAACTTCACAGCGGATTCCGCCAGTGCAATAGGTGACAATAGGTTTGTCTTTCAGGTGGTCGTATTTGCCACTTTCAAGTTCACGAACAAAATCAGGCGTGACTCGCGTGTCGGGAACAATCGCATTTCTGAATCGGCCAATACGGGCTTCGAATGCATTGCGTCCGTCAAAGAACACAACGTCGTCGCCGCGTTCTTCAACCAACGAATTCACTTCTCGAGGCGTGAGGTGGGTTCCGCCACCTTGTACTCCGGCAGCAGTGACAACCAGTTCGTCAGGAACACCAAAAGTCACGATTTCTTTGCGAACTCGAACGCTCAGTCGTGGAAAGTCATTGCCCACTCCTTCGCTCCATTTGAAGTCGATGTCTTTGAACGCTTCAAATTCTCGCGTTTCCCGAACGTATAACTTGACGTCCATGAGGCGTCCGCCAACAGTTCCGTTGATGCCATCTTTCGAAATAATGATGCGCCCCTTGAGATTTAGTTTCTCGCAGAGAGCGCGTTGCCACAAGCGAATTGCGACTGGATCGGCAAGGGGAGTGAACTTGTAGTAGAGAACGATTTTGTTTTCGATATCTCAAAACTATCGGCTAGATCAATCTGGTTCAGAAATTTCGATAGTGGGGACTGTCGTTGTTGTGGTCTGGCGTGGCTTCGGTCGGGCGGTGGGTAAGAAGTTGACAGTTTTCGGGGCGCGGGCACGAATGGCCGTGGGTTGCGAAATGGAAAATGCAAGGTCATTCGATGACTCAGTGCGAATGTCAACACGTTCACTGGTGTCAAACGGAGCAATCGACAATGCTCCTTTTGATTGACCCGATAATCCTTTCACCGAAATGTCAATTGTTTGCTCGGTCACTCGAGACACAACGAATTCTGAGTCCACGTCCAGTGTGTGAGTGGCAAGAGTGCCTCCACGAGCAAGTTTGATGCTGACCGCACTCTCTTGTGGCGACTTCACCGTTGTCGTTTTGCGGGTTGCACGCAGAATTGGCGCAGATGCAGAACTGATGTCCCCGTGTGCCAAGTTTCCGGTGACTTGAATACGTGCAAATCCGTGGCGTTCAACACTCATCACAACATCACCGGCAGGAATTGCGCGCGACTCGCGAGAAACGGCAATGTCGAAACGATCGAGGGAAGAGGGAAGTTCTACGCGAATCATTCCAGGTCCGCCCTTACTGACTGTGTAGGCGGCGCCATCAATGGTGTTCGCGATTCCGTTCGGAGACATTTCAAACTTTCCATCTCCGGAAGTAATTGATAGGTATCCAGGGTTCTGTGGATCTCGTGAAGTGAGCGACACGATAGTGGGTGAATCACCGGTCATTACTTTGCAGAATGGGCAGGTAAATGGTCCCTGTCGCGCAGACATTGATGTCAACTCCATGGTTCCTGTGGACCCCGCCCAGTCAATTGGAGATCCGTCAACAGATGTCATTGCGTTGATGTACAGCCATGAATTTGTTCGCATGTTGACCAAAACTTCTCGTCGTCGACCCGGGAAGTTGTTGTCATACACATGAATCACAAAATTGTCACCACGTCTGGTGACGGCGAATGGCGTCACTGAATGCCCTTGATTTCCAAAGTAGAGACCAAGCGTGTGCCCAAGGGAATTTGCGAGCCCGTGAATTAGCTCATCTACAAGCACCAAAGGCGACTTTCGTCGTGAGTCTTGGGCCGCACGCGCAACCTCATCTATGAACTGGGTGGCCCACCAATACACAGTTGATTGCGAGAGTCGTGAATCTCGCGATGAAATATCTGAGGTTCTCTGCGCCGAACTCGTGAATTGTTGCGGATGATCAAGAGACAAAAATAATCGCGCGCTTAAAGTTGCGAGTCCTTCGCAACGGCCACCCGCTAACGCTGTATTCCATCGCTCAAGAATTTGTTCGGCGGTGGGTCGCATGACGCACGTGGACGAGTCGCCTGGAATACATACCGTGTCATAGCCAAAAAGATCAATCAGTGTCTGGGCGGTGACGTTGTCATCGGCTCGGGTTGATCGTCCCCAGTTGGAGAACGAAAAGTCGTCTCGTCGAAGTCGAAAACCATTGTCGATACACAAGGTGCCTTTGCCGAGGTCGGCAGCTGGTACCTGCGTGCACAATGACAACACACGGGCAGCCAGGGTGTTGGCAGTAGTCGTTGCAGGGGCAGATGACTCAGTTCCACATGAAGCAAGAATGACCATGGCAACTAATGCCGACAGGGCCTTTCGCACACGCATCCCACAAACGATAGGGAAGGAGGGGGCTTATGTGAAAGCATGGTGAAGCATGTCAAACACATCTCCTTCCCATCCATCCCAACACAGTGCATCCACAGGGATGGTGATTCTTGTGGGTGTCGCAGCCGGTTTTCTTTCTGGCATGTTCGGTGTTGGTGGCGGAATTCTTATTGTTCCGGGTCTTGTATTGGTCGCAAAAATGGATCAGCGCATCGCCCACGGAACTTCGCTGGCGGCGGTGCTTCCCATTTCTTTCTCATCGCTGCTCTCGTACTGGAGTCACGACCATGTTGACTGGCGTGTTGGTGCATGTTTAGCCGTGGGTGCTTTAGCGGGCGCCTTAATCGGTACACGACTACTGCATGTTCTTCCTCATCGCACACTGGCCATCGCGTTTGCGGGCCTACTGGTCGTTACTGCTATCCGATTGTTTCTTCCCTTGGAAAGCGGAACGCGTGACGTTCTCACGCTGGGCAGCATCACAGTTCTCGTCCTCATCGGCGTGGCAACTGGAATCTTGGCCGGTCTGTTGGGTGTGGGCGGAGGAGTAGTGATGGTGCCGGCGATGATGATGGCGTTGCAAATGCCCGCAGCCATGGCCAAGGGAACATCTGTTGCCGTCATTATTCCCACTTCAATCATGGGAACGTGGCGAAATCGCTCAAAGAAGAATGTTGATTTGCGGGCCGCAACGATTCTTGGACTGGGTGGAATTCTGTCGGCAGTTGCTGGTGGCTGGATCTCTGCCCGTATGTCAGACACCGTCTCAAATGTCCTTTTTGCTTCGCTGCTATTGGTGGTGGCTGGTCGATTAGTGATGCAAATTCGAGCAGAGGACAAAGCTGGGGTAGTGCACGACTAACTCAATGGAGTAGAACACTCCTATGGGTAAATCACGTCTTGAAGGAAAAGTTGCACTTATCACCGGTGGTGCGCGCGGGATGGGGGCTTCTGAAGCTCAACTCTTCATCGATGAAGGGGCTCGGGTCATCATTACTGACATCCTGGACGATGAAGGCCGCACGACTGCCCAGCGTTTGTCTCCCGATGGGTCATCATGCGTCTACCTTCATCACGATGTGACGCAAGAGGATGATTGGGCCGTAGTTCTCACGGAATCACTTCAAGCATTCGGACAAGTTGATGTCTTGGTGAACAACGCGGGAATCTTTGAACGCGGATCTGTGCTTGACACAACATTGCCCATGTTTGAAAAAACTATGGATATCAACGTGACTGGTGTGTTCCTGGGTATGAAGACTTTTGCTCCTCATATGGTGCAACGCAAGACAGGAAGCATCATCAATATTTCTTCTGTGGCTGGTCTGAACGGAACACCAGGATTTCTTGCCTACGGTGCAAGTAAATGGGCTGTTCGAGGGATGACCAAGGGTGTGGCAAAAGAGTTGGCACCATTTGGAGTGCGCGTGAATTCCATACATCCCGGCATTATTGACACGCCGATGTTGCAAACATTTGATGCGGCAGGCGAAGGAGTACGTGAGGCAGTGCGCACGCGAATCCCATTGGGTTACGAGGCGGAACCCATTCATGTCGCACGCCTGGCTTTGTATTTGGCCAGTGACGATAGTGCATATTCAACAGGATCAGAATTTATTGTTGATGGGGGTTGGTCGGCATGAGCATTCTTGGAACCCGCGTTGTTCGCGTTGAAGACCCACGATTTTTGACCGGCGAAGGAACCTACATCGCAAATCTTGAATTACCCGGTGCAGTACATCTCACATTTGTGCGCTCACCAGTTGCGCATGGTCGCATTGTCAGCATTGACGCCGATGATGCACGTGTCATGCCAGATGTTCTGCATGTGTGGACCGCAGCTGACGTTGATCTTGAACCTGCTCCTCCAGCGCACGGTTTTATGAACAAGGCAATTCGCTTTCCATTTGTTGCATCCGATACGGCACGTTTCGTGGGTGACATTATTGCGATTGTTGTTAGTGCCACTAAAGAAGCGGGTGTTGACGCCGCCGAGATGGTCATTGTTGATTACGACCCCTTGCCAGTTGTTCTGGATTTGGACGAATCGCTGAAGAATGAAGTTCTTCTGCATCCCGAAGCAGGAACAAATATCGTTCTTACTTTCGCATCGGCAAACAATGACGATATTTTCAGTAACTGCGATGTTGTTGTCGATTTGGTCATTGAGAACCAGCGCGTTGCTCCCGTACCAATGGAAGTCCGTTCATGTGTATCTCAGTGGGATGGCACTCGACTAACGCAGTGGGCATGTAGCCAAGGTGCGCATGGTGCGCGTGACGGGTTGGCTGAAACTTTGGGGCTAGATAAGTCTCAAGTTCGCGTTATCACACCCGATGTCGGTGGCGGATTTGGTGCAAAGTCTGGTGTGTATGCCGAAGAAATTCTGGTGGGCTGGGCTGCGAAGAAATTGGGAGTTCCTGTTCGTTGGACTGAATCGCGTACCGAAAACATGTTGTCAATGGGCCACGGTCGTGGTCAACGTCAACGCACTCGTATGGGTGGCACCAAAGACGGTCGCATCACTGCGTATCGCCTCGATGTTCTGCAAGATGCTGGCGCGTATGCAAAAGCAGGAGCAGTTCTACCCTTCATGACGCGCATGATGGCAAGTGGTGTGTACGACATTGAAAATGTTCAATTCGAATCACATTCAGTTGTCACAAACACCACTCCGACCGTTGCATACAGAGGAGCTGGTCGTCCTGAAGCTACTGCGGCAATTGAACGAACAATCGACGAGTTTGCGCGTGTGTGCGGAATTGATCCAGCAGAAGTTCGGCGAAAGAACTATCTAGCACCTAATGCGTTTCCGCTCACCACATCAATGGGTGCCAAGTACGACTCGGGCGAATATGAAGCAGCCTTGAATAAGGCGCTTGACGCAGCTGGATACGAAGAACTACGTCGTGAACAGCAGCAACGTCGTGCATCAGGCGATGTTGTGCAACTGGGAATTGGGCTTGCTTCATATGTTGAAACAACTAATCCCATGGGTGCAGGTGACTATGGCGCTGTGGAAATCACACCCGATGGCGGCGCCATCATCCGCACCGGGTCTTCGTCGCACGGACAAGGGCATCACACTGCGTGGGCCATGTTGGTGTCTGATGCAACAGGAATTCCGTTTAACAAAATTGAATTCCGATTTGGTGATACTGACGACATCGCACGTGGTGGCGGAACTGGCGGCTCACGCTCACTGCAGGTTGGTGGATCAGCGGTGAAGTTGGCAACAGAGTCTGTCATTGAAAAAGCACGTCAACGAGCAGCAGATCTCTTGGAAGCTGCAGTCGAAGACGTAGTGATTGACACTGTTCGCGGCGGTTTTCACGTGGTGGGCTCACCAGCACCATTGCGCACATGGAGTGAGCTGATGGTGGGAATTGATGCTCCGCTCGAAGCCGATGTTGACTACGTGCCGGAAGGTGCAACGTTTCCTTTCGGAACTCATGTGTGTGTTGTTGAAGTCGACACTGAAACAGGCGCTGTTGCTGTTCGTCGACACATTGCCTGTGATGATGCTGGAACAATCATCAACCCATTGATTGTGGACGGTCAAGTACATGGCGGAATTGCACAAGGAGTTGCTCAAGCTCTTCTTGAAGTGGTTGCCTATGACGAAGACGGAAATCCCATCACGTCAAACTTGGCGGACTATGGCGTTATCTCCGCAGCAGAACTCCCCAGTTTTGAACGAGTACCTATGGAAACTCCCACACCACGAAATCCACTTGGTGCAAAGGGCATTGGAGAAGCGGGAACCATTGGTGCAACGCCTGCCGTCCATAATGCGGTTATCGATGCTGTTAGCCACTTAGGTGTCACGCACATTGATATGCCGTGTACATCGGTGAATGTATGGAATGCGATTCAGAGAGCAGGATTGCGGGCCTGAGTGGTTCCGGTAATTGATAAAGATCCACGCGCAAGGTATGCGCCGATAGCAAGAAGTGCAACCATCACAAGTGCGCACGCCACGTATGTCTTCTGACCGATTGCGTCATAAGTGGCACCGGCTAGTCCGGCGGCAAGACCGCCTGTCAATGTGATGAGGCCGGTGTAGATGCCTTGTGCTGACGCAAGTCGACGATGCGGAACAACAAGTGCAAGCGCTGCCGAACCTCCTGTGATGGTGAGCCCGTCAATCACTCCATGAACCACGCCAACACCAAGCATGATGTAGGGCGATGTCAATGTGCCGTACAACGTCATGCATACGGCAGCAAGTGACAGCCCCGTCAAACTGGCACGAAATGGCCCATATGTTTGGGTGAGGCGACCACCGATTGGTGCAAGAAAAATCATCGGTAAGGCAAACACTGTGATGCCCACACTTGCCACCCAGTTTGGAGCATTGATGTCATCCATCATGAGTGACCAAATGGCATCGAATGCACCAATCATTGTGTACAACGCAATGCCAATCACCACAACGCCGGCAACAACGCGAGACTTCAACAAGTCGAATGCAAATTTTTCTGATGGTGCAGATGATGCATCTGCTTCATTTACAGAAAGGCGTGTGAGTAGCAGAGCGACTATTGCCAGTGCACCTGAAACAATGAGAAACGGTGCAGCTAATCCGAGTGAATCCACAGTGACAGCTGAAATCACGGGGCCAAACGCAAAGCCTGCGACACCCGCAGCAACGATTCGGCCAAGGTTCGCGCCCATTTCGTTGGGGTTCGTCAAGATGATGATGCGTCGTAGCGCTGGATCAGCAGCGCCACCACCAATACCGGTGAGAAAACGACCCAAAATGAGAATTGAAAATGTGGTGCCGAAGGCCATCACCAAACAGCCGACAATCTGGGTGAGGACACCTGCGAGAACAAGGCGTCGCGCGTGTCCTTTGTCGGCAATTGGTGCCACAAAAACGTTAGAAATGAAACCGGCAACAAACCCAGCGGCAACAACCAGTCCTAATCGAGATTCAGAGATGCCGTACGAATTTCGATAGTCATCAAGAACGGTGAACATCACGCCATAGCTCATGGCGTTGAGCGCGCTTGCGGATTGCAGAGTGGTGACGAGGCGCTTGTTCACAATGAGTTAGTAACTAAGCGACGTCTTCACGTGTTCAATAAGTTGAGGCCACGTTCCACGCAGGCCTGGGTGCAAATTGAATCCACCTACGTTGTCGAGCGCGACCCACTGAAGGTCTTCTGATTCGGCATTGGCTTCGAATTCGCCGATGTCGCTGTGAGCATGTGCAATCACCGTGTGGTACTGCCAATTGCCGTGATCATCAGTAAAGACAATTTTGAAATCTAAGTGTTCCGGATTAATTCCAGCTTCTTCCCAGGCTTCGCGGGCCGCTGCTTCCACAGGATTCTCGTGTGAGTCCAGCGCACCGCCAGGCAATGCCCAAGTTCCTCCACCGTGAACCCACGTGGCGCGCAGTTGGAGCAAAACCGATGGAGGATTCATGTCGGTGCGCACGAGTAACAACCCGGCAGCGCCATAGACACCCCAGTGTCGGGCTTGACACTTCATGCAGATGACCCATCCGTCGCCGTCCCGCTCACTCACGTCTCAATGTTGGCATATAGATGTGACGCAGCCGCTAACGAATGAGTGCTCTACCGTGGAGATGTCATGGACGATTTCAATTGGCTCACCGCATCTGACGAAGACGTAGATCTGCAGTATTCGCCATCTCGCTTTGCGATGAAGCCCCTGAGCGAATACCTAGACGACTATGCATCGCTCAGTACCCCGTACCGCAATCAGCAGCTAACAACTGTGGGTGGACCACTGCTCATTTACATTCACGGCGGGTATTGGCAACGGTTGAGTGCCGCTGATTCGCTTTTCAATGCGGCTGATGCACTGAGACACGGCATCTCATTGCATGCCACGGAATACACGCTCGCACCTCACGCCACTGTGGAACAGATTGTCGACGAATGCATTGCTGATGTTCGACGCGTACTAAAAGATGTGCGGCCATCTCGTGTGGTCATTGCGGGCTGTAGTGCAGGTGCTCACTTAGCTGCAATGTGCGTGCGGGAATCCGACATTTGTCAACGCATTGACGGGGTTGCTCTTCTGAGCGGCATCTACGACGTGCGGCCAATTGTTCGGACTCCAACAAATGACCCACTTCACCTCACTAGTGAGACTGCTCAGTCAATTAGCCCCATGCTTCTTCCAGCAGTTTCGTCTCCGCCCAAGGCCTTGTTGGCTGTGGGTGAACATGAATCGTCTGAATTTCATCGTCAGAACAGTGAATATGGTGAATTGCTGAAGAAACGTGGTGCACAAGTGCACACGTGCATTGTCTACAACCGTGATCATTTCAATCTTCCATATGACTTGTTGCAAGAAGACACTGTGGTGGGAGACTGGGTGTTGTCCGTATTGAAAGGAAATTCATGATGGACTTTTCACATGCAAGTACTCGGGCGCAAGAATTAGATGCAAACGATTCGTTAGCTGCGCTACGAAGCAATTTTGATATTCCGCATGGCACGTATTACTTCGACGGAAACTCGCTTGGACCACTGACGTTTCGTTCGCGTGACGTGTTGCATCACACCATTGAACATGAATGGCGTGAACGACTCATTCGTTCGTGGAATGAAGATTGGCTTGCTATGCCACAACGGGTGGGTAACGCAATCGCTCCCCTCATTGGTGCGGCGCCCGACACCGTCATATGCGCAGATAACACGTCAATCAACCTCAGCAAGGCATTGCACGCTGCGGTCGCTCTTCGTCCTGGTCGTTCAGAAATTGTTGTTGACATCAACAACTTTCCCACCGACATTTACATCGCACAAAGTGTTGCTGATCAGCACGGTCTCACACTGGTTGCAGTTACCGCAGACAAAATTGCTGAATCAATTTCTGAACGCACTGCAGTAGTCACAGCAACCCATGTTGACTATCGCAGCGCACACATTCTTCCTGCCGAACTCATAACTAAGACCGCACATGAACACGGTGCACTCATGGTGTGGGACCTTGCACACACTGCAGGCGCAGTTCCCATCTCGCTGTCCGACCTTGATGCCGATTTCGCTGTGGGGTGTGGCTACAAATATCTGAACGGTGGACCGGGGGCTCCAGCCTTCATCTATGTTTCCCCACGATTGCTGAACGAGTCATCACAGCCGCTTCAGGGCTGGTGGGGGCACGAGGCTCCGTTCGCCTTTACTGTTGACTACACGCCAGCCGCTGGAATTTCTCGCTTCCTCACCGGCACGGCAAACGTTCTCAGCATGAAGTCCCTCGAGGCGTCGCTCGAGATGTTTCGCGGGGTGTCCATGGCAGACCTCAGGCAGAAAAGTGTTGGTGTGACCTCATTTTTCATTGAACTCTTCGATGAATTTCTGGCCTCTCGCGGGTTCACGTTGGGTAGCCCGAGGGACCCCGATGTGCGTGGAAGCCATGTGGCACTAGGGAATCCGAACGGTAAAGCCCTCGTCGAGGCCATGGCGGAGGAGGGGATAATTGCCGATTTTCGCCCTCCAGACCTGATGAGGTTTGGGTTCGCCCCGCTCTACAACTCGTATGCCGATGTGGTCACATTGGTGAAATATCTTTCTTCCCATTGAGTTTGGGGTCTGAAAGGGAGTAGTTTTCCCTACTACCCAGTACAGGCGGAATCCCGCCATATTCCTTAAAGGGGAAAACACATGAAAAAGAGTGTGCTGCGCGTTGGCGCATCATTGCTCGCTCTGTCACTCGTAGGCGTTGCCTGCGGTGGCAGTGACGATGCTTCCGGCAACGGTTGTGAAGGTGACTTGAAGATTGCATTCTTCGGCGCACTCACTGGCGACGCCGGAAACCTTGGTATCAACATTAAGAAGGGTCTCGACCTCGCCGTTGCACAACACAACGCCGAGAACGCGGACAACCAATTGATCGTTGAGGCTTACGACTCACAGGGTGACCCCGACCAGGCACCTGCACTTGCTGACAAGGCAATTGCAGATCCATGCGTCGTTGGCATCGTGGGACCCGCATTCTCAGGTGAGTCTGCAGCAGTCAACCCGAAGTTTGAAGAGGCAGGCTTGCCCATCATTACTCCTTCGGCAACAAACCCAGCATTGTCCACCAACGGTTGGGATATCTTCCACCGCGCACTCGCAGGTGACGACAAGCAGGGCCCAGGTGCTGCACAGAAGATCATCGCTGACGGCAAGATGAAGGTTGGCGTCGTTGACGACAACTCCGAGTACGGCAAGGGTCTCGCAGACATCGTGCAGGAATCACTTGGTGACAAGGCAGTTGAGCTCAACAGCCTCGACCCAGAAGCATCTGACTACTCAGCAATCATCACCGCTGCAAAGGACGCAGGCGTTGACGCAGTGTTCTTCGGTGGTTACTACGCTGCTGCTGGCAAGCTTGCCAAGCAGATGGCAGACGCTGGTGTAACAGCACAGTTCTACTCAGGTGACGGAACACTCGACAAGGGCTTCATTGAAGCAGGCGGTCCAGCAGCAGAAGGCGCAATCCTTACCTGCACCTGCGCACCTTTCGACACCAACCCAGAATTCCTCGAGGCATTCCGCGAGCAGTTCGATGGTGAAGATCCAGCAACCTATGCAGCAGAGGCATACGACGCAGCATCCGTATTCATTGCAGCCATCAAGGACGGCAAGACCACACGTGCCGACATCCTCAGCTTCATCAACAGCTACGACGCTGCTGGCGTCACCAAGCAGTTGAAGTGGGACGAAACAGGTGAAGTCACTGGCTCAGCTGTTTACGCTTACGAAATCAAGGACGGCGCCATCAAGGGCATCGGCCTCATCGAGTAATCCCTCGGGATCACTTACTGAACTGGCAAACGGCCGGGGAACATTGTTCCTCGGCCGTTTGTTTTGTCTACGCTGTATCAACCGTCACAGATTGACCTTGTCCCAACACAGAACTGGTTGTACCAATGCCTGATTGGCTCATCATCCGAACATTCTGGGACCTCACCGTTACCGGTTTGGCTCTCGGCTCCATTTACTCGCTAGTAGCTCTGGGCTACACGTTGGTGTACGGCGTCTTGCGGCTCATCAACTTTGCTCACTCAGAGATCTTCATGGTGGGCACATTTGGATCGCTCCTTGCATCGTCTCAGTTCTTGGGAATTCCATTGCTGGAAGACGGCAACTATCCGTATCGCACAGGGATGACACTGGTGTTCTTCTTGGTGGTCATTCTGTTGGTGGCCATGATCTTCTCTGGAATCAGCGCGGTGCTGTTGGAGCGCGTGGCGTATCGCCCGTTGAGAGGGAATGGTGAAGGTGTGGGCGCCGTCGTTCTTGCGTTCCTCACTGCTTTTGTTATTTCTCTTGTCTTTATTGACGACACAAAAGTCAATGCAATTATTTCTCTTGCCTTAACTGGTCCTATCGCGTACAGCTATTTGCGCATCTTTAAGCGTGGACGCAAAGCTCCGCGTCTCGCATTTCTCATTTCCGCAATTGGTGCATCAACCGCAATTGCGGAAGCGGTTGGTGTGTGGGGCAAGCACGGCCGTGACCAATACCAAACGGCTCGAATTCTTGAAAAGAAGACAGTCTTTAACTTGTTCGGTACCAACGTTCGCATTGACTATTTGATCGTGATTGTCGGAGCACTGCTCATGATGATTGCGCTCACACTGTTTGTGAACAAGACACGGTTGGGTCGCGGTGTCCGCGCCGTTGCGCAAGATGCCGAAACTTCGCGCATCCTTGGCGTCAACGTTGACATGATCATCATCGTCACATTCGCACTCGGTGGTGTGATGGCCGGCGGTGCAGCAATGTTGTTTACATTGGTGTACGACCAAACACGTTTCAACATCGGCTTTATTCTGGGCGTGAAGAGCTTCACCGCGGCAGTCCTTGGTGGAATCGGAAACCTAAAGGGTGCTCTGTTGGGCGGTCTTGTGCTGGGACTCGTTGAAAACTACGGCTCGGCAATTTTTGGTGGTCAATGGAAAGACGTCATCGCATTTGTCGTGCTGTTGGTCGTTCTCATGTTCCGACCCACTGGTTTGCTTGGTGAATCACTTGGAAAGGCCCGCGTATGAGCAGCATCGGCACACTCTTGGCACCTCTCCGCAATGCCGGAGACGCCCTTGGAGATGCGTTTGAGCGCATGAACAAGTGGCAGAAGTATTCCTTCTACGGAATTGTCATCATCGCATTGTACATGGCGCCGTTTTGGCCAGATGTTCCCGTTCTAGGCCCGATTGTCAACACACCCGGGACGAACTTCGCCACTGTGTTGAATGACCAAGTCATCATTTTCGTCCTGGTTGCGTTGGGGCTCAATGTGGTGGTTGGTCTCGCAGGGTTGCTCGACCTTGGATATGTGGGCTTCTACGCAGTGGGTGCGTATGTAACAGCAATTCTCACCAGTGCACATGGCAACTTGCCGTGGTTGTTGTCGTTGCCCATCGCAATTGTGGTGTCAATGATTTTTGGCGTGGTGCTGGGCGCACCAACATTGCGGTTGAGGGGTGACTATTTGGCAATTGTTACTTTGGGCTTTGGCGAAATCATTCGTCTGACTGCAAAAAACATGGATTGGCTGGGCGCTAGTCGAGGAATCAGCAACATCAAAAAGCCTCCTTCAATGTTTGGATTGAAGTTCGGCGTTATTGATCCGAAGCCGTATTACTACTTGGGTCTCACCTTGGTGCTCATTGTTGTCTTTGTCCTGCATCGCCTCGAGTACTCACGTGTGGGTCGCTCATGGGTCGCAATTCGCGAGGACGAAGATGCGGCCGAATTGATGGGTGTTCACACGTTCAAGTTCAAGTTGTGGGCGTTCACCATTGGTGCAGCCGTTGGTGGAATAGCTGGCGTGCATTACGCCGGCAAGGTTGGATTCATCAACCCAGACAACTTCCCCTTGCAGCTATCTATTTTGTTCTTGGCTGCTGTAGTCCTTGGCGGGTCAGGAAACATGTATGGCGCAATTTTGGGCGGCGTTCTTGTTGCCTACATGCCAGAGCGACTTCGCAACTTTGCCGACAAGCGCGTGTTTGTGTTTGGTGTAGTGCTGGTTCTCATGATGGTGTTCCGCCCCGAGGGAATCTTGCCGAAGCGTGTTGGTGATGAGCACAAGAAACGAAAAGGCACCAACTCAGAGGAGGAGGTTTCCCAATGAGCGAGGTACTTCTCGATTTCAACAACGTGACCATGCAGTTTGGCGGCGTTACCGCCCTCAGCGAGGTCACTTTGCAAATTCACCGCGGAGAGATTCTGGGTCTCATTGGCCCAAATGGTGCGGGGAAAACCACGTGTTTCAACGTGATGACTGGGGTGTATTCGCCAACTAGTGGCTCTGTAGTTTTCAACGGTCAGCCCATTACTAACTTGAAGCGTTTCCAAATCACTAAGCGCGGTATCGCTCGAACATTTCAGAACATTCGTTTGTTTAATGAAATGACGGCGCTTGAGAACGTCATGGTGGGTGCAGACTCTCGTAAAAAATCGTCCGTTGGTGGTGCAATCTTGCGTACGCCGCGTCAACGTCGCGAAGAGAATGAATCGCGCGAACGTTCCATGCATCTATTGCAGTTCATGGGAATCGCCGACCGTGCAAACAACGCAGCGCGTAACTTGCCGTACGGCTATCAGCGCAGGCTTGAAATTGCTCGTGCGTTGGCCACTGAACCGCAGTTGTTGTGCTTGGACGAACCTGCCGCAGGTTTTAACCCTGCTGAAAAACAAGAACTCAACGAGCTCATCTTGAAGATTCGAGAACAGGGTTACACCGTGTTGTTGATTGAACACGACATGAATGTGGTTATGAAAGTCAGTGACCGCGTTGCGGTATTGGATTTCGGTCGCAAAATTGCCGATGGAGCCCCTGACGACGTTCGCAGTAATCCCGATGTGATTGCTGCTTATTTAGGAGTTGACGATCATGCTTCTTGAAGTCTCAGACCTGCATGTCTTTTACGGACGCATTGAAGCCATCAAGGGCATTTCGTTCTCGGTGGATGAAGGAGAAATCGCAACTCTGATTGGTGCCAATGGCGCTGGTAAAACCACCACCATGCGCACAATCTCTGGAGTTCGCCCAGTTGCCCAAGGTGTTGTGAAGTTTGAAGGTGAGGACATCACCAAAATGGCTCCTCACGATCGAGTGAAGCGCGGTATTTGTCAAGCCCCCGAAGGTCGTGGCATCTTCCCAGGAATGACGGTGCGCGAAAACTTAGAGATGGGCACGTATGTGCGTGGCGGCGACGCTGCGCAAAAAGCGGCCGACTTGGCTCACGTGTTCCATCTTTTTCCCCGACTGGAAGAACGTATTTCTCAGTTGGGCGGCACTTTGTCTGGTGGAGAACAGCAGATGTTGGCGATTGGTCGTGCGCTGATGAGTCGGCCGCGATTGTTATTGCTGGATGAACCATCAATGGGGCTTGCTCCCATGTTGATTGCACAGATTTTTGAAATCATTAAGCAAATCAACAGTGAGGGAATTTCCGTTTTGCTCGTAGAGCAGAACGCAACCCAGGCACTTCGCATTGCGCGTCATGGGTACGTTCTTGAAACGGGATATGTGGTGAAAAAGGGGACCGGTCAGGAACTTCTGGATGACCCCGCTGTCCGCGCCGCGTATTTGGGCGGTTAACTCAGGAAACCCTGCAATTCAGGTAGGTAGTGGGAAAAGTTCATCTACCTGTTCACTCTCCGTTTACCGTGACGTCTATTTGGGTACAGATGTCACTGTGAAACTCTGTGGGTGCTCACCGTTGAACCCCCTGCAGAGCAGCGAGAGATCAAGACGTACTACACCACTGTTGACAAGGTGTTTCGCGGGTTTGTCTCCGCATCTGCTCTTTTCTCGCTCGTTGTATTAGTACTTATCGCAGCGTTTTTGTTGTACCGAGGCTTTGAAATCTTTTCCGACTTTGGTCTGAAGTTCATTACTTCGTCAAAGTGGGATATAGGAAATCCGGAAGATACATCAACAGCGGTCTTTGGTATCGCTGCCATGCTGGTGGGTTCCATCGTCACTGCGACTATTGCCATCATTGTTGCGATTCCCTTTGCAATGGCAACGGCTTTGTTTATTGAGTTTTATGCACCACGTTTCTTGCGCACATTCTTGACGTCAGTGTTGGACCTGGTGGCGGCAATTCCGTCGGTCATCTACGGCATCTGGGGTTATGTGGTGTTGTTGCCGCTGGTTGAAGATTGGTCGGCATCTCTCAATAAATACCTTGGGTGGATTCCGCTTTTCTCGGTGGAGAATCCCATCTTTGGCCGTTCCCCATTTCTTGCAGGATTGTTGCTGTCCATCATGATTTTGCCGATTGTCACGTCGGTGGCGCGCGAGGTGTACAGCCAAGCACCGCGCGACCTTGTCGATGCCACATACGCACTGGGTGGCACAAAGTGGGGCGGAATAAAGACTGTGGTCTTACCGTTTGGCAAGAGTGGACTGGTTGGCGGCGCAATGCTGGGTCTGGGCCGTGCGCTTGGTGAAACAGTTGCTGTGTATCTCACTTTGAATCTTGTGTTTCAAGTCAATTTCAAAATCTTGGCTTCGGCTGGCGGCAACGTTGCATCTTTGATTGCCAACAAATTTGGTGAAGCAACTGCGTATGAAATCAAAGGCTTGATGGCAGCTGGACTCGTGCTGTTTTTAGTGACACTTGCCGTGAATTTTGTTGCATCCATCATTGTGAACCGCTCGAGGAAAATCGTATGACCACGTATCAGTACACCGACGTCGTTCCAGCGCCCCGTCGGCCGTGGGATCACTCCCGAAGCACAGCATTGCGAGTCCTGGTTCTGGTGGCACTCTCCGGACTTTTTGGCTGGGTTGTCACAACGGTGACTGGACTCAACGGTTTCTTGGGTTGGTATGTAGGACTTGCTTTCGCCATGCCAGTGCTGGCATTTATTGGTTCCATGCGTCACGGATGGAACGTGGCATCTGATCGAATCGCAACCTCACTTGTCACCGTTGCATTTGCTGCCGTCACCATCCCGTGGGTGTCCATCATTGTGACGGTGGTCCGCAAGGGGTCCGTAGCGTTTCATGCCAACTATCTCACCGACGACATGCGAATTACGCCATCAAGCGATGCTTTGGAGTTTGGTGGAGTAGCTCATGCAATCGTGGGAACTCTCATCATGGTCTTGATTGCATCGCTCATCGCGGTTCCGCTTGGCATTTTGGCTGCGGTGTACATCGTCGAGGTCAAGGGTCGCTTGGCGAAAATGGTGCGATTCCTGACTCAGGCAATGAGTGGTGTGCCATCAATTGTTGCCGGACTTTTTGTGTACTCCACTGTGGTCATCTTTTTTGGCGGCTTCAGTGCAATTGCCGGCGCACTGTCATTGGTCATTCTCATGTTGCCGACCGTGGCTCGCACATCGGAAGAGGTTCTGAAGATTGTGCCAGACGAACTTCGTTCAGCCAGCTATGCCCTAGGGGCGTCTCAAGCACGCACAACATTCCGCGTTGTGCTGCCAACAGTGGCATCTGGTTTGGTCACTGCCGCTGTTTTAGGAATTGCTCGAGTAGTGGGTGAAACAGCTCCACTCATCTTGACGGCCTCCTATTTTGTTGCAACAAGCACCAGCATTACCGAACCGATTGCCAGCCTCCCCATTTACATTTTCTCCAGCCTTGGTCTGGGTGATGCAAACGCAACAGCTAGAGCCTGGGGTGGTTCGCTCGTCTTGCTCGTTGTTGTACTTGTTCTTTTCGTCCTCGCTCGCACAATCAGTTCACGACTCACTAGAAAGCACTAATCATCATGGATAACAACATCAACAATGAACTCGGTTCACCTGAAGTAATTGTTCCTTCAGTTCCCACTGACGCTGGAGTAGTGGAAGATCGCACACAGCGAAATGCGGGAAATCTCGAGGTGTCACGCCGTGGCGGTCTTGAAGCTGTGGGAGTCCATGCATGGTTTAACAAACACCATGCTCTCGCCGATGTGTCACTCCATTTCCCTGAGAACACTGTCACTGGTCTGATTGGACCATCAGGGTGTGGAAAGTCCACGTTCCTACGATTGCTGAACCGGATGCACGAATTTATTCCCAAAGCGGCAATGGCGGGTGAAGTGTTGTTTGAAGGTAACGACATCTATGCACCAGGAGTGAACCCAATTGAAATTCGTCGCCGTATTGGCATGGTGTTTCAAAAGGCAAACCCATTTCCTGCAATGAATATTGGCGAGAACGTCATCGCAGGATTGAAACTGGCTCGTGTGAAGGTGGACGACAAGGACGCGCTCATCGAGGAATGCCTCACCCGCGCTGGTTTATGGAATGAAGTAAAAGATCGCCTCAAAGCCGCGGGTGGTTCGCTGTCTGGTGGTCAGCAACAACGTTTGTGCATAGCTCGTGCCTTGGCGTTGAAACCAGATGTGTTGTTGTTGGACGAACCATGTTCAGCCCTTGACCCAGGTTCAACATTGCGCGTTGAGGAGACAATTGTTCAGTTGTCGGAAACAATGACCATCGTGATGGTGACGCACAACATGCAACAAGCAGCCCGTGTTAGCGATTACTGCGCGTTCTTCTTGTCTGACGGTGGACCAGGTCGACTGATTGAGGCCGACCTCACCACCAACATTTTTTCAAACCCATCAGATCAACGCACTGCTGACTACGTGCAAGGTCGCTTCGGCTGATTCTTCGTTCACCATTTGTTCACGTAAACATTGTGATCAGTTCAGTCTGACGAAGGGTTAGCGATAACTACGTTTCGTAGTTTCACGGTGGGAAGAAAACCAAAAGGAGACACCCCCATGAAATTACGTCGTAAGGTTGTTGCAGTAGCGGCACTGGCCGTTGCAGCCACAAGTATGACACCAGTCAATCCCGCGAGTGCTGCGGCAATTGGCGGAGGAGGAGCTTCGTTCCTCGCCAACATGATGGATATCTGTGCGGCTCAATACAACCGCAATACACAGTTCAACACTGGTTCAGACACCATCACGTATGCATCAGTTGGATCAAGCAGTGGTAAGAACAACTTTGCTAACCGCACATACAAGTTCGGTGGCTCAGAGTCCGCATACTCGTCCGGTACGGCACCTGCAGACTTGGTATACGTTCCACTCGTGGGTGGACCAATCGCGATTGGTTACCGTGTCGATGGTCTTAGCCCAGCAAATGCACAGGTTCGTTTGACGGGTGAATTGGTGGCGAAAATCTTTGCTGGCCAGATCAAGAACTGGAACGACCCCGCAATCGCAGCTGTCAACAAGGCAACCAACGTTGCACGTAAGTTGAGTGCCACAAAGGCAGGTGTCACCGCATCAGTCAAGAAAGTTGGCACAAAGGTCAATTTCACCGTGAAGATGAACGCCGCTGCTCGCAAGAAATTTGCCAAGTCAAAAGTGACAATCACACGTACCGCGCTTGGTGGTTCACCAAAGATTGTGTTGTCAGCCGCGCCGAAGGCAACCCTGACACGTTCTATTGCTTATGCAAAGAACACTGTGTACAAGGTAAAAGCAGGAAAGACCACTGTGGCAATCCTTGCGGTTGAGAAGGTACAAGATGGTGTGAACATCACATTCCCAAGCCTCCCTATCCGCGTCGTGCACCGCAGTGACGGCTCTGGTACTACCAACAATTTTGCGAACTACTTGAACAAGTCATTCCCCGCAATTTGGACCAAGCCCACCAGCGACACTTTTGCAACCGCATTCCCTGGTTCAGTTCCCACTGATGGATCGTTCCAGTCAGCTCGCGGCAACGAAGGCCTTGCAAGCTACGTACGTGACAACAACGGCGCAATCACCTATGCCGAACTGTCATTCTTGGAAGAGCGCAGTGTGAAGGCAGCAGCAATCATGAACCCAGGTAAGCGTTATGTGGCACCATCACCAGTGTCATCGGCCATCTGGTTTGAAGCAGCTGAAGTTGCAGACACTGGTCTCGTGACACAGAACTTTGCAAACACCGCAGCAGATGCGTACCCCATCAACGCAATTTCCTACGGCCTTGCATCGAAGACCACGTCAGCTGACAACACCTCGGTGAAGAGCTTCTTCAGCTACTTCCTTAGCCAGTGTGCGCCTAAGAACGCAGCTGGTGCTGGGTACACCGCACTGCAAGGAGCAATTAAGACAAAGGCCCTATCGCAGGTGGCAAAGATCAGCGCAGGCTGATGTACCTCAACCCCGAAAGGAATGGCTCGGTGCGAATGCACCGGGCCATTCTGCTTGTGTGGGGCAGAATGGGTTGATGGCAACGATTGATGTTCACAATCCAGCATCTGGTGGAGTAGTTGGTTCGGTACCGCTGCACTCAACAGAAGAGTGTGTAGCTGCAGCAAAAACTGCTCGTCAGTCGTTTACTCATTGGCGAGTTCGAACGGGTCGTGAGCGCGGTGAAATGTTGCGATCAGCTTTTGAGTTGATGATGGAACGCCAAGAAGAACTTGCTCGTCTCATTGTTCTAGAGAACGGAAAGGTTCTCAGTGACGCACGTGCCGAAGTTGCATATGCGGCTGAGTTTTTTCGCTGGTTCAGCGAAGAGGCAGTTCGAGTTGACGGAGATTTGCGCCGTGCTCCCAATGGTTCTCATTGGTTCGCAGTCACACGTGAACCCGTGGGTCCAGCCCTCTGCATCACTCCATGGAATTTTCCTGCGGCAATGGCCACGCGAAAAATTGGACCCGCATTAGCTGCTGGTTGCACTGTTGTTTTAAAGCCAGCGTCAGAGACTCCGCTCACTGCATATGCAATTGCTGACATCCTGTACGAATGCGGTGTGCCACGAGATGCATTGCAGGTGGTCACCCCCGACCCTCCCGCTGAAGCAGTACACGCCATGCTGTCGTCTGGCTTCATCAAGAAATTGTCCTTCACTGGTAGCACTCGAGTGGGTTCACTGCTGTTAACGCAAGCGGCTGAGAGAATTGTGAATTGCTCTATGGAGCTGGGCGGTAACGCGCCCTTCATTGTGTGTGATGACGCCGACATTGATGCTGCAGTGGATGGCGCAATGATCGCGAAGATGCGCAATGGTGGGGCGGCATGCACCGCTGCGAATCGTTTCTATGTACACACATCTGTGTATGAAGAGTTCACTCAGAAATTTGTCGCACGCATGAATGCGCTTGTTGTGGGTAATGGTCTTGACGATGGCGTCACCGTGGGTCCGCTTGTCAATAGTGCACAGCAACAACGCGTGATGTCATTAATTCACAGGGCCACCGATGCTGGCGCAGAGATTGCCTGTGGTGGGTCTGCGACGCCGTCACCCATGTGTGGAGTTGAACCAACGGTATTGGTGAATGTTCAGCCAGATAATCCGATTCTTGGTGAAGAAGTTTTCGGACCTGTGGCACCAATCGTTCGTATTGAAAATGTGGAGGATTCCGTGCATCTCTTCAATGGGGTGGACCACGGTCTTGTCTCGTACATCTACTCGGGAAATGCTGGCCGTGGAATGAAAATTGCCAACATGCTTGAGACTGGAATGGTGGGTCTCAACCGTGGTTTGGTATCTGATCCTGCCGCTCCGTTCGGCGGTGTCAAGGAGTCGGGTCTTGGTCGAGAAGGGGCCCATGAGGGTCTGCTCGCTTTCCTCGAGACGAAATACGTATCAACAGAGTGGTGAAAATCTCGTAGTAATCTCACTCACAATGAGTGAGCAAACCGACACACAGCATGCGTGGTTGAACCCCGAAGATATTCAGGCGGTGCGAAATCAAGTGCCACTCGTGTATGTCGATGCTGTGCCGGTTCGTACAGATCACGATGGCACAGTGACCCATGTGGGAATGCTGTTGCGTCAGGCGGCCGATGGAAATATCAGCCGCATGGTGGTTTCTGGGCGTGTCATGTTGAACGAGCGCATCCGTGACGCTCTGATGCGTCACTTGGAGAAGGATCTAGGCCCTATGGCGTTCCCTCGAGTGCCGCCTGAACCATCGCCCTTCACAGTGGTGGAGTATTTCCAAGACCCATCAGTGTCCGGTTTCTACGATCCCCGCCACCATGCGGTCAGTCTTGCTTTTGTTGTACCAGTGACGGGGGAATGTCACCCCACTCAGCAAGCCCTCGATCTTGCGTGGTTCACTCCCGAACAAGCTGTGAGTAAAGATGTCATCCGCGAGATGACAAGTGGCCATGACCGCCTTATTCGTCTGGCCCTTGCATCAGTCGGTCAATTGCCCTGAACTAATCTGACGGTGTGCCCGAGGGAGACACCATCTATCGTGCAGCGGCTGCGCTGCGAACTGCGTTAGTGGGTCGAACTGTCTCTCGCTTTGAAGCAAACCGATTGGTGGGGCCACTCCCTCGTAAAGGTGCCGCGGTAGAACGCGTGGAGAGTCACGGAAAACACCTTGAGGTGTATTTCGATGACGGAATTATTTTGCACACACACATGCGCATGACGGGTTCGTGGCATCTGTATCACCCAGGAGAGAAATGGCGTAAGCGTCGGCATCAGGCACGGGTCATTATTGAAACAGATGAATGGATTGCGGTGTGTTTCAGTGCGCCGATTGTTGAAACGTATCGCGAATTCAATCAGTCTCGTCATCCGCGTTCAGGTCGTTTGGGTCCCGACTTGTGTCAAGAATCCGCAGACCTTCACGAATGTGCAGCTCGGTTGTTTCATTACGACAATCCCGAATCAACAATTGCCGAGGCACTTCTTGACCAACGCGTCATGTGTGGCGTGGGCAATGTCTTTCGTTGCGAAGTGTTGTGGGCCTGCGGCATTCATCCTTGGGCAAAAGTGTCGAATATTCCACAATCAACATGCCTTGATCTTGTCATCACGGCTGCAACCCAACTACGCGCAAATCTGAATTCGCCCACACGTGTGACTGCGCCAGATGTTCCAGGTGGGCTTGCGGTGTATGGACGCAACGGGCAGAAGTGTGTTCGTTGTGGGGATGTGATTCGGCTAACAAAAACTGGCGAAATGGCGCGTTTGCTGTACTGGTGCCCAGGGTGCCAAGTGGGATGCGAACCGTATCCCGAGCGTGACAACAGTGATCCCATCGCACGTTTGATTGACCCACATCCGGCAGGGTCGCAATTTGTCAGTGATGTGCTGCGTTCCCGCAACGCATCGTAGTTGCGTTAGACGTTTCCTTTAGTTGGTGTTGAGTGCATCGAGCATGTCCACTTTTGTGGCGCGCCATGCTGGGTAGACCGCAGCAAGAACTCCCACAACGAATGACATGATCATGATGAACACGGTGGAACCCACGGGAATCTCAAATGATGTGAGTCCTTGATCGCGTAGAGCAAACACGATGACCCACCCAAGACCTATTCCAAGAGCAATACCCATGACCGCGCCCAACAGTGATGTGATGACGCTTTCCCAGCGCACGGTCGTGCGTACTTGTGAACGTGTCATACCGACTGCACGTAGTAATCCGATTTCGCGTTGACGCTCGAAAACAGACAACAACAAGGTGATGATGATTCCTACTACCGCGATGATGACTGATAGCGCAAGCAATCCATAGATCAGACCAAGTAACTGGTTGACTTGACCAGCTTGTTCGTCAATGTATTCCTGTTTTGACAACAGCTTTCCTTGACCGTAGTCATCGACAGCCTTTTGCAATTCGGCACGCACCTTCTGACTATCAGCGCCCTTCTCAAGGGTGAGATAGACAGCAAAGTCAAAACTGGTCACTGTGGTGCCAGCAAACGTCTCACGGCTCACCACGCGGTTGCCAGCAAGGTCGTCGTTCTCGTACAGGGCACGCACCGTAAGGTCACGCGTGACTCCATCGCCAAAGGTAACCGGAAGCACCGAACCAATTTTCAGTCCGTCACGTTCTGCAAGTGATTGCGATACAAGAATTCCATCTTTGTCAAGAACTGAGTAATTGGCGTTAATAAGGCCAATATCAAAGTTTCCTTCGATTGTTGAGGGCGTAATGACAGTAAGTGTGCGGCCCTTTCCGTCAATTTTCGTCAGAACTGTTCCAATGCCAGTCGCATCATCAACACCTTCGATGTCGGAGAGTGTTGTGGCAAGAGTGGGGCTGAGGCCGCCAAAACCTTGTGCACTGGTGCTAATTGCGTAGTCACCTTTGAATTGTTTGGTGAAAATGTCAGAGATTTGTCCGTTGATGCTTGCTGCAAGCGCCGATACCGCGGTCACCAACGCTACTCCAATTAATACAGGAGCCGATGTACGTGACGTGCGCTTCGGATTACGCGCTGCATTTTGGCGAGCCATGCGTCCGGTAACTCCACGTGCAGCTTCTGCAGGTCGACCCAAGAACAACGCAACGGGACGAGCGAGCGATGGCCCAAGAACGATTGTGCCAATGAAGACAAGCAGTACGCCAAAACCAAGCAGATTGTTGGATGCTCCGCCAATGACAACACCAATGATGGCAACGCCAAGTGTGATGGCGCCAAGACCCCATGCTAGACGAACGCGTCCGGGGCCCGCTGTTTCAATTGCAGTGGCACGCATTGCGGCCAACGGTGGAACTTTTCCAGAACGGCGTGCAGGTAAGACTGCCGAGAGAACCGTGACCAAAAGACCGACAAAAACTGTGTTCACCAAGATTGATGCATTAATGACAAGACCGCCGCTTGGCAGATCGAATCCCAAGGCGGGCAACGCAACGGAGAGCAACTTCGAGATTCCTATGCCGCCTACAAATCCAAGCAATGAGCCGAAGAGTCCAACAACTATTGATTCAATCAACATCGAGCGTGTGATCTGGCTTCGGTTCGCACCCAATGCACGCAATAGCGCATTCTCTTTCTGGCGTTGCGCAGCACTAATGGAGAACACGTTGTAGATGACAAAACTTCCAACGCCCAGTGCAATGACACTGAAGATGGTGAGGAAAATACTGAAGAATGACAGTGCCTCACCGATGTCGTCTTGGGTCTCTTTGGTGATTTCAGCACCAGTCAACGTTTCAATCTTCAAACTGGGGTCAAAGATTGCGTCAATATCGGTGGCAAGTTGCTCATCTGAACGAGATCCATCCCCCACAACCAAAATGGCATCCACAAAACCTGGTTTGCCAAGAAACTCACCTGCAGTGTCAACGTCAAACAATGCAAACGTTGCGCCACCAGGGGAGCGAACATCGCCATACGACGCAATTCCCACCATGGTGAAAGTTCTGCTTCCCGATTGAGCCACAACTTTGACCGTGTCTCCCACGACGTAATTCGCCTTATCTGCAGACGCTTCGTCAAGGACTACTTCGTTTGCGCCTTTTGGAAAACGACCTTCGGTGATTGTCCACAATGCGCCTTCAAACTCAACGGCCACGCTGCCAAAGGTTGGTGGTCCGGCACCCTCGGTACCAATGGGTTTGCCATCTTTTCCAACAATTCGCGCGAAGGCTTGGATGTCGGGGACGGCATCGCTAACGCCAGGCACTGCCAACACTTTGTCCACCACGTCGGCAGGAATTCGTTGACGTTCAATCAGGCCGAAATCGCCTTCCACTACTTGAGTAGAGCGGACATAGCCATCAATGTTCTTGAACACGTCTTCAAACAAGTTGTTGAAGGTGCGATCAAGGGTGGCCGAGAACACAGAGGTACCCGACAAAAATGCCGTTCCTAAAATAACGGCGAGTGATGTCAGCACGAGGCGCGCTTTGCGGCCCAAGATGCTTTTTAGTGCAATGCGAAACATGCGGTTAGTTGCCGAGGCTCTTCATGCGGTCAAGAACTTTTTCGGCTGTTGGTTCAAGCATCTCGCCTGCAACTTTTCCGTCTGCCAAAAACACGATGCGATCCGCATATGAGGCCGCGACAGGATCGTGTGTCACCATAACGATGGTTTGACCAAGGTCGTCAACTGCCATGCGCATGAACTTCAAAATTTCAGTCCCCGTGGTGGAGTCGAGATTTCCTGTGGGTTCGTCGGCAAGGATGATGCGTGGCTTGCTTGCTAGGGCTCGTGCAACGGCCACGCGTTGTTGTTGGCCACCAGATAGTTCGCTGGGGCGGTGCGACAAGCGATCATTCAAATGCACCGTAGAGATCACACGTTGAATCCACTCTTCGTCACCTTTTTCATTTCCAAGAAGCAACGGCAAGCGAATGTTCTCATCTGCTGTCAACGTGGGAACAAGATTGAACGATTGGAAAATGAATCCAATTTTTTCGCGACGCAGTTGAGTGAGCGCTTTGTCATTCAACGTTGACAAGTCGGTGTCGTCAATGACTGCACTTCCTGATGTGAGTTCGTCAAGACCTGCAATGCAATGCATAAGTGTTGATTTTCCCGAACCACTTGGGCCCATAATTGCGGTGAACTGCCCTGTGTAGAACTGAACAGACACATCGTTCAAGGCATAGACGGCACCTTCATCGTGGCCATATTTCTTTGTGGCGTTCTTTGCAGATGCAGCAACCGTGAGCGTGGGGGAATTCATGGGTAAAAGTGTGTCGGAATAGATGCACGTCCCCAACGCCTACACCAAACATTTACGTGTGAATGCAGAGCACTATTACAGGAGTGCACGCAAAAACTATTGATTGATGGGCATCCAGTTTCCGTGGAAGCCGTTCGGAACACGCGCAGGTAAATGCACCACCGCAATGGGTTCTTCGGTGAATGCCTGGGCATCGAGAATGGCCAACTCAGAGCAATCGGTCTGAAGATTATGACGCAATGCCATGACATAGCCATCGTCTTCGGCTGTGCTGTTCTCGCGGGGAATAAAAACCGGTTCGCCATACCCGATGGTGTGTGCATCATGGCGCGCGGTAAACGAACGAGCGTCAAGGTCGGCCTTGATGAGAACATCTTGAGCAAATTCGGTTGCGATGCCAGCTGTGTATCCGAAGCGATTCTTGCGACCCACGAGATCTTCACGAATTCGTGGGAATTCTTGTGGTCGATCGTCCAACACCTCTTCGGTGGCCCGGCCCGTCGCTGGGTCAAGTATCCAGCGCACCAAGGTGGGAGGCCCTTCACTAGGGCCGCGTCGCTCTTTGTCGAACATTTTTGGATGTCGTGCAGCGTCCAGAACAACACGGCCATCAGGCAAGTCGTAGGAGTTCATGGGATGAAAGATGTAGCACGGATCAATTGACACCCACGCAATATCTTCGGCACTTCCGTTATGTGGCAACAATCCGATGCGTGCCTCGTAGGTGTCATCCCAGTAGTAGGGAAGACTTGCCCCGGACATTGCGGCTTCCATATTGAACACACATGGAAGGTCAAGCACCATGGCGTATTTTTCGGTGATGGAAAGGTCGTGAATCATTGGCCCACCCGGAAGCGGAATGTCAACAGTTCTCTTCACGCGTCCGTCAGTGCCAACAACCAAATACTGAACTTGATTGCCCCATCCCCACCAGTACGTCATGACGTGCAATTCATTGGTGAGTGGATCACGTTTTGGGTGAGCAGAAAACGCCATTGGCAATGTTCCGTCAAGGTTGGAAACACGCACTGTGTCTAGTTCAAAATTCAGTTCAATGGGTGGTGAACCCGCTTCAACAATTGCGTATGTTTTGCCAGCGTGTTGAATGACATTGGTGTTTGCAGGGAATGTGTTGTGATCAGCTGGCCAATCAGAAGGTGGAATGTCGACACCCATCTTGCGAGCAAGTTTCGGTTCACGCACCCATCTGTTGCGATACCACTCGGCATTTCCATCGCGGAGACGAATGCCGTGCACCATTCCATCACCAGTGAACCAGTGGTACTTCTCTTCATTGATGACACCGTATGGATTTGGTCCGTTTCTCACGTACCGGCCATCAAGCTCTGGAGGAATCGTTCCGGTGACACGAAGATTTGTCTCTGTAATTTCCTCCCTGACCGGAGCCAGGTTCCCTGCAAGAAACGGATTAACGGATGATGTTGTCATGTGTGCTCCTTGAAACAATCTGTCCTACTTGTGTGATGAGATCAGTGATGTTTGTGTTGATGGGCAACTTGTCGGGGAGGGAACTGTCAATCAGCAATGTTGCGAGCCCATGCGCGTGTGCCCACAAGGCGATAGGCAGAACCAAGGCTTCGGCGGGATTGCGATTCGGTTGTACTGCATCGGCTAGGTCGAGAAGTGCGAGAAAGGCCTCATCTGCGGCAGTACGAGTTGATTCATGCGTGTGGATTCCACACACGTCAGCACGGAACATCACGCGGTAATGCCCTTTGTGTTCCAGAGCAAAATTCACATACGCAACAAGGCAAGCGGTTACAACATCGCCCGGCATTTCAAGTGCTTGTCGAAATGCGGAGGTGAAGTGTGTGAATCCCTCTTCGGAGATTGCAGCGAATATTCCCGCCCGGTCGCCGAAATAGTGATACGGCGCCTGATGGCTGACTCCGGCTCGGCGAGCTACCTCGCGCATGGACAAAACATCTGCCCCTTCGGTGGCAATGATGTCGAGTGCACCATCAAGAACTGCGCGTCGGACGTCTGAGGGGGTCTCTGTTCCCTGTATGTGTGTGTTCTGTCGGGTCCGAGCCATGACCACACTGTAACGAAGAACTTGACATTGTCAAGAAATTTGGGTAGACACTGTCAAGTATGAATTCATCACATGTCCCTGACCACATCTACGCGCGTCGATGGCTCATCTTGGCCGTCCTGAGCGTCAGTGTTTTCTTGGTTGTTGTTGACAACCTCATCATCAATGTCGCGCTTCCAACGTTGCAGCGTGAACTTGATGCCTCGACCACCTCACTGCAGTGGATTGTTGACTCGTATGCATTGGTGTTTGCTGGTTTGTTGTTGGCAGGTGGCGGTATCGGAGACCGATACGGCCGCAAGCGCACGCTGCAAGTTGGACTTATTCTCTTTGCAATCTTCAGTGGCTTTGCCGCTTTTTCAGATTCGTCTAGTTCATTAATTTTCTGGCGTGGTGCAATGGGTAGTGGAGCAGCTCTTGTGTTCCCCGCAACGTTGGCCATCATCACCAACTTGTTCATTGATCCGGTTGAACGAGCTAAGGCAATTGGTGCGTGGTCAGCAGTATCGGGAATGGCTGTCGCGTTTGGTCCAGTTGCAGGTGGTTTCATGTTGGAACATTTTTGGTGGGGATCTGTTTTCCTCATCAACATTCCAATCGTGGCTATCTCGCTCATTGTGGGTGCACGAATCATTCCTGATTCGCGAAATGAAAATGCTCACAAGTTGGACAAAGTGGGCTTTCTGCTGTCCGTTATCGCGGTATCAGCAATTGTGTTCACCGTGATTGAGTCTCCCCATTGGGGCTGGGGAAGCCTGAAGTCAAATTCTGGATTCTTCATTGGCGCGTTGGCTTTGCTGCTGTTTGTTCGATACGAGATGAACAAAGATGAACCACTTCTGGAAGTGAAATTCTTCAAGAACGCGCGCTTTAGTGCGGCAACAGGGAGTATCGGAATTGCATTCTTCTGTCTCTTTGGATTCACATTTTTGGTAACGCAGTACTTCCAATTTGTGCGTGGTTACGACACATTGAGCGCAGGTCTTCATACATTGCCATTTGCGGTTGGTGCTGGCGTCACAGCTCCATTTGCAGCACGTGCGGCATTGAAATACGGCACCAAGCGCATTGTTGCGCTCGGTTTGATGAACATGGCAATCGGCTTTGTTATTGCGTCTCGAATGGACGCCAACAGTTCCTATTGGGGTCACGTTGTCATCGGAATGTTGTTTATGGCGAACGGTTTGTCGCTTGTGACATCTCCTGCCACTGAGTCAGTCATGGGTTCACTTCCGCGCGAAAAAGCCGGTGTTGGGTCTGCCGTGAATGACATCTCGCGTGAAGTGGGTGGAGTCTTGGGAGTTGCTGTCGTGGGTTCAGCCTTTGTCAGCGTGTATGGACCACAAATCTCTGACAACTTCACCGCGTTGCCTGGACTTGTGTCATCACTTCCGGATGGCGTTTTTGAAACTGCGCAAGATTCTGTGGGCGCTGCGTACTTTGTTGCTCAACAGTCACCCCCTTCGGTGCAGGCAGCAGTTCAACAAGCAGTGAGTGACTCCTTTATGACTGGTTTTTCCACGGCCTGTCTGATTGTTGCATCGATGGCACTCGTTGGGTCTCTATTAGCTCTGCGATACCTGCCAGCTCGCGCGCAACAGTCTGAATCTTTGCCTATTTCTTAACGTCACGAAGCCCTAGGAATGGGGCTCACAGTTACGATTACAGCCATGGCTGACGGCGTATCAACAAAGCTTCTGGCAGGTGCTCCTGCCCGTGATGCATTGTTGGCCTCCGTGTCACAACGGCTACGCGCTGCAGGTTCGCCCAAAGTTGTGTTGGCCACCGTTTTGGTGGGTGATGACGGCCCTAGTCACAAATATGTGGCAAGTAAACATCGCACGGCGAACCAGGTGGGAATTCAGTCGGTTCATGTTGAACTTCCGGCATCTGTGACGCAAGCAGAACTTGAGTCCAAAGTTATTGACCTTGTGCGCAATCCAGATGTGCATGGCATTCTGGTACAGCTTCCACTTCCTCATCATCTTGATGCAGAGCGCGTGTTGGCATTGTTGCCTGCCGAGAAAGATGTTGATGGATTAACTACTGCATCACTTGGTCGTCTCATGCGTGACCTGCCTGGGCATGTTGGGTGCACGCCGCTAGGTGTTTTGCGTTTATTGCAGCACTACAACATTCCCACTAGAGGTCGTCACGCTGTTGTCATTGGCCGATCAACTTTGGTGGGACTTCCGTTGTCGGTGCTGTTGGCCCGAAAAGGAATTGATTGCACGGTGACATTGGCGCACTCTCGTACAACCAACCTTGCCGACCTGTGTCGCAATGCCGACATTGTTGTGTCAGCAACTGGGATTGCTGCATCAATCAACAGTCAACACGTGAAGTTGGGCGCAGTGGTGATTGATGTTGGAATCTCGCGCACCGATGATGGTCTTGTCGGTGATGTTGATGCATCGTCGGTAATGGGAATTGCAAGTGCATTAACGCCTATGCCAGGCGGAACCGGGCTGATGACGGTTGCGTGTCTCATGGAGAACACGGTGAATGCAGCAGCAATGCAGGGAGTGAGATTATGAGAAAATTATTGATTGCGGTTCTTTTGTTGGTGGCAACCAGTGTTGTTGCGGTAAGTGTCCCGTCAGTGTCTGCTTCACATGAAGTGTTTGCAGAGCCAATTGCTCGCAAACAAATCACTACATCTCCGCAAACAACTGGCCCTGGTGGATTGCTGTCGTGGGGTCTCGATCGAATTGATCAACGCACGATTGTCAGTGGTAACCGCTCATATAACTTTTCAAACGACGGAACTGGTGTCACCGTGTATGTCTTGGACTCTGGAGTAAATGCCAGCCATCCGGAATTTGGTGGCCGTGTAGTTCCAGGTTGGAGTTACCGCGCGAGCAATACTGCATTAACTAGTTATCGAAATGCGCTCATTGCAAATCAGAACGATCCCAACACCGGAATTCCGGCGTGTGCGTATGACCCTGCTAATCACGCACTTGATCCAAGTACTTTTGATGCCCCGCAATCAGTGGACGCTAACGATGTCGGTCAGACAGATAACGATGGTCACGGAACTCACGTGGCGGCAATCGCGGCGGGTGACGGCGTAGGTGTTGCAAAAAACGCTGTTGTTGTGCCTGTTCGTGCTTTGGATTCTTGCGGAAACGGCACTCGCACCATGATTCTCGAAGCCCTCGCGTGGATATTGGCTGACCATGATGCTGGTGAAAAAGCAGTATTGAATTTAAGTGTTGGTTTTGGAGAACAAGTCACAAGTGTCGACAACGCAATTACTTCACTCATGAATGAAGGCGTTGTCGTTGTTGCTGCGGCAGGAAACGACGGTGGATCTGCGTGTGGTTCCACTCCGGCCTCAACTTTGGGAACTGTCTCGGTGGGGTCGATGAATGAATTTGATCGGGAAAATTCCTTCTCCAACTATGGACAATGTGTCGACATGTTCGCCCCGGGTTCAAGCGTGTACTCGGCATATCCATTCACCAACAACCAAACGAACACTTACAAAACTATCTCGGGTACGTCAATGGCTTCACCGTTCGTTGCTGGTGCGGTCGCGCGTTACTTGCAACTACTGCAAGTAGCACCAACAAATTTTTCTGATGGTTCATCCGCTGCATGGACGTGGCTCAATACCAATGCGACCGTTAATGCAATTACGTATTACAACGCAAATCGATTCCCACAAACTCCAAATAAGTTGCTGTACGTGGCCACAACACCACCGCAGGTGTCTGCGCCAACAGCATTGCCAGCTGATGGTGGGGCAGTGGTGTCATGGGGGTCCGTTGTTGCTGAAGCGACATACACAGCCACGGCGTCACCAGGAAATGCAACGTGCTCAGTTGTTGCCGAGACAACCTGCATCATCTCTGGCCTCACTAATGGCACCACGTACACCATCACTGTGGTGGGTTCAAATTCAGCGGGTTCTGGTCCTATCGCCACCACCACAGTGGTGGCGGGTCAAGCACCGGATGCGCCACTGGTCGCCTCATCTTCGGTGAAGAGTCAATCAATTTCATTGCAGTGGTTGCCATCCCCTGTAGTCAGCCCTACGTATGTCGTCACTTCACAACCTGTATCGGCTGGCTGTACGACGACCGAAACGAAGTGCACAATCTCTGGCTTGAAATATGGAGTGAATTACACGTTCTCCATCAGTGTTCGATCAAGCACGGGTTTGGTGTCGCCTGCATCGGCCAATGTGGTGATACGACCAGGATTTACCGTCAGGCGGTCAACGGTGAAGCGCAATAGCCGCACCACTCTGACCTCATTTCTCTCTACACCATCAAAAGGAAAGAAGACGTGGCGCGAATCCGGGTCGTGTTCAATCTCCCGCGGTCGCTTGGTGGCACCCAAACGCAAGACCACCTGCTCGCTACAGCTCACCGTGGCCAAGTGGGGTAAGTACCCCAAGATGTCGACAACGCTAAAGGTCACAGTGAAATGAAGATGCGACATAGCGCTCTCGCTGATACCCTAGGGGGTATGAAAACTTTTGTCAGAAGTGCTGCACTTGTGGTGCTTGTGTCGTTGGGTGTGACCGCATGCGGTTCGTCGAACGATTCTGCAGCCAGCGACACCACGGTGATCGATGTTCAGTTAGTGCCAGCGGGAAAACTGATCGATGTTCGCACACCAGAAGAAGTGGCCAACGGGTATATCAAGGGAGCACGCAATCTCAGTTTGCTGAGTGGCGAATTTGAAGCAGCACTGGCAGACCTCGACAAAGATGCCGCATATTCGGTGTACTGCCGAAGCGGTAATCGTTCAGCCCAGGCCGTGCAGATGATGCGGAATGCGGGCTTCAAAAATGTGGTTGACCTAGGAGCCGTTGAAGAAGCAGCAGCCACCCTCAACCTGCCTATCGTCACCGACTAATACCCAGAAACGGATAAGCCCCATGGCAACTCTCACACTCACCGAACAGAACTTTGAAGAAACCGTATTGGCGGAAGGAATCACCATTGTTGACTTTTGGGCCGACTGGTGTGGTCCCTGCAAGATGTTTGCACCCGTGTTCGAGAAGTCTTCCGAGGCACACCCAAATGTTCGCTACGGCAAAGTAGACACCGAAGCAGAACAAGGTCTTGCGGCCGCACTGCAAATTCGTTCCATCCCTACCATCATGATTTTCCGAGATGGAGTGTTGTTGTTTAACCAAGCCGGAGCTCTGCCCGAGCATTCACTTGAGCAAATTGTGACCACGGCAGAGAACTTGGATATGGACGAAGTACGCCGCGAAATTGCAGAGGCTGAAGCAGCTGAAGCGACTGGCGCAAACGACTAATCGTTCTACACTTTCCCCGTGACCGTGTTCGGGGGGAATCACTCACAACGTCGCTGGCCTGCGCTGGTGCTTGCGCTCTGCTTGTTATCACTGCCTGTTGCAATTGCGCGTGGAGAAGGGGTGCGGGGTGCGGGCATTCAGTCTGTGCGCGAGCGCGGTCGTATTGCTGCAGGTGATGCACATACGTGTGCCATTGCATCAGATGATGTGGTGTGGTGCTGGGGAGACAACACGTATGGCCAATTGGGATCAAGTGCGCACTCGTCGTTGCCGAATGATCGCAGCGAGGTGCCGGTACAGGCAGCAGCGTTGCCAGGTGGGCGAGTGGCGCGACAGATCACCAGTGGACGTCGACATGTCTGTGTGCTTGCGCAGGACGGAACCGTGTGGTGTTGGGGCGAAAATGGTTTTGGTCAATCGGGTGACGCAGGATTGGTGAACGTAGCCGACCCCGTTCAGGTTCCAATCGGTAGTCCTGCGACATCGGTGGCAGCCGGTGGCAACAGCACCTGTGCCGTGCTCTCCACACATGCGGTGCAGTGCTGGGGGCGTAACAATCGCGGACAGCTGGGAAACGGCACAAAAGATTCATTGGCTCATCCCGCCCCAAGCGATGTGTCGTCCATTCCCGCCGACTTCACCGTTGCCTCGCTAGATGTGGGTGCGTTACACGCATGCGCGGTGAACACCGCGGGTGATGCATGGTGTTGGGGCGCCTATGACAACGGACGTTTAGGAACAAACGTTGCATCTGATGTTCTGACACCACAACGAATTTCTTCCTTGACCGCAGGTACGACAAGCGCAATCTCTGCCGGGTTGGCACACACGTGTGCGGTGGCGGCAACAACGATGCACTGTTTTGGGGTGAACACCTACGGACAGCTGGGTTCTGATGCCACTGCAACCCCCAGTAGTTCATCGCCATTAACCGTTGCGCTCAGTGCCAATGCAACAGTTGTGGTCACTGGTTCAGAATTTTCGTGCGCACTGCTGTCAACACAGGCAGTGCACTGCTTTGGACGCAACTCAGCACATCAACTAGGCGACGGAACTACAACATCACGCCATTCGGCACAGGCAGTCTCGGGTGTGACCACCGGTGCAGTTGATGTTGTTGCGGGTCACGAGCATGCATGTGCTGCGCTAGCAAATGGCTTACTGATGTGCTGGGGTGCAAATACCTCGGGCCAATTGGGTAACAACAGTGTGAATAATGCGTCGTCTGCGGTTCAGGTGGGATTGCTGAGTGTCTCGCCCACCACAACAACTACTTCCACATCGACAAGCACAACAACGTCGACCACTACCACCACATTGCCGGTGAACAACAACGCGAACCGGGCGCCCACCGTCACATCTGTTGTCACTTCGTCAACTTCTTCCACCACGGTCGTACCGCGTTCCTTACGCGTGAAGCGCAATAAATCACTTACTGCTCGCACGATTGCATCACATGTGTCATTGCAAATTCCAAAAACGTCAAAAGGAACCATGCGGCTCTCCATTGTGAGTGGAACGCGCAACTGTCGTTTTGTGGGGACACAGGTGCGGGGTGTGCGAAAAGGGACATGCAATGTTCTTGTCACACTCATTCCCAAACGCGGAAAACGAGTCTTGAAGACGGCAAAAATTGTGGTGCTGTAGCCCTTCCCTCGCGTACGCGCGTACGCGCGCGCATCACGCGTACGCGCGCCAGAGGCTGTCAAGTCATTCTTTTTCCCATATTCCATAACGGTTTGAGCGGGGTTACCAGGGGTACTTTGCAACAGGCATGGTTTAAACACTGCCGCCATGAATAACAAGCGAACCTCTCCTCGTCGGCCTCTCCTCATTGTGGAGTCGCCCAACAAAGTAAAAACAATCGAAAAGATCCTGGGTGCAGACTTCAATGTTCAGTCATCGTTCGGACACTTCGCAGACATCCCCGCAAAGAAAGGCGCGGTCGATGTGAATGCCGGTTTTACTGCCGCATACCAGCTGTCACAGAAGGGTGCCGAAGTCATTGAAGATCTCCGTCGGCACATGAAAGATGCCAGCGAAATCATCCTCGCCACCGACGATGATCGCGAAGGCGAAATGATTGCTGCGCTGCTTCTGGAATTTTTGCAGCCCACAATTCCGGTCTCACGAATTGTGTTCCGTGCCATCACACAAACAGAAGTGCGCAGCGCGATAGAAGATCGTCGCCAGATTCGCACAAGCTTGGTAGAGGCCGCCCGTACTCGCCGTTACCTTGACCACCTGTACGGATTTACGGTGTCGCCAGTGTTGTGGAGCAATGTGCGTCAGAACCTGTCGGCAGGTCGAGTGAAGAGCCCAGCGTTGCGAATGATTGTTGAACGCGAAGAAGCTCGTCTTGCATTTATTCAGACCACGTACTGCGGTATCGAGGTGAGTCTCACCGCAGACGCAGATGTTGTGGCGACGCTTCGTTCCATCAATGATGTTCCTGTAGCGAAGTCTTCCGACATTGACGATGCGGGTGTTGTTGCACCGCCGACAGAGTTGTTGTTGAAAGATGCAGCAGAAAATCTGGCGACACAGTTGGCACCTGCATCTCTCACCGTGGTCAACTCTGAATCGGAGCGCTACACCCGACGCCCACGTCCGCCATACACCACCAGCAGCCTGTTGCACGATTGTGTGACTCGATTGAATGTGTCGGCCAGTGCCGCGCAATCGATGTTGAATCAATTGCACGAAAAGGGTCTGATCTCATATCCACGAACTGACAGTCCGTCGTTGTCGCCGGTGACAACAGAGGCTGCACGTCAACACGTGGTCCAGATGTTTGGTGCATCACTTGTTCCGGTAAAGCCTCGTATATATACGGCAAAACGTCAGAGCGCCCAAGAAGCACATGAGGCAATTCGTCCCGCCAATGTGGGCGTGCAGCACCCGAAAGGGTTGAACGCAACTCAGGCGGCAATTTACGACTTGGTATGGCGCCGCACTCTCGCATCGCAGATGATTGACACCACAGGCACCACTGTGACCGTCACGTTCGAAACTGCAGTGAATAACCGCGAGACGTATTGTCGCTTTACGGCCTCTGGAACAACAATCACAGAATTGGGACATCGCCGTCTGTTTGTTTCGCCTGATGACGTTGTGGAAACACCGCTTGCATCGTTCACAGTGGGTGATGTGTACACCGTGGCCTCGGTTGATGTGAAAGAACACACCACTCGTCCACCAGCTAGGTACACAGAGGCAACGCTGATTCAGGCGCTTGAAGAAAAAGAAATCGGTCGACCATCTACCTATGCAACCATCATCCGAGAATTGGGTGATGAATACGTATGGTCAAAGCGCGGTGATCAAGCGCTGATTCCCACGTTGACTGGTGTGGCTGTACACGAGTTCATGCGAAAGTGTTTCCCTGCACTGATTGACTTTGAATTCACACGTGACATGGAGGAAGCACTTTCGGCAATTGTTGATGGTGAATCCACTCTGGAAGACGTGCTTCGTTCGTTCTACTTCGATGGGGACGACATGTGGCCAGGTCTACTGAAAGCGATTGACCATGTGGCGAGCAGTTATGTTCCTGCCGACAATTACGTTCGACTCATTGGCGTGCATCCAGAGTCAGGTGAACCCATTGTGTTGAAGCCTGGACGAACCTTTGCCGGCAAGAAGGCGGCGCGAACCACTCGGTCACGTCGCGGAAACACAAGCGGGTCGCCGTATCTGTCGTGTGGTGGCAGAAACATGGGAGTCCCTGATCACACAGAATTGGCTGACCTCACCGTGGAGTACGCACTCGCTCGCTTGAACGCGCCAGATGAAACCCGAGTTCTCGGCACTATCGACGGCGACGAGGTGACTGTGAAGGTGGGGCCCCATGGTCCATATATAAAGGTAGGGAAGCGCAACATTTCGCTTCCCGATGGAATGGCCCCGGCAGACATCACACTTGATGATGTGGCACCGCTCTTGGAGTATCCGAAAGTGTTGGGGACTGATCCGGAGTCGGGGGTCGAGATTGTCCTCAAGCGTGGTCGATACGGGTTTTACGTGGACAAAGACGGCGACACGCGTCCCCTGCCGAAAGACAGTGACCCAGGTGTGGTGACCATGAGTGACGCAATTGCATTGCTGGCTGCACCCAAGAAGAGGCGAGGGAAGCGATAGCGTCCCCGTCGTGGAACACCATCACACCCCCTCATCTCGAGAACGAATCATTGCTGCGGCGCGTGCCGAAGTAGAGGCAAAAGGCATTCTTGGGTTACGTGTCCAAGATGTGGCAGTCAATGCAAAAGTGTCCGTTCCTCTTATCTATAAATATTTTGTCGATCGCGATGGGCTGCTTGCTGAAGTTCTTGGCGAAATGTTTGAAGAGTTTGTTCTTGAACAGTTGGACGCATCTGAGGCGTACTTCAACGCCCTAGAGGCTCCAACGGTTGATGATTTATTGGCAGTGTTGGCATTACCGCAGCAAGACTTCCGTCGCCCCCGCCGTTGGCAACGCATGCAAATTTTGGCGGCGTCTATGGAGATTCCTGCATTGCGTTCACGGCTCAGTTTGGTGCAAAACATTTTGCATGAGCGGCTCACCGCATTCATGGACTTGGCCGTGCGCCGCATCACTCAGAAAGATCCAGTTCACTCCACATCGGCGCTTGCCATGTTGGTACAGAGCTACGGATTCGGTTTCATCTTGAATGATTTGCTGGAAGAGGGCGGTGGCGGCGTCACAGACGAGCAATTCGCCTCTCTGATGCGCACCATGTTGAACGGTGTACTCGGAGCAGAGGCACGTTCATCCGTAGACTGACGGGCGATGAAAGTTGAAATGGTGGTCGAGATTCCCCAGGGATCTCGCAATAAGTACGAGATGGATCACGACACAGGAGCTATCTGGTTAGATCGCACACTGTTCACGGCCACCCAGTATCCGCTTGACTACGGATTCTTTCCCAACACACACGGAGAAGATGGTGACCCACTTGACGCACTCGTGTGGTTAAGCCAGCCCACATTCCCCGGCTGCCATGTGTGGGTGCGTCCTGTTGCAGTGTTCTGGATGACTGATGAAAAGGGGCCCGACGCGAAAGTGTTGTGTGTGTCCGCGACCGACCCACGCTTTGCTCACTATCAAGACATTGGCGACTTACCAGAACACCTACTAGATGAAGTGGGAAATTTCTTCGAGGTCTACAAGTTGCTGGAACCCAACAAAGACACAACCGTTAAAGGGTGGGAAGGTTGCGCTGCAGCAACAAAAGAAATTGCTGATGCAGTTGAACGGTTTAAGCATCTCGCTCATTAAGTGAGATGAGCTCATCAGGTGTCGCGTCTTGACGTGAGCGACAACTAACGGACCCGAATCACTTTGTGTTTTGACACAGGGCTAGTTCCCGTTGGGTTAACGCCTCGCACTCTTACCGCGTAGGTGCCCTTCTTCAGGCCGTAGATGCGCACGCCTCCAGATGACAAGGTGATGACTTTGGCAACAATCTTTCGTTGCTGATAGAAGATCACTTCATGTGACGTGGTTGCAGCGTTCGTTGCTGGTGTCCATAAAACAATCACATTTGATCTGTCGCGGCGTACTTGCAGTCGCGTCGGAGCCGTAGGGGCAACGTCGGTCGCGGTTGATGACTGCGACTTCGTGTACCCACCTGTGATCTTAAGCGGAATGATTGTGTTGGACTTGTTTGAGAATGGACCAACACCAACACCGTTCATTGCGGCAACGGTGAATCGGTGTGTTGAACCAGCTCGCAGATTGCCGATGGTATGGCTGTTGTCGGCGTCTACGACTACCTGAGAAATCAACTTGCCGGAACGATAGATGCGTACAACATGTCCAGTAATTGGGCTGCCACCAGTAGGTCCATCTACCCAGTCCAGCCATGATGACTGCGAACCGGCCAATGCAGTTGGAGTAACACCAACTCCAGGTACTGATGGTGCGGCTTCAGTGCCTGAACCTGGAGGCAATGTTGTTGAACCTGGCACCGTTGTTGCGGGGCCTGTATTGGTAGGAACTGCAGTGGGGCTACCAAATGCCAACTTGTTGGGAGAACCAGTGCCAATGCTGGTGACAACATTGCTAGTCGAAGAATTAATCAAGGCAGTCATGACCGTTGCTGGCGATGACGAAGGCGCAGCAGATAGATAGCGTGCGGCAAGTCCAGCAACATGCGGCGCAGCCATTGATGTGCCCGAGAGTCGGTTCGTTGAACTGTTGTTGCTAATCCACGCCGAGTCAATCTCTGAACCCGGTGCGAACATGTCAAGACATGTTCCAAAGTTCGAATATGACGCACGAACGTCGGTGCGAGTTGTGGCACCCACAGTCAATGCAGACACTTTGTTGCTTGACGGCGATGTTGTACATGCATCAACGTTGGCGTTTCCTGCAGCCACCACAACCGTGATTCCATCGGCGTATGCGCGGTCTATTGCAGAGTTTAAGGAATCACTCTTTGTAGTTCCCAGGCTGAGGTTCATGACTGCAGGGTTACTTGTGTGATGGTTAATCGCCCAGTCAATACCAGCGATGACGCCAGAGACTGAACCGCCACCGTTGCAGTCAAGCACGCGAACAGGGATAACAGTTGCTGCTGGTGCAACGCCGAATGTTGAACCAGCGATTGTGCCAGCTACATGTGTTCCGTGTCCGTTGCAGTCGGTGCCGTCGCCGCCGAATACGTCAAAGAAGGCATTTGACATGCGGTTTGAGAATTGCGTATGAGTTTTGAGTACTCCAGTGTCAATCACATATGCATCAACACCTGCACCATTAGTTGCGTAGCTGTATTGGTTGTTCAGTGGCAGTGATTGCTGGTCGATGCGATCAAGTCCCCAGGAATTAGTGGCTTGTGTCTTCACGCCTTTGTCTTCTTCCACCCACAAGACGTTTGTGCTCTTACGCAACAACGCAGCCTGCGAAGGTGTGAGGTCTGCGATAGCACCGTTGAAGACTTTGTTCAATCGTTGCTGCACACTGCCACGACGAGTTTCTACTTCTTTGTCCTTGTCGGACTCGCTTACGTTGTCGGCGTAGCGAATGATGTATCGCTTATTTCCTGCTACAGGTGATTTGCCTGGGGCAAAAACTGGGGGCAAGGTGGAAGTTGTTGTGGTGGGCAGAGTTGTGGTGACCGCCGATACGGCAAGTGGTTGACCTGTGGCCACAAGGCCACCAATCGCCAATGCGGCGATTGCTTGCGCATATCGCGAGTAAGCCAAAGTGCGAATTGACATACATACCCTCCGTGGTACTTGTTTGTACCGAGTATGTCGGTACTACTCGTGAGTTAGGTATCGACCCGGATGGAAAGAGAGTCTGCTTCGCCATACCCCACTAAGTAAGTACGAATGTCACAGTGTTATTATAAATAATAACAAAGAGATATAATACATAACCCCGTGGGGTATGATTACCGTTGGACGAATGTTCCAAAAAAATTTTTCGCGTCGGCGTCGAATCGTTACCCCACTTGTCGCAGGGGTGTTGGCCTTACCGGTGACTGTTGCTGCTGTTGGTTCAACTACTGAGCGCCCAGTTGAAGCTGCACGAAATCGTGCTACGAAGTTTGAGGTATGTCATCGCACTAACGCAATCAAAAACCCATATCGGCTAATCAGTGTTGCATGGAGTTCTGTTGATCCGAATGGTAACGGTCATGACAACCCAGTCCATGACGGTCCGGTTTTTGACATCGCTAACCCTGTCGCAACTCACGGAACAACACCACGCGATACAGGTCTAGGAAACGATGCAGGCGGCGGCAACGACCGATGGGGAGACATCTTTAATGCATACAAAGGCCCAGGTAACGGAAACTCAAACTCCAACAACTGGACTACTGCAGGTCAAGCAATCTTTAACGGTGCAACGTTCACTATCAACGGTGTGACAAAAGCAGCATGCCGCAAAATGACAACTGCTGAGTACATCGATTCTGAACGCGAAGAAGACCCAAACATCCCTATGTCAGACATCATGGCTGAATTGGATGAAATGGGAGCAACTGACGATGAAGCAACAAAGCAGGCATTGGGTGGTTCGTTTACTACTTGGCATCAGAATTGCACGCAGAACTGCAATGACGCAACTGTTATTAAGTCGTCAATCGCTGCAGCTGAACCAACTGTGGCAACCGATAACCCAACGTCAGTTGCACAAGGAAGTTCATCAACTTCGGGTGCTGGAACACTGAACGGAACTGCTAATCCGAACAACTTGCCCTTGGAGTGCTACTTCGAATTTGATGACGATCAGGATTTCACGCCAAGCGGAAGTGATTCCACCGATGTTCAAGAGGTGGCCGCAACGCCAGGAACAATTCCAGCCAACACAAATACGCCCGTCACCATGACGCACAATGCAACTAGCCTCGATACATCGAAGACGTACTACTACCGAGTGGTCTGTGTCTCATCATCGGGTTCGGGTGATTCATTGGTTGAGACGTATTTGTACGGCGTAACAAAGCAATTCTCCTTCACCGGCTCGACGCCCACAACAACAACACTTCCTCCAACGACAAACGCAAATGCCACTGGTGGAATTGCTGGAACAGTGTGGATTGACGCCGATGCTGATGACACCAAGGACGCGAGCGAAGTGTGGATTCCTGGAATCGTGGTCAAACTCGCAGGAACTTCATCTGCAACCGCAACTACATCAGCTTCTGGTTCTTTCACGTTTACGAATCTTGCTCCAGGTTCGTACACCGTGACCGCGGTCTTGCCTTCTGGTCTTGGGCTCAACATCTCTTGGGACTCGCAAGGAAACTCTGACTGGGTTGCAGTGGTCACCGTCGTATCAGGCCAAACAGCAAAGGCCGACTTCGCCGCAATTGGAAATGTTGAGGTTGTGGGACAAGCCCGCAATGTGCCACCAGGTACAGAGGTCAATGTTGACTGGAGTGGAATAGACAAAGAGTTGGATACTCCAGACGACGTCACCTACACCACGAAGTTGTCCACTAATCGCACTTTTGAGATTCAAAGTGTTCCCACTGGAAAGTATCGAGTACGTATTCAGTCCGCGAGAGTCAACCTCACGGTGAACTCCGCTGGGGCTACATACGACAACGGAAACATCAGCATTGTTGCTAAGGCTGCTGTCATCCCTGCAACAGGTTTATCATTGCCATCAACAATGTTGCCGTTGTCTCTAGCACTTGTCTCGTCTGGTGCACTGGTGATGTGGATGACTCGTCGCCGACGTGTGGCGTAACTCGTCAGACTGACGCGTCCACCATCCAAAAACTTAAAAGACCTATTGGTGATTCATTAATAGTCACCGACACATCTATTTGACCCGCATGCGGTGCTGCGATGCCATTCAACGGCAAAGCAAAGTGAAAGTTCAGGCCCTCGCCTGGGTGTAGTTCTGCGTCTCCGTGAAACTGAAACTCAATGCGAGCAATCTCTTCCACAGTGTCTGGGTAGCGCAACACCACACGACCTGTATGGGTTGCGGCCACTTTGTCAGGGTGTACATACACAGACATGGCGAGGTGAGCATCGATACCAGTGGGGAAGCCAGCTGAACTTCCTATGCGAGTAATGCCACCGCTGACAATGTTGATCATGCCTTCGCGAATGTTCGCGTAGTCACAGAGCAACAGTGTGGTGAGGTCTATCCCAGAATCGCTGAGTGGGTTGAGGTCCATGACCTCACGGTACTTACTCTGTGGCAGGAACGATGACGACTGGCACCTTGGAATGGCGTGACACATAATCTGCCACCGATCCAAGCAGGAGTCCCATGACCCCACCGTGTCCGCGTGCTCCCACCACAATCATGTCGCATGAGGTGGACAGAAGTGCATTACGTGGATCGTTGTTCTCGAAGTGTTGCGCCAGCGCAACGCCACGGTTTGCTGCCGCTTGTGCTACTCGCTTTGCCTCGTCTTCAAGAACATTTCGCGCACCCGTGTCATCGAACGTGTACGTAGTGGCCATTTCGGCGGGCACCACAATTGGGCTCCATGCCGACAACAGAATCACAGTGTCTCCCGAGTGAGCAAATGCAATCGCCCAATCGACTGCCTTCGCACTGTTGGGTGAGCCATCAATTCCCACCACAATCCGACGCTTACCTGAAGTTGCTGTTGCCATGGTTCCAACCTAGTGCGTGATGCACTTGCTGTGAAGAGGTAACGGTAAAGAGGTATTTACATCATGCGAATAGTGAAATGTTTCGTCTAGTTAGTGCTGATGTTCATGCGTGTGATGTACGTACGTGCGGTCAGATGTTGCAAACCTCACCGTGTACACAATGACAAAGACAGACGTTGCACCAACAGTGATGGTTGGGCCGGGCGCAAGATTGAGATGGTATGCCGCCACGAATCCTGCAACGACTTGAACTAGCCCGATTGCGATTGCACCCTTGCTGATGGAGGAGACATTGTTGAAGAAAAGCCGAGCTGTTGCTGTAGGAGTAATGAGCAATGAGACTGTGAGCGCAATTCCAACAGTGTTGAGGCACACAACAACACATACGGCCAACAGAACAAGCATCGCCATGTCTAGTCGTTGCACTCGCACACCAATTTGGGTGGCGTGGTCTCGGTCAAACGTTGCGAATTTCAAGTCGTCGAAGCGATACCACACAAATGTCAAGGCAAGAACCGTGAGCACAAGAGTTGTCCACAAATCTGTGGAGTTGACGGTGAGCAACTGACCAAACAAGAAATGGGTGATTGACACGGTGGTGTCAATTTTGCTGAGCAGAAGTACTCCGAATGCAAACATGCCACTTCCCACCACAGCAATAACCGAATCATGACTAACGCGGCGGTTTTGTGAGAGGTAGTGAATGACAACTGCCATAAAAATTCCTGCGACTAAGGCGCCGGGAAGCACTGCTTGTGACCCAAACCAGGCAAATCCAAGCGCAACTCCACCAAGCACACTGTGAGACATTGCATCTCCCATATACGCAAGGCGTCGTAGCGATACCCATGTACCAACGGTGGGTGCGAGAACACCGACCATGATGCAAATGAGTCCAGCGCGTTGAGAAAAGTCTGATTGAAATGGATCAAGGAGCCAGTTCATGGTGCACCCTCCGTTGCCGAGGCGGTGAAAAGTTGCTCCAATTTGTCTTCTGCGAGTTCCGTTGAGGGGTGACCATCGCCGATGACGCGGCGATTCACAGTGAGGCATCGTTCAAATCTTTGGCGTACCAATGACAAATCGTGTGTTGACACAAGAATGCTGGTACCTGTCGCAGCAAGATTGCCAAACAAAGAAATCAATTCGTTGGTATGAACTGCATCTACCCCAGATAGCGCTTCGTCGAGAAGTAAAACGTCTGCTTCTTGTGCGAGGGCTCGCGCAAGAAGAACGCGTTGCACTTGTCCCCCTGACAATGTCGCCAACGAACGATCTTCCATGCCGTCGAGATCAACTTGTGAGAGCGCTGCCATTACTTGGGCAACATCTGCTTGTGTTGTGCGCATACGACGTCCGTGAAAACGGCGACGGCCAGCCATCACCACTTCGCTGACGGTGATGGGGAAGCGGAGATCAATGTCGGATTGTTGAGGAATGTATGCAATGGATTGACGTTCCAAGTGGTGGCAATGGTGGCCATGAATCACCACGTCGCCATCGTGGTCCACGAATCCCGCAAGTGCTTTGAACAATGTGGATTTTCCCGCGCCGTTGGGGCCAACCACAGCGACGAGCTCGCCGTTTCCTACCGAGAACGATGCGTCGACGAGTGCGCGAAATGAATTGTTGTACGTAACTGTCACCTGCGATGCTTCAAGAACTGCAGTGTTCATGATGAGCAGCGTAAACCTTTGGCAATATTGGCGATGTTCTTGCGCTGAATGGAAAGATAGTTCTTGCCTGCATTGAGGTCTGCAGAAGAGATGGTCTCAATCGGATCAATCACCGAAACGTTGGCACCAATAGAAGAGGCAATTGTTTTCGCAAGCCCGTCCGGTAGCTGAGTTTCAAAGAACACAGTGCTGGCTTGAGCATTCTTGGCACTACGTGCTATTTCCTCAAGCTGTTGTGCAGATGGTTCGTTCGCGGGGTCAACTCCGGCAATCGGAACAGTGTCTAATTTGGCGCGTGCAGCAAAGTATCCAAAGGCATCATGCGACGTGACTAATGCTCGTGACACACACTGCATAAATGCGGTGTCTAGTTCCTTGTCAAGAGTTGTTAGTTCTGCGATGTAGGTACTGCCGTTGTCTTCAAATGTGGTTGCTAGATCTGCCGATAATCCAGCCAACGTAGAGATGACAGCCTGTGTCATTGATGCCATGTTCGCCGGGTCTAGCCAGACGTGTGGATCAGTGTCGCCGTGATCATCGTGGTTGTGGTCATCATCTTCTTCGGCGCTTTTTTCAGCTGACGTGATGATCTGTGCGTGATCCATCAGATTGACAACCGCAACAGAACTTCCCAATTGTTTCACGGCTTTTTCCACGCTTGGTTGAATTCCGCCACCCAGATAAAACACTGCGTCAACTTGTGTGAGGCCATCAAGTTGACGAGCTGTGAGTTCATGATCATGAGCACCGACTCCTGGGGGGGTCAGACCCACAATCTCAATGCTGGTGCCCGCAGAAACGCGTTCAACAATCTCTGTAATCGGATAAAACGCCGTTGCAATGGTGAGCTCTGCAGTAGGGGCCAATGTGGTGTCTGGAGCCGATGTTTCGCTCCCGCATGCGGAGAGAACGGGAACAGCTACCAACAGGGCTGTGGCGAGAAGGCGAGGTGTCATGCCCCCACCATACTGATAATGAGAACGATTATCAAAATAGAACTCCAAGAATCTCAAACTCGGCGTTCTATGGTGGCGGGGTGGCCAAGCGCGGATACCTCTTTTTTGACTTGGATGGCACAATCGCTGACTCAGGCGCAGGAATCACCGCGTCGGTGAATGAGATGTTTACAGCGGTGGGTGCAGCACCACTAAGCCAAGCTGAGGTCACCCGAATAATCGGGCCGCCGTTTCAGACCACCATGCCCGAACTGCTCCGTACACGCGGTCTTGACGAATCACGATCCCAGGAATTCATCAATGAGTATCGACGCATTTATAAGGCTCATTATCTCCCTCACACGCCGGTCATTGATGGAATGCGCGCTGTGGTCACGGCTCTTGCTGAGCACTGGTACCTCTCTGTGGTGACTGCGAAACCTCAATCACAGGCCGACGTGGCGGTGCGTGCAACCGGGTTGGATTATCACATGGTCACAGTGGTCGGCCCTGGTGACGATGCGCCTGTGCACAAGTCGGTCTTGTTGGAGCAAGCGTTGTGTGATGTGGAGCGTCACCATGGCGAACGACCCAACGTGGGCTCATGTTGGATGATTGGCGACCGACACCATGACATTGAAGCGGGAGTACAGGTGGGCACGCATTCGGCTGGAGTGTTGTGGGGATTCGGAGATCATCACGAACTCACAAGCGCTGGTGCAACTGTGGTGGTCAGTACGCCGCCCGACTTGTTGCAGCTGTTGTTGTCCTGAACAGTCAGTGCCCGATGTTCTCGTGTCGGTACACTCATTTTCCCCGGCCGAATGAAGGACATCATCATGGCAAATGATTGGTTTGAGACAGTCGCAGAAGCGCAACGACGTGCAAAAGCACGCCTGCCAAAGTCTGTATACGGTGCGCTCATCGCGGGTTCAGAAAAGGGTTTGTCGTCTGCCGACAACTTGGCGTCATTCGACCAACTGGGTTTCGCCCCTCATGTTGCTGGTCTCTCGAACACTCGCGAGATGCACACCACGGTTATGGGCCAAGACATTTCCATGCCAGTTCTTATTTCCCCCACTGGTGTACAGGCGGTTCACCCACAAGGTGAAGTTGCTATCGCCCGCGCCGCTCAGAACCGTGGTATTCCCATGGGCCTTAGTTCGTTCGCATCAAAGTCTGTTGAAGAAGTGGCCGCTGCAAACGACAAAACGTTCTTTCAGATGTATTGGTGCGGCGATAAAGACACACTTGTTCAGCGGATGGAACGTGCGCGTGCAGCAGGTGCCAAGGGATTAATCGTCACGCTCGACTGGTCTTTTTCAAATGGCCGTGACTGGGGAAGTCCATGGATTCCCGAAAAGATTGATATCAAGGCGGCAATCAAACTTGCACCAGAAGTTCTTCAGAAGCCGGGCTGGTTGTGGACTTTTGCCAAGACGGGACGTATCCCAGATCTCACTGCCCCCAACATGGCGAAGCCAGGTGAAAAAGCACCCACCTTCTTCGGTGCCTATTACGAATGGATGCAAACGCCACTTCCATCATGGGAAGACATCGCATGGTTGCGTCAGCAGTGGGGTGGACCCTTCATGGTGAAGGGTGTCAGTCGCGTTGACGACGCAAAGCGTTGTGTTGACCTTGGGGCAACTGCATTGTCGGTGTCAAATCACGGCGGAAACAATCTTGACGGAACGCCTGCACCAATTCGTGCATTGCCTGCTGTTGCCGATGCAGTTGGATCGCAGATTGAAGTTCTTCTCGATGGCGGAGTTCGCCGCGGTTCAGATGTTGTAAAGGCAGTGGCACTTGGTGCGCGTGCCGTCATGATTGGTCGTGCGTATTTGTGGGGCTTGGCTGCGAACGGCCAAGCCGGAGTTGAAAATGTTCTCGACTTATTGCGCGGCGGTATTGATTCGGCACTGCTCGGTTTGGGTAAGTCGTCAATTCAAGAACTCACGCGTGATGACGTTGTTGCGCCCGAGGGCTTCTTTCGTCCGCTCGGTACGAAGTAGACAGCGAGTTATATCCCTGCGACTGGCCCATGGTAGATATCGCCATTCTTGAAAATTGCGACGCGCGCGGGACAGGGAATGTCAACAATCAAAGTGTGTTGAAGTGTGACACTTCGAGTCGTCCAGCCTGGTGGCATCTGACGCGGAAGTGATTGTTCGCGCCGTTTGAATATATGTGTTTCAACTGCTTGTGGAAGCAAGGTGGAGCCGCGCACATCATCGTCATTAGTTTCAATCAGTTCCAACGTTCGACCAGATTCAAAGAGAACTCGATGAGTTTTAAAGACCGGAATGACCGTGACTCCAACGAATCCATGTTCGGGTATGCCAGGACGTGCAACATAAGAGAAGCGGCGATTACCAATCTGGATTACGTCGACTGGTCCGTCGCTTTCAGCATGTGGTGATTTACCGAAGTACGCGGCGTCATGTTGGCTACGACCAACGCCAGATTTGCGAAACCCATGTGGGATTTCGAGAGTTGCATACTCGTCAGGGGTAATTGGTTCTGTGGACAACCACACACCGGATGTTTCCTCGTCCATGATTTCGCCATAGAACTCACAGCCACCCAATGACCAGTTATCTGTCCATGAAATCTCTCCACCAAGTTGGTCTTGCCAAATCTTCATCAGAGGTCCTGTCAGAACGACAAGATGTGGCCAGTTTCGGCCGCAATACTTCCGCTGACTAGTTCGTCATACGCTGCGACTACTTCGTCGGCGCCGTGTGACTCGACAACATTCATCCACCGACGAGAATCTGCAATGAAATCACCCAATGCGGAGTTCATTTTTACATTCAATTCATCTCGGCCCCATTCTTTTCCACGCTTGGCAAGTTGACTTGGGGCAAAGAAGAACGCTGGCGTTGGGCCGGGAATATTGTCAATGGAACCGTTCTGATCCCAATGCGTCGCACCGATCCGGCATGAATGCATAAGTGATTCACCAAAGTGGTGATGAACTCGTGAAATCACCGACGAGTTACCCGCCATGTCAACGAACACAGTAGGAGCCCATTCAGCTAACGACTCAATGTCGTCGTATGTGGCAACTTCGTCATAAAGATTCACCTTCTCGACGAACGAAACATTGTTTGCTGACGTCAGCGCGATGCAATGTGTATTTCCTCGCGCACGAATTCGATGAGCAAGTGCGATAGCAGTCTTGCTCGATGCGCTACTCACCACAATTTGTCCGGCGCCAAACATGGCATTTTCAAAGAGAAAATCTTCAGCCAAGAACGACGTAACAAATAGGCCTCGCAAAAGGAGATACGCGTTGTCATCGTCACCCGGTGTGGGGCTGACCGAGTCAAATGCCCGATACGCCATTGCGTGCTTCTCACGATGCGGCGCAGCATCAACAAAACCACCACTGGTCCGTTCTGCTGCGACAACGTGTTCTTTGCCAACTGGGAAGAATCCGAAGTACCGACCGCCCACGGGAAGTGCTTCATTCAATGATTCAGTGATGACGCCAAATCCCATTGCAGGTAAGCGCCCCCATCCATCTTCGGTAGGAAAGAATCCCCAGTAGTCCAAAAAGTCACCACTGAGTGCATAACTGATGTTGTTTGACGTCAGCGCAAAACTCTCAAGTGAGAGCCGAACTTCGCCCTCACAGAGCTGAGCGGTAGGCGGGTGTGCGATTCGGTGCATGCGAATATCGCTTCTGTTGATCTCCAAATACATCGCACACTCCCTCAGATGACTGCCTGCAATATGGTTCCATGAGAGTACTCATCATGAGGAGATGGGGCGGAACAGCCTGTATTTTCTGCCAATTCTGCTCGCGCGACAGGCAGCGATGAGAATGGCATGATTAGCCGTATGGGGCGGGGGGTAGAACGATGGCTCAGAAATATGACTTCAAGGGAAAAATTGGTCGATACGTCACTGATTCCGAGGCGTGGTTTGCCGAACCACCGCATCCTGGTTCAGAGGCGCCGAATGTCATCGTGGTGCTTCTTGACGACACAGGCTTTGCACAGATGGGTTGCTTTGGCTCAGATATCGACACTCCACACCTAGATCAACTAGCCGCTAACGGATTGCAGTTCACCAACTTTCATGTAACCCCACTGTGTTCGCCGACTCGCGCAGCGTTACTCACCGGTCGCTCCAATCACGCTGTTGGTATGCGCACTGTTTCAAACTTCTCTACTGGTTTTCCCAACCAGCTTGGACACATCAGCAATCATGCTGCGACTGTTGCGGAAGTATTAGGGGACGCTGGCTACGGAACTTTCTGTGTGGGGAAGTGGCACCTTGCGCCCATGGAACAATGTTCGGCGGCCGGACCTTTTGACCAATGGCCGCTTGCGCGTGGTTTCAATCGCTTCTACGGATTTCTTGATGGCGAGACTGACCAATTCTTTCCTGAACTAGTTGCCGATAATCATCCCGTTGATCCACCAGCTGGCCCAGACGATGGTTACCACTTATCAGCTGACCTGATTGACAATGCATTGAAAATCATTGCTGACTTTAAAGGAGTGCGACCTGATCGTCCGTTCCTCGGGTATGTGGCCTTTGGAGCAACACATGCTCCGCACCAAGCACCACCTGAATACATGGCCAAGTATCGAGGGAAGTTTGACGAGGGCTGGGACATTATTCGTGAACGCTGGTTCAAAAAACAAATTGAGACCGGAGTTATCCCGCCAAACACCACGCTTGCGCCTAGAAATCCTGGCGTAAAGGCATGGGATGATCTGTCGGACAATGAGCGTCGTTTGGCGGCGCGTATGCAAGAAGCATTCGCTGCGTTCCTTGACCACACCGACGACCAAATTGGTCGTTTGGTAGAAGGTCTTCGTGCACTTGGTCAATTAGACAACACCATTCTTGTTGTGCATGCCGACAACGGCGCATCGCAAGAAGGCGGGCCATTTGGCGTGATGCACGAAATGAAATTCTTCAATGGAATCATCGAGATGCCAGATGAGGCAATCAAGCACATTGATGACATCGGTGGACCAAACAGTCACTGTAACTACCCATGGGGATGGGCTCAGTGCGGTAACACTCCGTATCGCTGGTACAAGCAGAACACCCATGAAGGTGGCGTGCATGTTCCTATGATTTTTCATTGGCCAAATGGCATTGCCGAGAAAGAGAAGGGAACAAAACGAGATCAGTTTGTTTTCGTAGCTGACATTGTTCCCACCATTTATGACTTGGTCGGCGTCACCCCTCCTAAAGTACGAAATGGATTAGAGCAGCTTCCGGTCACTGGCCACTCATTTGCGTCTGTCCTGGGAAATGCGGTGGCTCCGGCATGCAACACCGTGCAATATTTCGAGAACGCGGGAAGCTTGGCCATTGTTGCGGATGGATGGAAGGCAGTGTTGAAGCACACCCCAGGTCAGGATTACGGCAGTGAGAAGTGGGAGTTGTACCACTTGGCAGAAGATCGTTCTGAATGTAATGACCTTGCATTGTCGCAATCTGACAAGTTGGAAGAACTCGTTGCGTTGTGGTGGGAACAAGCAGAAACACATGGTGTTCTGCCTTTAGATGATCGTGGTGTGCAATTATTCGGCGCTCGCTTCAGAAAGAATTCTCCACATCCTGAAGACAGGCGATACGTGTATCGGCCACCCATGTCTCCAATGCCAGGTCAAGCGTCCGCTGGTCTAGGGGGTCGTAATGTTGATTTGTCTGCCACGGTGACATTCACGAAAGGTGATGAAGGTGTTTTGTATGCAACGGGAACACAGAACTCTGGATTAAGCCTCTTCATTCAAAACAATCAAGTTGTATTGGATTACAACGCTTTTGGTGACCACAGCATTCTTGAATCACCACAGTCGCTCTCAGAGGGGCATCATGAGATTCGTGTCTTGTTGCGTCGTGGCGAGAAAATGGCCGGCACATTGTCATTAGCCATTGACGGCGACGTGGTCGCAACAACAGATGTGCCGTTGTACATGCGAATGATGTCGTCTGTGGGTCCAAGCATTGGATACGACCATGGTTCGCCAGTTTCCGAACGATACGAAGCACCCTTCGCGTTCACCGGAACGTTGCATGAAGTGGTGATTGATGCCAGTAAGCCTCGGTCCGATGTGCAGGCTGCAGAGGCCGCGAATGAAATGAGGCGGCAGTAGCTATTCCTGCGTGATGGAGTCGAGGGTGACCTGAACTCCCATGACATATGCATCGCCGTCCGCAGTGGATACTCGTTCGGCAATTGCGGCAATGTCATCAATGGTGTTGACATGTATGAACTGCACCGTGTCCCACTTGCGGCCATCTCCGATGATGGTTCCTTCTGCAGAAAAATGAACTGCTTCTGGAAGGTCTGTGAAGGCACGCTGTCTGTTTGATGATTGACGAACAATCATCGCGACCAGTCGGCTTTCAAGTGGAGTCGGGCGGTGACGTGTATCAAGCGATTCATCTTCGGGGCGGCAACACACGAGAGTGGTGCGAGCCATACCCGCAGCTTTATGAACATGCTTTGCACCAAAATCTTGGCGACTTTGCATGTCAATAAATGACTTGCGTGTTGCATAGCGAACAATTCCGATGCGATCCCAGTCTTCGTCACCAATGTGGTTACTGATGACATCGCCGTAAAACACCACGTCAGCACCAATCTTGTTCAGAATTGATGAGGGGTTGTAACGGTCATCAGCTTCTTTGCCGCTGATTTCCTTGCCCACTCCAGTGCCTTCGTCATACTGGGCCACCTCGTGATACTTCATGAGGTTCACCATGTAGATCGGACCATCCTCATCTGGTGGACATGTGGCAAGGAACATCCCGTAGTCCTTGTCGATCGTGCCGTACTTATGCTTGAGCGGCTTTCCGTCAGTCATGAAATTCCCCTTCCCCCCGAGGTCGTAGTGGTGACCGTATCAACGAATGAGTGGTTGGTTGGCACGCGCATGAAACACATCGCATTCGTTCCGCGGGGCACTCAGACGTGATTTAGTGTCAGTTAAAGCACATTGGGGGAAATTGATGAGTGAACAGCGGCCACAGCGGATCTTTTCGGATATGCGCAACGTACGGTACGGCGAGGTATTGCTTGTATTTGCCAAAGACGACACGTTGATTGCCGAGGTGTATGGCACTCAGATGCTGAATGATTGCCCTGCAGAATTGTGGGACACCTTAAAAGCTGACGATATTGCGACAGAGCGTGGTGCCGTCTTTGCCAAACTCAACGGCCCGCGACACTGGTGCTTAGACGGTCTTGGAACCAAGGTGGCTGTGGTTGAACCTGTTATCACAGAGTTCAACGGTCTCACAATGCGACGAATTGCAACCGTTGATCTGAAAGATTCTCCAGGCACAGTTCCTTACGCCGAACGTTTTGTGAATAGAGGTTCAACATTCTTCTGGGATGCCGGTTCGAAAGTGTGGGAATTAGTCAACCCGGACGGCAAGGCCTATGTGATGCAGGCACTTTGTATTGGTGTTGACCCCACAATTTCACTTGACACACTTGATTCGTTGGGCAGCAAATTGAATTTGCCAGATGGATGGTCGTATCGTTCGCGAATATTGGAGAAGGAATTAATTTCCGACACCACCACACACGACGCCACGGTTGTGCAAGACGAGTTTGAAAACACCTACACAGTGGCTGAGTAATTTGCGATTTCTACAGGGTGCCGGCGTCAAGGCGCGACAAGATGCGTACAGCAGTCGCTTGTACTTCGCCAACATCTGACAGTTTTTGCGCAGCCCTGACCTGACGAGCAACACGTGGGTTTTTTACAAATGCATCTTGATGGCGAAGCATGAAATCCCAGTACAAATTAGTGAACGGACAGGCATCTTCTCCGGTGCGCTTCTTGCGGTCGTATACGCAGGTTTTGCAGTGATTACTCATCTTGTCCATGTAGGCGCCGCCTGCCGCATACGGCTTGGTTGCCAAGACACCGCCGTCTGCATATAGAGACATGCCCACCACATTTGGCACCATGACCCATTCGGCAGCATCGATATAACTGTTCCACATCCATTCGGTGAACTCTTGTGGGTTAGTGCCAGTGATCAGTGCAAAGTTTCCCAGCACCATGAGTCGTTCAATGTGGTGTGAGTAAGCGCGCTGATTAATGCCAGTCAGAACTGATTTCATGCAGTTCATCTGCGTTGCATCCGGATCTGTGAAAAGCGGGGCAAGGTTGCGCTGTGCGCTTAGACCATTACGTTGCGCGTACTCGGCACCGAATTTCCAGTAGAAATTCCAGATGTATTCGCGCCAACCAAGAATTTGACGAACAAATCCTTCAATACTGTTTAGAGGAACACGACCAGCGTTGTATTCAGCAACAGCGGCATCAAGTACTTCTGCTGGCATCAGTAGGCCATTGTTTAAGTATGGCGACAACAACGAATGCGCAAGATGCCAATTCGTGTTCAACATGGCGTCTTCGTGTTCGCCAAACATGGGAAGTAGATGTTCTACGAAGTACGTCAATCGTTCTAGCGCACCATCTCGACTGGTGGCCCACAGCCCACGGGGCGCTTCGCCCCACACCGAGTGGGGTAGATCGTTAAGAACATCATGGTCAATGTCATCTAACTCAGCCAATGTTGGTGCGGGCCAGCGATCGTGTCTGTCTTTCGGGGGAGGAAGCCGATTCTCTTCATCGAAATTCCAACGGCCGCCAACTGGGTCGTTTCCGTCCATGAGATAGTTCAGACGCACGCGTTGCCAGCGATAAAAGTCCTCCATCTTGAATGATTTTCGAGTGGAAGTGAATTCTGCGAATTGATCGGGATGACAGAGAAACTGATTCGACGTCACTTGGGTGACGCCCAACGTTGTGAGCAGCTGTCGTGCGACATAGCTATTCGGTTCTGTTGCAATCACAGAACGTGGCGAATAGGACGCCGCATGATTGTTGAAGCCCTGGGTCATTGTGGCGGCACGTTGATAATCCACATCAAACCCTTCGGCACGAAGTTCGTCTGCAAAGCGACGCATGGAGGCGATGTAAAAATGCGCACGTTGCACATGCCATGGCCTCGATGACAGTTTGAGTTGGGACTCCACCATGAGGATGCGATGTGTTGACGGAGTGGCGCCCTGCAGAGCCCCAATGGTGCGATTCAGTTGGTCACCGAATACCCAGACGGTGATGTCGGGGTGGTGGCTCATGGGGTTCATTCTCGCCTGTGCAATACCCCTGGGGGCATATCCCGACAAAGTTGATTATTTTTGTCGGATTTTCTAAAGTTGACCTGTATCGTCAACTTTCAACCCACCCGGTCAGGCCGCGGTGGCCACAAGAGAAGGAAGTTCCATGGCACTGTTTTTGACTGAAATCTCCAACATTTCCAATGCTGACGAGACGCTTGCTGCCGTTCATACAGCTGTCCAGTCCGCCACGGCCGAGGTCATTGAAGTGCAAGTCACCGCTGATCGCAGCCATGCCTTCATCATCGTGGAGTCAGACGATTCGGCTCCCGTGTCCGCCGCTTTGGCTGCGTCTTCTGTGACAGCCAGTGCGCTCGCCCCGGTGCGTTTGGTAGGTGCCGATCTTGAAACAGTGAAGGCATCACGTCCGCCAACTGGCTACTTGGTGGAGTGGGACATTCCATCGGGAATCACCATGGATCAATACTTGGCTCGCAAGAAGGAAAAGTCGCCGCTGTACGCACAAGTTCCTGAAACCACTTTTCAACGCACCTATGTACGTGAAGACATGATGAAGTGCTTGTGCTTCTACGACGCGCCAGATGAAGAGGCAGTTGTGCGTGCGCGGGAAGTCGTCAGCACACCCATCGACCGTTTGCACAAGCTCGATACATCCATCGCGGCCAACAATGACTAACGCAGTCAACGTTTTTCGCACTCGTCAAGGTGTCTCTGCAGAAGTCCTTGATCGTGTTGCTGAATTAGCTGTAGCAGTGGATTGCGATTCCACAGCTGATCGTCGCCCAATATTGCGCGAACTTGCGTCGACCGGGGTTCTTGATTTGGGCTTGCCGGGATCGGACAGCACACATCTTGATCAAGTACGTGTGTTGGCAGAACTTGCGAGTGCGTGTATGACCACCGCGTTCAGTGCCTGGGCGCATCGAATGACCGCTGAGTACTTGGTGCGCCACGGTGGAGAGAATCTCTCTGTGTTGGCACACGAAGTTCGTACTGGTGCACGTCCTGGATCCACTGCTATGGCAGGAACATTTCGCGCAGCAACCGGCCAAAGCGAACTGACGGTGACGTTGAGCGAAGACGAAAATGGTGAACTTCGCGCGAATGGCTTTATCTCGTGGGCAAGCAATTTGTATGACAACGCAGTTGTTGTCACGGGGATGCTGTTGAACGATGTGCGTCGAATTGTTGCATTTGAATTGCATCAAGATGGCGTAGAGGTATTGCCTGCTGAAGGTCTTTTGGCCTTGGATGCATCAAAGTCAGGCGGTATTCGCTTGAACAATGTGTTGGTGAATCCAGACCATGTATTTGCGGTGGACTTCACCGAGTTTGTGAAAGCTGTTCGCCCAGTGTTCCTTACTTTCCAGAGTGCATTTTGCGTTGGTCTTTCCGCCGCATCACTTGCTGGTATTCACGAATTGAGCGGTGTTGGTGTGGCATTAGAAGATGCGGTTGCGCAGCGTCGTGCAGATCTTGCTCGTGTTAGTAGTGAAGTAGAAGATGTTGCTGTGTGGTTAGACCACCGCACTGGCGACATTCCTCACCATGTTGTGCGCGTTCGACTTGATGCGGCGCACTTGGCAACTGCATCAACTCAACTAGAACTTGCGGTCCGTGGCGGCCAGGCGTTTGGTGCAAAGACTCCTACTGCACGTCGCGTTCGTGAAGCTCTTTTTCTCCCTGTTCAATCTCCAACCGAAGCACAGTTGCAATGGGAACTTCAGCAGCAATTCGCATAGAGAATCTCTCTGTTTCGCTAGGTCAACCAGCCGTTGACATTTTGCGTGGTGTGTCAATAGACGTCTTGCACGGAGAAACTCTTGCCCTTGTTGGTAAGAGTGGGTCTGGCAAGAGCACATTGGTGGGAGTTCTTTCAGGACTCATCACGCCAGTCGGGGGAGACATCGTTAAGGCACCTGGACGATATGGACAATTACGTACCGCCACAGTGTTTCAAGACGCCAATCTCTTTCCGTGGTTATCGGCTGTTGACAACGTTGGGCTGAGTCTGTCGCTAAAGAGTCACCCCACGCGTATTTCTTCACGGTCGGCACGTCGTCGTCGCGCACTCGAAATCATGGACTTATTGGGTATTGCTGAATTCGCACATCGGCGTCCGCATGAATTGTCGGGCGGACAACAACAGCGAGTGTCAATAGCTCGTGCAGTGGCTGCAGAGCCAGATGTGTTGTTACTTGACGAACCCTTCTCGGCGCTTGATGTTGCAACTCGCGCGTCACTGCAGGAGTGGTTGGTGGAGCATCGACATGATCTTGCACCAACTGTACTGCTGGTCACTCACGATTTGTCCGAAGCTTTGTATGTCGCCGATCGCATTGCATTGTTGTCGTCTGACTCAAATGCACTGCGCGTGTGGACATCCGATGTTCGCGACCGAGACCAAGTAGGCATCAGTTCTGTTCGTGCAGAAATTGAACAGCAATTCTTTGCCGCAAGTAACTGACACGTTCACATTTCCAATTACAAGAAAGAAAGAAACTTCATGAGCACCATTCCTGACCGTCGCAATTTCTTGCGACTTGCCGGACTTACCGGACTTGCAGTTGCAAGCGGCCCCAGCATTCTGGCTGCATGTGGTGGTTCTGATTCGTCGCCTGACTCAACAGTCGCAGGTTCAGCATCGTTAGGTGCGTTGTCTGTTGGCTATTTGCCCATCACTGACGCATCACCATTGTTGATTGCCCATGCCAATGGTGCGTTGAAGAATCAAGGGTTCACTCCATCTGACCCCGTGTTGTTTCGGTCGTGGCCAGACTTGGTAGAAGCATTTCAAGGTGGGTCAGTTGACGTTGTGCATATGTTGATGCCATTGGCAGTGCAGTTACGTTTTGGTGCGCAGCTTCCATTGAAGGTTGTTGCATGGAACCACACCAATGGTTCAGCACTGACTGCAGCAGAGCGCATTAACTCAGTTGCCGACCTTGCGGGCGAAACCGTCGCAATTCCATTCTGGTGGAGCATTCACAACGTTGTGTTGCAGAAGCTTTTACGTGCCAATGGGATTGAACCGATTCTTGAGGGGAATGCATCAAAGTCAGGAAAGACCACAAAACTGATTGTTCTGCCACCAGCAGACATGGTTCCGGCTCTGTCATCAGGATCAATTGCTGCATTTATCGTTGCTGACCCATTTAACGCGTTAGCTGAGGTGAAGGATGCTGGAAAGATTCTTCGATTCACCGGTGATGTGTGGCAAGACCATGCATGCTGCGTGACGGTTGTTCGCGAGGATTTCATCGCCAAAGATGGAGCGGCACAAGGTTTGGTGAATGCGTTGGCGTCAGCACAATTGGCAATTAACGCCGACCGTAAAGCTGCTGCCGAAGTGTTGTCTGTCGGCAAGTATCTACCGCAACCGCTCCCCGCAATTGAGCGTGCACTGACCCATTACGTCACGGCTGAATACGAGCCAGCAGGCGCAATTGAGAATGCTGAATGGGGTTCGCAACGAATTGGTTTCCAGCCATATGCATTCCCGTCGTATACGCAAGAGCTGATTAGTGCATTACGAGAGACACGTATTGACGGCGACTCGGCGTTCCTTGCAAATATTGATGACAAGAAAGCGCATGCAGAACTTGTTGCGGAAGGACTTGCAAAGAGCGCAATTGAATCAAACGGCGGATTGTCGAAGTTTGGTCTTGCTTCATTTGAGCGCGTGGAGACCATCGCGCCGTGAACATTCGTCGCGCGGTAATCCGCAGCGTCACTGTGTGTGGCGCGATTGGTGTGTGGTGGGCGCTCACTCATTTGGTGTGGTCCGATAATCCGGTTCTGTCAAAAGTGGGGCCGACCGATGCTGTGCCTGCATTGTGGGAGATTGTGACAACGAGCGATGGTTGGGCAGATATTCGAGCATCGTTCAGCCGGCTTTTGCTGGGGCTAGTAATAGCTACCGGAATCGGAGTTCCGATGGGAATTTTGTTTGGTTCGTTTCGCCGCGTTGAGGATGCGGCAACTCCAATAGTCAATTTCTTTCGAATGATCTCACCGCTTGCATGGGCGCCACTGGTCATCATCGCGTTCGGCGTGGGTACGGCCCCTGTTGTCTTCCTTATCGCAGTGACCGCAGTGTGGCCGTTGTTGCTGGGAACATCTGCAGGTGTGAAGGCCATTCAGCCTGGATGGAGAGCAGTGACCACATCGTTGGGTGCAACGAAAGGGGAGTCGTTGCGTCTTGTCACCGTTCCAGCAGTTCGTGGGCATGTGCTCACCGCGCTTCGACTAGCACTCGGAGTTGCGTGGATTGTTCTTGTGCCAGCCGAGATGTTGGGCGTTGACTCTGGATTGGGATATGCAGTCTTGAATGCGCGAGATCAGTTGGATTACGGCGCCTTAGGTGGAACAGTGCTGCTGATTGGCGTGATTGGTTACATCCTCGACAGCATCTTCCGATCCGTTCTAAGCACTAACTGACCATTACCAAGATTGGACAATTTGTCTGAGGTGGCCGAGTGTGTACGTTTGAACGAAGAGAGTGAATTCATCAGGAGTGCTACCCACGACAGGTGCGCCCACATCGAGCAGCACGAACATTGCGGTGATGTTGCTGCTGAGTGGCGCATATGTGACTTTGGTGGCTTGCTCTCGTCGCCGAGTCGTTTACTGACGAACATCAGCGCTGGAGGGTGTTGGGTTTCAACTACGGGCGAATCATCTAGTGCGCACGACTATTTCCCACGGTTAAGTCGTACGAATCGATAGTAACCTTTCACCAGATGACGC